>Ga0307377_10002703_pt1 | contig 20678 bp, 17 predicted proteins | sample TR3MG_FD_202535 | JGI IMG/M metagenome (GOLD analysis project Ga0307377, IMG submission 202535) | Soil microbial communities from Risofladan, Vaasa, Finland - TR-3 | ecosystem: Environmental > Terrestrial > Soil > Coastal area > Acid sulfate soil | place: Finland: Risofladan, Vaasa | collected... | reverse complement strand
CCGCCGGCCGCGGTCGGCAGCGCCCCGTCGATCACGAGCAGGTACCCCTCCTTCGACTCCTCCGTCGCCGCCAGAATCTCCAGCGCCACCGTGCCCGCCCCGGCCATGATCGTCGGCTGGAACTTCAAGCTCACGTGGTGCCCGGGCGCGATCTGATCTACGATCAGATCGCGGATGTTCGGCGCCATGCCATTCAGCGCCGCCACCACACATCCCGAGCAGGCCGAGGCCTGGAACCATACAGCCGGATGCTCTGTCACGCTGCCCGATCTCGCCATCACATCGCTCCTCGATCCATCACTCCGTCCGCCGCATAGCGGCGCGTTCGCCGGTGTTTCGGGAGCTTGCTCCCGAAACGATCACTCCATCTGCCACTTCACCGCGGTGACCGTGTTCCGCAGCAGGATCGCCGTCGTCACCACGCCGACCCCTCCCGGAACCGGCGTGATCATCGCCACCTTCTCGCTCGCCCCCTCGAAATCCACGTCTCCATACGTCTTCGTCTTGCCGGTTTCCTCATCTTTGACCCGAATCGTCGCCACATCGAGCACGATCGCGCCCGGCTTCAGCATGTCCCCGGAGATGAGGCCCGGCTTCACGCCCACCGCCGTCACCAGGATGTCCGCCCGGCTCGTGTGCGCCGCCAGATCGCCCTTCTGGCTCGTCCCGATATGACACACCGTCACCGTCGCCCCGGCCAGCTTGTCCGTCGCTCCCGCCGAATCCGCGGTGATGTACTTGTCCATCAGCAGCAGGGCCACCGGCTTCCCCACGATCTCGCTGCTTCCCACCACCACCGCTTCCTTCCCGTAGCAGTCGACCCCGGTCGACCGAAGCAGCTCGATCACACTCATCGCCGTGCACGGCGCCAGCCGCGGCTGCCCCAAAACAACGTTGCCCAAGTTCGCCGGGCTCACCCCGTCCACGTCCTTCTTCGAATCGATCGAAGCCTGCGCCTTCGCGCCGTTCAGACCCTTGGGCACCGGCATCAAGAGCAGAATCCCGTGCACGCTCGCCTCCGCGTTCAACGCCGCGATGGCGCCCTCCAGGTCGGCCTGGCTGATGTCGGCCGAAAGCTGCTGGAGCTCGTAGGCGATCCCCACCTGCGCGCACGCCTTCTCCTGCGCCCCGGCGTAGAACTTCGCCCCCGGGTTGTCTCCGGCCAGCACGGCCACCAACTTCGGCGTCACGCCCTTCGCCTTCAGCGCTTCGACATCCGCCTTCACCTGGGCGCGCATCGCCTCCGATATCGGCTTTCCCTCAATCAGCTCCGCAGTCACGTATCTGCTCCCTTGCTCCTGTTCGGCAGGAGCTTGCCTCCTGCCATCCTCGCCTACCGAACTGCTTCCTTCACCTGCGCCCACACCCCCGCGCCCTGCTTCTCCCCCTCATCCAGCAGCCGCGCCAGCTCCTCCCGCGCGCCCGCGTTGTACGGTTCATCCTTAATGTATGCCAGGTTGATCTCGACGTTCAGCGCCGCGCACTCCAGCGCCGCCACCGCAAACTTCGCCGCGCACCCCACATCAGTGATCAGGTTCGGATTGCCGATCTCCACCAGCTCCTCCGCCACCGCAATCACGTCCAGCGCCGCTCGCGCCGCCTCCCGCGGCACCTCAGCCGCCGCCTTCAGCGCCTCCTGCACCTCCGCCGTCCGCGCCGCCTTCTGCTCCTCTGTCTCCCGCGGCATCTTCGACGCCGCCGAGTACCGCCCGTACGCCTCAGTGTCCGCCTGCGTCAGCCGTTCCAGCGCCCGACGCAGCTCCTCCGACTTCGCCAGCAGCCGCTGCGCATCGGCCTCGACCGCCGCGAACTTCTCCCGCCCGACGGTGAAGTTCGCCACCATCGAGTTGAGCGCCGCGCCCACCGCCCCCACCAGAGCGGCGGCACTCCCGCCGCCCGGTGTCGGCGCGCCCGACGCCAGCGCGTCTGTATATGTCTTCAGCGGCTCTTCGAGATAGCCCATTCTACTTGCTATCCTGTTCGGCAGGAGCCCCTAGGCCGCCGTGGCGGCCGGGGTGGCGGCCCGAAGGGCTTAGCCACTTGCCTCCTGCCACACTAAAACAGCCCGACGATCTTTCCATCTTGGTCGATATCGACCTTCAGCGCCGCCGGCTTGCTCGGCAGCCCCGGCATCGTGCTGAACGAGCCCAGCAGCGGATACAGGAACCCCGCGCCCGCGCTCGGACGGATATCCCGCACGGGCACCCGGAAGCCCGTCGGCCGGCCCTTCAGGTTCGAATCGTGAGACAGCGACAGGTGCGTCTTTGCCATGCAGATCGGAAGCGTGCCGAGGCCCCACTTCGTGAACAGCTCTATCTTCTGGTCCGCCACGCGGTCGTAGTCCACGCCGTCCGCGCCGTAGATCTTGGTGGCGATGATCTCGATCTTCTCCTTGATCGACGCCTCGTCCGGATAGAGCAGCTTGAAGTCCGACTTCTTCTCGCACGCCGCGGCCACGGCCTCTGCCAGCTCCCGGCCGCCCTCGCCGCCCTTCGCCCACACATCGGAGAGATAGGCGCCCTCGGCTCCCGCCGCCACCGCCTTCTCCTGGATGAGCTTGATCTCCGCCTCGGTATCCTCGGTGAACCGGTTGACGGCCACCACCACCGGCACGCCGAACAACCGGGCATTCTCGATATGCTTGGTGAGGTTCGCGCAGCCCTTCTCCAGCGCCGGCAGGTTCTCTTTCACCAGCTCCGGCGGCAGCGGCCGGCCCGGCCGCACCGTCCCCAGGCCGCCGTGCATCTTCAGCGCCCGCACCGTCGCCACGATCACTACGCAGTCAGGCTGCAGCCCGCTGATCCGGCACTTGATATTGAAGAACTTCTCCATCCCGCAGTCCGCGCCGAACCCGGATTCCGTCACCACGTAGTCGGCCAGCTTCAGCGCGATCTGGTCGGCGATGATGGACGAGTTCCCGTGGGCGATGTTCGCAAACGGGCCCGCATGCACCAACACCGGTGTGTTCTCCAGCGTCTGCATCAGGTTCGGCATCAGCGCGTCCTTCATCAGCACGCACATCGCCCCCGCCGCCCCCAGCTGCTCCGCCGTCAGCGGCTTGCCGTCCGACGTCTGCCCGAAGATAATCCGCCCAAGCCGCTCCCGCAGGTCCTTCAAGCTCGTCGCCAGCGCCAGAATCGCCATCACCTCGCTGGCCACCGAGATGTCGAAGCCCGTCTCCCTCGGCACCCGGCCCTCCCCGCCCAGCCCCGATACGATGTTGTACACCCCCCACTTGTCGTTCAGGTCGATCACCCGCCGCCACGAGATCGAGCGCGGGTCCAGGCCGAGCCCGTTCCCGTGCTTCATGTGCGCGTCAATCATCGCCGCCAGCAGGTTGTTGGCGATGCTGACCGCATGCACGTCACCCGTCAGGTGGAGATTGAAGTCCTCCATCGGCACGACCTGCGAATAACCGCCGCCGGCCGCCCCGCCCTTGATGCCGAACACCGGCCCCAGGCTCGGCTGCCGGATGCACGTCATCACGTTCTTGCCGATCACCCCCAGCGCCTGCGAGAGCCCTATGGTCGTGACCGTCTTCCCCTCCCCCAGCGGCGTCGGGGTGATCGCCGTCACATCGATGTACTTCCCCTGCGGACGATCCTTGAGCCGCTCCAACGTGTCCAGATGAACCTTCGCCTTCCACTTCCCGTACAAGTCCAGCTCGTCTTCTTCGATCCCGGCCGCCTCCGCGATCTCCAGGATCGGCTTCATCGTCGCCGCTTGGGCGATCTCAAGGTCGCTCTTCATCCCCAGCTCCTCCAGTCTCGAGTGTCAGAGTGGAACAGGTCTCTCGCGGAACGACGCCGCCCTGCTAGCTCGCCGGCGCCACCGCTTCCTCCGCCTCGTACAACATCGGGCGAAGCTTCAAAGCCGCCCGCTTCTGGTCTATATGCTCGATCATCAGCCTGGCCGCCGCCACCGGGTCTTTCTCCCAGGCCCAGCTTGCCCCCACCTCTTCCTTCAGCTCCTGCGTCAGGTAGCTGCACACGTTCTCCGATCCCTCCACCGGCAGGGGCGTGCCGAATACCGTGAAGATGCCGGAAGCGACCACGTACATGCCGATTGACACGGCTTTCTCCGACATCCATTCCGGCGCGGCGCCGGCCACCGGCAGGTCGCTGATCTCTTCTCCCAGCCCGCCCTCTCTCACCATCTCCGCGCAGGCGATCAGAATGCGGCTGTTGTCCACGCACGATCCCACGTGCAGCACCGGCGGAATCCCGACCGCTTCGCAGATCTCCTGCAGACCTCGACCCGCATACTGCAGCGCCGCCTCCGGCGTCAGCAGCCCCTCTTTCGCACAGGCGATCGCCGAGCATCCCGTCTGCACCACCAGCACGTCGTTGCGGATCAGCTCCTTCACCATCTCCACGTGGCCGTAGTCCACCGGCTGGATGTTCGGGTTGCAGCACCCGACCACCCCGGCCACTCCCCGCAGCCGTCCCTCGATGATCCCGTTGTTGAGGGGGCGGTAGGAAGGCCGGAACCGCCCGCCCAGCATCTCGAACACGTAGTCCGCGGTGAACCCGGCCACCAGGTCCATGGTATGCTCGGGGATATTCACCGTCTCGGCGCGTCGCTCGGGGAAGCGCTCGATGGCGGCGCGCACCACCTGCCGCGCGATGTCGAGCGCATTCTCCTCGTCGAACTCGATGTGGGTGGCCCCGGGAATGCGCCCCTTGGGCGAGGTGGTGATCAACTCGGTGTGGAAGCACTTCGCCATCTCCGACAGCGCCGGCATCAGACACTGCACGTCAACTACCATCGCCTCCACCGCGCCGGTGGCGATGGCCAGCTCCTGCTGGAGGAAATGCCCTGCCACCGGAATCCCCTGCCGCATCAGGATCTCGTTTGCGGTGCAGCAGATGCCGGAGAGTTGGATGCCCTTCGCGCCCTTCTCCTCCGCCAGCTTCAGCAGCTCCGGCTCCCGCGACGCCTCCACGATCATCTCCGACAGGATCGGCTCGTGGCCGTGCACCACTATATTCACTTTATCCTTGCTGAGCACGCCCAGGTTCACTTTCGCCCGAATCGGGGTGGGCGAACCCAGCATGATGTCCTGTAGCTCGGTGGCAATGAGCGAGCCGCCCCAGCCGTCGCTCAGCGAGGTCCGCAATCCGTGCCGCAGGATATTGCGGTAGTCCGTGTCCACTCCCATATGGGTGCGGTGCATGCACTCGACGATCTCCCGGTCTATGCCCCTGGGCATGACCCCGAGCTTCCGCCAGCGTTTGATTTGCTGCTCCGGCGCCCGCTGCATCAGCGCCAGCTCCCCATGCTGCTGCCCGAACTCCGCCAGCGCTTTCTCTCCCACCGCCAAAGCCAGCTCCTGGTCCGACTTCCCCTCCACCTCGATCCCGTACAGCTCCGCCACCTGCCGAAGCTTCACCGGGTCCTTGATCCCGTAGTCCTTGGCCTTGCCCTGGGCCATCAGCAGGAAGGTATGGGCCACATCCCGGCCGTGGTCGGAGTGGGCGGCCGCGCCCCCTGCCACCATGCGCAGCAGATTGCGCGCCGCAATCGTATCCGCGTTCGCCCCACACACCCCGATGCGCTCGCCCTTCGCCGTCGTGCCAACTCGGCACGGCCCCATATTGCAGAGGCGACAGCAAAGGCCTTGCCTGCCAAACCGGCACGAAGGCTGCTGCGCTTCGTATCGGTCCAACGCCGTCAGCGCCCCCGCAGCCTCCGCGGCCTTCAGCGCATCCTGGCTGGCGGCGTCTCTCATGCGCTTCCCGTTATCACCCATCCGTGTCACTCCTTGCTATAGGCTGTTTCATAACCCACTCTCAGCCGTCCCCCCGCCCCCAGGTGTCGCTCAATATTCCTCACGAGGCGGACAAAGCCATGACTCTGAAGCTATGAAACAGCTTCCAAACGCCCTTCATTCTCAGACGCTGTCAACCAATCTTCCGGCTCCCCCACACATAGAGAAAGCGCGCCTGTACCCCAGGCACGCCCACGCCTCGGCAAACCTTCCCCCCGACAGCGCGAATACCTTCTCCGGCCGCACAGACCCATACTTCAGGAGGAATCATCGGGAAGTGGCTCCACAACGACGCGGTGCTTCAGCAGATCGATCTCTCTGAGCCGCCCCCGCACGTGCGTCTCTTCGCCAAACAAGGTAACGAGCCGATATCCGTCGCCCTCCGGTTTGACGGAGGTGACGTCCTGCAACACGAGCTTCTCGCCTTCAGTCGTCGCCAGATACACCTTCGACTCGCACATAATCTCGCTACCTGGGCCGTAGGCCGCGGTGAGCTTGCTACGAGGAGTACCTACTCCGCAATCTCCGAGCAGAAACACCGCGCGGTTGTGTCTCGGCGTACCTCAACTGCATGCCCGGTCCCCCGTCCCAGGCGCTTCGCGGCATCCACTGCTTCCCGTCGATGAGCCCACCCGCCTCCCGATCCACCTTCACTATCAATTCGTCTTATCTTCCTCTGTCCCTTCCCCTTCCCCACAACAAGTCGCAAGCAACTGCATGTACGGTCTGCCCCCAGATGCCTCGCGTCGCTTCAGCAAATCCGCGGCAGTTGCTCGCCCACCTGACGGTCCAGAATCCGATGCGTCCCCAAGGCCGTCCTCAACGTCACGCGGGACCGCGCCGACTCCATCACGCGCCCGATGACAGCCGACTCAGCGCCCAAGGGGTGTGCCTTCAGCGCCGCCAGCGCCGACTCCGCCTCCCCTTCGGGCACGACCACGATCATCTTACCCTCGTTGGCGACATACAATGGGTCCAAACCCAACAGCTCGCACGCCGTCCCCACCGCCTCCCTCACCGGCACCGCCGACTCCACCACCTCGATTCCCACCCCCGACTGCCGGGCGATCTCGTTCAGCGCCGTCGCCAGTCCGCCCCGGGTCGGGTCCCGCAGCACATGCACCCCCGGCGCCGCCTCCAGCAGCGCTGCCACCATCCCCGCCAGCGGCGCGCAATCGCTCACGATGGGCGACTCGAACTCCAGCCCCTCCCGCACCGACAGCACCGCCAGCCCGTGATCCCCCACCGTCCCGCTCACCAGCACCACATCCCCCGGCCGCGCTCCCGCTCCCGAAACGGCCACGCCCACCGGGACCGTTCCGACGCCGGATGTCGTGACATATATGCCGTCGGCCGTGCCGCGCGGGACCACTTTCGTGTCCCCGCATACCACCCTGACCCCCGCCTCCGCCGCCGTCCTCGCCATCGAGTCGACGACTCGCTCCAGCTCGGAGATAACGAGCCCTTCCTCGAGAATGAAGCTGGCACCCAAAGCGACCGGACGGGCTCCAGCAGCCGCCAGGTCGTTCACAGTCCCGCACACCGCCAGTTTCCCGATATCGCCCCCAGGGAAGAAAATCGGGTCCACCACAAACCCATCGGTCGTGAACACCAGCCGCCCATCGCCCTCAATTCGCGCCGCATCATCCCCGGGCGGGTCACCCGTCCCCAGCCGCGCCACGAATACCTGCTCGATCAACTCCGCCATCAGCTCCCCGCCGTCACCATGGGCCAGCAGGATGCGCTCTTCGCTCACTCCGACCTCCGGTATCGGTACCAGGCCTGACACGCCCCCTCGCTGGATACCATGCACGACCCCACCGGCTTCCTCGGCGTGCACGCCTTCCCGAACAGGGGGCACTCCGGCGGATCGATCAGCCCCGTCAGCACCTCTCCACAGCGGCACCCGCGCGGCTCCACCGATTTCGGCGGCTCTACCTCGAAGCGCCGCGCGGCGTCGAACTCCGCAAACTCCTCCGCCAGCTCGTAGCCGCTCCCCGGAAGCGTCCCCAGTCCCCGCCAGCGCGCATCGGCCACGCGGAACACCCGCCCCAGCAGCTCCTGCGCCTTCCGATTCCCCTCCGGCCGCACCGCCCGGCTGTACTCCACCTCCACCTCCGATCGCCCCTCCGCCAACTGCCGCAGCAGCATCCCCACCGCCCCCAGCACATCCGCCGGCTCGAATCCTGTCACCACGCACGGCTTCCCCCGCGCCGCCACCGGCTCGTACGCCTCGCTGCCGATGATGACGCTGACGTGCCCCGGGCAGATGAATCCATCCACCCGCACCTCCGACTCCAGCAGCGCCATCATCGCCGGAGGAATGAGCTTGTGCGCGCATAGCACCGAAAAGTTGCCCAGCCCCCGCCGTTGGGCCTCCAGTATCGCCAGCGCCACCGCCGGCGCCGTCGTCTCGAACCCTATCCCGAAGAACACCACCTGCTTCTCGTGGTCCTTGGCCGCCGCCTCGACCGCGTCCATCGGCGAGTACACCATCAACACGTCCGCCCCCTCGGCCCGCGCCTGCTCCAGACTCTGGGTCGTCCCCGGCACCCTCACCATATCCCCGAACGTCGCCAGCGTCACCCCCTCCATCCCGCCGAGCGCGATGAACAGGTCGATCTGATCCTGCGGCGTCACACACACCGGGCACCCGGGCCCCGAGATTAGCCTCACCCCTTCCGGCAGCGCCTCCCGCAGCCCATAGCGCGCGATGGCGACGGTGTGCGTCCCGCACACCTCCATCAACGTCGCCGGCGGCGCAGCCATGTGCTTCAACTGCTCCGCCAGCCCCCGCACCAGATCCGTGTCTCTAAACTCGCTCACCGGCCTTCCCTGTTCGACAGGGGCCTGTCCCCTGCCGCTACTCTGCTGCCTTCAACATCTCCTCGAACAGCTTCAACGTCTCCCGCGCCTCCTCCGGATCGAGCCGGTCGATCGCCACCCCTGCATGCACGATCACGTAATCGCCCACCTTCACGCCATCGATCAGATCCACGCGCGCCTCCCGCCGCACGCCCCCCTCCTCCACCTGCGCCACCGGACCGTCTATCTCAACCACTTTCATCGGAATCGCCAAACACATTCCCGTCACTCCTCGCGAACCGGCGTACTCTATGTCATCCTCAGCGAAGTCCGCCGTCGCGTCGCGCGATGGCGGACGAAGTCGAACGAGCCTCGCCGGGCCTTGCGTCCGGCTCCATTCCCAGTTTACCCCTCATTCGGGTTCGGAACCTGCCGCCGCCGGCCTTTTGCGCCACGTTGCCCGGCTTGCGTCCCACGCCCGCTCCCTCTATCCTATCCCCCAACAGAAGGAGCCGCCCATGCCAACCGACTACCTCGATATCTCCGTCCCCATCTCCCCCGACATGCTCGTCTGGTCCACCCACGAACGCGTCTCGATGGACACCGACGAATCCGTCTACGCGGGCGAGCGGAACCGCGTCACCACCCTGCGCCTCACCACCCACACAGGCACCCACGTCGATGCGCCCTACCACTTCCTGGAAGACGGCCCCACCGTCGATCGGCTCGACCTCGACATCCTCATCGGCCCCGCCGCCGTCTACGACTTCCGGGGGCGCACTGTCATCACCGCCGAAATGCTCGCCCAGGCCGGCGTCGGGTCAGTCCCCCGCCTCCTGCTTCGCACCGACAACTCCCAGTGGATTCGCACCGGCCCCCTGCCCGACGTCCCCGCCCACCTCACCGAAGACGCCGCCCGTCACCTCATCGAGAAGGGAATCCGACTGGTTGGCATCGACGGCCTCACCGTAGACGCCCCCGACACCGCCGTCGCCCATGCCGCCCTCCTCCGCGCCGGCGTCATCATCCTCGAAACCCTCGACCTCTCACACGTCGAGGCGGGCGATTACGAGCTCACCTGCCTTCCCTTGCGCATCGCCGGAGTCGACGGCGCGCCCGCGCGGGCCATCCTCCAAACTCTCTGATCGCTCCCCTTCAGCTCCCAGGGCCGCGCTGCGGCCTCGAGTTGGGCACTTCGCTTGGTTCTCTGTCAATACGACAGATGGCGGCGAGGGGGGTTTGGGGGGACGAACGGCCGGTCGTCCCCCCAACTGGCACTGCCCGGCATGACAATGCCGGGCGCTATTCCTGTCCCATCTGTTCAGTCATCGCCCCCACCACCGCCTGCCCCAGACTCATCCCGCCGTCGTTCGGCGGCACTTCCCTATGGATATACGGCGTGAGCCCCACCTCCCGCAACCCCTCCAGCAACCGCCGCAAGAGCCGTGCGTTCTGCATCACCCCGCCCGACAGCGCCACCTCCGACAGACCGTAGTGCTCCCCCAGCCGCCGACAGAGGTCCACCGTGAAGGCGGCCACCGTCTCGTGAAACCGCGCGGCGATCTCGGCCCGGTCCGCGCCCCCTTCGAGGTCGGCGACGATCCCACGCATCACCACCCGCGTGTCGATCACCGAGTTATCGATGTCGTATCTGTAGGGGAGGAGGCTGTCTCCTGCCCGATATTGGGACGCCATCGCCTCCAGCTCCATCGCCGGCTGCCCCTCATAGGTCGCCTCCGGCGTCGCCCCCAGCAAGGCCCCCACCGCGTCGAACAACCGTCCCGCGCTCGAACACATGGGGCTGTTGATCCCCCGCTCGATCTGCCGCGCCACCACCCGCACTTCCGCCTCGGTCAGCGACGGCATCAGCGAGCGCGCCCGCTCCACCCCCTCCTCCGGCCCGAAGGCGTCCATCAGGTGGCTCAACGCCATCCGCGCCGGCCTCGCTATCGCCGCCTCCCCGCCCGGCAGCGGCACCGGCCGAAGGTGCCCCTCCCGCGTGTAGCTCCGCCGGTCGCACCTCAACACCTCTCCGCCCCAAGCCGTGCCGTCCGCGCCGTATCCCGTGCCGTCATAGGACACCCCGAGCACCGGCCCCTCCAGCCCCGCCTCCGCCATCACGCTCACCACATGCGCGTGGTGGTGCTGCACCGGCACCAGCCGCACCCCCTCCAGCGACTTCGCCCACTGTGTCGAGAGATACCCCGGATGCAGGTCGTGCGCCACCACCTCCGGCGTCACCGCGAACAGCTTCTCGAAGTGCCGCACCGCCCGACCGAAGTACTCCAGCACCTCCGCCGTATCGAGGTCGCCGATGTGCTGGCTCAATATCGCCTCACCATCTCGCAGCAGGCAGAACGTGTTCTTGTGATAGCCCCCCACCGCGAGGACGGGTGGACCAGACACCTTCACCCGCACCGACCGCGGTACATACCCCCTCGCCCGCCGCACCGGAATGACCAGGTCGCCCTCGACCCGCACCACCGAATCGTCGCACGGCACCTCGATCTCCCGGTTGTGCGACAGCACATGATCCGCGATCGGCCCGAGCTTCGCCCGCGCCTCCTCGTCCGTGTGGACGATGGGCTCCTCCGCCAAGTTCCCGCTCGTCATCACCAGCGCCGGCGGCGACTGATCCAGCAGCAGCCGGTGCAGCGGCGTGTAGGGGAGCATGACGCCAACCGTGTGCTGCCGCGGCGCGATCCCCTCCGCCAGCCCGCTCCCTGCCTTCGCCGGCAGAATCACGACGGGGCTCTCCGGAGACGTCAGCAGGCGCTCCGCCTCCGGGCTCACCTCCGCCAACTGCCCCGCCTCCGTCAGATCCCGCACCATAATGGCGAAAGGCTTCTGTCCCCGTCCTTTCCGCCGCCGCAGCGTCTCCACCGCGTCTGTATTCCGCGCATCACAAGCCAGGTGGTATCCTCCCAGCCCCTTGATCGCCACCACCTTCCCCGCCGCCAGCAGTGACGCAACTCTGCTCAAGCCGTCATCCGCCTGTTCCCCCTCCAACACCACCTCCGGCCCACACCGCGGACACGCCACCGGCTCCGCGTGAAACCGTCGATCCCGCGGATCCTTATACTCCCGCGCGCACTCCTCGCACATGGCGAACGCCGCCATCGTCGTCTGCGATCGGTCGTACGGAATCCCCCTGACGATAGTGAACCGCGGCCCGCAGTTCGTGCAATTCGTGAATGGGTAGGCGTACCGGCGGTCTGTGGGATCGGCGATCTCCCGGGCGCAGTCCGCGCACAGGGCAACGTCCGGGGGAATCAACGTCGTCGGCCGCCGCGCCCCCTCGCTCTCGATGATCCGGAAGCCCGTCCCCCCCGTCGGCGCCACCTCCCTCATCTCCACCGACGCGATCCGCGCCAGCGGCGGCGCCTCGCCGGTCAGCCGCCGCGCGAACTCCTCCACCCGCGCCCGCTCCCCCTCCACCTCTACCACCACCCCCGCCGCCGTATTCCGCACCGACCCCGCCAGCCCCAGCTCCCCGGCCAAGCGAAACACGAAGGGCCGGAAGCCGACCCCCTGCACCGTGCCCCCGACAGTTACCAGAGCGCGCATCATGGCGCCAAACACCTGCCTGAAAAGGGAAGACACGCCGCCATCCATGTTCCGCGGCGCGTCTCCGAAGCTCAGACAACAGCGTTACGGCAGGCCTACTCGGCTGAGTCTTCCCTCGCAGCAGTCGTTTGTGCCGCCGTCATGTAGTCCAGCATGTCTCGCTTGGTCTCGCGGCACTTGCGGTCCATCGCATGCACCATGTCGTTCCAGAACACACCCTCACACTTCTCAACGACTTTCGGATCCAGTCTCCTGTCCAACGCTTTCTTACCTTTCGGCACTCGCGAGTCCCCCTTTCGTAGCGAGAGCTTTTCAGCCTTCTCGCGGATTATACCACATGTGCGACACCCTCGCTATCAGGCGGCGCCACCGTCCGTCCACGTAGGGTCACAGGGGGCGTCGTCGAGTTCGGTGCAAACCCAGCATGCCATGCCCGCTATTCGGTAGGCGTGACCCTCGAACCTCGTCCATCTACTTCCCACCCGCCAGGACTCCAATCCGGCGTACAGCAGCTCTATTGCGTTGTCCAGCACTCGGTTCACAACATACTGCTGCGACTGCGCCGGGACTCCCTTCAGGTACTCCTGCATAAGTGGATTGTCAGTAACACACTGCCATAGCCAGTTCCTCGCCTCGCGGGCTGGCTGAATCTCAGCGGGAGAGCCACCACTCAGCGGGACCGCCATGTATGCCTCCAACCCATCACGAGCTCTCAGCAGTAACTCCAGCAACGGCCTTCGGGGTAGTTCGGGCACTACTGCCTGACTGTTGGCGCCGACCATTCCTCCCTGACTCCTTCATAGCTGTTCTTGATGCTGATTGCCACCTCAGCGATTAGCACTTCCCCAGAGAGCCTACCAGTTCCTTTTTCCTGCCATCGCAGTCTCGCCTATCCGGCAGTCCCCTATCCCTGAGCCCCATCCAGAGCCTCTGTAGTGGTCCGTCTGTACGCCTCACGCCCTATCAGTCCCCGTCCGTCCAATCCCCACACCACTTCAGAGGATCGCCTCCGAGACTGAGTCATCGCATGAAGTCGCGTCGCCTCGTCATGCGGTCCTTCGCGGCCTACACCCCCACCCTCCACCTCGGCAGCGGCCGCGCCAGCGTCAGCACCCGCACCTCCTCCGCCCCCGCCCGCTTCAGCACCCGCGCACACTCCATCATCGTCGCTCCCGTCGTGAAGAGATCGTCGATCAGCAGCACCGTCTGTCCCTGGATGACCTCGTGCAGGTCCGCCTCAAACGCTCCCCGCACGTTCGTCGCCCGCGATTCCGCCGGCAAGTCCACCTGCGGCAGTGTCGGACGTGTCCGTTCGAGCAGCCGCTTCAGGGGCTTCCCCATGCCCTCCGCCACCACCTCCGCCAGCAACTCCGACTGGTTGAACCCCCGCTCCCGCAGGCGTGACTCGTGCAGTGGCACCGCGCAGACGACGTCCACCGTCTCCGGCTCGACCGCCCCCGCGCCGTCCTCCAGCGCCTCCACCATCAGCGCCCCCAGCGGCCGCCACAGCGCCATCTGACAGTGATACTTGAACCTCCAGATCGCCTCCACCAATGGCCCCGAGTAGTACCCCGCGCTCCGCGCCACCGAGAAGCTCCGCCGCTTCCCCCGGCAGTCCGCGCACCTCGGCGCCGATTGCGCCCCCGGATCGAACGGCACCCCACACAGCTCGCAGACGGGTGGTCGAATGCGCTCGATGGCGGTGAGGCAATCCGGGCAGATAAGGTGCTCGCGCAGCCGGCCGCACGCCTCACACCGAGGCGGATATACGAGGTCCAGGACTCCGCGCCAGAGGGGATGCATGGGATTCCTTCCTCGACAGGAATTCACCAGCGACGGCGCACGTCCTCTCGGCTTGCGTGGGCTCGCGGATTCCTCAGGACGACGGTTCGGGCTCATCTGGGGCCGGTTCGGCCGGGGGCACCAGCAGCACCCGCAGCAGCGACGGCGCGAAGAGGCTCGTGAGGATCGACATCATGATCACCTGTGAGTAGACATCGCTGGTGATCACGCCCTTCGACAGGCCGATGAGCGCCACGACAATGCCAACCTCGCCCCGCGGCGTCATGCCCACCCCCACGGCAAGCGCGTCCCTCCGGCCGAGCCCATAGGCGCCCAGCCCGCATCCCACGAGCTTGCCGATCACTGCGACCGCAGTGATCAGGAGGCCCACTGGCAGCACGTCCATGCTCAGCAGCCTCGGCGTATCGACGCGCGCTCCCATCAGCACGAAGAAGATCGGAACGAGTATCGCATAGATCGGCTCCATCGAGCGCCGCAGCTCCCTCGCTTCGGGGATCTCCGCGAAGATGATGCCGGCGAAGAAGGCGCCGATGATGGCGGCCAGGCCGATTGTGTCCGCCAGGGCCGACAGCGCATAGCAGAGCGCTATCGCCACCGCGAAGAGCGGGCCGCGGCTCGTGCCGCCGGCGCTGTGTGACAGCCGCGGGCTTATACGTCCGATGGCGAAGCGGCCCACGAGCACCGCCGCCACGACGAAGGCGATGGCCTCGGCTGTCAGCACCTCGATCTCGAGCAGCGACAGTTGCCCCGCGGCAAGGCCGGACACGACCGCCAGCACGAGAATGCCGAGGATGTCGTCTATCACCGCCGCCCCGATGATGATTCGGGCGACGCGCGTCCCGGTATATCCAAGATCGCCCAGAACGCGCGCGGTGATGCCCACGCTGGTCGCCGTGAGTGCCGCGCCGACGAACAGCCCTTCAACCAGCGGGCGCTTCAGCAAACTCATCGTGAGCATCGCCAAGCCAAACGGCACGACAATACCGAGCACGGCCACACCGGCCGCCTGGCGCCCAACGCGCAGGAGGCCTGAGGGTTGGGTCTCCAGCCCCACCATGAAGAGCAGAAAGACGACGCCGAGCTCGGCGAAGATTCCCTGGAACTCGGATTCCGTCACGAGGCCCAAGAGATGCGTGCCGATGACCATGCCGGCGAGGATCTCACCCACGACCGCCGGCTGGCCCAGGCGCTGCAGTATCGCCCCGCCTATCTTGGCCGCCGAGAAGAGTATGAACAGGTCGAGGAATACACGGCTCGCTTCAGGCATTGCCCGCTATGGTAGCACATCTCTCAGAGGTATCGCAGCCACAGATAGACGTTGCAGATGACAATCGACACGAACGTGCAGGGAATGCCGTAACGCAGGTAGTGCTTGAATCCAATGGGATTCCCGGACTTGTCTGCGATCCCGGCCACCACGACGTTGGCGGAGGCTCCAACCAGCGTCAAGTTGCCGCCAAGGCAAGCCCCCAGCGCCAGCGCCCACCAGAACGGCATCATGACGGACGCCTGGAGCTGATCGACCGTGACCGAACTCACGGGAACTCCCGCGAACCCGGCGGCAAGCTCGGTCAGCATCGGGTTCATCGTCGCCACGAAGGGGATGTTGTCCACCACCCCGGAGGCGAGCCCGGAGAACCATAGCAGCGCCACCGCCGCCGCGCCCGGGTTCTGCTCCGCCCTGGCTATCAGCATCTTCGCCAGCAAGCCAATGACCCCGGTCTCGACCAAAGCCCCCACCATGACGAAGAGCCCGATGAAGAAGAAGAGCGTCGTCCACTCCAGGTCGTGCAGCACCTCGGTGATGTCAGCCTTGCTGATCAGCAGCAGTAGCGCCGCACCCGTCAGCGCTACCGTCGCCGGCTCGAGGCCCAGCGCCTGATGGGCGAAGAACCCCCCGAAAGTGAGCGCAAGCACGGCCAGACAGCGGCGGCACAGCCCGGGGTCCGTGATCGCCCGCGACTCGTCGAACCCCGCAATCCGCTCCGCCGCGTCCGGAGGGGCCTTCAGCTGCCCCCGAAAGAGCCACAGATAGACCCCGATGAACCCCCCGAAGACTACGATCACCACCGGCGTCAGGTGGACGATGAAGTCGAGGAACCCAAGCCTCGCGGTGCTTCCGATCATGATGTTCGGCGGATCGCCGATCAGCGTCGCCGTCCCGCCGATGTTCGATGCCATGATCTGTGCGATGAGCAGCGGCAGAGGGCTAATGCCGAGACCGTCCGCTATGAGCAGCGAGATGGGCGCCATGAACAAGACGGTGGTCACGTTGTCGAGCCCCGCCGACAGGAGCGCCGTAGCTGCGGACATGAGGACGATCACGCGAACCGGCTGGCCGTGCGACATCTTCGCCGCTTTGATCGCCATCCACTGGAAGAGCCCCGCCCGCCGCGTGATGGATACGATGATCATCATCCCGACGAGGAGGAAGATAACGTTCCAGTCGATGCCCCCGTGCCCCACGCTGAAGGCGGTGTCTTGATGGACGAGGCGCAGCGCAAGCACGGCCGCCGCACCCGCCAGAGCGATGACCGTTCGGTGGAGGCGCTCCGTCGCGATCAGGACGTAAGCGACCACGAAGATGGCCGTGGCGGCCACGGCGGCGATGGAGTTTTCCATCACGAGTCACTCCGGCTATGCCGCCCCGGCCAGGCGCCCTTCTCGTCGGGAGGCCGGAAGTCGGACCACCGGACCATATAGCAGGGAGCGCCATCGCCGGGACCCGGGCAATCCAGCCCCTTGGGATCGGCAGCAGCGCTCAATACGAGGTTTCCGACTGGGGTCCTTCCGAGCTGCCCGCCCGGATGTGATTCTTCTGCCGGCCGCGGGTGCTCAGGTCGCCGAGCGCTATCTCAAAGATAGCGAAGCCACACGTAGATCGTCGAGATGATGATGGTGATGAAGGTAATCGGAACGCTGTAACGCAGGTACTGCATGAAGCCGATGGGGTGCCCATTCCGCTCCGCGATGCCGGCCACGACGACATTTGCGGAAGCCCCCACCAGCGTGAAGTTCCCGCCCAGACAGGCGCCAAGGGCAAGCGACCACCAGAAGGCCATCATGACGGGTGCCTGAAGCTGCCCCGGGGTGATCCCATTCACCGAAGTCTTGGCAAAGTCCGCAGCGAGTTCGACCAGCATCGGATCCACCGTCGCCACGAACGGAATGTTATCGACGACGCCGGAGGCGATGGCCGAGATCCACAACAGGGCCAAGGCCATGCTGCCCGGATTGTCGCCGGCTCGGGCGATGAGCAGCCTCGCGGCCGAGCCGATGATCCCCGTCTCGATGAGCGCCCCGACCATGATGAACAGCCCGATGAAGAACAGCAGCGTGGTCCATTCGACCTCGTGCAAGACCTCGTCGATGTCGGCGCCGCTGCACAGCAGCAGCAGCCCCGCGCCCGTCAGAGCAACCGTGGCCGGCTCGAGGTGAAGCGCCTGGTGCGTGAAGAAGCCGACGAAGGTGAGCCCGAGGACCGCCACGCATCGGACGCAAAGCTTTCGATCGGTGATGGCGCGGGACTCATCGAAGCCGGCGATCCGCTCCTCCGCGTCGGGCGGGGCCACGAGCTGCCGCCGGAAGAGGAGAACGTAGCACCCGATGAAGATGATAAAGATGATAGCGATGACGGGCGTCAGATTCACGAGGAAGTCGAGGAAGCCAAGCTTCGCAACGCTCCCGATCATGATGTTGGGCGGATCCCCGATCAGCGTCGCCGTTCCCCCGATGTTCGAGGCCAATATCTGAGCGATAAGGATAGGAATCGGCTTGATACCGATACCGTCGGCGATGAGGAGCGTGACCGGAGCCATGAACAGCACCGTGGTCACGTTGTCGAGGAAGGCGGAGAGCACGGCCGTGATGGCGGACAGCAATATGACCACGCGGACGGGTTGGCCCTTCGCGACTTTCGCCGCCTTGATCGCCATCCACTGGAAGATCCCGGTCCGGCGGGTGATGGTCACGATGATCATCATGCCAAGCAGCAGGAAGATCACGTTCCAGTCCACGCCGCCGTGCCCGGTGCCGAAAGCCGTTTCCTGATCCACCAGGCGCAGCGCGAGAACGGCAGCCGCCCCCGCCACGGCGACGATCGTCCGGTGGATGCGCTCGCTTGCGATGAAGGCGTATGCGATAACGAAGATCAGCCCCGCCGCGATCGCGTGATGCGTGTTCTCGATCATGGGGCGGCGCTCTTATCCGGTTCCGGCCAGGCGATCATGTCGACGATGTCCTGCATTCCCACGACGCCGACGAGACGCTCCCCCTCGACAATCAGAACCTGTCGAGCGTTGTGCATTACCATCATGGCCGCAACCTCCGCCAGCGGCGTGTCCTCGGTCGCAGTCAGCGGCTTCCGGTCCATCACGTCCGTAACCGGCAGGAGCGCCACCTTCTCGACATTATCCTGGAAGGGCTTGAACTCCCCGGAGCGGTATAGATCGCCCACCTGTTCCAGGTACTTGGGGAGCAGGCGGCGCACCAAAGGCGTTTTCGTCACCAGCCCCAGCAGCTTGCCATCCTCATCGATCACAGGCAAGGCGCCGTGGCCGCTGGAGCTCATGAGCAGTGCCGCCTCCCCCACCGTCGCCTCCGGGCTTACGGTCTGAACATCCCGCGACATAGCATTTCTTGCTCTCATCGCTCTCGTCGCTCCCCGGCCAAGCGGGCACGCCCTGAATCCCGCGGCTGAAAGTGAACTAAACGTGTATTCACCGGATCGATGCCTCGATCCTTGCGAAACCTGGCTCGGCGATAGAGCGATCCCGCGCCCGCGTCCTCCGGTCCGTCGGAGCCTGACGCGGCTTGACAGGGGCCCATGCCAACACTATAATCACACATGAGAATGTGGGGCTGTGGCGCAATGGGAGCGCACTTGCATGGCATGCAAGGGGTTGCGGGTTCGAATCCCGCCAGCTCCACCAGAAATCATGAATCTGGAGCAGCCCTGATCTTCATCTGAGCACGCCCCAAGGCGTGCTCTCTGTGCAGGTGGCGCCATGAGCCGTCGCTGGGGGAAAAGGGACAATCGACGCATCGCAAGCCTGTGGTGGGCTCTCGCCGCACTCGCATCTGCCGTCGGACTCCCCGCGGCGCAGGGACAGGCCGCAGACGACTACGATCTCACAGTTATCGTCTTCGCCCCCGACGCCGGCCCCGCCCAGGTTGCCCTGAGCTACTCCAGCCTCATCGACCGCAGCACGCTCCTCCAGGGGCTCGACGCGTTGGCGCAGGCGGCCGGCGTCTCCATTGGTCAGGTCGAGGTGGAAGACGGCCAGCAGGCCCGAGGGGACCCCGAGAAGGCAACAGCCGCCCAGCTCACCGTCAACGGCCTCGTGCGGCCACAGACCGGCACGCTCCCCCTGGGTCCCATCATCCGAGCCCTCCCCAACTGGCACCGGATGCGGCTCGTCTTCATCGTAGGAGAGCAGTTCTCATTCGGGGGTCCTTCGGACGCCTCTGCCGACGGATTTGTCGTCAGACTCGTCAATCGTATGAAACCATACGAGTACGATGTGGAAAGAAAGAGCGGAGGAGTAGCCACGCCAGAGGCAGCGGCGGAAGAGACACCCGTATCGCGTGCGCTGCTCCCCGCCGTGCTCATAGGTCTGCCGGCCGGATTCCTCGTCGGGTGGTTGCTGGGCGATGTCACACCCGGCCGGCCCCGGACAGAGCAGGCAAACGATAGCGGACGGCGACCGGGGCAGCCTCGCACCCCGGGGCCTCGTGGAGGCTGAAGCGAATGGAACTGGAGCAACTGTGCCGATTTGCCGTTGACAGCCAGGCCTCGGACCTGTTCATCAAAGCGGAATCGCCGCCCGCGTTGCGCGTGCACGGGCGAATCGTACCCACCGATCTGCCTAACCTCACCAACGAGGACACGAAGGCCCTGGCGCACTCCATCATGACCGAAGAGCAGATCCAGGCGTTCGAGGATTACCACGAGCTGGATCTCGCCTTCACCCTGGCCGATGTCGCGCGATTCCGCTGCAACGTCTACGTCCAGCGGGGCAGCTACGCCATGGTGCTCCGCATCGTCCCCCTCGAGATCAAAGAGATCGAAGAGCTCGGGCTTCCTAAGGTGCTGGAGGAAATGTCCAAGCCAAAGCAGGGCCTCGTGCTGGTAACCGGCCCCACCGGCTGCGGCAAGTCAACAACTCTGGCGGCGATGATCGATCTCATCAACAGGACGCGGTACTGCAACGTCGTGACCATCGAAGACCCCATCGAGTTCGTCCACGACGACAAGCTGGCCGTCGCCAGCCAGCGAGAGGTCGGCATCGACACCGAGTCGTTCTACGACGCCATGAAGTTCGTCGTTCGGGAAAGCCCGGACGTCATCCTCATCGGCGAGATGCGCGACGCCGAAACCATGCGTGTTGCGCTCACGGCGTCTGAGACTGGGCACCTCGTGTTCTCCACCGTGCACACCACCAGCGCAGCCGATACCGTGGAGCGCATCGTCAGCATCTTCCCGCCCCACGAGAAGAGCCAGATATGTCTTCGCCTCTCCACGAGCCTGCTCGGCATCGTCTCACAAAAGCTCGTGCCGCGGGCCGACGGCACCGGGCGGGTCCCGGCCGTGGAAGTCATGATCAACACGCCGACCGTCGCCAAGCTCATCGAGGAAGGCCGATCCTCTCAGATCTATTCCGCCATGAACGAAGGCGGGTACTGGGGCATGCAAACCATGAACCAGTCCCTTGTCAAATACTGGCGAGCCGGC
>Ga0307377_10002702_pt1 | contig 20679 bp, 14 predicted proteins | sample TR3MG_FD_202535 | JGI IMG/M metagenome (GOLD analysis project Ga0307377, IMG submission 202535) | Soil microbial communities from Risofladan, Vaasa, Finland - TR-3 | ecosystem: Environmental > Terrestrial > Soil > Coastal area > Acid sulfate soil | place: Finland: Risofladan, Vaasa | collected... | reverse complement strand
CAAAGCGCTACGACCCGCTCCGTTAGACGGCCGGGCCCTTCGGCGGCGTTTAAACGCAACGCGCGCTTTTCTTTTTTGAACCAGGTCCGCTGCCGCTTCGCGAGGCGGAGCGTTTCGCGGACTACGTGCCCGAACGCCGTTTCCTCGTCGAGCTCGCCCCTCAGGAGTTGAACCGCCTGGCGGTAGCCGATGGCGTTGAGGGGAGGCGCCGTCGCGTCTTCGACTTCGGCCGTCAGGCGGGCGGTTTCGGCCAAAAGCCCTCGGGCGAACATGCGCCGCGTACGCTCCTCGACGCGTTCGGCCAACCAGCGTCGCGACGCGTCCAGCGCGACGACCGCGACGCGTTCGGCCTCCAGCGGCCTCGTCCCCTTGGAATGGATTTCGGCCAGCGGGACGCCGGTCAGCTCGTATACTTCGAGCGCGCGGACGATGCGTTTTTCGTCCGCGGGGGATATCCGCGCCGCGGCGTCGGGGTCCACTTCGCGTAGCCGTTTATGCAGATCTTCGCCCGCGGCCCGACGCGCCCGCAGCGCGGCCCGCACGTCGGCGTCCGCCGCGGGAGCTTCGCAGATGCCGTCGACCAGCGCGCGGAAGTAAAGGCCGCTGCCGCCGACGACCAGCGCCAACCTGTCGCGGCGCCACGTTTCCTCGCACGCGGCGCGCCCCTCCGCCATGTAGCGCCCCGCGCTGTAGGGGACCCCGGGGTCGGCGACGTCTGCCATAAGGAATTCGTAGCCGCGCCGCGCCGTGCCCGTCAGCTTGGCGGTCCCCACGTCGGCCCCGCGGTATACTTTCGTCGAGTCGCACACGATTATCGAGACCGCGTCGGGGCCGCCCAGCGCGTCGGCCAACGCCAGCGCGAGCGTCGCCTTCCCGGTACACGTAAGGCCCACTATGGCGAGTAACTCCCTAGGCATCGCCCTACAATTTAATATTAATAAGCCCGTTTATCAATAGTTCTGAACACGTATTAGTTTGACATTATAAATAGGGCTTATTATACTTCGGCGTAATGCTTATCAAGCGGGTCATCAATGCTACGGGCGTAATCCTGCATACCGGCGCGGGCCGCGCGCCGTTCGGGCCCGCCGTCCTCGCGCGCGTCTCCCAAATCCTGGAGGGGTACTGCAACCTCGAGGTGGATTTGGAGAGCGGCGAGCGCGGCCAACGCAACACGCTGGTCGCGGCGCCGCTGCGCGAGCTGACGGGGGCCGAAGACGCATTAGCGGTGAACAACAACGCCGGCGCGGTGCTGCTTGCCCTCCACGCCCTCGGCCGCGGCAGGCCCGCGGCGGCCAGCCGGGGGCAACTCGTCGAGATCGGCGGCGCCTTCCGTCTACCTGAGGTTATGGCCTCCGGCGGCGTCGAACTCATGCCGGTCGGCACGGCCAACGTGACGCACCTCGACGATTTCCGGCGCGCGCTCGACGCCGGCGCGTCGCTCGTCGTGCTGGCCCACCGCAGCAATTTCTACTACCGCGGCCGGTTCGACGAGCCGCGGGCCGACGAAGTGGTGGCCTTGGCCGCGGCGTACGACAGGCCCGTATTGTACGATTTGGGCAGCGGTTTGCTCAGCACGTCGTTGTACCCGGACCTGGTTTCGCCCGACGAGCCGTCGGTGGAGAATTTGCTGGACGCGGGCGTCGACGTTGTATGTTTCTCGGCGGATAAATTGCTGGGCGGCCCGCAGGCCGGCGTCGCGGTGGGGAAGGCCGCGGCCGTCGGCGAATTGCGGCGCGACGGTTTGTACCGGGCGCTGAGGGTCGGGAAGGAGACGTACGCCTTGCTCGGGGCGGTGCTCGAGACGTACCTCGACGGCGACGCGTTGGACGAGGTTCCGACGTATCGTTTGCTTACGCGCTCGGCGGAAGACTTGGAGAGGATGGCCGACGCCGCGGCCGGTTTTTTCCGGAAGGCCGGCGCGGCCGGTGATTCTCGGAAGGCCGGCGCCGCCGGTTTGGAGATATCCACCGCCCGGGCGGAGTCGTACGTCGGCGGCGGGACGCTGCCGTACGTTCGTTTGCCGACTTCCGTCGTCGTACTGAGGCACGGCGGCCTTTCGCCGCACGCGCTGAGCGGTGCACTGCGGCGCCTCGAGCCGCCGGTCCTGGCTCGCGCCGCCGGCGAAGCCGTGTACGTAGATATGCGGAGCGTCCCGGAGGATGATTTGCCGCTGCTCGAGCGAGCGCTCGAGACCCTGGCGGCCGAGCTGGCCTAGCGCCGTCGGTTCAAATGCCGCTTTACGGGGCGGGCGAGCCGGTAATTTAACTTGACAACAAAGCGACAAATCGTTAATATTACGTGAGTATTGTGCGGTCTTAGGTGTTTTGCCTAGGCGCGTTGCAGGTAGTATGGCCTTTAAGAGAGCAGCTTGGCCGTTGCTTCTCGTCGCGTGGGCCGCCCCCTTCGCGGCGGCTAAGAGCGGCGAGACCACGGCGACGTTTTTAACGCTCGGCGTCGGCGGCCGTCCGTCGGCGATGGGCGAGGCGTACGCCGGCCTCGCCGAGGGCGTCAACGCGTTGGCGTACAACCCGGCGGGCGTCGCGAACCTGGACGCGGCCGAGGTGTCGGCGATGCACGCCGAATGGCTCCAGGGTCTTCGGTACGAATACGTAGCGTTCGCCTACCCGCTGTCGTGGGGGACGTTGGGAGGGGCCGTGCGGGCGTTGACCGCCGGCGGCTTCGAGCTGCGGACCGACCCCGATAACCCGTCCGAAGAACCCGAGGGGACGTTCGGCGCCACCGACATCGCCGTCGACGTCAGTTACGCGTACGCGTTGAACGGGGTGTTGGCTGTGGGCGCCAACGCCAAAGTGATAAGCCAGAAGATACACAACGTTTCGGCCACCGGCGTCGCGGGCGACGTCGGCCTGTATTGGGTACCGCTGGCGTCGTTGAGCGCGGGGTTGGCGGCGCGGAACCTGGGCCCGCCTATCACGTTCGAAGAGGAGTCGAGCCCGCTCCCTATGACGGCGGAAGTAGGGCTCGGGTACCGTTTGTTTAATCGCATGTTGGTTTTGGGCGGGGCGGTCGAGAAACCGTTCAAAGACGATTTATTGTACAAAGGCGGCGTCGAGTATTCCCCCTTCGAATTCATTTCGGGGCGCGTCGGTTACCTCTACGGCTTGGATACCCAGGGGAATACGGGCCTGACCAGCGGCTTGGGGGTGAACGTAGCGGGGTTTTCCTTCGACTTCGCGGTGGCGCCCTACGGCGGCCTGGGCACGACGTATCGCGCGGGCTTTACGTACGCCTTCGGCCGGGAGCGGCGGCGCATCACCGAGGAAGTCGCGGCCGAGTTCGAGAAGCGGCGCCAGGAGATGATCGCCTCTTTATCGGCCAAGGCCGAGGGTTACTACGGCGCCGGTAATTATCAAGGGGCGGTGGACACCTGGGACCTGATATTGGTTTGGGACCCCGAGAAAGCGGAGGCCGCGGCGAAGTTGGAGGAGGCGCGCGACCGGTTGAACGAACAACTCGTCGCGGCGCACGTCGAGCGGGCGGAGGCTTTCTTCGCCGCCGGCAAGTACAGCGAAGCGGCGCTGGAGTACTCGTTGGCGCAAAAGATAGACCCGACGAACGGGGCCGCCGTCGCCGGCCTCGCCCGGGCCGAGGAGGAATTGGCCAAGGAGGAGGCGCGTCAAAAGGAGGAAATAGCGGGGTTGCTCGAGCAGGCCCGGGCGGCGTACAGCCGGGGGGAGTACTTGACGGCCGTCGCGAGGTGGGAATCGGTTCTGGGGCTCGAGCCCGGCAACGCCGAAGCCTCCGCCAACCTCGAGGACGCGCGGGCGCGCGTGGGCAGTATGGTCGATAAATACAAAACGGCCGCGCGCCGTTATACCGACGCGCGAGATTGGGTTGCGGCGGCGTCCAATTGGGACCGCGCCCTCCGGTTGGCGCCCGACGACGCCGAAGGCGCGGCCGGCCGCGCGGATGCTCGCGCCGTCCTGGCCCGCGAGGCCGAGAGCTCCGTCAACGCCGGCGTCGCGTTGTACGAGCGCGGCGATTTGAACGGCGCCGAGGCCAAGATGGTAACCGCTTTGAACCTGCAACCGGGTAACGCCCGGGCTAGCTCCTATTTGAATAAGATACGAAAAAAACGGGCGGCGCAGAAAGAAGCCGGGGTAGACTATACTTCCATATATATGAAAGGCGTCCAGGCCTATACCAATAACCAATACCGGGCGGCTATCGCTTATTGGCAGCAGATACCGGCCAAAGACCCGCTCTACCGCAAGGCCCAGACGAACATCAAACGTGCGAAAGCGGTGCTTAAAGAACTCGAGTAGCGTAATGTACGGTATCTTCCGCGAAGTCGCGGCGGCGGACGTGATGGATTCGTGTTGAGGAAAGCGGTAATTGCGTCGGCGTTATGCGCTTTTGTCGTGTGGCAGGGCGGCGCGGCGCCCGGCGGCGACGCGCGTAAGTTGAAGTGGGCGGAGGGGTTGAGAGCCGAGAGAGCCCGGGCGGCCGCGGGCCGCGAGCCCTTATCCGCCGAAACGGCTCGGGCTTTGACCCCCTCGTCGGACGGTAAGCTAAAGGACTGGGTCCAGGAGCGCTGGGACGGTCCGGTATCGAAAAGTTGGAACCTGAACGACTCCTATTGGGGAAAGACCGACGGGATCGACCTGTACTTCATGCCGCCGTTTATCGGCGCCGGGGCCGCGTGGGGAGCGCGGCGCGAGTTGCCGATGTCTACGGCCGGCCGTTTCGCCGTTTCTTCCGCCGCCGGGAAAACCTGTATTCTTTTAGGCGGCGCGGACGCCGCGAGTACGGGCGTGGTTTGTTACGCCGAGGACCGCGAAGGCGCCAACTGGAAGACGTCCCAGGTCAAAGAGAGCGGCGGCTTCCAGGCTAAGGCGGTCCTGGACTTATGCTGGGCGCCTAAAACCACTTCCGGTTACGTATTCGCGGCGACCAGTATAGCGAAGACCGGCACGCCGAAAACCCCCCTGTTTTATTACGACGGGCCGGTACCCGCGTCGTTTTGGGTTTCGGCTGTGGAATACAGGTCGGTCCCGCCTCGTACGGTATATGATTTCAGCGCCGTGGCACCGGGCCCGATGGGCCCGAACGCGGCGGTTTACGCGGGTTACTCGGGCGCGAGCGTCGGCACGGCGCAAGTTTACTATTATAGCGAGCCGGGGTGGGATTTATTAGGTACGTTAACGGGCGCCAAAGACGTTCACGCGTTGTACGCCACCGATACCGGCGTCCTGGCCGGGACCGGGCCGCGCGGTATAATTTACGAATGGAACGGGAGTAGTTGGAGCCCGAAACCCGTAACGGGGTTGACGACGGGGGATATCAAAGACATCGTCAAAGTCGGCGCGTATTATTACGCCGCCGCCGCCAACTGCTCGCCCGGGGGCGAGGCGCGGCTCTTCCGCACCAGGGACTTCGCCCAGTGGGAGGACGTAACGCCCCGGGCGACGGGCGTAGAGGTGCTTTCCGAGTTCGTGGCGGTGGCCGAATTCGGCAAGGACGGCGCGGTCGTCGCGGTGGGAGACGGCTTTGACCGTTTTTACGTCAGCCAAAATCCCGCCCCCGCGAATTGGGGTGTGGTCGGCGGTGAAGCCGGCGCGGCCGGCAAAGCCGTCGTCCACGTCCGCTCGGGCAGCGACTTTTGGGGGAACTTCTTCGGGTACGAAAAAGACAATCACGCCTACGCCGGGAAATTGCAGGGGTTTAAGAACGGCGGCGTCCTTTACTCGTCTATATACGATTCCTACGACAAGCTCATACGATATAAAAAGTTGGAGTTCGAGGGGGCGACGGCCTCCGGCGGCGCGACGTTCTGGTTACGCGCGGCCGCGGACTACGGCGAATTCGGAACGCCCGGGGGCGGCTCGGGCGAGCCGGCTTGGATTAAAGTTACGCCCGGCGAACCCTTGCCGGACCAACTTAGCAACAAGAGGTACATCCAATACAAGGTCCGTCTCGACGTACCCGACGGCCAGAAGTTCCCGCCCGTAGTCAAAAAGGTGCGGCTCGCGATGGACTCGACGTACGCCAAAGTAACCGGTACGTCCCCGGCGGGCGGGACCAAAGACCACAACGTCGACGTTCCCGTAAAGTTGATTTTCTCGAAGGATATCCGGGACGCCACCATTTCCAAGGAGAACGTTAAGATAAACGGGAAGACCCGGGAATACAAATGGTATTTCGACAGCTACGACGAGAATACTTGCGGATACGTCATCGACCACCAGGATTTCGAAGCTTACGACGAAATAACGGTGACCTTGGAGAGTATCCCGCGTCGGGAAGTTAGAGATAAAGACGGGTGGGAGATCGACCCCGACGGCGACGGCCAGCCGGGCGGCGAGTACAAATTCGTTTTTAGCGTCGGCTCGGGGGGCGGCGGCGAAACTACGGGCCCGAAGGTATACAACGTAACGGTGGAGCCCAACCCCACCTTCGGCGCCGAGAAAATAAATATCACCGCGACGGCCGACGATACCGAGACCGGCAAATCCGACATCGTAGCGGCGGAATACTCCTTCGGCCCCAGCGCCGCGCCCGCGGGTAAAGGTACGCCGATGGAAGGTGAGTTCGGGACCCCCAAGGCCGAAGTGTGGGCGGAGGCGGACATCGGCGGAGTCAGCCAGGGCGAGAAGCGGCTTATAGTGTACGTGCGCGCGATGGATAAACCCGGCAATTGGGGCGACCCCACCGCCGCGCCCATATTCATCAGGCCCCCGGAGTTCCTGCCGGAGGAATACGTTTACTTCTACCCGAATCCGTGTCGCGGCGACGACGGGTATTTTCACTATTTCGTCACCCACGACAGCGAGATTACGGTGCGCATCTTCGACGTACGAGGCCGGTTGGTCGACAAGCTCGATACGAGGGCCGCGGCCTATTCCGGCGAAAGGGGCCTGCGGTGGGACGTTTCGCGCATCGGCGCCGACGTTTACATTTTCCAGTTCACGGCGCGGGCGCTCGCCACCGGCGAGGTGGCGACCGTCACCAAGAAGTTAGCCGTATTGAAGTAAAGAGGCTTTAAAGGCCGGCCTATACGATGCCCCTTAAGTTTAAAATCGCTCTATTCGTCGTCCTGCTGATGGTGGTCGTTACCGGCGTCGCCGGCGTTTTGATTACGGGTCGGATGGAGTCCTCGCTCCGGCGGGAGATCGAGATGCGCGGCGAGGCGTTGGCTCGCAATCTCGCCGCCAACGTCGAAGACCCGCTGTCGCAAGGCGACGACCTTTACATCGCGCGGTTCACCACCGGCGCTATGGACAACGCCGGCGTAGTGTACGCCATAGTCGTCGGCGACGACGGCCGCATCGCCGGCTACCGCGACGCGGCCCACGACGATTTCACCCCCTTCATGGGCAAGCCGTACGAGCCGCCCCCGGGGGTCGAACCGCTGGGGAAGCGCGAGTTCCTCAGCCAAACGTACGACGCCCCCCGTTGGGGGCCGATGTACGACGTCGCCGTGCCCGTGATGCTCGCCGACAAGAAGTCCATCGGCGCGGTTCACGTCGGCATATCGGGCGAGGGCGTCAAGCGCGCGGTCAACCGAACCAGGATTACGATCGGCGTCATTTCGGCGGCCGCCGTGTTGCTCGCCTTGTTGGGGTCGTTCGTGCTGGCCGGGTTCATTACGCGCCCTATAGACCGTTTGATGGCCGGCGTCCGCGAAATCCAGAAGGGCAACGGCTACGCCATGCAGCTGCCCATCACTACCAGCGACGAGGTGGGTCACCTGACGCGCGCGTTTAACGACATGGTGAAATCCCTCGGCGAAAAAGAGCTCATCAAGGAGGCGTTCAGCCGGTATGTCTCGCGCCAGGTCGCGGGCTTGATCCTCGACGACCCCGATAAGTACATATCGACGCTCAAAGGCCAGCGGAAGACTATAACGGTGCTCTTCGCCGATATCCGCGGGTTTACGCGCATCGCCGAGGCGCTGGGGCCGGAGCAAGTAGTGGCCATGCTCAACGTCTACTTGACGTATATGACGGACGTGATTTTCAGGCACGAGGGCACGCTCGACAAGTTCCTGGGCGACGGCCTTATGGCTATCTTCGGCGCCCCGGTGGAGCAGCCCAACAGCACGCTTAACGCGGTGCGGGCCGGCCTCGGTATGCGGGAGAGGCTCCGCAAATTCAACCTCGCCCGCGAAATAGGCGGCGAGGAACCGGTACTCGTGGGGACCGGGATTAATTACGGCGACGCGATCGTGGGCAATATCGGCTCGCGCGAACGTATGGACTACTCCGTCATCGGCGATACGGTGAACATCGCCCAGCGCATACAGACCTTCACCGAGGGGGGCCAAATAATCCTGGCCGAGCCGGCCTACCGCCGCGTCGAGGACTACGTGGAGGTTAAGCCGCTGGGGCCCTACGAGCTCAAGGGAAAAAGGGAAAGGATAGAGCTGTTCGAGATCGTAAAGCTGAAGGAAGGTGTGGAGGAGAGCGGGGAGGAGTAGCGCGCCGTACCGTCGTCGCCGACGGTCATTTAATTCCGTACGCGGCCGCGCTCGAGCGCGGTTTTATTTAGGCGAAAAAAAGCCCCGCTCGGCGGGGCGTTTTTCGTCAGGGGGTTTTTACCGAGGCCGCGGCGCGGCGGCGGGTCGCGTTTCTTTTTTGCGCCCGGTGCGCGTGGGTTTTCCGGCTGCTTTACTTTTCTCGGATAGGCCGAAGCCGACGAGCGCGGCATTCAGGACGTCGCCGATGGTCTTGGCGTACGTTACGTGTACTTTGTCGCGGTGTTCCTCTTCGACCTCGAGGATGTCGCTCTCGTTTTCCTCGGGGAACAACACGTTGGGGATGTGGGCGCGGACCGCGGCCAGGAGCTTCTCTTTGACGCCGCCGATGGGCATTAACTTGCCGCGCAGCGTTATCTCGCCCGTCATCGCCAGGTCGTGGCGCACCGGCAGGCCGGACAGGACCGACGCCAGCGCCGTTGCCATCGCGACGCCGGCCGAGGGGCCGTCCTTGGGGGTGGCGCCCGCCGGCACGTGGATGTGGATGTTGTACTTCTCGAAGGCTTCGCCGCCGATGCCCAGTTCTTTGGCGTGGGCCTTGACGTAGGAATACGCGGCGCGGGCCGACTCCTGCATGACGTCGCCCAGCTGGCCCGTCAGGATGAGCTCGCCTTTGCCGGGTATCTTCAAGGCTTCGATGAATAGTATGACGCCGCCTACCGCGGTCCAGGCCATGCCGGTCGCGATGCCGACTTCGTCTTTGCGGCCGGCCGTCTCCGGGTAGAACGGCGGCGCTTTGAGGTAATCGGCCAGGTTCTTCTTCGTGGCGGTGACCTTGCCCGTTTTCTCTTCGACGATTTGCCGCGCCGTCTTGCGGCAGATGGTCGCGATGGCGCGCTCCAGGTTGCGAACGCCGGCCTCTCTCGTGTACCGGTTTATAATCTCCTTTACCGCCGAGTCGGCGATTTTCAAAGACCTTTTTCCCAGGCCGTGTTCGGCCAGCTGCTTCGGGATTAGGAACTGCTTCGCGATGTTTAACTTCTCGGGCAGGGTGTAGCCGGGCAGCCGTATTATCTCCATACGGTCTTTCAGCGCCGGCGGTATGGGGTCGAGGATGTTGCCGGTGGTTATGAACATCACCTTCGACAGGTCGAACGGGAGGTCGAGGTAATGGTCCGAGAACGAGAAGTTCTGTTCGGGGTCGAGGACTTCCAATAATGCGGAGGCGGGGTCGCCGCGGAAATCCATCCCGAGTTTATCCACCTCGTCCAGCATGAAGACCGGGTTGTTGGTGCCGGCCTTCCGGATTCCCTGTATTATCCGGCCCGGCAGCGCGCCGACGTACGTCCGGCGGTGGCCGCGAATTTCGGCCTCGTCGCGCACTCCCCCCAGCGACATCCGAATGAACTTCCGGCCCACGGCCCGGGCGATGGATTTGCCGACCGACGTCTTGCCCACGCCCGGCGGCCCCACGAAGCAGAGTATGGGTCCCTTCATCTCGGCTTTGAGTTTGCGCACCGACAGGTATTCCAGGATGCGCTCCTTCACGTCGGCCAGGTCGTAGTGGTCCTGGTCCAGGACCGCCCGGGCGTGCGCGATGTCGAGGTTGTCGTCGGAGCCCTCGAGCCAGGGGAGGGTCAGGATCCAGTCGAGGTACGTGCGCGCGACGACGTATTCCGCCGCCTGGGGCGGGATGGTCTTAAGGCGGTTGAGCTCGCGCGTCGCCTCCTCGCGGACCTCGTCCGGCAGCGCCTTCTCGAGCAGCTTCTCCTCCAGCTCGTCGATCTCGACGGCGTACTGGTCCTCTTCGCCCAGCTCCTTGCGGATGGCTTTGAGCTGTTGGCGCAGGTAGTAGTCGCGGTGGGCCTTGTCCATTTCGCTCTTGGCTTCGGATTGGATTTTGGAACCCAGCTCGAGCAGGTCCACCTCGCGGTTGAGGATGGAGGTGAGTTTCTCGAGCCGTTCGGTTACGTCCACCGCCTCCAGGATCTCTTGCCGCTCGGCCAGGTCGACGTTGACGTTGGAGGTGACGAAGTCGGCCAGCTTGCCGGGGTCGTCGACGTTCATCGCCGCGACGTACGCGTCTTCCGGCAGGTTGGGCGCAAGCTCGACGACCTTTTGGAAGAGGTTGAGGGCGTTGCGCTGCAGCGCTTCTATCTTGGTGGTTTTCTTTTCCGGGTTTTCGAGGCGTTCGATCTTGGCCTTGAAATAGGGCGTGGTCTGGACGAAACTCTTTACCGCCACCCGCGTTATGCCCTGGACCATTATCCGCGCCGAGCCGTCCGGCATCCGCAGCATCTTGAGGATCATCCCGCCGGTCCCCACGCCGTAGATGTCGTCGGCCTCCGGGTCCTCGGTCTCGGGGTCCTTCTGGGCGACCAGGCCAATAATGCGGTTGCCGCGCACGGCGTCGTCGATGAGCTTGATGCTCGACTTGCGGCCGACGACGAGAGGGACGATCATGAACGGGAAGATGACGGTCCCGCGGAGCGGCAGTATGGGTAGTTCTTCGGGAAGCTCGACCGCCTCGACGTTCTCTTCGTTAGGCAACGTAATGCACCACCTTAGTACGGAGCGGGCCGCGGCCGGGCCCGGCGGTTACCGTTCCTTAAAGTATCTCCACCGTGGTATGAATCGTAACCGGCGTTTCGACTTTGGGGAGGATTACGAAGAGGAAACCGTCGCGATACAGCGCCCGGCATTTGTCGCCGTCTACCGGCCGGGGAAGGTGAATGACGCGCCGGAAGTATCCGTACTCCACCTCGATCTGGTGGTAGTACTCGCATTCCTCGTGGTATTCCTCTTTGCGCATGCCGGTGATGATAACCGTATCCTCGTCCAGCAGCACCTTGACGGCGTCGCGGCTGACGCCGGCGAGGTCCATCCGCACGACGAGGTCGTTCTTGGTCTCGAAGACGTCGGCGTCCGGGATCCAGTGGCGCGGCGCGCCCGACGACAGCGGCGGCGATATGGAATACAGGCGGTCGAACAGGCGGTCGACGTCGCCCAGCCGCCAGAGGTTTACGCGCGTGGATTCTTTACGTTTTACCATACGGGCCTCCGAGCCTGCGGGAAACTCTTAATTTATATTGCTATTATTAGCATAATTTGAGGGTTTTGTAAATAACCCTATTACGAAAAGGCGCCCGATTAGGCGGGGCGCCCGAGAATAAGCGTACGCGATTTTACGGAAGGGTTAAGTTTAAAAAGCGGCGGCTAAATTTACCGTAGCTCTTTCGGCCTCGCCGGGGCGGCGTGCCGTTAAATCACGTCGTTTTTGCCGCTACCTTGATTACCCTCTAATATTCCTTAACCTCAACGTAGCCTTCCACTTTAACTGGAAAGCCGCTGGTCCACTGGGGATACACCGTTACGCCGATGTCGCCGGGTAGGGATTTGACGTGGACGTCCACTTCTTCGGGCCACGCTTGCGCGTAAAGGGCCTCCGGGCCGAGGAAGCCGCGCAGCGCGATTACGCAGAGGGCCGCGGCGATCACGGCGAGGACGATTTTAAGGAAGGGAGAAACCGTCAAGGACACGGTCCCGTCTTTCTGGCTTTGGAACATGATTACCTCCTCTCGCGGTTTTATTGAACCTTCGTACGTCTAGATTATCGCATAGCTATGCGGCCGGTTCAAGTTACTCTGGCGCCGCCGGTCGCCGTACCTTTCCCCCTTGCCGCCGCCGCCGGACGCTGTTATATTGTTCGTCGCGCCGGAAGGGCCCGGTAGTTAGCGGTTGTTCGCGGTTGGCGTGGCACGGAATAAACGCCCAAAATGGCCCCGGCAAGAAAGCAGGTTAGAGGAGCCGCTTTTTATGAACGTACGGAAGTTAATCGCGGCCTTATGTTTCGTTGCGGCTATCTTCACCCTAATCGCCGCCGCGGACGACGAAGGAGCGAAAACTATGGTCGATAGTTGTTGCGGACCCGCTGCGCCGACGTTGACGATCACCTGGGAGCGACTCGTCGAAGGCGGCGAGACCTGCCCCCGCTGCAGCGCGACCGAAGAAGAGTTGGAGAAGGCCGTCGGCCAACTCGAGGCGGCGCTCGAGCCTTTGGGGATAGCGGTCGTATTCCAAAAAGAGGAGTTGACGCTCGAGGCGTTCAAGGACGCGCCGGCGGCGTCCAACCGCATTTGGCTCAACGGCCGGTTAATGGAAGATTGGCTCGGCGGCCGAAGCGGCGCGAGCGTCTGTTGCGACGTTTGCGGCGACGAGGAGTGCCGGACCGTAGTCGTGGACGGCGAGGAACACGAGTCGGTCCCGGCGGCGTTGGTTGTAAAGGCGGGTTTGGCGGCCGCGTCCGCTTTGGCGGGGCCGCCGCGGGGCGAGGGGTGTTGTCCTTCCCCGTGAGCGTCACCGCGCCGGCATCCCTACTCAAGACGTTATAGCATAAGCTATCGAAAGGAGAGATTTATTATGGCGAAAGTTTCCGACGGCGGAACGGCCGGGTGCATATATGTACTGGGCCTTATCGGCGCCGCGGTCTACTTCATCGGCCAGGCCACCGGCTTCTGGATGGGGGTCCTCGGCTTCTTGAAGGCGCTGGTATGGCCGGCGTTCGTGGTCTACGGCCTGCTAAAATTTCTCGGCGTATAGTACGCGAAAAAGCGCGCCCGACGAGGGCGCGTTTTCGTTTCGCGGGCGGATAGTAAGCGGGCCGGGCCTTCTCGCCTTGCCCCCGCCCCTCAACTCTGCTATATTATCCCTCGCGCCGGAGTGGTGGAATTGGGAGACGCAAGGGACTCAAAATCTGATTACCGGGGATTTACTAAGTTAAGCGGTTGCAGGCCTTTACGGCGCAACCGCTTTTATTTTCAGGGAATTACGGTGGCGGGGAATTAACGGTTATTGATGGTAAATAATATCGAAGCGGTGGAATTTTAACACAAAATTAACACAAAAAACGCCCGGCGCGAACCGGGCGTTCCTTTGGAGGTACGCCGTTACCTGAAAAACGCCTTCACGCGGCCGAGGTTGGCGAGCTCGACGTTTGTTTCTGAAGCCCGCGCGTAATAATAACGATCTGTCGCGCCGTCTATGATGTATAATTGCATGTCGTAAGGGGGCGCGGTAAATGCTAAGCTACAAAAGCCCACCGGCTCTCGAATAACTGTAATAATCGGGACGTAGTCTTCATCTATGGTATGGGTTACCGCGTCGGCTACCTACATATGCGCGAAAACATAATACCCCGTAGGCCGCGACCCGGGCCCGGCGTACATACCGATGAGTGAGCCCGGCGTCCGGTCGAGTAACGCAAGTATGTTGCGCTCCGGGATCGCGACTAACAAACCCGAAGGACGGAAAAAAATAATTAGAGATCAACGCCCCTTCGGGCTCACCCCGCGAACGCGTTACGAGTTTAAATATAAATAAAGATGAACGGTTTCTTACGCTGATATTATTTAGGCTGTTTTCTATTTTTCATCCACTCCAACAAACCTTCTTTCGAGTGGGGATACAACCTCGCTTTAATTTCCATCGGTGTAGTACTAAATGATTCTATTAAATAATCTCCCGGCATATAATCTGATCTATTTAAGCGCACCTCGACCGTATGACCAATATGGCGTAATGTCACCGAATTAGCTTTTATTAAGTAATATAATTCTTCATCAGTCTCCTCGATCAAAATTTCCTTACTACACGTGTGGCATCTTAATGTGATTATAGTCCCGGATAATACATCATTCCCGTTAAATGCATCGGAAATAGTTATTTTAAGCAAATAGCTAGGTTTTTCTAAGACCTGAGTATCGGCTCGCGCTATTGTACTAAACAGAGCAACCGTTATTAATAATATTGCTATCCTTTTCATCTTAATTCCTCCTATCGGCTTTTACAGCCAAAACGCGGCCGAGGGAGGCCGGCGCGGCATTAGGGTAAGAATAAACCAGCGCCGGACGGAACCCCGGGCGCCCGCCGGTCTCCGTAATGCATTTCGACTATTTAAACTACGACCCTACCTAAACAACGCCTTCACGCGGCCGAGGGAAGCGGGGGCGACGGCGTGTTCTGTATCCTCGAAGTATTGGATGCGGTTATTGGCCATGTCGGTGGCGTAACGCGCGGCCACCGCTACTCGAACCAGTACGCGAGGCCTATCTGGCCGTAGACGACGGCGGCGTCGACCGTCGCGTCGGCCAGTATCGACCAGCCGTGGCCCACCGGGAAGTCGCCGCCCAGGCTCAGGTTAACGTTGACGCCCACGTCTTCGGCGTTGAACATCAAGTCGGGGCCGAGGCCCACGTACGCCGCCGGGCCCTCGCTCACCGGGCCTATATAATACCGAATGTTGGCGCGGATCTGATGCATGGTCGCGAAAGTAGTGTCCGCTCCCGACGTTTCGTCCTTCAACTCGAGCTGGTCGAGGCCGTAGGCCGCGAAGAGGACGAACCGCGAGTCGCGACCCAGCCGCGTCCCGAAGCCGAGCGAGCCGCCGTAGCCGATCTCGGAATCCTGTCCAAAAATCGCGAATACGGCGTCGAGCAGGGGATTCCAAATTTCGTTTACGCCGCCGGTGAGCGAGACGAAGTTCCGGTAGCCGCCGGCTCCGGCCTGCCCGACGGCCGCCACCGCCGCCAGCGCGACCGCCCACGTTAACAACGTCCGTCTCATAGACAACGCTCCTTGGTAAATATTACGTTTGCCGGGGCCCTCACGCCGCTCGGTGCGCCGGTCCCGTCGAGGCCGTAAAACCGGTCGCACGCCATTATTAAATAAGGCCGCCTTTTAATCAAGTGCCGATTTTCGCCGTTGGGAAAATTCCGCCCGCGGTGGCAGGCCCGCGCGGGGGCGCAAGGCCTTGCGCCCCTACCGGCCGGTCACGCCTCGCGGAAAAAAGGGCCGACGCGAAGGTCGGCCCGGGACAGGTATTTGTACGGGCGCACAGCGGCGCGCCCCTACAGCACCCGTTCGCGCGGCGGCCTCGCCGGCCTTATATCCCCGGCAAAAAGAACGTGGCCGCGGCCCGCAGCGTCCACTCGGGGTACGGCACGCTCAGCCGCGGGTCCTCGCGAACCTCCGGGTGCACGACGTAGTAGTATCCCTGGACGCTGGTGTTGATGGGAAGCTTGCCGAGATGGAGGAGCTTGCCGCCGCCGCCGCCCTTTCCCCTTGCCGCCGGCGCGCAACTCTGCTATATTAATCCCCCTCGAGCCGGAGTGGTGAAACAGGTAGACGCAAGGGACTCAAAATCCCTCGGAGCTTTGCTCCGTGCGGGTTCGATTCCCGCCTCCGGCACACACCAAAACCGCCCCGCTTTCGCCGCGGGGCGGTTACCTGTTACGGTCGCCCGGGACGTTCGCTAAATCCGCTGACGGCCGGCCGCCGGGCCGCCGGCGATACCCACCGCCCGGAGGCGGTAGCCCAGCGCCTGGCGCGATACCTCGAGCCGGTTGGCCAGCGCCGATATTTTTGCGGCGGGCGTGAGCTCGCTCAGCTTAAGCCAGAGCGTTTTCACTACGGCCTTCGGCATCAGGAGCGCCGCGGCGAAGCGGTTGACCTCGCGTTCCAGCGCGGCGTGCTGGTGGAAGGGGCAAAAGAAGTCGCCCTCGTGGCCGAGGACGTAGTGGCCTAATTCGTGCGCCGCGGCGAAGCGCATCCGCGGCCTGACGAGCGCGGCGTTTACGAAAATCGTCTTCGCGCTCCGTATCAGCGCGCCGTTAAGGCCCTCCTCGGCCGGGCGCCACGTCAATATTTCGACGCCTACGTACGCGGCGACGGCGCTGAGGTCCACCGGTTCGACGCGCCACCCGTCGGGACAGGTCGCTCGCCATAGCGACGCGGCTGCGAGCTCGGACCTTCGCACGCCGCTATTATACGGATGACCCCTGACAGGACGCGTCAGTTTTCGTTACGGCGAAGTGCTTCCTTCTTCCGGAGCGCCGAGTTTCCTCTTTTTGAGGATAAGGTAGAGCTTCATCTTCAGGATGTCTTGGCGCGCTTTGGAAGAGGGCCCGTCGAGCGACAGCGGCGTGCGGTCCGGCATTTCGCGCTCGATTACGGCCTCGAGCTCGCGGCCGACTACGTCCGGGATCTGGGCGAGGATATCCTCGTCGGGCCGGAGGAACTCGGGGGTATCCTCGGGCAGCTCGCCGCGGAGGAGTTGGCCCGGCGGTACGTCCAGGAAGGCGGCCATTTTGTCGAGGGTGGAACGTTTGGGGGTGCGCGTTTTACCGTTCAAAATTTGGTAGATCGCCTGGCGCGACAAATTGGTGGCCCGGGCGAGGTCGCCGGCGCTCAAGCCCCGTCGAGCCAGTATCTCCCGGAGCACGCGCGAAAAATCGTAGTCATCGTGCATAATTCTTTTACGCCCTTCCGGTTACGTAACTACGCTGTAAGTTTGTGGGTTTATAACAAAAAGTTTTTTAACGCTGGATTTTATTAGATAGAACGTAATATGTCAATTATTTTTTTACGATGTATTTATAGAATCCCGCGAGCCGCCGCTTGCCGCCGCCGGTTTTTTGGGGCGCGTACGTTCGTTTCGGAAAGAAGCGGGCCGCCAGGCCTCGGCGGCGATTTCTTTCGCGACTAACGCCGTCCGCCGGCTCGCACGCGGCGACGGCGGCGTGCCCCGGTTCGTTAGGGTGTTGCGGCGCGGATGAGCGGCCTTCCCGGCCGCGGTAGCTCGTAGTCGGGCGCCGGCTCGAACGTCATTTTGTGTACCTCGAACGAGCCGCTGCGATTCGATACGAAGGTGAGGGCGTCGCCGGCGCGGGAGAAACGGGGGTGGAGGTCGTCGCCCGGGCCCGAAGTAAGGCGTACCTTGCTCGAGCCGTCGACGTTCATGGCCCACAATTTGTACGGCCCCTCCCCAACCCTGCTCGCGTACACGACGTAGTCCCCGCCGGGCGACGGCGCCGGCATCCGGTCTTCCGCGTCGGGGTCGGTAAGGCGCCGCAGTTTGCCCCCCTTGAGGTCGGACGAAAAGACGTCCCAGTTGCCGTACCGGCTCGAGGCGAAGAAGACGCTTTCGCCTCCGGCGCCGAAGGCCGGTTCTATTTCGTCGTAGAAGGTCTCGGCGACCGGCCTTTCCCAGCGTCCTCGAGCCGTCATCGTCCACAGGTCGAAGTTTTCACCGTCGCCGGTTTTGGCTTTGCGCGAGGCAACGAGCTGGTAGCCGTTAAGGGAGAAAGCGGCCGCGGCGTACGCCCCGCCGCTTTTGGTCATCTGTGTGAATTCGCCGTGGGTGCGTTCGCAGGTCCAGATTTCATTCCCGCCGCTCCGGCCCGAGACGAAAGCGATGTGAACGCCGTCCGGCGAGCAGGCCGGCGCGACGTCCGGCGCGGCCGCGTACGAAACTTTTCGTAGTTTTTTACCCGCGGTCGTTATTTCGTAGAGGTGGTCAACTTCGTCTTCGCCGAAGCGGCCCGAAAAGATGACGTAGCGACCCGTGCCGTCGAGGCAGGCCACGGGGACGGCGCCGCTCCGTAACCCCTCCGTTAGCCTGCCCACGCGCTTTACGACGAGCTCCACCGGCTCCCCTTCCGCAGCCGGCCCGGATTCCTCGGCCGCTACGTCGTCGCGCGTCGGCACCGCGGCCTTTTCTTTTACGCCGAGTATGACCCCTCCTTCTTCCGTAACTACCAATACCGGCGGCTCGAGGTCGCTGGCCAGGCGGCGGACGGCGAGCGGCCCGGCGACCAGGATCGGTATATCTATGTAATCCGCTTCCGCCAGCTTAGCCGCCGCACCCGACGAAGCTCCTATAATTACCGGGACGACCTCGAGCTCGTCGCCCACATCGTCGGCGAGGTGTTGCAGCGGCGCCAAGGCCGCCCGGGACGCTTCTTCATTAGGGTCGAATATGAAGACGAGGGTTTTACGTTTCTTCAGGCTCAACCGGCGGAGGTTATAGAATTTGCCGTCGGAGGCCGGCAGGGTGAGGTCGGGCAAAAGCTCGCCCGCTTTGGCCCTCCCCGGTGGCCCGGGGTCGTAGCGCACCCGCAGTACTTCGGCCACCGTCAGCGGGCCCGGGACTTCGGCGAACCGCCTGACGACGTTGCCCTTGGCGGTCGTAAGTAGGACCATGGGGAGCGTACCCTCGTCGCCGAGGACTTCGGGCGGAGGGTCGCCCTCGGCCCCGACGACGGGGAAAGGCATGCCTTGGCGTAATTTGGCCAAAGTACCCTGGTCTTCGCCGTAAATCGCCGCGCACACCGCTACCGCGTCGCCCAGCTCTTCGGCCAGCGTACGCAGGAGCTGCAACTCGCCGCCCACCTTAGCGGCGCGCGGCGACGTGAGGAGTACGACCGCGGGTTTGCCGGCGATAACGTCGTCGACGGTCCGGCCGGCGCCGTCGGTCCCCCGTACGGCCTCCAGGTACGCGCCGCCGGCGTTCGCGAACGCCGCCAGTACGGCCGCCGCGAGCCCGAGCCAACCTTTTGCGCACATCGTCGCCGTTAAAATAGCACGTTACGCCGGTTTACTCAACGGCGAAAAGGGCTCGTTCGCTTCACCTTTTCTTTCCCCGCGTCTTTTTAGCGACTCGCTCTCGCACGCGACGGCCCCCGGTGCCGGGGCGGATTTGGCTTGCCCCGCCGTCGGCCCGATGTTATAAGATGTTCCCTTCGTCTTCTTCATTTCAGGAGGCTCGAGTTATGGCGATCGCGACGGTAATTATGGGCGCCGCGGGGCGCGACTTCCACAATTTCAACGTCTTCTTCCGGGATAACGAACAATACGACGTGGTCGCTTTTACGGCGACGCAGATTCCCGATATCGCGGGGCGGGCGTACCCGCCCGAGCTCGCGGGCCCCCTTTATCCCCGCGGTATTCCCATCGTGCCGGAGAAGGATTTACCGGGATTAATCGAAGACAAGGCCGTCGAGCGCGTCGTCTTCGCCTATAGCGACGTTTCGTACGAATACGTTATGCACCGCGCGGCGCTGGCAAATGCGAAGGGGGCGGACTTCGTATTAATGGGTTGGCGGCACGCGGCGCTGAAATCGTCGAAGCCCGTGGTCGCGGTATGCGCCGTGCGAACCGGCGCCGGTAAGAGCCAGACGACGCGCCGCATCGCGGAAATCCTGACCGGGGCGGGGAAGCGCGTGGCCGTGATACGCCACCCCATGCCGTACGGCGACCTCGCCCGGCAAGCGGTCCAGCGCTTTGCCGGTTACGAGGACCTCGACGCCGCGGATTGCACCATCGAAGAGCGCGAGGAGTACGAGCCCCACCTGGCGCGAGGCAACGTCGTTTTCGCCGGCATCGACTACGAGAAGATCCTGCGGGCGGCGGAGGCCGAGGCCGACTTCGTGTTGTGGGACGGCGGCAACAACGATACGCCGTTCTACGTCGCCGACCTGCATATCGTCGTCGCCGACCCGCTCCGGGCCGGGGACGAAATGAAATATTACCCCGGCGAGGCCAACTTGCGTATGGCCGACGTCGTCGTGATAAACAAGGTAGATTCCGCGAAGGCCGAGGACGTGAAAGTCGTGAGGCGCAACGTGGCCGCGGTTAACCCGGGCGCCGTCGTCGTCGAGGCCGAGTCGCCGGTCACGGTGGACGACCCCGCCGCCATCGCCGGCAAGAAGGTCCTGTGCGTCGAGGACGGGCCGACGCTGACCCACGGCGGGATGTCCTTCGGCGCGGCGGTGGTCGCGGCGAAGCGGGCGGCCGCGGCGGAGCTGGTCGACCCGCGGCCTTACCTCGTCGGCTCGTTGAAGAAGACGTTTGAGGACTACCCTCATATTGGCCCGCTGGTACCCGCGATGGGTTACGGCGACGACATGGTGGCGGACCTGGAGGCTACTATAAACGCTACGCCCGCCGACGTTGTCGTCGCCGGCACGCCCATAGACCTGGGCCGGTTGATAAAAACCGACAAACCCGTCGTCCGCGTTCGGTACGAGTTGAAGGTCGTGGGCAAACCGACGTTGGATGACGTTGTCCGCGAAAGGTTCCATCTTTAACCGCGGAGGGGCGGCGTCGCGTAATGGCTAAGGCGTTTGACGGTTACGAGTTGGCTTGCCGCGGCCCGACGGTGGTGGCGCTGGGGGGGAACGCCGTCATTAAGAAGGGCCAGCGCGGCGACATATACGAGCAGTTCGCCAACACCCGGGCGTCGCTCGAGCCGCTCGTGCCGCTCATCGCCGCGGGTGCGCCGCTCGTTTTAACCCACGGCAACGGCCCCCAGGTGGGGGACCTCTTGTTGATGGCGGAGGCCGCGCGGGGCGAAGTCCCGGAGCTGCCGCTGGGCGTTCTGGTCGCCGACAGCCAGGGCCAGA
>Ga0307377_10002700_pt1 | contig 20686 bp, 26 predicted proteins | sample TR3MG_FD_202535 | JGI IMG/M metagenome (GOLD analysis project Ga0307377, IMG submission 202535) | Soil microbial communities from Risofladan, Vaasa, Finland - TR-3 | ecosystem: Environmental > Terrestrial > Soil > Coastal area > Acid sulfate soil | place: Finland: Risofladan, Vaasa | collected... | reverse complement strand
AAAAGACCCAGTACATTTTTTAATGTTCCTCTTATAGGACATATATCATTTGATAATTTCGAAAATATGATTACAAATGTATGGGCTAAGGACGAAGTAGAAGCTAAAAAATTAGTAGATTTTATAAGAACAAGTATAATATTAAAAGACCAATGGGGATTAGAACACGATTATAAATAAAAACATGGACAAAATAAATAGAGAGATAGATATAGAAAGATAGGTAAGAGAAAATGATATTAAAGATAGTGAGAAATGAAGAGTTTAAAAAAGCAGGGGATAAAGGGTTATTCCATAATTATTTACCAACTATGTCTAGAGGTTGTTGGATAATTGGCGAAATAGAGAATATACGTTATACATGTATATCAAAAACAGATGTGGCTGATTATATAGGATCATCTAGAGGATACTATGATTTAGCTATCCAATATCTAACTAAAGAAAAAACGTTATCATCTAAAGCTTTTGATATGGCTATAACATTTAGTGATCCTAGTAAGAAACAATTTAATATCTTCTTACAGGATTGTACTTGTTACATATGCAATGAAGATGGAAAAACAGTAGATAAACTAATTTGTTAATATAAAAATAATTTTAACAATCTATCTCTCTAAAATTTTAATCGTGATAAATTTTATATCGGACAAATAAATAAAAGTTTAAAATTTAACCAAATCATAAAAGGAGATTTTATGGAATCAGAAAAATATTATATTCGTAATAAAATGTTAACTTATAGAGATCTAACTACAAATACGTATCTAGATATTTCTATAGATGCATCATCAGAGGCAAATGGGAAATGGAACAGTTTAAATCCTGCAACAATTTGTTTTTCTATGTATGATCCAAAGGTTAATAAAAATGTAGCTAGTATATGCATGTGTATGAGATATGATAATGCTGTTAGGCTTGTAGAGAGTGTGAATAATCTTTTTAAAAATTCTAGAGAGAATATATTTTCAAATGGATCAGTAATACAAATTCCTCAATACACATTGAAGAACAGGAAAGAAATTATATTTAATTTTGCTATGAATAACAGTATACCGATAGTTCAACTCACAATTATAGATACAACTTCTCAAAGAGGAAAAGCGTCTATTAATTTAGATCTAAATGCTTTTAAATCTATAGGAAAAATCTTGAAGGAATTTGTAGACACACCAATAACTACCAACATAGGTATAAAGCAATTGCTATCTTGGGATAGAGTACTAGAAAATGTCAATATAATTAAGAATGATATATGTGAAGAGTTAAACGAAATAAAAAACACTATACAACATTCAAAAAAGAATGATATTGATTTAAATGAATATAAAGATGGACCAACAGAAATGTCTGACATACAAAAAAAATTTCAAAAAAATTTTGATTCTAACGATGGTTTTTCTAATATTGATCTTGGTTTAGATAAAATAATTAATAACCCAAACGAAGATAAAAATTTAACTAAAACGAATCAACCTTTTTCATCATCATGTTTAGAGCATGATTTAGGTCAGCTTAAAGAATGGGCTACATCGTTTATATGTACAACTGAAAACTCTTCAAATGAATTATTTGCACCCTTTGATTTCATATTTAATGTTTCAAATATTTCTAGAACAGATAGAGAACAATATACTAATAACTTTGGATATTATCCTATACAATATGCTGTGATATATTTATTAAAAAAATATATAAGGGAATCGGTTCAAAACGGTGGTTATCCAACTAACATACCAGCATTTAGATTTAATACAAAATTCAAAAGAGGGTCAAAAGAATATGAATTATCAAAAGATATAATAACTATTTTTTTAATATATTCAATAGTTGCTAATAGTTTTAAAGGCAAATCTGAAGATATAAGTAGAACCTATTTTACTATGAAATTATTATTAACACCATTTATGTTTTCAATAGAAGTAGACGATGAATTAACAAATGAATTGTTGAAAGAATATGATAAATGTGAAGAGAGTGGAATGTTTACAACCATTCAAGATAATTATAAATCTGAAAGTTATGGTGGAAATCTTAGTATAAGTAGAGATATATTTGAATCTTGTTGTAAGTCTTTTGTTAAAACATTAAGAGATAAAAAAACAGATATAATTGGGAATAAACATGATACTAAAAATATATTTGAGAATTTAGAGTATAAAATACCAGACCCTGTGAGACCAATTGAAAACAGTGAAAACATTAAAACATCTATATTTGAATTTTCAGAAGATAAACCTAAAGACGAAATTGATAAAGAAGAGGTTGTATCAATAACAGAGCCAGATAAAAAATTAGAATTATTTTTAGATAGCGCGTCTAGGATAGTTGATGATGAACTAATAAAAGATATAAAAAATAAATGTGGTGAATATTCAGAATTAACTAAATTTTTCAAAACAAAAGATATACCTCACGAGCTTTTTAAAATAAAGAGGGTTATGGATCTAGATCCTTCATTAACAAATAAAATTCATATATTAAAAAAAGCAAATCTTTTAAATGAAGATGAAGATGTTACTGAAACAAGAGTTATGCAAGAAGGATCATCCACTGAAGAGTACAGTGAAAATTTTGATATTCAAGATGTTCTATCCATGAATGGAATTTAAAAAATTTAAAGGAGCTAATAATGCACAAAGAAATAAATAATTTAAAGATTAAGTTATTACCAACGTTGAATAGAGGAGTTATATATACAGCTTTTCCAATAGGACAGGCTATACCGTTTACAATTCTTTTCAACAAACAATCATCAGCACTACAATTTTCAATAAATACCAATTTTGATACATTCAAAGAAAGAGTATCTATAAATATGTATAGAAATTTAGATGACTGTAAATTTTGTCAAACGTTTTTTCAATTACAATCTATAAAAGATGAAAGATATGATTATAGATTTAAATTTTCTGGTATGAATAGAATGTTTGAAAAAAATATTTTTAGATTTTCAAAAGAAAAATTAGATTTACAATTACCAGATGCTCATAACAAATCTACCAATAACTATCTATTGGTTCTTGGATGGAAATTGTTTGATATTGAAGATGATTTAATTTTCTTTTTTGTTCAAAGAAGATGTTATAATAATATTTCAAGAATGAATATACTAAGGACAATGGGATTACAATTTGCTACTAATCGTGGAATAGAAACATTAGATAGGTATAGCGAAAAACTTTCGAACTCTATTCATAAAGTAGAACAATGTGATTTTTTAAAGGATATAATAAATTTTAAAACGGAGGATGTGTCTAATGGGTAGATTCAGAACAACTACTGTATACCATCATCATTTTATAAATAATGTAATAGGTACATATATAGATGGGCTTGCTAAGTTTTTCAAAAACAGTTTATTTGATAGAACAACAGAAATAGTAGTTGGTACATATGAAAAAGCTGTTCAACATTATACTAATAGAATTAGAGATTTGGATGAACATCATCATCCTGTTTATCCATTTGCAACATTGGATCCATCTTTAGATTTTGAACCAGATGAGATAGCAGGAAGATTTCTATATCAATATCCACAATTTGAACCAAACTTTGCTATTAGAGAATTTAGACCAAGGATATATGAAGATGATAACGTTCTTGTGGCTCCAGTATTAAATAGATATAAAGGAAGATTAGAGTTAGTAATATGGTGCTCATCTGTTTATGAATATATGGATAATAGATTATTAGCATATCAATTTTTTGGAGGGTTAAATAGAGTTATATCTCCAACAAATATAGAAGGATATTTTATTCTTCCAAATGAAGTCGTATTTTATGATTATTCAAATGATTATACTAATGAAGCATATACTTTGGATTGGACTGGTACAACTGTAGATGCATTATTAATTAAGAATATAAACCAAAATAAATATACTTTTCCGTTCGCAGTACAACCACAAATAAGACTTACTGGCGTTTCAGATGGTTCAGAAAAATATGGTGGTGATGATTTAGCAGAATGGAGACTTAGCCTTGAGATAGAGTGGGAAACAGTTTTGCCTACTCATTTAGTTATGGAAACAACACATCTACCAGAGAGAAGTAAATTAAAGACATTTGAGATAGATGTTGGTTTTGTTTATGTAGCAGCAACTGAAGATGGAGACGGAGAAACATCACCTAATGAAATAATGTTATCCATTTATGATACAACAACAGAAGTTTTTACCAGGGTTGATGCTCATTATGATAATGCTTTTAATTATTTTCTTACCGAGGCTGATATAACTTTAATAGATGACGAAGGAGATGTTGATATAGATCTTGGAGATGTTAGTATATTAGATGGTCATTTTTTACAGGTATATGGTAAATATGGTAGAATGGATGAAAGTTATCACTGGGTTTTGAAAGATGATCATACAGTAACATTAAAAGGTTTAGGGATAACTGGGTTGGATGAAGGAGATATTATAACTATTATGAAGTATGTGGAGGATTAGTAATGTACAGATTTGGATTTCATAGATCACTCGCATTGGAAAAATTAAATAATGTTAGAGATAGAATAGATAATCTTATTAAAGGATTGACGGATGAAGATATATGGAAGAACACTACTACTTTTTCTTCGATAGATGGTAGTTTGGTAGATTTACTTTTTGAAGCACGAGATGAATTGTTAATGTTAGATATGGAGGAAGAATAATAAATTATTATATTTGATAAGTAATATCGGACAAAATTGGTTTATACCGGACAAATAAATAAAACTTTAAATTTTACACAAGGGGAATTATGTCAAAAAATTTTGAAGAAATGTACCTATGGGTTGAGAAATATCGCCCAAGAAAATTGGAAAATATGGTTCTATCAGAGGAGTATAGAAAAATATTTGAAAAGTTTATAAGCGATGGAGAAGTACCACACTTATTATTGCATGGACCAGCTGGAAGTGGAAAAACTGCAATCGCTAGAATTCTAATAGATAATATTATAACAGATAATCATGATTGTTATATGATAAACGGAAGCGCAGATACAAGCGTTAATATTGTCAGAAATGAGATAGAAGAATTTCTAAAAGCGGCTAAGTTTGGAAGTAGTAAGATAAAGATAGTATTCATTGATGAGTTTGATCATATGAGCCCAAATGCGTTTGCAGCTCTAAGAGGTATAACTCAAACATATCATCAGAACGGTAGATTTATATTCACATGTAATTATTTATATAAGATACCTGGACCATTACAATCCAGATGTCAATCTTTTGAATTTAGAAAGAGTACAAAAGAATTTATAAAAGACTATTGTAAAAAAATACTTATAAATGAAAATATAAAATTTGATGATGTTAGTATAGATAAAATAATAACAGTTCATTATCCAGATATTAGAAAAATAATAAATACAATTCAGCCTAGATGTTCTGATGGTATTTTGGATATAAAAAATGAAGATATAGAGTCTAAAGAAAAATTATTTAGATCATTTATAACAGAATTATTAGATGGAATAGAAAATGGAAACAATATGTTGATAAATGGATCTGTTAAAAGAGTGTTGGATTTTTTTAAGAAAAGCGAAATAGATTATAGACAGATATACCAAGAAATATTTTATGATGAAAATATTCCAATATGGGCAAAAATAATTGTAAATCAATATACAAATTCACACTTAAATGCTATGATACCATCTATGCATATGATGGCTATGATATACTCACTTATTAAAGCTGGCAAACAATTGAGGGAACTTAGAAAATGAACAATGGTAGGTTTTTATTTTATGATAGCAGTTCTGGTCATATCTCCCCATATTATATTTCTACAGATACTGCTAATGGAAACAGTTATACAGTAACAACTTCATGTATGCATTCTTCTTCAATTAATTCTTCATATCATAGTATTGACATTGAAGCAGGTAGGTGTATAATAGATGATAGTTATTTTGATCTTGTATTAAATGAAGGTCTGCGCGATGCTATTAATATAGACATTAATTTTGATAGAACAAAAACAAAAGAGTTAAGAGATTACTTATTTAAATATTTAAATAAGTTTTTCGATAGATTTGTAGAAAGAGGAATTATTGATGACTATGGTGTGCTTAGAATTAATTTTATCTATAATTATATAAAGGTAGAATATTATATTTTAAGAAATGATAAATTGATAAATCTTGAAAGATATTATAGTTATAAATCAGAAAATTATGGATTAAGGTAGAAAAAAATGTTCAAACCAGAAATGTACAATGGTATTATTAACCAAACAACAATCGAAGAAAATTTTAACGAGTATTTAGAAGTTCTTTCAAAAGAAAGACAATCATTAACAGAGAAGATACTTTCCAATATAATTAGAGAGATAACTAGGAGAGTAGAAATGTTTTCAATGGAAGAATCTAAAATAGAAAGAGTCAGTACAGATTTATTTGGTTACAACAAACAAAAACCAGATATAAATAAATTAAAATCTGATATAGAAAATTTTTTAAAGAGCATTACGAAAAAAGATATTATAAATGGTTTTAGATTAAATTTAGAAAAAAATGGAGATCTCCCATATATAGATTTAACCATATATCCATTTGATGGATCAAAAATGTATAGAGGAAATATTAATTTAGGATTTTTTATAGATGATAGATTATATAGGCATTAGAAAAATTTTAGAAGAGAAGACAGGATTAGCAAAATTTAATTCTGGTAAGACAAATATAATTTCTTACTGTCCATGGTGTGAGTTAGATTCTACAAAAAATCATGGTCATCTATATCTAGAATGTATTGATAATCAAAATCAAATGCCTGTGTTTCATTGTTTTAAATGTGAGGATGTTAATAAAAGTAAAGGAACATTAGTAAAGCTATTAAGATATTTAAGAATAGATCCGAGAAAATATATATCAGAGGATATATTAAATTCCAAATCATCAGAACGAAATTATGATTATTATAAAAAAAGTTTAACAGTACATAAGCATAAGATAAATACTCAAAATTTTGATTTGTATAGATTGAAAAAACAATATATAATTTCTAGACTTGGATATGAATATAATATTGATAGAATTCCTAGACTAATTTTTAATATTCGTGAATTTCTAAGAGAAAACAAAATAGATTTAAAAGATAAAAATAGATTTATAGATTATTATGAAAAATCTTTTATTGGATTTGTTAGCGATGATGGCACAATGATGATATTAAGAAATATAGATAATAATTCCCCGTATAGGTATGTAAAACTTGCATTAGTTGAGAATAAAAATTTCTTCAAAGATTTGTACACAATAAAGTCGGGACAAACTAAAAAAGGTAGCAATACTATAATTTTATGTGAGGGTATTTTTGATTTATTAGTAGCAATTAATAATATAGAACTACAAGAAGTTAAAAATAAATCATGTATATGGGCATCTGTTTTAGGTTGTGGGTACATGAATGCAATTTCTTCTGCTCTTGATAGATGCAAATTAACATCTTCAAATGTTATAATTTTGTCTGACAGAGATAAGAATGAAAATTATTACTGGAAGATTAAAAAACACCCTTCCGTATTAAATCTGGAAGTAAATTGGAATAAATACAACAAGGATTTTGGTAAGCTACCAATAGGTTTAATAAAGAAATATTTTTAACTTATGGAAGGTGGTGAATTTATGAGTATAGGAAATCACAAAATTCTCAAAATGTTTGTACAAGCTAAAATGGATGGTGAGAAAATACCTAGCAATCTCTCTCCTATAGAAATAATAAAAAAGGCAGAAAGAGACAAGAATCTTAATAAATTTAGAAAGGATATGTTTTTTTGCGTATATAAGACAGAATTTGAAAAAGATGATGCTGTTATTATGGTTTTTACCATGCAGTTACCTGGTCCAATAACAGGAAGTTCTGCTTCGTCAGAAGTTGTTATGGGTTTGGTATCTTTATTGGAAAAATTATTAATGCCTATAGATGATATGAATTTCGATAGGAACATAGAGGGTTCTAAAAAGAACATAGCTACATTGACAATAATAAAGAAGATACGAGAGACAGATTATATATGATGCAGGAAGACGAACATTACAAGAAGATTATAAATAATAGAATTAAGGAAGGTAAAGTAGTAGCTTATATAGATGAAGTTGGGACTGGTGCTATTTTTGGAGATGTAGTTGTTGGGTGTGTTGTGCTAAAAGAAGGATTTTATGACAAACGAATCGATGATTCTAAAAAAGTAAAACCTGAGACTAGAAAAAAGTTGAAAGATGTTATTTTAAAAAACGTAGTTTGTTATAATTTTGGAATATCAAACTATGCTGAAATAAATAAAATCAAAAATATTTGGGAAGCTGATAGACTTGCAATGATTAGAGCAGTACTGAATTTAGGAATAATGCCAGACGTATTGTTTGTAGATGGTCCAGATCACAAGCTCAATTTACCAATAGAGATTCATTATGTTAAAAAGGGAGATACAAAAATACTTGGAATATCAGCAGCATCTATAATTGCAAAAGTTTATAGAGATAATTATATAATAGATACATTTTCAAAAAAATTTCCACAATATAATTTTGAGTCTAATAAGGGTTATAGAAGCCCTCATCATTTGATGGCTATACGAAAATATGGTATAACGGAATACCATAGATCTTATATGAAACAAATCAAAAAAGTTTTGGATGGAAAGTATGACGATATAATTGAAAACAAATATAAGGAAAGGTATAAAAAGGTATAATATGGATAGTTATAAAGAATTTAATGGAATGGACTTTAACGATGAAGAAAAGGAGATGTGTAGAAACAAACCAGTACAAGCCCTTCAGATGTATAGAAAAAGAACTGGATTTGGATTAAGAGATGCTAGGGATGCAGCAGAAGAGGCTCTTGGAATGGACCCCATGGTGTACGGGAGAGTTAGGGAAAGAATAGCATTCTCAATCTTTTATAATAATGATTATCTTCTTTTAGGTGAATGTGATAAAGATCTACAATATCCATTAAACCAATGGAGACAATTAAAACGAGAAAATACAGAAATAGTAAAAAGGTTTTACAATACTGCCGATAAAATTTTGGATTTGTATGAAATGGATTTTGATGAGGACGATTTAAGAAATGGAGATTGACGAGTACGCAGTGTCTTTAACAGGAGATTCTACCAATGTAAATAGAGAAGGACGTGAAATAATAGATTTTATTACATCAGAAAATGAACTAAAAAAGGAGAAATAAAATGAAACCTAAATTAATATGTTTATGTGGATCGACAAAATTTAAAGATGAGTTTGAGAAAATAACCATGGAAGAAAGTCTAAATGGAAATGTGGTTATGTCGATAGGATGTTTTGAACATCATGACAATATAAGATTATCAAAAGGAGAAAAACAGAATCTAGATGATCTCCATGAGAGTAAGATAAAAATGGCAGATGAAATATTTGTTGTAAATGTTAAGGGTTATATTGGGGAATCTACTAAGAAAGGTATATTAATTGCTAAAGAATTAGGAATACCAATTAAATATTTAGAAGACCCCGAATGGTATGGTGATGGCACATACAATCTTGGGGAAATAAATGAGAAAGAACTCAAAGAGTTTTATGACGAATTGAGCGAAACATCAGGTGATTTGGAATCTGAAAAATTAGAGATTAAAGACAAACTGATTAAAAAGCTTAATAGTATTATTGATGAACGAGAAAGAAAGAGTGTTGTAGTAATAAATTTATTATTAAGAAGACTTACTGAACTTGCAAATAAAGAATTTAGACATCATCCTTCAACACCAACTTGGACATTGTATCTTCATAATGACGAAATAAGAAGAGTGACTGACTACATTTCAGAAGCAACCTTATTATTATCTAAAGATTCTTTATGGACTAGGGATTAATAAAGGTAATGAAAGTTAAGGTAAGAGATAAAATATATGACGGTGAGAATGAACCAGTTATGGTCATTCTTACCGATCAAGATAGAGAAAATATAAAAAATATGGTTCCAGGTGCTACAAAATATTGTATGTATCCAGAAAAATTTAAATTAGAGGAAATAAAAGAATTTATGAAAACAGAAGGAGGATTAAAAAGAAATGAATAAATTTAACCCAGTATATGTAGAAACAACAACATTAGATAATGCATGGTATCAGTTACTCAGAGCAGCATATTATAATGGCAGAAGATATAAAATAACAAGTGGTTCTAGGGAAGGATTAGATAGAGTAGCATTAGATTTTGCAGCTGGATTTATACATTATCCACACACAAGACCACTTGCACCAAGAATGCCAGAGGGGTCTACATTACCACCTCCAACATCAGATGAAAAAATTGAAAGTTATTTTGTAGAATATTTATTAAATCCAAATCATACAGACAAAGAACATTATAAATATAGTGAATTTATATGTGGGAGTGATAGATTCTGCAAAGGGATAAATCAGATAGAATGGATTATAAAACATTTTAAAACTAACAAGTATGGCAATGAACACTGTTATCTTACGGTTGGATATCCAGAACAACTATTAACATACGATAATCCCTATATGTATTGTAATAAATGTAAAAAATATTTTAAAAATGGAACTAAGATATGCGAAGATTGTGGAGAGGAATTACAGATAGATGAATTTGCTAGAGGAAGTGCTCCATGTCTTAGAGGATTAGATTTTAGGATTATAGATGGTTATCTCACAACCAATATAATATATAGGAGTTGGTCACTTTATGATGGTTTTTCAGAGAATGTTGGTGGAATGATCATGCTAAATGAATATGTGGCAGATCAATTGGATGGGGTTGAACCTGGACCAATAAGTTTTTGTTGTAAATCTCTACATGTATATTCAGATGTTTTAGATATTTTAAAAATGAGGTTTGAAGGATGAAATATAGAAATGGCGTTCCAATGACGTGTCAAATATGTGGAAGAAATTTCTCTACTATAGTAGGGTTACATACACATTTTAGATTTAAGCATATACATATGATGGTCTGGATAGATTATATCTATATGTATATAAAAAGTTTTTGTAGTATAAATGAGAACGGATGTTGGGATTGGAAAGGAAGTAAAGATAAACATGGTTATGGAAGAATTAGAATACACAAAAATATAACTACGGGTGTTCATAGAATGACATATGAACATAAATATGGTGAAATGCCATACAATTTGGAAGTTTTACATAAATGTGATAACCCAGGTTGCGTGAATCCAGATCATTTATGGCTAGGGACACAGAAGGATAATATGCAAGATGCTTCTAGAAAAGGTAGAATATGTCATGGAGATGGACATCCGTGGAAAAAACCAGAAATGAGAAAGAAGGCTTCTATTATTCATACGGGTAGAAAACACACTATAGAATCTAAAATTAAGATGAGTAAGAATAATGCAATGCATAAATTGGAAAATAGAATGAAAGTTTCTAAGTCAAAACTTGGAGAAAAAAATTATGCATCAAAACCAGTTCTTATAAATGGTATTCGTTATGTATCTTTAACAGAAGCAGGAAAAACATTGGGTGTTGATCCTACAACAATATCATACAGAATCAAAAATAATAAACCTGGATATAAATTTGTAAATAGGAACAAAATAGATGTTTTGTAAATTTAATAAATACATAAAGATAAGCAGTAGAATTGGTACGAATTATTGTTCGTACCAATTTGATATCAATAAACATAAATATCAGAATTCAACATTGAGATTGAATATTCTTCTTGGTAATACAGAAGAATGTAATTGTAGTGAATGTAATCCTGATACTAGATATAACGTTTATGAAAATTTGAGGACAAACTTTAAATAGAAACTAAAAAAGTAAAAAGGAATGAATAAATGGCAAGAGAATTAACACCTTTGAAAGTTATAATTAGATTAAAACCTAATGGTCAAGCTAAATATCCTAATTTTAATAGATTATTATCTGTTATGGATTCTGATATGGATTGGTGTAGATATGTAGATTTTTATGGGTTAGGTTGGCATTATGATAAAACATGTGGTCATAAGGAAGATTCTGTAGACTCTCCATTGGGAACACAAATAGGGGTATTGATAGTACCAAAAGAATTTGCTGATGAGGCAATTGAAGAATTTCCAGATGATTGTTCTGCAATGACAGAAGTAGAATTACAAGATTTTTATGATAATAAAGCACATATACATGAACCAGATGAAATATTTGATATGAGCATATTAGAAGGAATACAAGTAAAAAATTCTTTGGGTATACCTTTAACAACTCAACAATTAGATGCAATTAATCCTGATAAGAATACTCCTGGAATACGAAAGAACAAAAATAGATATTGGGCAGATGCAAAGAAAACTGGTAATATTTCTATCTTAAAGGCAAAAGGAAAAAGTAATTGATAAATAAGAAAAGAATTTTATTATCATTTCCAACAAATCCAAAACACCCTTACATTCATAAAGTTGTTTGTATGTTTATGTGGAATATAGGAAGAGATCTTAGATATGATGTAACTCCAATGTGGCCAACTCATTCTCCATATGAAAATAATTTAAATCATATTGTTAAAGATTTTGTAAAAGACGATTATGATTTCTGGCTAAATGTAGACTCTGACAACCCGCCAATAAAAAATCCATTAGATTTGGTTGAATTAGATTTAGATATAATAGGATTACCAACTCCTGTATGGCATTTTTACGGCAATGAAAAACCTGGGGAAAGACCATTATATTGGAATGGATATGATTATATTCCTAAAGAGGATGCATACAAAGAGCATTTACCAAGAGAAGGATTGCAAAGAGTAGATGCTATAGGAACTGGATGTTTTTTATTTTCGAAAAAAGTTTTTGAAGATGAGTATATGAGAAATGGATCATTTCTTAGAATTTACAATAAAGACGGAACAGTAAAAAAAGGAAACGATATAGCATTCAGTGAGAGAGCTAGAAATCAGGGATTTAAAATATATATGCATTATGATTATCCATGTTTGCATTTCAATGAGTTAGAACTAAATGAAGTTGTAAAAGCATTTAGGAATTTATACGAAAAGGAATAAAAAATGGCAAATACACCGTGGTGTGGCACAGGCGATGATAAGTTATACCTAACTAGTGGTCAGTTTACAAGCACTATCAAAGATAGTCAAACAATAGCAGATCTTAATTTACAAGGTATATCCTATGATGGTACTAATTCACCATGGTGTGGAGCAAGTGGAGATAAATTATATCTTACTAGTGGCCAGTTTACAAGTACCATAAAAACAAGTCAAAATATAAATAGTATCGATAGTTATCCATCAGATATATCTTGGGACGGAGTAGATACCCCGTGGAGTGGATTTGCTGGTATCAAATTATATCTTACTAGTGGCCAGTTCACAAGTACTATAAAAACAAGCCAGTCAACTAATGCTATAGACACAGGCCCGTCTGGAATATCATGGGATGGAACTAATACTCCTTGGTGTGGAAGTATTGATAAGAAATTATATTTAACTAGTGGCCAATTTACAAGTACTATAAAAACAAGTCAGTATGTTGGAGATGTAGAGAACACTGCAATGAGTGTTACATGGGATGGGACTAATACACCTTGGTGTGGATCAGTAGCAATGAAACTATATCTTACTAGTGGACAGTTTACAAGTACTATAAAAACAAGTCAAGATGTTAGTAGTGTAGATACAATTCCTACTGGAATTGAAACGAACGATGTTGATGCTAGGTTGGGAATAGATTTTAATCCTTCATATTGGACTATTATAGTAAAGAATAATGATGCAACTGCTGATGTTGAAATAGAAGACCTTAGTGTAATAATTGCAGCAGATTCTACATCAGTGCTAACAGGACAGTTTGCATATGATGAAATATGTGGTAGCGAGGATCTTAAAACAGCAGTAAATAATTTATCGTTAAAAGTGAGTGATGGTGATACTGAACTCGATGAAACTAATGGTGTAAAATTTCTAGCTCTTCAAAATGTTTACGATTTAGAAAGTAATTACTATAATAGTACTACTGTTGATGATTATCTAGCGTTAAAAATAGGTGGAACTTCTGGAAGTGTAGATAATGCAATTATAAGAGCGAATGGTACTGGTGGTATAACTATACAATCCAGTACAAATGCATGTATAGATGATAACGGTCAAATGTCTTTAGGAGCTACATCTGCAGGAGCTATGTTGGACATATACACCAGAGCGACTGCTACTATAGGTCTTATAATAGAAGCCAGAACTAGTCAAACAGCAGATTTGATCAATGTAAATAGTAATGCAGCAACCGGAGGAGATTATTTTTCTATAAATGCTACTGGTAATATAGATAAAATGAAGGCAGATCCCAGTAGTTTAAATGATTCAACAAATTTTATTCTTGGTGGTGGTGGTTTAAGTTTATCTCATTCTGGTGAAACTGATGGATGGTATAACACAGCATTTGGTAGTGATTCATTATTATCATGTACAACTGGGCATAGTAATAATGCTTTTGGATCTAATGCATTGAATTGCAATACCACAGGTGTTCAAAATACTGCTTTATCAAAAAATGCTTTATTTTCAAATATTGATGGTGCTTATAATGTAGCCATAGGAACTGCAACTATGTACGTAAGTATAGGAGGCGATTTCAACACAGCTTGTGGTTTTCAAGCTCTTAGATATATAGAATACGGAGATAATAATGTAGCTCTTGGATATAAGGCCGGATGGGGAGTATCTGGAGGCTCATTTTCTAATAATATATTAATAGGATTTCAAGCAGGAGATTCTTTATCTACCGGATCTGATAATATTATAATTGGTTACGATCAAGATGCATCATCCGCAACTTCTAGCAACGAGTTAAATATAGGTGGAGTTGTTTATGGAGATTTAAGTAATAAGAAAATATCTATAAATGATAATTCTCCAGATTCTACTTTAGATATAAATATAAACGATGCTGCAGATATAGGAGTTATAATAGAGGCGGCTAGTGGTCAGACGGCTAATCTATTTGAAATTAACAGTAATGGTGGTTCTGGTGGTGATTATTTAGGTATAGACGCGAATGGAAATGTTATAAAACTTAAGGCAGATCCATATGAAAATGACGATAGTAATATATTTCTGGGAGTTGATGCTGGAGGAGCTGGTAATCTAAATGCATCTGGAGGTTCTTTCGGAAAATACAATGAAGCATATGGAAATCAATCATTGTATTCAATAGAACAGGGATATGATAATACTGCAATTGGTTATCAAAGTCTTTATTCCAATACAGATGGTTTTAATAATGTGTCTATTGGTTATATGAATCTTTACAGTAATACTACTGGTTTTGGAAATGTATCATTTGGAGAAAAAGGTTTATACAAGAATACACTTGGTAATTATAATATAGCAGCTGGATATTGGAGTCTTTATACAAACACAGAAGGTGATTATAATATTGGTGCTGGTATTTATTCTTTGTATCATAATTCTACTGGTAATTGTAATACTGCACTTGGTTGTTATAGTCTTCGTGAAAATGATACGGGGGATTATAATATAGGTATTGGTTATGAAAGTGGATATTATAACGAAATTGGTGATCATAATATATACATAGGATTTCGGGCTGGTTATGGAAGAACTGATGAATCTAATAGTAATAATATATGTATAGGTAATGAAGCTGGTGGTGGAATAGGTGATGGTGCAAATAACAATGTATTTATAGGATATAATGTAGGTATAGACTCTACAACAGGATCTAATAATATAATAATAGGTTATGATATAAATCCATCAGATACAGATGCTAGTAATGAATTAAATATAGGTGGAACTGTCTTTGGAGATTTGAATAACGATTATATTGGAATAGGAATTTTTCCAACTGCACAACTTCATACAACGAAGGGTAGGATAGTAGGAACTACTAGAATTACAGATTCTACTGCAACATTAGATGTTGATAACCATGTTATTTTTGTTGATACAGATAATAATGATGTATTAATATTATTACCTCCAGGTGTTGAGGGTACAAGTTACAGAATAATAAATTGTGGTAGTTCTGGGAATGATATAACTGTTGTGGGTGATGGTTCTGAAACTATATGGGGAGATTCTGACATTACGCTTGCAGATGGAGATATAATAGATTTAGTATACAATACAACGGAGGGTTGGTGGTAATATGAGTTATATAGATAGAACTAGTTATATACATAAATTTGGTAATGATATATGGTATGTAGATTCTAATTATGGAGATGATAATAATAGTGGTGAAAGACCAGATAAAGCATTAGCCTCTATAGGATACGCTATATATCTTTCTTCAGAAGGAGACATGATAAATGTTACAGCTGGAGTTTATGATGAACACTCTTTAGATTTAAATAAAAACGGTTTGAAGTTATATGGAGATCACGGAGTAGAAATAAATGATTCAACAGGCGGTGTGCAAACTCTATTAGTTTCAGCTGAAGATTGCCATATTAAGTATATACATGTTTCTCAAAGTGGACAAACTGGCATAAAAATAACTGGTACAGATTGTTATTTTGATCATATTCATATTCAAAATTGCACAATTGCCCTAGATATTTTAGGTAATAATAATCATATAAATAAATGTTTGAGTATATATAGCTCAGTAACTGGATTTAATATATCTTCAAGTGGTAATACATTAGAGACATGTGTGTCTGTAGGATCTGGAACATCTACCAGAGGTATCTATCTTTCTAGCTCAAATTCAGACAGTAATTATTTTTATAACTGTACTACTTCAGGAAATGCTACAGCTGGTTATGAAGTTGTAAGTGGTGCTTCTTATAATATATTTAAAGATTGTTCAATGGGTGGCGGAGACGGTATTCGTATAGATTTAGGATCAAGAACACAATGGGCAAATTTTATAGATAGGTTACCAAGAGAAAATCATCAACATATCTATCCGATATGTGATGGTGAGGGTACTGCTTGTACACCTATAACTATAAATAATATAGCAGGAGATGAAACCGGTACTAGTTCTGATAGATATTATTGGGGGGAGCCAAAAGTAATAGTTCCAACAGATACATTAACTGACATCTGGACATTTTTAGGATATAATATTTTTGGAACAACTGCAGCAAAAGAGTTACAAGGTGCGTTAATGCGAATAAATTCTGAAGTGGTTGGTAGTAAATACACCGGAGGGGGAGACCAGAATTGGGATGAAGGGGAGACTGTTCTAACATTAACAAATACAACAGAAGCTTCTAGATTTGAAGTAGATGATTTAGTATGGATTACTAGTTCAACACATACTACAGATGGGGAAATAGCAAGAGTCACTGATGTTACAGGTAGCGTTGTAACTATTGAACGAGAGACAGTTAATAGTGGAAGAACTGGTTTGAGATGGAACCATACTACAGATGGAGATAGTGAGAAGATGTATCTAGTCTATAGAGAATCTAATTTCGGAATGCATGGACATTGTATTAATTGGTCATGCGCAAGTTCTAAAGATTCTGATAGTGTCAGATTTCATTTTCCAAAAGAATTTAAGGCTAATGATGGTTTATTGATTCGTATTCAGAATTTAACCGACGATTTAGATGCCGAATTCGATATAATTGTCATGTATGTGTAGGCGGATATTAATTAAAATTTTTATCCATAAAAGACAACAATTTAAAGATAGATGATTTTTAAATGACAAGAAAAGAAAGTTTTGCAAGAAGTATTATGAACGCTATAACATCTATAGCACAAGCCAGTGATGATGACACTAATTATGTAACTGTACAAGCACAAAATAATGCAGAGTGTGATATAATAGTTAGAAAAAATAATGACGTTAGCGAAATAACTAGCATATCTTTATCATCAGAAAGCGGTAAAACATCTGACGATTTAGATAAATGCTGATGAATGGAAGTCAAGGATTTACATTATCGGGAGTAATAATTTGGATGGCCTCTGGAGATTGGACTAAAGATGATTAGGCTGAAACTAACGGGGATATAACCGAAGCTTATTATGTCAAGATTGTACGAACATATATGAAAAAAAAGGAAAAAAAATGTTTAATAGTAGAATAAATATAGATCCAATTAAATATGTTGAAAATAAAAATACAAACATAACAATCAATGATAAAACAGATCCAGTTTCTAAGGTAGTAAAAGAAGATAATAAATTAATAGTAGAAACTAGGAGATTCAGCGCGAGAGATAGAAGTGAACTAAGCTCAATGAAGGAAGAAGTTACTTTACAAGAATTAAATGATGAAAGAGATGAAGTATTAAATTATTTAGAAAAACTTGATATATTAATAGCAGATATGAATGAAATAGATGAAGATATAAATAAATAACAATACATCAACATAAGTTCAAGGAAAATAAATGTTAATAGATACAATAACACAAAACCAGATTCTTAAACAGGATGTTAATGGTTTACTACAATTTTATGATGCAAGTAGATCTAGATGGTTAAGTGTCTCTCGACAAACTATAGGTTTTGGATTGGATCATAAAAATATATCAGACAATAGATGGTTTAATATGATTGGAACAGTAGGGTCTAATACTAGCGGATATAGAGTTCCTAGAGATTGTATAATAACATGTATAACTGTACAGACTCAAAATAATTCAAACTGTGATATAATAGTTAGAAAAAACGATGACACTAGTGAAATAACAAGCATAACACTATCAGCAGAAAGTGGTAAAACATCAGACGATTTAGATGTTGAATTAGATGCTAATGATTATATACAGTTATTTTTACAAATAACTTCTGGAAATATAGATTATCCAGAAGTAATAATAGAATTAGCATGGAGAGATTCATAAAGGAGGATATAATATGTCAGCATATTGGACAGTAATAATAAAAAATTATAGTGATTCTACATCAGATATTATAGTTGAAGATCTTGGATTGCCAATAGCACCAGGTAGTCAGATAACTTTAAGTGATCAATTCACATATGATGAGATAACAGGTAGTAATGATCTAAGAGAATTAGTAGAAACATCTGAATTAGTTGTAAATGATGGATCAGATGATTTGGATGTGTACGAAGGAATAAGATGGATAACTCTTCAGAATATAAAAGATCTAGAAGATGGTTATTATAGCAAAGAAGAGTTACAATCTGGAGAAGGAATTGTACATTGGAATAATATAATCGGTGCGCCATCTTCTGCTCTTGTTAATGGTTGGATAGATCCTGTAGAATACAGAGTAAAAGATATTTCAGATACTCCTCCAGAATATCCAGATAATTTAGATATATTTGCAAACACATCTGATAAATATTATTACATATGGGACTCTACGTCATGGGTTTATCTTGAAACTTTTAGTATTGAAGATAGAGTTATTAATCTATCAGATCCTATAGAAAATATATATGAATATAATGGATCATCATGGATTGCTATAGATTCAACGGCAGAAGATAATTGGGCAGTTACTGTTGGTAATGATGGTGATGGAAAACAAGCAATTTACTCGTATGAATCAACATCTTCTAAATGGATAAAGATAGCAGATGTGGATCTCTCCGATCATATAGATGGAGGAGAATCTAAACACGATGCTAGTGAAATAGATGTAGAGGGAACATATAGTAATATATTAGCAACACCTTCTGATCTAGAGAGTACAATTGGATCTATAGATACTGTTCTTGGAACGGTTTTAAAATCAGATAGATTAGATATTAAGAGTGGGTTTTTATGTGTTTATGATGATGATAGATCTAAATGGTTAAGTGTAGCAAGACCAACAATAGCATTTGGAAAGCAGAATTTAGTAACTAGAAGATTTTTAGGTTTCTATGGTTCAACATTTCCTTCTAACAAATCTGGAATAAGAATGCCAAGAAATGCAACTATAGTTTCTATATCTGGCCAATTTAGTAATATAGGATCAGGAGTTTTTCAAATAATTAAAAATGATGCTATAACTCCCATCATTGCAAGTTTGACAATTTCCTCTGCTTTAGGAGGATCTGATATAACTATAAATGCAGATGTTAATGCTGGAGATTATATCCAATGTGGTATAGATGCATTACCAACAGGTGTTTATGATCCTTTTGTTTTTATTGAATTAGCTTGGAGACCTTAAAGTTTAAGTAGAGGATAACAAAAATGATTTTTGGTAAATCTGGAGAAGTATTAGAAGAAGATTTTACAGTTGTAGCTAGTGATGGGACATTAGTAACTGGTTTAGTAGATGGTAACTTTACAAGAAAGTTATATGATGAAGATGGTAATGAAGTATCTGGATCTATAACAATAACTATAACCGAGTTAGATAATGGTAATTATAGAGCCTCATTCACACCAGATAACCCAGGAATGTGGTTTATGGTAATATACCATGCTACATATTTTCCATGGGGTAAAAGCGATTCTATACAGGTATTTGATAATGATTTTGATAGTATAGATGATTCTCTAGACAATATTGCGCTAACTATAAATGATATGACTAGTTCTATTAATAACATGTCTATATCTTTGGATAATGTAACCATAGCTGTAAATGATATGACTAGTTCTATTAATGATATATCTATATCTTTAGATAATATAGCACTATCTATAAATGATATGACTAGTTCTATTAATAACATGTCTATATCTTTGGATAATGTAACCATAGCTGTAAATGATATGACTAGTTCTATTAATGATATATCTATATCTTTAGATAATATAGCACTATC
>Ga0307377_10002694_pt1 | contig 20699 bp, 21 predicted proteins | sample TR3MG_FD_202535 | JGI IMG/M metagenome (GOLD analysis project Ga0307377, IMG submission 202535) | Soil microbial communities from Risofladan, Vaasa, Finland - TR-3 | ecosystem: Environmental > Terrestrial > Soil > Coastal area > Acid sulfate soil | place: Finland: Risofladan, Vaasa | collected... | reverse complement strand
CTCCAGCCGTAGCCCCAGCCCCTCCTCGATTACGTCCAGAAGCTTCTCGGTGTCCAGCCTCGGCCCGGCCGTCTGCATCCGGCCGTTGATCGTGATGTTGACGCTGCCGACGCGCGGCCCGCCGACAGCAGCCACCGCCAGAGGTCTCGCCTGTAGTGCCGCGCCGGCTGCTCGGCGCAGTGCGTCGGCGCTATCCGCCATGCCCTTGAAAATGTCCGCCAGCGCCTTGGTAGCCCTCTCGATATAGCCGCCCAGCTCCTTCTGCTCCACGCTCAGCATCGCCATCGTCTGCTCGTGCTGGATCCGGCGCGCCTCGAACGCGGCCTTGTCGGCATCCGCGGCAGCTTCCTCGGCGGCGGTCGCGGCATCCCGTGCCTCGGTCAGGCGCTCGAGGGCCTCCTCCTGTGAGATCAATCCCTCTTCCCATGCCCCGATCGTGGCCTGCCGCATCCTCTCTGCCCAAGCGGACATCTGCTCCGGCCCCAGGTCCTCTGCGGGCCTAGCAGCGGCCAGATCGCTCAGATACTGCCGCTCGATTTCCCCGAGCGCACGCTCCGTGTCTGCGCCGCGCACCTTGAGCATGTCCAGGGCATAGCGGCGCGTCAGGTCGAGCAGAGACATCTCATGCTCATACAGACTGGCGCGGGCCGCCCGTTCCTGCTCAGTCCACTGCAGCCGCTCCTGGTGCAGCTTCTCCTGGACGGTGTGCAGGCGCTCCTCCAGGCGCTCTTGCTCCTGGAGGGCGGTGCGCTGCATCTCCAACTGCATCTGCTCGACCCGCTCGATCGGGCCCAGCCCCGCCGCCTCCCGCGCCGCGTTGAACCGTTTCGCGGCCTCCCCCATCCGCGCCAGTTGCTCGATGTATTCGGCGGTGGTGATCAGGTTGGCGTCCCGGAGGCGGCCAGCCATCTCGATCCATGCGCCGAGCTGGTCCTGGACCGCCTGCCCCTCCACTTGCGCCCGCGCCGCGGTCTCCTCCCGGCTGATCTTCGTGAGTTCGGCCTGGAGCTTGAGGAAGGCGGCGAGCTTCTGATCATTGGTCAGGTCGGCCGCCTTTGTCTCCTCCTCGTAGGTAGCGGCTGCCCTGCGCAGCGTCGCCTCATAGCTGTCGCCTCGCGCCTCCGCCACATCGGCCCAGAGGGCCTTGACTTCGGCAGCCGCCTTGGACTCGGCATGTTGCGTACGCACCGAAACATAGTCTGCGAGGGTGGCTGCATCCACGCCCAACTTGACCAGCGCCCCTCGCTCCCGTTCGATCCCCGCTGCCCGCTGGTCCGAGAGCTTGCGCGAAGCGTCTGCCCGCTGCTGCTCGGTGATGGCCATATCCTCCGCATACTTGACCATCTCGCCCGAACTCTTGCGCGCCGCCTCGGCGGCGGCCGCCGCCAGCCGGTAGGCCTCGCCGAGATCCTGGAATGTCTTCGCCTCGGCGAGCGGGATAGGGAACTTTCGTCCCCCCGGAGTCGGCTGCTCCAGGAGCTCTATCCATTGTCGCTGCTTCTCCATCTCCTTCCGCGCGGTCTCTGCTCTCTGCTCCGCCGCTTTGATGGCAGCCTTGCCCTCCTCCTTGACTGTGGCCAATGCCTCGCGCTTCTTCTCCAGAACCTCGCCCTCCAGGGAGGCCCGCACCCTCAACTCCGCGTTCCCCTTCTTGTCCAGGTCGAACAGGCGGGGCGTGATCTTGGCCATCTCATTGAGGATCCGCTGCCGCTCCTCTAGCAGTTCGTTGGCTTTCGTGCCCAATGCCGCGCTGGGTCCTGCGGGTCCGGCTGGCTGCTTCGCGAGCTCCGCATTCACCGCCTTGAGCTGTGCCAGCAAGTCGCCGAGCTGCTCTGCCTGCTTCTTCGTCTGCTCTGCCTGCTGCTTGGCCGCCGCGGCGGCCTTCTTCACGTGCTCGCTGTAGGTCGACCACGCGGTGTACAGCCCAATCACGGCCAGCACCGCCCAGCCGATCGGGCCCAGACTGGTCCACAGCGCCTTCATCTGTATCCCCGCCAGGCGGAGCGCCCCCCCCAGCCTGCCTGTCGCCAGCGTCATGGCGTTCGTTGCCACGAGCCCGGTGCGCATGGATCTGATCATGCCGAGTTGATAGGCCTGGAAGCTCATCTGCGCGGCCTTTGTCGCCTGGGTCGCCGCCGCCGCCTTGAGATTCCCGGCCATCCACAGAGCGATCAGCCCGATGCCTTCCTTGATGTGGGTGTTGTAGATGATGAATGCGCCCGCCAGCCCGAACACGGCCGCCCCGAGCAGCGTGGCGATGGCAATTGTGCTGCGCAGCGGCCCGGGGATCGCTTCGGTAAGCCGCACGAGCTGCGCCAGCGTCCAGCCGAATGCCTTCAGCACCGGCAGCCCCGATGCGCCGAACTGCACCAGCGCCGCCCGCGCGCCGTTGATCGCCTTCGCCCACTGCACCTGAAATGACTTGCTCTGCTCGGCGAAGGCCGATGCCGCCGCACCCGTGGCGTCCGCCATCGCAAGCACTTGCGCCGAGAACACGCGGCCTCCATCGGCGGCCAGGATCACGGCCCCGCGGAATGACCTGATCTCGGGGAACATCGCGTTCAACATCTCCACCGCGGAGCCACCCTTATCAGACAGCTCCTCCATGAACTCTGCGTCGGACTGCGCGGACTTGGCAAGCTCCGCCAGTTCCTCGCCACTCGTCCCGGCTGCGCGGGCGACCTCCCTCATTACTCCGCTCAGCCCCTTCGACGCCAGGGCCGCCGCGCTCATATCCACCCCGAGGGCCGCAGCTGCATCCTTTGCCTGCTTTGCCGGGCTGATGAAGCTCTGGATCACGCGGTTGAGGGAGGTGACGGCTTCGGCCGGCTGGAGACCGGCCAGGGTCAGCGTAGCTATCGCCGCGCCGACCTCCTCCAGCGGCACCTTCGCCTGGGCGGCCATAGCGGTGACTTCGCCGAGGTTCTGGGCCAGGTCGCCGTAAGTGACCACCCCCCGTTCGACCGTCTTAAAGAGGATGTCCTGGACATGGGCGGCCTCATCGGCGCTCATGCCGTAGGCATTGAGCACCCCGGTGACTGCTCGGGCCGCGGTTGCGGTGTCGGTCATGCCGGCGGTCGCCCCGATCGCCGCCGCCTCCAGGATCTTGAGGCCCTCGGCCCCGGCGAACCCGGATGATGCAATGTCGTAGAGGCCGCGGGCCAGAATCGCCGGCGCCTGGCCGGTCTTCCCCGCCAGTGCCAGCACCGACTTCGAGAGCGCCGCGAACTCGTCCTCGCTCGCCTTGAGGATCGAGTTCACGTTGCGCATCTGCGCCTCGAAGGCCGCCGCCTCCCGGGTCGCCACTATCATGCCGCTGGCCAGCGCGCCGCCCAGCCCCATCAGGATGGCGCTCGCCTTGAGCGCGCGCTCCCGGTGCTGTTCGATCAGCGTATTGGCGCGCTGCAGACCTGACCGGAAGTTGCTCAGGTCGAGGATGAGTTTGGCTTTGACTTCGCCGACTGTCATCTCGCCTTCAACCCCAGGGCCTTCGCCAGCTCACGAATGCCCCCACGATTGCGCTTCTGGCCGCCTGCTCGCCGTAGCTCATCCACCAGTCGGCGCATCGCCCGATAGCCTTCCCGGCCGCCCTGGGCGGCCGCGCTCATCACGTAGCCCAGCTCCACTGCCTGCGCGTCCCGCAGGGCGTGGCGGCGCCGGATGCGCTCTGCCATCACCACCGCCTGCCCAGGCGTCCACTTCTCGGCGATCTCCCCGGGCGAGCCGCCGTACTCGGACATCAGCAGGTCGAACAGGTCCGCCCAGTCCGGCGCTACGCCGCCGCCTTCGTCACCCGCACCATCTGCACGAGCTCGATGATCTCGCTGATCACTAAAGGGACCTGGTTGACCTCGATCATTGCCTTCACGATCTGCACGGCCCGCAGCGGAATCAGATGCTCCATCAGATAGGCCGGCTCCACACCGAACAGCTTGCCCAGCAGCTCCTCGATGGTGCCGGTTAGCGCGGGCACGAGCAGCGGGATGGACCGCTCCCATTGTGTGAGATCCAAGGTCGGGAACTCGGTGGCCACCCGTTCAAGCACCGCGCCGATCTCGGCAGAGACGCGCTTGATCTCGGCGAAGGTCAGCGGGCGGACCACTACTTCCCGATCGCCGATCAGGAACCGCCGCTCCTCCGGTAGCACCACCTGATCGCCCGGGGTCGGCTTGCGCCTGAAGAGTCCGATGAGGGCCGCAACTCGCATCTCGCCTCCTTTAAGTGCAGGCCGGGCGGGGCGGTAGGGCCTGTCCGCCCGGCCTCTAAGTCGCTGTCACGCTTCCAGGAACCGGTCAGCCGACTAGGCGGTGGTGAACTCCTCGAAGTAGCCGATGCGATCGCCGTACGCGCGGCTCGTGTCCTCGAGTGCTGTCACCTGCAGCGGCACCGCGGCCAGCCCGTCTTTGCCGAACGTGATCGAGCCGCTGAGCGCGATGTTGCACCGGTAGAAACCGAGCGCGCACTGCTTGCCCTCGACTCCCGGCGCGATCAGCAGGAGATCCCGATCCACGATGGTCTGCTGACCGCCGAAGGTGACGCGCCGCCGGCCGTCGCCCAGGTCCTGGAGCTCCGTGCCAAACAGGTCGGCGAGATTCTCCATGCTCGCCTCGGCGAGGGGCAGAGTGATCTCGTGCTCCTCCTCGCCCGGATAGGCCTTCACCGGCGCCCGAGAGTGCTGGGTGAAGATCTTGGTCATGTCCTGGCGGACGCTCCACGCCACCTCCTCGGCCAGGTCGCCGCAGTAGCGGCCATCGATGTAGACCTGGTCAATCGGTCCGACCACGACGCTGTCCGGATTGTCGGCCCCCGCGGTGTAGAAGTAGAGCGCACACGCCAGACTCTCATCCGGCGCCTCGTCTCCCGCATCCGCCACGCCCACATCCCAGAGCCCGCCCTCATCGAACTCGGTGGCGTGCAGGGTCAGGGTCAACTCGGTTGCGCTCACGTACGCGATGCGGCTGGCGCTGACCGCCGTCCAGGTCGTCTCGCCGTGTGGGCGCACGAACACGAGGCTCAAGCTGGGCGCATCCACGAACCCTGCGCCTACGATCGTCGCGCTGTCCGCAGCCTCGCCGAAGCGGGGCTTCACATCTGTGATAGTCGCCATGTGATCCTCCTCGAAGAAGTGGACGACCGCCTCGATGTAGCTAGTCGGGCTGCCGCCCTCGTACGCGCACACGCCGATGTCCTGCCACCCCTCCTCCCAGCCATCGGTGTTCTCACTGTCAATCGCGATGGTGAGCTCCGTGCTCGACACGTAGGTCACCCGCGAAGGGTCCACCTGCTGCCAGCTCTCACCGCTCAGGCGGAAGTAGATCTCCGTCTCTGACGGGCTTTCGCTGAAGTCGGTGCCCGCGATGGTCAGGCTGTCACCTGCCCGGGCATAGCCCGGAGCGATGCTGGTGATTTCGAGTGCCATATCGTCTGTCTCCTAGCCCTGCGGCCGCCGCAGGTCGAACACCAGATTGAACGAGGCGAGGTGGCAGGGCTGGTTGCCCGCCTGCTCCTCGCCGATATACGCAGGGCTGCCGGTCGCCTCCACGGTGAAGGCGTGCAGGGTCGCCATTGTCAGGCCGCCCTTGCGGGGTGGCTTGTTGAATACGCTATATGCCTTGGCGATCGCTCCATTGGGAGTCGTCGCCCGGGCCACTACCTGGATCGTCGGGTGTTCTCGCACCCCATATCGCTCCGGCGGGTAGCCGCCAGTCACGTGCAGGCTGATGCAGGCGGCGGGCGCGCTGGGGCGATGGACCTTGAAGATCGTCTGCATCACCGTGCCCTCTCCCTGGGCTTCCAGCCAGCTCGCGAACTCGTCTACCAGCAGGCTCACCGCAGCGCTCCTCGCAGATGGGCGTTCAGGTTGCCCTGGTAGCGGCCGGCCTGCCCCTTGAGGTTATCCTCGAGGTACTTGGCCTTGCCGCCCTTGGGGTGGTTGTAGTCCAGGCGCTCATGCTGGGCCAGGGCGTAGGGCTTGTTGAAGCCCACCTCGCCCACTATCGCGTTGCCCACCCCGCCCTCAAGCACGCGGCTCACCTGCTCCGGCGCCTCGGGTGCTCCGCCCACTCCGCGGAAGCCGCTGCGCGAGACGGCCCGGCCGTTGACGTAGACGGTCGCCGAGCCACTCTCCCGCAGGGGCCCCTCATCCACCGGCGCATCCCGCATCGAGCGCCCAAGCAGGTCTTCGGTGTTCTCGATCATGCCGCGCTTGCCAGCCTCCTGGACGCGCCGCCATACCTCGCCGTCGCGGGCGAGCTGCGCGGTCAGCTCCCGGATACCGGCGAACTCGATGCCATACTTAGGGTTGGTGCGAGGGGGCACGCTAGGCCTCCGCGGACTTCCCGAACGCGGCCTTGATGAGGTCGCGCACCGCCTCGATCAGCAGCGCGGCGCCGCCGGCCCACCAGGCGTGGATCGCCTGGATATCGGCGAGCGTCACCGCCAGCATCGCCAGCACGCCGACGACCAGTCCCTTTGTCAGCGTCAGTTTCCAGTTCACGATCTCCTCCTAACAGAACGCTCTGACCGTCATGGTGCCGCCGCTCAAACCGACTCCGCGGCTCACCGCGATAACCTCGACATACGTCTCGCCATCTGCCGAGAGGCGATCGCCCGCCGCCACCTCGTGGTCGGCCGGCAGTGTCACGCTCACCTCCGACAGCACTTCCCTGCCGTCTGTGTTGCGCACCACGCGGCGCTTCTCAACCCACCGACCCTTGCTCTGAACGGCCGCGGCGAGGACCGGTTGCCCGTAACCATCGCTGTCCGTCTGCTGCTTCCACCAGAGATCCTGGGCCAAGTAGGATTCGATCACCCGAGCACCTCGAAGCGTAGCGCCCAAGCGCACCAACGCTCGCCGAGGCCGACCGCCTTCTCCGGCGATATCACTCTCAGTCGAGCAAGGTAGTAGAGAACGCGGAGCCCCAAAACGGCGAGCCATGTCCTGCGCACCCGCATTCGCATCTCAAAAGAGCCAGGCATCACGTCGCGCTCCCCGGGCTGAACTCCCCCTCCGGCAGGTCCGAGGTGGCGATCACCCCGCCCATGCGCAGGAATGGCAGCATCAGCCTGCGAGCATCCGCGCTGGCCAGGGGACTGCTACCAGCGCCCTCGCGGTAGCTTTCGCTGAGGCCGTCTACCTGGAAGCCACTGACGCCACTCGCCTGCAAAGCCGCGCGCCGCTGGGCCTCGGCCCCGAACGCCAGCAATGCCAGCGCCTCTTCGCACTGCGCCCGCTTCGCTGGCTCCGGGATCGCATAGGCCCCGGCCGAGTCGACATCCCGGCACCGAGGAAACGACAGCGCTTGTGCCGGATCCGACACGAACAGCGGGTCTGACTGGGTGTCCAGCAGGTTCCATGGATCGCTCGGATAGCCGTAGCGCGGCCGACGCACCGCCAGTTGCAGCCCCTCGATCGCCCGGCACGCGCTGATCAGCGCCTTCTCTTTGTCGTTGGTCGCGGCCGTCTCCCACGCGCTCGCGTGCAAGCGGCCGGCCATATACTCATCGGCCTCCGCGAGCGTCACGTAGGAGTTGCTGGCAGCCCCAGCGACGGTGGCGGTGATGGTGGGTTGCGCCACGCTACTCGCTCACTTCCTCCACCAGTTGCGGCGCCACGAACAGCAGGTGGATGGCGTGGCCGGCTGTGAACGGCTTCGGCGCCACAGGCACGGTCAGGATGTTCGCGCCGTGTCGCACTTTCACGTCCTTGCCCGTCCGCGATCTCAGGTAGACGCTCACGCCTGAGCCCACGAGTTTCTCCATCGCCGCGGTGCGCTGCGGCTCCGGCCGCGCCATGATCTCGGTCAATCGGAATGCCGGCTGCGCGGCTGCCTCGGGCTCGGACGGTGTCGCGGCGGCCTTGGCTGGTGCCGGCGCGGCCTTCTTCTTGTCTTTCTTCAGCATCATCGCTCCTTATCGAGCGGGGCCGGCTGCCAGCCAAGCGGAGGCGAGTCGGCCGGCCCCGCAATCAGCATTCAGTCGGTCTCGCCTAAGTGGCGAGCACGCCGATCACCAGCACGTCGACCGGAATGGCGACGGCCGTCTCGGCATAGATGTCGAAGCCCCCGACGGCCTTGTTGTGGACGCTGATCGTGTCCACACCCCCTGGGGCGTCGGTGACGGGAGTCAGCATGACCGTGTAGGTCGCGTCCGCCATGTCGTGGCCGGCGCCCATGCCGACGTCGCCGTAGTCGGCCTGGAGATTGGTGAACCCGAGCACGGCGTTCTCCGTGCCATCGCCTACGACGAGGCTCGATGCACCGCCCGCGCCGATGGCGTTGAGTCGGATCTTCCCGGCTTCCGCGGCGGTGTTGATGAGCGCGGCATCCAGCGCCGCGATCTTCGCCGCGCACTCCGCAGCGGTTGCCGCCGACAGCAAGACCGCATCGCCGGTGCCCGCTGCTTCCGAAGCGCCAAAGTTGTTTCCGATCTTCAGCTCTTCGGTGCAACTGAGTGTCAGGGCCTCGGTGATGTTAACCTTGCTGCCCGTGCCGAAGTCAGCCGACGTGACCACGTAGTGATCCGTCGAGAAGGCGACGGTGACGAGCTCATAGACTCCGAGGAGCGCCCGGATCGCGATCTGCATCTGCGCGGCGATGAGCGCCCCGCTATTGCAGCCGGCCCAGTCGCAAGTGACCTCGGACCAGTCCGCCGCATCGTCGACCTTGATACGGAACTTCGTATCCGTCTCGGCCGTCATGTCCTCGGAGCACCCGGTATCCCCGGTGGAAACGCCCGCGGTTCCGGCCACAGTCCAGGGCTTCTCTCCCTCGCCGTTCGGATTCACGATGAACGTGTTCCCGACCGTCAGGACGAACGGCCCGTCCTCCGAGCCCAGCAGCGTCGCCGCGTCATCCGCGCCGGCGATCGCCACGTTCGTGGGGTTCGCGCCGGCAAGCACGATCTGCTTGCGCAGCAGCTTCTCGCCGACAGCCGGGCCAGACAGGGGATTCTCGACCAGGGCAATGCCCGCGTCGAGTTTGCCCGCAGTCACGGCCCCATCCGCGATCTGGTCGGTATCGACGGCCGAATCCGCGATCTGCGCCGTCTCCACCGCGTCGTCCGCGATGTGCTCGGTGTCGATCGCATCGTCGGCGATCTTGGTGCCGTCGACGGCATCAGCTGCCAATTGCGTGGTGTCTACTCCACCATCGTCGATGGAAATGACGCCATCTGTGATGTCCAAGCCGGTACCAGCGGTCATCCCGCCGGCCTCGGCGTCCTGGATCAACTGTCCCAGGTCCACGGTCTGTGAGGCCGGGCACATGCGCCGCAGCGCCTCTTTCTGAGCGTCGGAGATGGCCATATGTCAGCCCCCCTACTCAGCCAGGTCCTGCAGGCTGCCCATGCGGTAAGGATTCAGGCAGGCCAATTGGCTGTAGTGCTTGATCAGAATCCTCTCGGCATCGACGACCTTGGCCATCGGTTCCGCGGTGAAGTCGGTGAGCACCACATACTCCAGCAGTGCTTCATCCACGAAGTCCATGCGGGTCGCCGGGTAGCCCGGCACCTTGATGAGGGGGATGCCCTCGAAGTCCAGCGCCTGGTAGCCGCCGGTGAGGCTGGTCGCGTTCTGCTGGCGCCGCTGCGAGACGAGCAGGTCGCCGTAGTGATACCACTGGGTCGAGCCCGCGTAGATCGCGCTCACGCGCCCGCCCCGCCCCTCTACCGTGCTCTTCACGTCCCTCATGAGCACTTCGCTGAGGTTCCGCGGGTCGCCGCCGTTGGCGTTCACGTAGGCCCCCCACCAGGTGTAGGGATCGCGGGCCAAGCCGGCGTAGGTGCCAGCATCGGAAATCGCCGAGAACAATCCCGTGATGTCTTTGCCCGAGTTGCCCGTGCCATCAGACATGAGCTGGTCGTTGATGTAGCCCCTCAAGTCTTCCAGGGCCAGATCAACCTCGGTCCTCTGGGCAGATGCATCCATTCCGCCATGCTCGCTGATGGCCTGGGCCAGCCCAGAGACTGCCACGTTGACCTTGTTCTGCTTCCAGGGCAGGTAGGCTTGCTTGAACGACTGGTTGCCAGCGTCATAGTCGGTATCGGTCTCGTCGTACGAACCGACCGAAGCGTTGCCCGCGTAGCGGGCGCGCCAGCGTATTCCGTCGCTGGTGCCCTGCTTCCGTTGGATGCGCGTGAGCAGGAACGTATTGGTGAACAGCGCCTCTACCCAGCTCGCTCTATAAAGCTGGATGATCAGCGCTGCCAGCGTCGCCGCTGTTGCTGCCATTGTCTACGCCTCCTCGATTGCTCGAGGCCTAGACGCCTTTGCGCAAGCTCTGCTCCAGGCGGTCCCCAGCCTCGGCCAGACTCTTAGGTGCAGACGCGTCGGGCTGCCCAGGATTGGTGGGCGACCCCACGCTCTGCTTCTTCGGATCGGCCGAGGAGAACAGGTAGGGTTTCTCGGTCTTCAACGCGTCGACGAGCTCGTCAACGCCGGACACCGCGCCCTCGTCGCTTACCTGGACCGCGCCGAATCCGGCGAGGCCCTTCGCGACCAGGAACGCTGTATCGGGGTCAACCGCGCCCTTCGACTGCGCGGCGAGCAGGAAGCGAGAGCGCACCAGGTCGTCTTTGCGGGAGGCCCGTTCTGCCTCCAGTGACTGGTGGTCTTTCTCGTAGAGCTCCTTGAACTTCTCCTGCTCCTCGAGGGCCTTGCGCTCGGTCTCTTCCTGGGCAGCCGCGATCTCTGCGAGCCGCCTCTCGGCAGCGGTCGCGCGGCGCTTCAGCACATCCATCTGCTGGCGCACCCCGCCGGTGTACTGCTCCTCGCTGAGATCCAGCGCTTCGCCCGCCAACAGCGCCGTGCGCTGCGCATCGGTCAGCGTGACGTTGAAGGTGCCTTTCGTTGCGGCACTCGCTGCGGCCGCCGCCGCGGCATCGGCATCTGCCTTGCGTTTCGCCTCTTCGTCGTCGGCCTTTCGCTTGGCTTCGGCTTCGGCTGCGGCTTCCTGGGCCTTGCGCTCTGCCTCGAGTTCCTCTGGTGTCTTGCTCATGATCCTGTTCTCCTCCCGTGGTTGACCGCTCGTCAGCGTCTCGCAGGGATTGACCGCTCCCCGCCGGCGTCTATGGTCAGTCCGCCTAAGACGGACTCATACCCTCCGGTGCATTCTCGTCTATCGCTGATCATTTCCCTGATCGCCGTCCCGCCTTGAATCTCCGCGTGGCCTTGCGCTTTCGCGGCGCGCGCCGCTTTCCGTATCCAGCCGCCCTCGCAGCGCGGCCCTGTCGCTCGGCCTCTTCCTCGGTCGGATAGACCTTGCCGTGAGTCCCCCACTGCCAGCCGCCTTTGACCTTGCGAACAGGCACTCATTCCCCGATCGGCACGCCCTCCAGCCCCTAACGAAAAAAGGCGGGCGCCTCGGACCTCCCCGTGAAGGGACATCCGAAACGCCCGCCTCATCTGCGCGATGCCAGCGGGGCGCGACTAAGTTGTCAAGAGTCTATACCACGGCTAGGGCCGACTGTCAATAGGCCATCGAATGCGGAGGCTACTTCCGCCCCTTCTGGTAGGCGGTCCACATCTCGGCGCCCAGGGCGGTGAGGCTGATGCCCCGGGCGGCGGCCTCTTTGCGGATGGCCGTTCCGACCTCGCCGGCCAGGACAATGACCGCCCGATCGGGTTGCTTCAGCGCGCGGCCTGTCTTCTCGGCCTTCGTCTGCTTCGCCTTCGTTCCCATCAGGGTCTCGCTTTCTGCGCCTCCCGGCGCGACCTCGAGGTATTCTCGCCCGCATCGGCAGCACCATCGGTGCCCACCGAGGCGGACACTATACGCCACGTAGGCGAGGAGCTGGCCATCCTCTAGGCATAGGCGGCGGCCGCCCGTCAACTCCAGTCGATAGATCGACTGGGCCTTGGCGTTCCCGCCGTCAGGCAGGACCTCAGGCGTCGCTGTCATCGCCTTGTCTCTCCTCGGCGCATGGCCTTCGTCTGGGTACATACATCACTCAAATGCGCCAATGAGTCCAGGGGAATCTTCTGGCATGAAAGTGCCCAGGACGCCACCCTGGGCGCCTCCTGGGCAAAGGGCACAGTTACTATTGCGCGCGACGCTTCGCCCGACCGCTTATCAGCGCCGCTTCCTGCCGTACCCGCTTCCCCTCCGCTCGCGCCCGCTCGGGGAAGTCCTTCCGGAACTGCCGCTGCAGTTGCGCCGGCGACTTGTCCAGCAACTCCGGCTCGATCTTCCCGGCCGCTTTCTCCTCGTCCGTCGCCAGGTTCTCCACGAATGGGGTCAGCACGTGGACGCAGTTGGGGTGGAACGGTGGGCCGCCATTGATCGCGCTGATCGGCGGGTAAACCGGGTGCTCGCCTTCGATGCACACGACCACGTTCTCGTAGTAGACACAGAAGTCGGCCGCCCCGTGGGCTGAGACCTGGGCGAGCTGGAGGCCATGCTCCCGCAGCCGGTTCATCGTCCCCTGGGTGGCGGCCTCGCGGCTCGTGGTGCGCGCCACCATCTCGCTGTACCGATCCAGATCCCATTCCCGACCCAGGCGATCCTTGAACACCGGTTTGCCCTCGGCCAGGAGCCGCTCCTTGATCCCTCTGGTGACCTCGACGCGCGTCTTCCCCTCAGCGATGCCCTTCGCCACCTCCTCGATCCCCACACGCCGGAACACGCCCTTGGATCGCCGGCCGATCTGGGCGAGCGCGAAGTCGGTGGTGCGCTGCATCTCCTGGACGATGGCGGCCACCGCCTCGCGGTGGACCTGGGTGAAGACATCGCGCTGGCGGCGGCGCACATTGATGCCGGCCCGCCGGAGATCCCCGATGCTGCCGTCACTGAACGCCACCCCGGCCTTGTAGCTCTCCGGCAGGTTGAGCTGCATCCACGCCGCGGCCTCGTCGCCCAGATTCGCGAGGATGGTGTTGTACTGGCGCAGGTGAGAGATGGACCGAGCGCGGGTCAGTGGAGTGGCGGCCGCGTCGGCCAGCACCTGCATCATGTCCGAGGAGGCCTTGCGGTAGAGGCCCCGCAGTGAGGCGATCTCCCCCTCGAATGCCCGCCGGAACTGCTCGGCCCGCCGCGCGTCGAGAGCGGCCTTCATGCTGTGCGGCCGGCGCGGCCGGCGCGGGCGCCGCATCAGCGCCTCTGTACGACCGCGCCCGTGGCGCTGTGTGGGGCGTTGGCCCGCTCTCCCTGGATGCACCTGCGGTACGCCCGTATTAGGGCCGTGCGGCCCGACGTAGCGCCTTTTGTCAGCCATCTGGCGAGGCGCAGCCAGAGCCGCCGCCACCAGGAGAGGCTTCGCCACCAGGTGGTGGCTGCGAGGGCGACCTCCTCCTCGGCCATCAGCCGCCATACTTCTTCACGGCGATAGCGGCCGAGGCCGAGCCTGCGGCGCGCCCGCTTGTGCATGGCCCCGTATACTCGGCTATGGAACACCCTACTCACTGTGCCCCCGCTCCCCCAGTGACCACAGATGTCTGCCCGGTCTCCTCGGCCATCCTGTCCATCTCTGCCTCCACCGCATCCGGACCGTCCAGGCGGCGCACGCTGGACTCGACGGAGGTGTTGCCCGCCGCGACCCGCTGGCTCTCGATCTCCACCATCTCCACCATGTCCTCGGGCAGCCCGTCCGCCCACTGAATTGTCGGTTCGGCCGGCTTGTAGCCCCCGGACCCATGGGTCACATCCAGGATCTGCGCCGTGAGCAACGCCTGCTTGAGCGCGGCGTCGTAGTAGAGGCGCTTGCGGTTGACCTTCGCCAGCGTGCGCAGCAGCCGCAATCGCAATGCCCGGCCCGACTCCGCCACTCCGAACTTATCCATGCCGAAGGCGCTGGGTGCCGTTTCCGACATCATGAAGATGAACTCCACTAGCTTGTCGATCTGCTGGTAGGCCGCGGCCAGTTGCCCCTCCCACGTCATGTAGCTCGGCGTGACCGCGCCGGGCTCGAGCTGGATCGCCTCCATCTGGTCGAAGCGCACCTTCCCGTCCTGGTCAATGAAGCCCGGCGGCAGGATGATCTTCGGTGCCACGTGCTTGTCGAGCACCACGTCGACCTGGCTCATGCGGTTATTCAGTGCCTCGAACAGTTCCTCGAGCCCCTCATAGTCGCTGATCCCCCAGAAGCGGCTACCATAGCGGAAGTTCGGGACGTGGAAGACGGGGATGTGATCCAGTCCGGTCTGCTCCTCCTCCGGCAGAGCCGCATATGCCTCGAGCGCGGCGAGCGGCACCTGTCGCAACGATTTGCCCACGATCGGCGACTGCCCGTCTGCCAGGATGACGCTCGTAGTCGACCCCATCTCATAGAGCAGGTGCTGGATGATCCCCGGCTCGTGTACCTCCGCCCGCAAGTACAGCTTCTTTGGGTCGCTCGGATCGCGCTTGGGCCAGGCCAGCGTCGCCCGCGTCACCTGCCGCACATCATCCTCATCGAGCTCTGGGAAGTAGATGCCAGCCGGCACCTCCTCGATGATCGCCTCGAGTTGCTCCGAGTGCGCTGTCCGCTTCCCCCACCGTGCCTTGTAGATGGCATCGCCGCGGAATGAGTTCGACAGCGCGGACTCATAGTTGACCGCGTGCAGGTTGTTGCGCGTGACGAGTTGCTCCAGCGCCTCGTCGGCGGCCGCGTCATCACCTGGCGCGACGAAGTCGGGCTGCTCTCCGAACAGCAGGTCGGCCGACAGCTTCGAGATCAGACCGGCCAGATTGGCGACGATGTAACGTAGCATCTGGTAGGCCCCCGGCTTGATCGCGAACAGCTCCTTGTGCTGCCCCAGAAACAGCTTCTCGTGGCGAGCGTAGGCGGTGATGCGCTCCTGATGCCCCCTCGGCGGGTAAGTCGTGAAGTCCAGTGCCATGATTGTCTCCAATGCAAAAGGCGGGCCTCTCCCCGCGTGGGGATGGAGGCCCGCCTCATCTGCGCGATGCCAGCGAGCTTACGACTAGGTTGTCACTTGATTATACCACGTCGGAAGTGTTCTGAGTAGCCTTCGCCTCAGCGCAGTCGCGGTCTAGCTGGTAGGTGGGCTGCCATGCGGTCACGCGTATCTTCTGCGGCACCCGATCGGATAGAATGATCACCACGGTCAGTTCCCCGAAGCCGCCCCTGCCCGCCTGCTGGGCCTCCAAAGCGAGGGCCCGCGTCAAGCGCCGCCAGTGATCTGCCCCGCGGCGCTCCATCTCACCCCTGGGATTGACCGGCATCGTCGCCGTCGCGTATGCAGACGTTAGGCAGCAGGCACCGCTCTGCCGCTTCGGCGAAGGTCAAGCGTCCGTTCTCGACCGTCTGGAAGAGCCGCTCTGTTTTCTCTGCCAGATCCTTCTCATCAGGCCAGTGATAGCGCGCCCGCCATTCCACTAGCACCTGTGCCTCTCGCCACGCGCGGCTGCTGAGCGGCCGCCACACGATCAGCACCCACTGTCCGTTGAGCTTGCGGCATTCCCAGCCGCGGATCAGGCTCTGCGCCCAGCGCCATACTCGTCTCATGTCACCCCTTGGGCCATCCTCGCGCCGCCCTGCAATCGGCACATAGTGGACTGTCATCTGGATCTTCGAGGCTCGCGGCGTGTCCCGCAAGCAGGGCCTTCCCGCAGCCAGTGCAGATCTCCTCGGCCGGCTCCCACATGCGGTCCTCCTCGTTCCAAACCCAGCGCCGGCATTCGACGGAGAGACTGCTGCCACTGCCACACTTAGTGCAGCGAGTGATACGGCCATTGGCGGAAGTGATGATGATCTGCCCGCACGTGCATGCGAGATGAACCATGGTCACCACCCCTTCGGCCGCTGGGTCGTGCCCCGCGAAACCGGCCTCTTTCTAACCTGCCACGCGATGCCCGCCGCCATCACCCGGTCGTCGAACGCCCCCTCCTGCGCCTCCTGCGTGTTCCGATCGGTCTGCACGAACGAGAAGCACTCGTCCACCAGGGCAGACGAATGCATGATCAGGTGATTGCCGGCAATCGCCGCCGCCAAGTCGTCCACCAGGATCGGCTTGGTGGCCTGGTCGGTGGGCCAACCCAACGTCGGCAACGCCTTCCCCACCTGGTCGTAGCGCACGTGGAAGTAGAGCCGCGGGTAGTGGCATGTGTTGCGCATCGTGTTCAGCGTCGAGTGCCCGTGGTTATTGCGCTCCACCGCTACCTGCGCCTGGTTGTACCAGCGACCCAGGGCGTCCAGCAGATGGCCGAAGCGGTCCGGCGGCACTCGGCCGTGTAGCTCCGCCACCTGCTCGCCCTTCTCCCGGTCCAGCACGATGGCGCAGGAGGCGTCACCCCCCGCCAGGCCCTCGCCGACGTCCGCCCCGATTACATAGAGCCGCCCCTTCACGGGCTGTTGCCAGACCAGCAGTTGCGCCGGCGCCACTGAGACCTGCTTCGTACTCGCCCCGATCACCGGCATCACCTCGACCGCCTCCTCGGCCGCGATGCGTCGTTGCGCCGCGGTGAGCGCCTGCCGATCGAAGCAGCAGCGGCCGCTCGCCAGGAAGCAGGTGACATCGTCCTCTGGATACTGCTCGTCGAAGCGGTCCCGCAGGTCGGCCTTCTTCTGCCGGCGCCAGCGGATCTGGTTATCGCTCAGCCCGTACTCTCCCTTGAACGCTCGCTCCTCATCGGTCAGATCGCGCAAGGCCGGGCCGGGTATCGCGTAGCTGGGGTCTTCGAACCACACGAAGAACTGCTGCGTAAACCGGCTCAGCCCGTCGCCCGCCTCCGTCCACAGCCGGTGGAAGTGGTTTCCGGCGCCGTTCGCCGTCGACTCCAGCACGATCCGCCCGCCCGCCGGCACCGCCTCGAGCAACCCTGTCAGTGAGTCCTCCGGATGCGTCCAGCGGCTGACCTCCGAACAATGCAGGTTGTTGATCGTCAGCCCGTGGCCGAACCGCGTGCTGCCTGCTGTCCCCACGTAGTAGGTCGAGCCGATACGAGGCCAGTAGAGCTCCCCCTTGCGATCGTACTTGGGCCGCCCGACCTGCGCCTTCTCCGCCGCTGGCAGTCGCTCCCAAAACAGCCGCACGATGCGGAAGATCAGCTCCGCGGAGTCGAAGTCGTGCGCAACTAACACCGAGGTGGTATTCCGTCGCAGCAGCGTGTCGGCAAAGAAGAGTCCGCTGATCAGCGTCGTGAAGCCGAGCTGGCGCGGCTTGAGAATGATATCCCAGGGCGTCTGCCGCTGGTAGTAGAACTGCTGCGCCCAGTTCAGCTCGAAGGGAATGACCTGGCGCTCTTTGTCGCGCAGCCAGAGGTTCGACTCGATCCACTCACGGATATCGACTCCGGTCGACCTGCCCTCGCCTAATGCCGCCAAGCCGAGCCGCGCAAGTTCTCCCTCCAGACTCGGCAAGCGAAAGGCGCTCACATTGCCATCTCCCGCAATTCCTCGAAAATCGCCTTGAGGGTGGCTTTCGACTTGACATGCTTCTGAAGCACTGTCAGGACCCGCTGCACTGCGTCGGAGTCAACGATTGTCACCTGCAAACCATCGGCGATCCGGCTGCAGCGCTCGGCTACCTTTGAAACCAGTTCCAGCCGACTATCCACCAGCGCGAACGGACACGACTTGCCCTCACACAGCTCCGCGCCCGTCTGATGCGCCCAGTCTGCCGCTCGGGTGAGTTGGAGCCTCGCTAGTGCGAGTTCCTCCTCCAGCCCCGCTCCAAGTTTCTTCAACTCGGCCAGGGTGGCCAGTTCGTCGGGGTTGAGATGCCGCGCGTATACTCCGTGCGTGCGCGGCCGACCACCGGGGCGGCCCTGTTTCGGCGACCCCGCGCCGTGGACGCGACAGACGGGATAGTCGGCTACCGCGGCCCGCTGGCACCGTTTTCCGGTGCTCTTTGCCATTGCCGTGCAACGTGGCATTGTCTATCCTTTATGAGGTTTCCTCCCGAATAGGTCCTTTATGAGGTTTCCGGGCGGTCAAGACGGCCCTTACCCTTCCTTGCCAGGCCGAACCCAACCGCAGGGGTGTGTCCGGGGAGGTCGTGCGTCAACACGGCCTCCCATCTGCCTATTCAGTTGACGGTGCCTTCACTCGAAGTAACGCCGGCCGCACGCCCAGATGAAGTCCACCGCCCCGCCGGAACTGCCATCGGTTCGCCGAACCTTGATGCCATCGTTAGGGCTGCGCACAGCTCCGCCCGAGTCACCGGGGCCCAACACGGCCACAACCTCGACTTCATCTCCTGCCTTCGCGAAGCCGAATGCATCTCTGGTCAGGATGAGACGGCTTCCGACTGCGATCCCATCAAATGCTCCCATTCGCTGCCATCCTCTCCGTGCCGCAAGCCTGCGCCTCCGCCGGCAGGTATGACCGCAGGCTTTCCTTCACGAGATACTCTCGGCCGCTCGCCTCGAGCGCCGCCAGGATCCTCGGCGCCCAGCCTGCCCAGTCAATGTCCCGGGCGGTCGGGTGGTAGTTCAACTTGCCGACTCTGAATTCGTCCACCCATTCCGACAGTTCGCCAATCAGCGCGATGGCCTGCTCGGGCACGATCACCGGCTCGACGCTCGCCCAGGTGCGAATGCCCAGATAGTGGGCCAGCTTGATCGCCCTGATGCGATCGGCGACCGACGCTGCCCCCGGCTCCCAGTGCAGGCGGTCCAAGTCGTCTGCCCAGCACAACGTCGTCCCGAAAGCGCAGCCCGGGCCCTCGAGCAGAGGGAAGTCCCTCGATGCCCTCATCCCCCCCTTGGTCAGTACGTGGACCGGGATATCGTGCTCACGCAGGATCCCGATCGCCTCGCGCGTCGTCTCGTGCTTGTCCTCATCGGGCTGGTAGGGGTCGGACGTGAAGCACAGCAGCACTGGGTCGGCCGAGCCCGCATAGCGATGGGCGTCCCTGCGCAGCGCCTCCAGGATGCCGGGCCGGGGCTTGCCGCTGGCGTGGAACTCCTCGGCATTCATCCTCAGCACTTTGGGTGCCCAACAATAGAGGCACCCATGGGTGCAGCCCTGGTACAGGTTGCAGGCGAGCGAAGCATACTCGAGCGCCTTGCCGGCCGGCCGGTAGATAGCCCTCATCGCGCCCCCTCCACGCGCCGCTTCCCCCTCAGTGGCACCGGCAGATCAACCTGCGCCTCCCACTCCCCCGCATGTGGGACCATCAAGAACGACCGAATCGCGCCCCCGCTATGTCCGTTCTTGATCGCGGCGAGTTCGAGGATGCCCTCGAGCGCCCCTTGCAGCACTAGCGTTGCGGCCGGCCTGACCTGCCCGGGGACCGGCCGCGGCCGCGCTTCGATCCGCTGGATCAGCCTCGTCATCACCGCCTTCACTTCGCCCACGCGCCCCTGGGCGAGTTGCGCGCGCAGGTCCGAGACGACTTTGCGGATGGTGGCGCCGACGTTCATGGGCTGACCGTTTCCGGGCTGTACGCGCTTCATCGCCTCGTGCAGTCCAGCACGCCGATCTTCGGCCTGCCGCATTCTCGCCACAAGCTCATCGCCCAGCGGCGTGCCCTGTGCGACTGCATCCACCAGGGCCGCGATCTCCCGCTCGACCCGGATCAGTTGCTCTCGCAGTTCCATCGCCGATGTCGATCGCTTTGGGCTGGAGCCGGTACGGCCGCGTAGCTTCTCCTTGACCCTTCGGACCATCATCGGATGCGCGGCCAGCTTCTCCAGCTCATGGAGCACCGCCGCCTCCGCCCTCGATGCGCTGACGGTCAAATGGCTGTCGCAGACCGACTCGCCCCGCTGCTGTCTGGCCGCGCAGACGTACGTGTCCTTACCGCTCAGCACCATGTTGGCCCCGCATTGCCCACACTTGAGTATACCACTCAGCAGCCGTCTGTTGCGCTGCCCCTGCGCGGTACACAAGCCCTCTCGGCCCGTCCGGTCCTGCCGCGCCTTGACCGCCCCCCACAGTTGCTCGGGCACGATCCGCAGTTCGGGTGCATCCACGACAACCCATTCGCGCTCCGGCATATCCCGCCAGACGCGCCGGCCGTCCCGCTCCGGGTGGCGTAGCCAGGTGCGCCGATTCCAGACGACTCGGCCTGCGTAGCGCTCATTGTTCAGCAGCCCGCTGCCCCGCCGCCGATCGCCCGCGATAGCACTGGCGCACCAGGTGCGGCGGACTCCCTCTCGGTTCCGCCACCTGAGCGCCGGCGATCCGACGCCCTCGGCGTTGAGCTGCGCAGCGATGCGCCGAGGCGACGCTCCAGAAGCATAGAGCCCGAAGATGCGCTGGACGACCGCGGCCTCCACCTGGTGCACCACATGCTCGTAGCCTACGATGCGGCCGGTCCCCTCGGGATCCCCTGGGCGCTGCTCGTGGATCGGCCGGCTGCGGTAGCCGTAGGCCGCGCCCCCGACGTGATGCCCAAGCTTCACGTGCTCGCGCATGCGGCTGCGGGTACGGTGGGCGAGGATCTTGGTCTCGCTGGCAGCCGTGAAGCCCCGCACCATCACCAGGGCATCGGCCGCTTCCGGCGCCGCCAGCGTGTCAATGCCGTCCTGGACCGCCCGCAGGTGAACCCCCCACACGGGCAGCCGCTCCATCAGTCCGGCCTGTTCGGAAACCTTGCGGGAGAGGCGGCTGAACTCGTCGACCACGATGATGTCGAACTCGCGGCGGCGCGCCTGTGCCAGCATGTCCTGGTAGCCGCGGCGGCGCAGCGTAACCGAGCCGGGGAGTTCCGCGTCAGTAAAGACTGACACTTCCGTCCAGCCGCGGCGCTCGATCTCGCGCCGACAGCCAGCGATCTGCGCGTCGAGGCTCAGGTCACTCTGCCGGTCGCTGCTGAA
>Ga0307377_10002693_pt1 | contig 20699 bp, 15 predicted proteins | sample TR3MG_FD_202535 | JGI IMG/M metagenome (GOLD analysis project Ga0307377, IMG submission 202535) | Soil microbial communities from Risofladan, Vaasa, Finland - TR-3 | ecosystem: Environmental > Terrestrial > Soil > Coastal area > Acid sulfate soil | place: Finland: Risofladan, Vaasa | collected... | reverse complement strand
GGCCCGCGCATCTGCCGCTGTTTGTGCGCATCTCCGCTACGGATTGGGTGGACGGCGGGTGGAACGCGGATGAATCAGTGAAGCTTGCACGGCTGTTCAAGGAACATGGCGTCGACCTGGTGGATGCGTCCTCGGGGGCTGTGGTGCCTTACGCGAAGATTCCTGTTGGGCCTGGATTTCAGGTGCAGTTTGCGGCGAGAATCCGGCGCGAGGCAGGGATTCCAAGTGCTGCGGTGGGGCTAATTACCGAGCCGGAGCAGGCCAACGGGGTGATTGCCGAGGGAGAAGCTGACCTTGTGTTTCTGGCGCGGGAGATGCTGCGCGACCCTTATTGGCCGGTTCACGCTGCGGCTGCGTTGGGCGAGAAAGGTAGTTGGCCGGTCCAGTACTTGCGGGCCGCGCCGCACTACTCCACGGCGCGGGAAGCCGTTGGGCGGCCGGAGCAGGTGTAAATGAGTTTCGCCTGAGTTTTGCTCACTAATATGGTGCGGGGCCACGATTTGCTCCACGACGGGTGCAAATTGTGGCCTATACTGCGAGTAGAGCGAGGCTCCAGCCGTGGTCGCGGTCGCCTGCTCCCTGACACTATGGCAACGCAACTATCCCGGAAGCGCGCCTTCGAATCGCCTGCAATCCCCGACCGTCTCTATTTCAAGATTGGCGATGTTGCGCACATCTGCGAAGTCGAGACGTATGTTTTGCGATTCTGGGAGTCGCAGTTTCCGCAACTGAAACCGAACAAGAGCGGCACCGGCCAGCGGCTTTACCGTAAGCGCGATGTGGAAGTGGCTCTTGAGATCAAGCGCCTGGTGCATGGCGAAGGTTTCACGCTTGCCGGCGCACGGCAGACACTGGAACAAGGGCGTCGCCGTCGCGATCCGGAGCCGAAGCTGACCGTGGCGACAAACGAACCGAGCAAGCGGATGGATGCTGTGGCCTCGACGATTGGGCACGCACGCGCCGAGTTGCGGGAGATTCTTGGACTGCTTGCTGCCGCGCCAGCGCCGCCGACACCGCGCCGCCGAAGCAAGGTGGCTGCCTTCGCGATGCAATCGGGATCGCTGTTCCCTTCCTGATCTTTCGCGCAGGACTCGGCTGACCTTGCCGCAGCTTTCTTGCGCTTGATTGGGCCTGAACTGGCCTTCAGAAAATATCTATTGCTGCGGTGCAGGGGCGGAGGTTTCTCCGGCTCCTGGTTTTGCATCTTCGTACTCGACGGGGCCGGCGGATGGCTCGATGCCGGAGTTCTTCATAATCTCCTTTGCTGCGTCGGGCCACTTTCCCTCCACAACGAGATGATCGTCGAGGATGAGATCGTTCTGGTAGTTGGTCCATAGCCCGCCGACTTTTGTTCCATTGTGCTAATTATCGATGGCGGTGTTGTCAGGAGAGATGCGCAGCGGGTAGGCGCTGTGGACGGTGTTGATGTTGAGCCATTCGCAGTCCTTGCACTCGACTACATTTCTGCGGACAGTGATGTAGCGCGAGCCTTCGTCGAGATAGAGGCCGAACATGCTGCTGTTATCGAAGATGTAGTTCTCCGTGATGAGGGTGCCGGGGCTTGCCGATAGATTGTGCCGAGCTGCCTAGTGGGCTGCACGGAGCACAGGCAACCTTGCAGAAGCGACCGCCGCAAATACGGGCAGGATTGCGTAGGCACAAAGTGTTGCAGTCAGGAGTGTGCTCTGAGGCGAAGTTGGGCCGGCTTTCAACGCAGATTCCTGCTTTCGTCTCGATTCGAAGGCAGCATAACACTGATGGCTTACATTGGTGCAGCTGGGTTTCAGCGCCGACAGGAGAGGTAGATCGACTCTTCTCAGTGACAGGGCGGGTTCTTCAGGCTTTTTCAAAGAGCACGGCCATGTAGGGCTTACCGCTGAGCTCGATTTTGCTCTTGCCCCTGAAGGTGCCTGGCAGCGGTGCTTTTGTCATCGCCCAGGGATCAATCATAGTTGCTTTGAACGCGACTTTATCCGGCAGAGGGAATTCGTACTCGGCGGGGCGGTGATAGTCGAAGTAGTAGAGGATGCGCTCGCCGGGGTTGCCTGCGTTTGCATAGTAAGGCTCGTTGGCGGCATAGAGGCCGGTTGTGCCGGCGCTCTGAAGCAACTTGCGGAGGAAAGTGATGCGCTGTCCGCTGGTTCCGTGGAGCGCGCCGGCGTCGGACCAGACTGGATTGTCATCCTTTTCCATATAGGTTTCGCCGTGGGTGGCATACACGCCGTTGATGATGGCGCGCCAGAAGCGATAAGTCATTTCCTCGGGGGACAGGTTTCCCCAGCGGCTTGGGATGTTGCCCTCGTATTGAATCTCGTCGTAAATGATCGGCTTGTTCCATGCCCTTAATCGCTCAGCCGATTTGTCGAAGTCGTACTCCTGCAAGCTGGCGTGTGTGCACCACGGCTTGGAGTTGTCATACATCACGCGGCTGTGATGGATGGAGCGCAAATGGCTGTAGGGATCGGACTCTTCGACAATGCGGAAGAAGCGGTCCCAATCGGTCATGGACTTCGACTTCACCAAGTCGTATTCGTTTGCGATGGACCACCACACATTCCGATATGCGGAAAGGCGGGCCACCGCATAGCGCAGATAACGGTCGTCCGCCTCGGCGCCCATTACAGAGAAGCCGTGGGGATCGTAGGGATGGAAGAGGATCACATCCGCCTCAATGCCTGCGTTCAGCAAATCCTGGATGCGCTGTTCGAGGTGCTGGAAATAGGCTGGGTTTGGTCGAGAGAGGTCAAAGCGCTCACTGACGCTCTTGCCGTCCTCTGCCTGTTGGCTGTTTGGCGCGGGAGCGGGGCCAATGCGCTCGAAGGGCATCGCAACGGGTTGTCTGCGGCCGAGCGACTTGGGCAGGAGGCAGATGCGCACCTTGTTGAACTCAACGGATTTCAAATCCTGGAGGGTTGTTTTGTCGAAGGGTGCGCCGATAAAGCCGTAGGAATAACAGGTGGTGCCAAAGGGAAAATAGGGCGTTCCGTCAGCGTACTGAAAGTGGAATTGATGCGCGGTTCCAACGGGGCCTCGATTGCCGGCCTTCGGCGCGATACATTCAAAGACTCCTGTCTTCCCTGCGAGCTCCTTGATGTTGGAGCTTGTTTCAAAGCTCCAATGCCCCGTCGAATCGGGAGAAAAGCGCACTTTGTATTGTCCATTTCCGTCGTAGAATCCGTTCACATCAACATTTCTGTGTTCGAAGGTGAAGCGAGCGCCTAAGTGAACATCGTCGAATGGATTTCCGTCGGACGGACCTGTGAAGGTTGCTTCAAACAGGCCCCATTGTTGAACCGGACCAGGTTGGTCTACTGCTGCTGCGTTGGTTGTAATCGCGGTGGCTGTGGGCGCTGCAATCCCCGTAACAACGGCGCTGGCGCTTAGCTTGATGAGTTCTCTTCTATTCATAAATTCTCCGTGCGCGAGACTGCTGCTGAGTGCTTACCGGGAGAAGGACGCGGTACGGCAAGGCTAAAGTTTAATGATCGCGCAGGACGGTTGTACACAGCTTCAGGTTGAGAGTCAGTGAGTTCGTGAATCGTAGCGGCGTATCGAACAGAAAGCCTCAGGAGCGCGCGATGACTTGGGAGACGTGCCAGTGCGAGTCTCATTCTCAAAAAGGAGTGACCACATAGAGAAATCGCGACTGCGCGCTTTTATTCGGCCTCATTCAGAAGGCTTTCGGCGGCGCGTTGGTCGGTGATGAGTACGTCGATCCAACCTCCGCGGAGGGCGGCGAGGATAGCACGTACTTTGCGCCGTCCACCGGCAACACCGACGACGCGATTGACGCGCTTGAGCGAGGCGGCTTCAATGCCAATGACGCGCTGCATGAGCGGCGACTTGATGGATTCTCCGTTTTTATCGAAGAAGCGGAAGCAGATGTCTCCGACCGCGCCCTGGCGAATGAGCTCAGCGCGCTCTTCGGGGGAGAAGACGTTTCCGCTGCTGGAGAGCAGGCGCGAAGGCTCCATGGAGCCGATGCCAACGAGGGCGAGATCGAGATACTCAAAGAGCTCGGAGGCTTCTCGCACCGAGGGATCGCGCGAGAGTACGCGCCTTGCCTCCGCCGAGCCCACGACTCCAGGCGCCTGCAGCAGCACAGCACTGGCTCCGATAAGCGCGGCGAGACGCTGGGCGAGATACATGGCGTGCTGTTCAGCGCCTGCGTTGCCAACTCCACCCAGGATCTGGACAACTTTTCCGCCATGGCAGTAGTCGCCAGGATGTAACGCTTCAACCATGGCGAACAACGAACGGCTCCACGACGAAATGCCGATCGTGGTGCCTGGCTTGACGGTGGTTTCGACAAAATAGCCGGTTGCAGCGCCCAGGTCGCGCACCGTTGCTTCTTCGTCGGCGGGACAATCGACAACCATCGCATCCTTTAGCTGGAACCTGGATACAAGTTGGTCTTCGATGTCAGCAAAAATGCCAGGAGGAGTGGTTACGCTGAAGCGCACCAGGTTGGCTTCGCGGGCACGCTTCAACAGGCGTGAAACTGTTGACTGATGAATCTGCAGCCGCTCGGTGATTCCCTGCTGGCGAATACCCTGGACGTAATACATTCGAGCAACTTTTGACATGAGGCGGAGTTCGTCCAGTCGCGACATATCAGTATCTTCCCATAGTCGAGCCAGCTTCTTGCAAAGAAATCTTAATACGCATGTTTATGACCAAGCATAAAGGCGACCCATCGGCCGCCCTAGAACCGGCCGGGAATCGGGGGCAGGCCCGCGGGGCGGTTGTGGTGGTAGGTTTCCCAACCGAGATAACGGCCGAGCGCTTCAGCAACGGACGCGGCGCAGTGACTGCGGTTCATTGCGGCGTGGTGCTCAAAGCCGTTCTGGCAGATGACATGCATCAGGCCTGGCAGAGCGGGTACTTTGACTACGGCGCGTGTACCGAAGGTGTTCAACGGGTCGTTTGTGAATTCGCCCTCGCCGACGTAAGCGCAGATCTTGCCGTTCAAATCGTCGGTGCTGACGCGGCCGAAGGTGACGGGACCGGCATCGGTGCGGCCGTCGAGAGCGCCAAAGGTATTCTCTTCGCCGAGAGTGGTGCCGAGGATGGGCGCTGTTGCGATGCGAACTTCGGGCAGAAAATCCCTGGCCCAGTTGCCGCAGTGGAAGAAGACACACTTGTCGGGGTCATCGCCGTAATTGTTGTTCCAATCGACCAGGGCGCTTGGCCTTCCGCCGGCCAGCTGGAGGGCATACATGCCGACGACTCCTGCGATGTCGACTTCACAGGCTGAGGGCAGCATCTGTTCGCTCATCATGGACATGATGGTGCAGACGTTGACGCCGAAGTTCTTCTGCAGCGAACTCCAGCATTGGATGGCGGTGGCCGTAATGCTGAGAGAATGCATCCAGTCGTCAACAACGAGGGCGAATTTGGCCATGCGCAGGATGGCTTCATCGGGCGCGGCCGAGGCGTCCGCGTAGGCACGAATCTGCTCTACACGCTGGCGAACGCGCGCGTCGTCGGAGGCTATCTTTGCGGCATCGCCGAAGACTTCAGACAGATCAATGGTATTGACGGTGATGCCGGAGGCTTCAAAGAGCTTCTCGCTGAAGCGCGTGGTGTTGAAGGCGTTGGGGCGCGCGCCGACAGCACCGATGCGCACACGGCTGAGACCACGCACGACTTTGCAGGTGGCGATGAAGCTGAGGAGATCTTCGCGGAAACGCGGATTGAGAATGGCGACAGTGTGGTCGCGGGTGAGCGAATACTTGATGCCGTATTGGCGAAGATTGTTGCAGACGGATATTTTGCCGCAGAAGGCGTCGCGGCGGCGATCGAGACCGAATTGATCGAGATCGTCCGGACAGGCATGAACGAGGATGGGCAGGCGCGCGTCGGAGAGGCGAAGGGAGTCGGCCACGCCTTTTTCGTCGCCAAAGTTGGGCAGGCAGACGAGAATGCCGTTGAGCCTGCTGCGATTGCGGGCGAGCAGCGCGCCGCACTTCTGCGCGTCGGCCCAAGTTTCAACAGCGCCGAGCTTGGATTCCTCCGGCGACAGCCATACGGGCTCAATGGAGAGCTCGGCGAAGAGTTTGGTCAAGTCCCGACGCGCCTCAGTGATGAGGACGTCGGGAAAGAAATCACGGTTGCCGAGAATGACGCCAAGCGTAGCGATGTTTGCCATGATCAGTTACCTTACCTTTTCGAAGTTGCTGTAGTCTGCGGCATTGGCAGCAGTGACCAGATCGCAGGGAATGATTTGCCGCTCTGGTTTGCCGGTCGAGCCGGTGGTCAAAAACGTGTTGGCTTCATCGACTGCGAGTCTTGAGATCAAGACGGCAGGCTGCAGAGCGGTGGCCTGCAGATCGTCTTTGCGGATTGCCTCGATTGCGTCCGGGCTGCCATCGAAGCCGGTGATGACAATATGTTTGAGGCCTGACGACTTGACAGCCGCCACCGCACCGAGAGCCATCGTGTCGTTTCCAGCGATGATTCCGGCGATGTTGGGGTGAGCCTGGAGGATGATTTCCGTTTTTTCAAATGCCTCAGACTGCGACCAGTTGGCCGATTGTGCGGCAACCATCTTCAGTCCAGGATCCTTGTCGAGCACGGCGTGAAAGCCTTCCGTGCGGATTTGCGCATTGGTGTCGGACTCGCGGCCAAGCAGCTCAGCATAGTCTCCCGTTTCATGGAGGGCGCGAGCGAATTCCGCAGCGACGAGGCGAGCGCCCTGACCGTTATCGGAGATGATTTGCGCTTTGGCGATGCCGTCGTCATTGATCGCGCGGTCAATGAGAAAGACGGCGATGCCAGCCCTGGTGGCGCGGCGAACCGCTGCGATGGACGAGTCGGCGCCGGCATTATCGAGGATGAGGGCGGCGGCATTCGAGGCTATGGCGGCGTCGATGAGATTGTCCTGCACATACGCGTCGTCGCCGTGGGCATCGACGCGGACGCGGTAGCCAAGCTGCTGTGCGCGTGCTGAGGCGGCATCCGCCTCAGCTTTGAAGTAGGGATTGTCTTGAGACGGAACAATGATGGCGATGAGCTTCTTGCGGTGGTCGGCGCGGTGGCAGCCCACGACTGCACACACGATGGTGGCGGTCATCACGAACAGGGCGATGACTCGGCGCGGCATCAGTTGGCGACCTCCGGATTCGCCTTTGCCAAATAGGGCAGGAGGCGCGCCTGCAAGCGCGTCTGAAGCTGGTCAACCGCAACGGCCAGCACGATGACGACGCCCTTGATCACCATTTGCCAGAACTCGGAGACGCCTAACATGACCATGCCATCGGCGAGGACGCCAATGACGAAGGCGCCGATGAGAGAGCCGGTGACCGAGCCTCTGCCGCCCATGAGAGATGTTCCGCCGAGCACGACGGCTGCTATCGCATTCAACTCGAAGCTCTCGCCTGTAGCGGGATGCGCGGCCTCCAGTTGTGCGGCGATGATGAGTCCGACGAACGCGGCGCAAAAAGATGAGAACAGATATGTAATCAGCTTGACCCGGGGCACGCGGATGCCGGCGAGCCGTGCGGCGCGTTCGCTGCCACCGATGGCGTAGACGTGACGTCCAAAGGGAGTTTTGGCCGCTACGACCCAGGCGATGACGAAGAACGCCAACATGATCCATGCCGGCGCGGGAACGTGCAACAGAAAACCCTGGCCGACGGCGAGGAAGCCGGTATTACCACGTGCCACCCTGCCGCCGAGATCGGGAAAGGTTCTTCCGTTGGAGATGAGCAATGCTGCTCCGCGCGCGATGTAGAGTGTACCGAGGGTTGCGATGAAGGGCGCAACGCTGGCTTTTGCGACAAGCCATCCATTCAATGCTCCCACGAAAAGGCAGACACACAGAGTGAGCAGCACGACGAGAGCAACCGGGGGATAGTGCACCGTTCCGCCGAAGCTCAGGCCCTGTGTGAGAAGGTAGCCAGCGACCATGCCGCTCAACCCGGCGATGGAGCCAACCGAAAGATCGATGCCGCCGGTGAGCACAACGAAAGTCATTCCGACTGCGAGTAGAGCGGTGATGGCCACGTGTTTTGACAAGATGGAGAGATTGTTTGCGGTGAGGAACTCGGGGGCAAGAATGGAAAAGAGAATGAGCAGCAGCGCCAGCACAAGGAACGCACGCGCGCGCAGCAGGAAGAGAACCGTGCGGGCCGAAGTGCCGGCGACGCGGTTGGCGGAGGTGAGAGTTTGTGCTGTCGTGTTCATGCCGTGCCTTCCGATGGCCTGGTCAACGGAGTCGATGCTTCGATTGAAGCGGCGACTACCGGACTTGCGGCCGCAAACAGTCCTTCATCTGAAATGTCATCGTGCTCAAACTGGGCAGAAATTTTTCCCTGGCAGAGGACGAGCACGCGGTCGGCCAGGGCATTCGCCTCTTCAATCTCCGAGGACGTAAAAAGGATGCTGAGGCCCTTGGCTGCCAAAGCGCGTAATATGCCGTAAATCTCGATCTTCGCTCCGGCATCTACTCCGCGCGTAGGTTCGTCCAGAAGCAGCACAATGGGGGAGCGGGCGAGACAGCGCGCAAGCAGAACCTTTTGCTGGTTGCCGCCGGAGAGAGTCGCAACGGGCAGTTCCATGTCTCTGGCGTCGATGCGCAAATCGGCTATAAGCTGCTGTACGCGCGCTGTTTCGCTGGCGCGCGAGAGAAGCAAGCCGCGGGTCGCGGCAATCATGATGTTTTCGCGAATGGAAAGTTCTGGAAACATACCATCGCGCTGCCGGTCTTCTGGCACGAGCACGATTCCGGCATTCACTGCCTTTGTGACGCTGTCGATTTGAACTGTACGGCCGCGAAGCGCGATCTGGCCGGATGCCAATTGCCGAGAACCTGCGAGCGCCTCGACGAGTTCGGTACGGCCTGCGCCCAACAATCCATACACGCCCAAGATCTCGCCCTCTCGCAGCGAAAAGCTTATGTCATGCAATGGAGCCTGCGCCGCTTCATCGCCGACCGAACCGGCGAGCGAAAGAGCGTTGACAGAGAGTACTGGAGGCAGCGAGGCTGCGACTGTGCGAACGGAAGTATCGTTGGACTCCTTGCGGCCAGACATTCGTTCCACGATCCACTGGCGCGAGGCTTCTGCGCGTGAACACTCGCCCACGACGCGGCCCGAGCGGAGCACGGTGAATCGATCGCCGAGATGTAGAAGCTCATGGAGCCGGTGCGAAATATAGACGATCGCCACGCCGGATCGCTTGAGATCTTCAATGACGGCGAAGAGCGATTCTGCCTCGATGGCGGATAGAGCTGAGGTGGGCTCATCGAGGATTAGAACTCTCGAACCCTGATCGAGAGCGCGGCCAATTTCGACGACCTGCCTGCAGCCGAGCGATAACTGCCCTGTCGAAGTTGCCACGTCCATTGGCTTGTTTAGCCGGCGAAGTGCGGAGGCGGAGCGAAGAGCTTGCCTGGGCTGGTCGACAAACAGCGCTGAACGCCGAAGTTCGCGCCCGGCAAAGATGTTTTCGCTGATATTGAGGTTGGTGAGTGCAAGCAGTTCCTGATGAACGATGGAGATGGCGTGTGCGGAGGCATCGCGCGGGGAGCGCAGGGCGATGGGCTGACCATCCATGATCAATTCGCCTTCATCGGCAATTTCGACGCCGGAGAGAATGCGCATCAGGGTGGATTTTCCTGCCCCGTTTTCGCCAATCAGTACGTTGACCTGATTGCGATACACGCGAAAAGTTACATCGTCGAGCGCGACGTTGCCGGGATAGCGCTTGGTAATGTTGCGCGCCTCGAGTATCACGTCCGGTGCGGATGGGACAGCGTTGCTCACGAAGCGACCTCCGGTTGAAGACGCGCACGGCGTACGGCAAGACGCCAGGACTCGCGCAGGGTGTGACGCTGTTCCGCGGGCATGTTGGGGTGAAACGGCTGGAAGTCTCTGGGCAGCGCGGCCAGATCGTTGAGCAATTTCCACCAACCGAGCGCCAGGCCAGCGAGCATGGCCGCGCCGAGAGCGGAAAGGTCTTCCTGCGTGGATCGGTGGACGGGGCGATCGAGGATGTCTGCTTGCATCTGCATGATCGTGTTATTGCGGGTTGCGCCTCCGTCGGCCAGCAGCACTGGCAATGCTACCCCAGCGGCCTGCTCCATGGCTTCAAGAACATCGGCCACCTGGAAAGCGATGGCGTCGGTGGCGGCACGGGCAAGATGCGCCGCGGTATGCGAACGCTCGAGATTGGCAATGAGACCGCGAGCTGCGGAGTCCCAGTGGGGTGCGCCGAGGCCGACCATGGCGGGGACCAGGATGACGCCGGCTGCATCGGGCACGGTTTCGGCCAGGGCTGCCGCGTCTTCGGTGGGGTGCGGCAGACCGAGAAATTCGCCTACCCATTGCAGGGCAGCGCCACTCATGGCGATGTTGCCTTCGAGCGCGAACTGTGTTTGGTTGGCACTGGACCAGGCGACGGTGCGCGCCAGCACACTGGTGTGGCCGACGAGGCTGGGAGTAAGCATCATCAACGACGAGCCGGTGCCGTAGGTCGCCTTGACCGTGCCGGGCTGATAGCAGCCATGGCCCACGATGGCGGCGTGAGAGTCGCCGATGATGGAGACGATGGGGACACCGGCCAGACCGGGGATGGAGGAGCACTCGCCGAAGTGAAAGGAAGAAGGCCGCACCTGAGGCAGAGCCGTGCGCGGAATGCCGAACAAAGTCAGCAGGCCGTCATCCCAGTCGAGCGTTTGAAGGCTGAGCAATGCGGTACGCGAGGCGTTGGTGTGGTCTGTCGCGTGGACGCTGCCGCCGGTAAGGTTGTAGAGCAGCCAGGAGTCAACGGTGCCGAGGAGGAGTTCTCCCGCGTCGGCAGCCGTGCGCAGTTCCGGCTGGTGTTCGAGCATCCAGGCCCACTTGGTGGCGCTGAGGAGCGGATCGAGCGGCAGGCCGGTGACGGCTTGAATGGAGGAGGCGTGCGGACGAAGCCTATCGCAGACGGGCGCGGAGCGACGGCACTGCCAGGAGATGGCGTTCGAGAGAGGTTCGCCGGCGGCCGGAAAATCAGCGGGAGCACGATGCCAGGCGAGAGAGGTTTCGCGCTGGTTGGTGATGGCGATTCCGGAGATGGTTGCGTCGTGACTGGCGGCGTAGCGCACGCACTCGTCCATGACGTGGCAGACAGATTGCCAGAGCGCGAGGGGATCCTGTTCCACATAGCCGGGGCCGGGAAGCACGAGATCGAGGGGAACCGACGCGCGAAAGACGATGTGCCCATCTCGATCGACCAGCAAGGCTTTGGTGTTGGTGGTGCCCTGGTCGATGGCCAGAATCAACTCGTTTGCCATCTATCCCTCTTTTTTGAGCAAATCCAGCGCGGCGCGTTCAATTCCCGCCGCATTGAGTCCAAAGTGGTCAAGCAGAAACTCTTCTGTGCCTGTGGGCGCAAATACATCATTGACTCCCAGAATTCGCATGGGGGCTGGATGATCTTCAGCGAGCAGTTCGGCGACGGCGCTGCCCAATCCGCCAGCGGCCATGGCCTCTTCAGCGGTCACAATGCCGCGCGTGGTGCGGGCCGCATCGAGAACTGCCTCGCGGTCCAGCGGCTTGACGGTGCTCATGTTGAGCACGCGCGCGGAGACGCCTTGCGCGGCGAGAAGTTGCGCTGCCTTGAGCGCGCGCCCGACCAGAACGCCATTGGCCATCAGCGTAATGTCTGTGCCTTCTTTCAAGAGCACGGCCTTGCCCAGTTTGAACTGGTAGTTTTCATCGAGGACCTGCGGCACCTTCATGCGGCTGATGCGCAGATACATGGGCCCCTGATGCTCGAGGGAGTATTGCATGACCGCGGCTGTTTCCACGGCGTCGGCGGGAACCACGACGGCGAGGTTGGGCAGAATCCGCATCCAGGCAATATCTTCGAGGGAATGATGCGTCGGGCCGAGTTGGCCATAGGCCATGCCGGGCGACATGGCGCACAGCCTGACATTGACATTGGAGTAAGCCAGATCCGCCTTGATCTGTTCCATCGCGCGGGCGGTAAGGAAGCAGGCAGCGCCGCACACGTACGGGATCATGCCTCCGTTTGCCAGCCCGTTGCCGACGCCGACCATGTTCTGCTCGGCAATGCCTACGTTCACAAAGCGATCGGGATATTTTGCCTTGAAGCTCTTGAGATTCGTTGAGGAGAGAGAGTCGTTGACGACGGCGCAGATGCGGGGGTCGCGCGCGGCCATCTCTTCGAGGGCGTGTGCATAGGCCTCGCGGCAATCGACGAGCTTAACTTGCTCGCCCTCAGAGATTGTGGTTCCAACTCGCGCAGTGCTCACCAAGTCACCTCCACGCCGAGTTCCTTTGCGGCCATTGCTAATTGTTCAGCGGTAGGCACACCGTGGTGCCAGGCGGGCTTGTTTTCGGCAAAGGAGACGCCCTTGCCTTTAACCGTGTGGGCAATCAGACAGGTCGGCTTGCGGGGCGCGACGGGCAGATTTCCGAGGCGCGCCAACAGCGCTGCGTGGTCGTGGCCGTCGATCTCTTCAACCGCGAAACCGAAAGCTCTCCATCTGTCGGCGAGAGGCTCCATGCGAATGGTATTTTCGGTGAAATCGCCCTGCTGAATCATGTTCCGGTCGACGATGACGGTGAGATTGTCGAGGCCGTATTGCTGAGCTGTCATGGCGGCTTCCCAGTTGGAGCCTTCCTGCAATTCTCCATCGCCGGTGAGGACAAACACGCGCCAGGACTCCTTGCGCATGCGGGCTGCCAGCGCGGCACCTACGCCAATCGGCAGGCCGTGACCGAGCGGGCCGGTATTGGCCTCGACGCCGGGCAGCTTGTTGCGGTCCGGATGACCATTGAGCATCGACAGGGGCTCCATGTGCGTCCTGAGCATTTCCACCGGGAAGAAGCCCCGCGCTGCGAGCACGGAGTAAAACGCCCCTGAACAGTGCCCTTTGGACATGATGAAGCGGTCGCGCTCAGGCCAGCGCGGGTTGCTGGGATCGAGATGGAGGATACCCCCCAGATACAACGTGGCAAGGATGTCGGCCGACGAGAGGTCGCCGCCGGTGTGCCCCAGTTGCGCATTGTGCGTCATGGTCATGGCGCTCAAACGGATCCAGTTGGCTTGCTGCTTAAGCCATGCGGCCCGTTCCGGCGCGGTGGCGAGTGCATTGATTTTCAACTCGCGTACTCCAGCTTCTGTCTCCACTTCAGTCCTCGGTCCGGTTTCCCCAGCACCATGGCATTCGGACACTTACACTCTAGTCCTTACCTGGCCTGGCTTGCTTTCTCTCCCAGCCGCTTCCGATAGCTGCCATCCTCTCGTACAGGTTGACGCAGCGACGACTCCGACGCGGCGGCACGGCGGTTCACTGTATCGGCGAGCACCACAATATCCTCAACGATGGTACAGGTGCCGGCAGATGGAGTCAACATAAACTATCTGTTAAGCATTTATATGCATGGAATGTAACTCTCTTGCCTTCTCATCTGAAGGATTGAGCAGGTTTTTCAGCAATCGGGTGGCACAAGCTTTTCTAGGCTGCCGGGCTCTGAGCGAATGTCTTTGATTAGGACATCCAAGGGCTGATAGGGTTGTCCTGCACACTCCGCCGGCGCTCAAAAAACGACATTGATGATTTCGTAATTCGCAAATTTGTCTACTTTTTGAATATGCCTGTGCGCCAAAGGGAACGGTGAGCAAGTTGCAGAACAACGAACAAATCGAGGAGATCGAGAGCGAAGGGAGAGCAGGCCCGCGATCATGACCCATGCCCTAACACGCAGGGATTTCCTGGCCGGCGCGTCGGCTGTTGCGCTGGCGGGGGTTGTTTCGTCCCGCGGGGCGAGCCCGGCTCCGGTTTCGTTCGAGGAGTTTGACTATGCCCAGGTGCAACTGACGGGCGGCCCGCTGAAGCAGCACTACGACCGCATCCGGAGTTCGTATCTTGCGCTGGACAACGACCGACTGCTGAAGGTTTACCGCGAGCGGGCGGGGCTGCCTGCGCCGGGAGCGGTGATGGGCGGCTGGTACGATGCCGATGGGTTTGTGCCGGGCCATTCTCTAAGCCAATACATTTCCGGGCTGGCGCGGATGGGCCGATGCACGGGCGACGCTGCCTGCAACGAAAAGGTTAGCGAGCTTGTGGCAGGCTTTGGCGAGGCGGTCGAGCACGGAGATCATGTATTTGCCGGGCCGAACGCAGAAAAGGTCTGGCCTTGCTACATTCTGGACAAGCATCTGGCCGGGTTGATGGATGCCTATCAGTTGTGCGGACTGGAACAGGCGCGTGCGTTGCTGCCGCGTGTCTATCGCGATGCGCTGCCGTTTATCCCTGAACGCGGGCACGATCGGATCGGCAAGAAGGACCCGCCGTACGATGAGACGTACGTTCTGCCGGAGAGTCTTTTTTCGGCGTACGCGATCACGGGCGACCGCGCCTTCCACGACCGCGCCCTGGCTTACATGCTGGACCGCGAGTACTTCGATCCACTGGCGCGCGGGGAGGATGTTCTTCCCGGCAGGCATGCCTATAGCCATGCGATCGCGTTGAGTTCCGCGGGCAAGGCGCGGCTGGTGCTGGGCGACGAAAAGTACCTGCGCACGATGGAGAATGCGTGGGAGTTTCTGGCGCGCGGACAGCAATACGCCTCAGGTGGCTGGGGGCCAAACGAGACCTTCATTGAACCCCACAAGGGCCAGCTCTACGAAAGCCTGAAGACGACTGTGGATCACTTTGAGACGCCGTGCGGTAGCTATGCGGCGATCAAGCTGGCGCGTTACCTGTTGTGCGCAACTGCCGACGGGCGCTATGGAGACGGGCTGGAACGAGTTCTCTACAATGCCATTCTGGCGGCGAAAGATCCGGACCAGGACGGCGACTATTTCTACTACTCGACGTACAGTGCGCAGGCACGGAAGGTATATTACCCAAAGAAATGGCCCTGCTGCTCAGGCACGCTGGTGGAGTGCGTGGCCGATTATGTGAAGAATATTTACTTCCGTGCGCCGGATGGGGTTGCGGTGAATTTGTATACGCCGTCGCGTGTGGCGTGGAGTGAGGATGGGGCAGCGGTGGTGCTTCGGCAGGAGACGGACTGTCCACTGGGACACACAGTCAAGTTGAGCATCGACTGCGCGCAGCCGGTTGCGTTCAGTTTGTCGCTGCGGATTCCAGGCTGGCTGGAACGGCCGCCGGCGCTGCTGGTGAACGGCAAGCCGGCGCACGCGGAAACACGGCGAGGATTTGCGGTTCTGCGGCGGCGGTGGGCGCAGGGCGACGCGGTGACGCTTGAGTTGCCGCAGGGTTTTCGCACGGAAGCGATTGACAATCTGCACCCGGAGACGGTGGCGGTATTGCGCGGGCCGTTGCTTTATGTCGAAATGAATCCTGCGCAGCAGCGCGGCAGTCTGGCGGAGATCGATGCGTTGCGGCCTGTGAACGGGACGCCTGGCGTGTTTGGTGCGAAGGTTGCCAGTGGCCAGCGCCTGCACGTTCCGCTTTACTTTGTACACGATGAAACTTACACGACTTACTTTGAGAAGAGTTAGGGACGATGCCGCCGATAAAAGATGGAGTTCCGGATGAAAGCACAGTGAGCGACCGGATTCAGGCTCGGTACTGGATTGAGACGGCGCAATTGCGGTTTGCGCAGGCCTGGGTGTGATACGAGGACTTCGGATGAACTACTTAGCACTCAAGATAATTCCGCGGGCGGCGTGGAGCGTGATAATGATCGCGATTGCGCTTGCGACCGTGGGCGTTCCGATGGCGGCGCAATCGCCCGATCCGGCAGTTCCCTCCCTGCTGCTGGGCGCGGCCTGGTATCCCGAACAGTGGCCGGAGTCGCGCTGGGAGAAAGATCTCGAGTTGATGGAAGCGGCGCATCTGCATGTGGTGCGTGTCGGCGAATTTGCGTGGAGCACGATGGAGCCCGCCGAGGGTCGCTACGAGTTGGATTGGCTGGAGCGCGCGGTGCGGATGGCGGAGAAGCATCACATTGCGGTGGTGCTCGGCACGCCGACGGACGCTCCGCCGGCATGGCTGACGAGCAAGTATCCGGCGACGTTGCGCGTGGATGCGACGGGCCGCCGCGCGGAGCACGGAGGCCGGCGCCAGTTCAACTATGCCGATCCTCTCTATCGAGTGTTTTGCGCGCGGATCGCGGAGCAACTGGCGCTCCGCTTCGGACACGATCCGAACGTGATTGGCTGGCAGATCGGCAACGAGTACACCGACGAGTCGTTTGACCCGGCAACGCGGCGGCACTTTCAGGAGTGGCTGAAGCGGCGCTACGGTACACTCGATGCGCTGAACAAAGATTGGGCGACCGCCTACTGGAGCCAGACGTACGATCGCTGGGACGAGATTCCGCTGTCGGCGGTGGGGGCCAATCCCGGCCTGATGCTCGAACACCGGCATTTTGTCAGCGATACGTGGCGGGATTTCCAGCATGTGCAGGTTGCAGCGATTCGGAAGCACGCGGACAAGCGACAGTTCATCACAACGAATATTGGCGGCCTGGGCTGGTCTGACAATTTCGATCACTACGAGATCAACCGCGAGCTCGACCTTGCTGCCTGGGACGACTACGTGGGCGAGGGGCATCTGAACGTGGATCGCAATGCGGCGATGCACGATTTTGTCCGCGGCTGGAAGCAAGCCAACTTCTGGGTGATGGAAACGCAGCCGGGATCGGTGAACTGGGCGCCGGTGAACACTACGCTCGATCGCGGGGAGACGAGCGCCATGGCATGGCAGGCGATTGGCCACGGCGCAGATGCGGTTCTCTACTGGCAATGGCGCAGTGCGCTCAATGGCCAGGAGCAGTATCATGGCGCGCTGGTGGGTTCGGACGGCGAGCCGCTGCCGATCTACGGCGAGATACAGACACTCGGCCGCGAGTTTGAACTTGCGGCTGCGGCTTTGAAGGGAACCAGTCCGGTGGCGCAGGTGGCTCTGCTGCACAGTTACGACAGCCGCTGGGCCATCGATTCTCAGCTGTTCAATCGGAATTACGATCAGCTGGAAGTACTGCTGGGCTACTATCACCCCTTGCGCGAGGAGCAGCTGACCGTAGACGTTGTGAATGCGGATGCGGCACTCGACGGTTACAAACTGGTGCTTGCCCCGGATCTCAACGTGATTACGAACGAGGTGGCGCAACGGCTGCGCGCCTACGTGGAGCAGGGTGGGCATCTGCTGCTGGGTCCGCGGTCCGGGATGAAAGACGAACACAATTCGTTGAATCCGCAGCGCCAGCCGGGACCTCTTGTGGATGCGCTCGGCGGCCGCGTGGAGCAGTTCTACGCGCTCGATGCGCCAGTTCCGCTGAGCGGCACGCTGGGCGCGGGCACGGCTGCTTTGTGGGGAGAACAACTTTCTACCAGGGACGATGGCGATGAGGTTCTGCTGCGTTATGGAAAATCGAATGGCTGGCTCGACGGCCAGGCTGCGGTGATCTCGCGCCGGCTGGGCAAGGGCCGCATCACTTATCTTGGCGCTGTTCTCGATCCAGATTTGATGCGACGCGTTGTGCAGTGGGCAACGGACGGCGCTCAACTGAAAGCGGAGTTTGGTCCCACGCCGGAGAGCGTGGAGGTGTGCCGTCGCGTGGGGAAGGACCGAACAGTTTTCATTCTCATCAATCATGGAGGTCGGCCCACGAACGTGACGCTCCCGGGAGCCATGCGCGATGTGCTGCGCGAGGGACGCAGCGTTGATAGCGTTGCGCTCGGGCCGCAGGCAGTGAGCGTGCTTGAAGAGAACACGCGTTGACGGATTCACGAGGGGCCGGATTCTGATTCCGCGTGCTGGAATGATGAACCGATGTGTGCCTTGCGGATTCCGTGATAGTTTTAGACTTTGCCGGGGCTGCATCATCGAGCGATGCGCATGCCTGGCAAGGCAGAGAGGGGATTCACGTTCATGCCATTCGATAAATTCACACCGATAACGCGCCGTAACCTGCTGAAGACTACCGGCGCTCTGGCCAATGCGGCGGCGATACAATCGCTGCTGCCGGGCAGGCTCTTCGCCCAGCACGGAGCCGCGGAGGGCGCGCCGGATGCGTATGCCGTTCCGAAGCCCGATTTGGCTGGGCCCGTGCAGCCGAGCTGGCAGAGCGTGCGCGATTTTTATCACGTGCCCAGTTGGTTTCACGATGCGAAGATTGGCATCTTCATCCACTGGGGCCTGTATTCAATTCCCGCGCATAAAAGCGAGTGGTATCCGAAGTGGATGTACACGACCGACGTCGCGTGGCACACCGAGCACTACGGGCCGCCCGACAAATTCGGTTACAAGGACTTTATTCCGCTCTTCAAGCCGACGCAGTTCGATGCGGATGCGTGGGTCAATCTATTTCAGCGCTCGGGGGCGCGGTACATGTGCCCGGTTGCGGAGCACCACGATGGATTTGCCATGTGGGATAGCGACATTACTCCGTGGTGCGCGGGCAAGATGGGGCCGAAGCGGGATTTTATCGGAGAACTGGAGAAGGCGGCGCGCAAGCAGAACATGGTCTGGGGCTGCTCGACACATCGCATGGAGCACCACACCTTCATGTATCCCGCGCCGGGGGTGCCCAACGACCAGTTCGATCCGTGGAATGCAGGTTTCTATGGGCCGCCCATACAAGACATCAACATGAACGGGCCCAATGCCAGCGCGGCTTTCCAGGGCGATTGGCTGGCGCGCATCCAGGAACTGACGGACAAATATCATCCGGAAATTCTCTACATGGATAACGGCGTGAATCCGCGGGAGTACGACCCGATCAAGCTGCGCGCCGCTGCCTATCTCTTCAACCGCGCGCACGAAGCGGGTTACGAGACGACGCTGTGCACCAAGCAGTGGGCCTATCTCTATGGCACGCTTCAAACCGCGGAGGGGATGGGCGGATCGCCGCAGTGGATCTACCCCGGCGCCTGGCAGTGCGATACCTCGATTGGAAACTCGTGGGGCTACATTACCGGGCTGCGCGTGCTGGATGGCGCGGCTCTGGTGCGGCAGTTGATCACCATCGCAAGCGTGGGCGGCAACTACATGTTGAATGTTGCGCCAATGGCCGATGGCTCGATTCCGGAAGACCAGCAGAAATCTTTGCTGGCCATGGGCGAGTGGCTGCGCAGAAATGGCGAGGCTGTATATGGATCGAAGGCGTGGCTCAGGCCGGGCGAGGGACCGGGGGTTCCGGAAGAGGCTCCGCAGGAGTGGCGCGGCTGGCCAACAGGCATGGGGCTTCCGGGAAACCTCCACAACCACTACCCGCCAGCGCCAACGGCTGCCGATTTTCGCTTCATCGTAAACAAGGGCAATCTTTACGCCACAGGGTTGTTGCCGCCGGAGAATGGCGGGGCGGGGTTTGAAGTCAGGCTTGCGAGTTTCGGGAAGGGCAAAGCCAGGATTGAGCGCGTCACGCTGCTCGATGGAGCCAGGCCGGTCGAGTTCAGGCAAACGGAGGAAGCGCTTGTTTGCAACGTTCCAGCGCGGGATGCCGCTGTGGCGGGGCTGCCGTACACGCTCAAGCTGGAAGGGGCGATGAGTTCGTTTGGGACGTAAAGAAGTTTTGCGGTTGGCAGCGAACGCCGATTGGCCCACGCACAAACTCTTCCGAGGTGGACCTATTTACGTCACAGCCGGACGGCCGGCGTGGATGGGGGGCGCAGGCGAGAACGCGGACGAAGGAGTGTCCGGCGCCGAGCTCGCGCCCGCATAGATGGTGATTGATGAACTGCCCAGCAAAAACGGCAGGCCTTCGTTGAAGGCCGTGCCGCCACTGCTGCAATGATTGCCAGGCACTTCTTTTGTTAAACAGGCCGCGCTTCCACGATGCTAAAGGCGCCGGCTGTGGGCAAAACGCGGGTAAGCTCCAGGTGCGTTGCTCCGAACAATTCCCTGTATTCGTCAACCGTGCGCTGCCGTGCTTCGCCGAAGTACAACATCATCATCATGTCAATGCTGCTGACACGGGGATCTGGCTTGCAGGGCACAGTGAGCATTTCAATGACGTGCAGCCGGTCCGTCTCGCGCATTGCCTCACGGCAGCGATCGAGGATAGTACGGCAATCGGCGTCAGGCCAATCGTGAAGAACCTGGCAGATTGTCCAGACTTGGCCTTTGGCCGGAATAGGATTGAAGAAGCTGCCGGCCAGAAGCTGACAGCGATCCCGAACACCGCGCTCGGACAACAGGCGTTCGGCATCAGGAAGCACTTCAGCCTGCTCCACCAGAATTCCCTTCGTCTCCGCGTTCTTCTCCAATATGGCAGCCAGCAGGGAGCCGGCCCCGCCGCCAACGTCCACTAAGGTTTGCACGCCGGTCCAGTCATATGCGTCGGCAATCTGCCGGTGCTCATCGCCGCGAAAGTCGGCAAGCGCGCGATTGAACAGTTTGTTCTCTTCCGGCAGCCGGCGCATCCGGTCCCAGAACGACTCGCCAAAAACGTGAACGAAGCTCGCCTCGCCCGTCTTCATACTGTGACCGAGCGCCGCGGCGGATTGGATAACGTGTCCGGAGCCCCAAAAGAGAAATGCATTCCGCAGACCGCCCGGCCGGTCGCGAAAGAAATCGGATACAGAATTATCGGCAAATATTCCGGCCGAGACCTCCTGAAATGCGCCAAACGCCGCTAGCGCGCGCAACGCTCTTGTCACGGAGAGCTCGTCCAGTCCAGATGGGATGAGACGGCTGGTCTCGCGAACAGCTAAGCTGCTCGCAACGCATTCGAGATGCTAAAAGGAGACCAGCCAATGAAGAAGGTTAG
>Ga0307377_10002691_pt1 | contig 20706 bp, 19 predicted proteins | sample TR3MG_FD_202535 | JGI IMG/M metagenome (GOLD analysis project Ga0307377, IMG submission 202535) | Soil microbial communities from Risofladan, Vaasa, Finland - TR-3 | ecosystem: Environmental > Terrestrial > Soil > Coastal area > Acid sulfate soil | place: Finland: Risofladan, Vaasa | collected... | reverse complement strand
TATCGCGTCCTTCTGTCATGGGCGTCTCCTGGCCGTTTCTCTTTACTACTACTACCTTCTCGATGCACTTTAGGCCAGCTATGGCCTCATCAGCCTGGGGCTTGGTGGCGATGGGCTTGCCCCGGCGGTAGGAGCCGTCGCAGGTGAGCAGAATCTTAGGCTGGCAGTCCTCCAGCCGGTCACGAACGGCCACGGCGGAAAATCCGGAGAATACTACTACGTGAATGGCGCCCAGTTTCGCACAAGCGAGCATGGCTACGGGAAGCTCAGGGACCATGGGCAGATAAATTCCCACGCGGTCGCCCTTCTTGATGCCCTGGGCCTTGAGGGCGTTGGCAAACCTGTTGACCTCTCTGGATAGCTCGAAATAGGTGATCTTGCGCACATCTCCCACGGGCTCTCCCACGAAGATGTAAGCCAGCTTGTTGCGCCGCCAGGTCTTAGCATGCCTGTCTACGGCATTATAAGCTACATTGATCTTGCCACCCATAAACCACTTGGCAAAGGGGGCCTTCCACTGCAATGTCTGCTTGTAGGGCTCGAACCAGTCTGCGTAGGTTTGGGCCATCTCGTCCCAGAACTGGACGTAGTTCTGTGAGCACCATTGCCGCATTTCGCTCTCTGACTTCAGGCCCTTGGTCTTCATCCAGGCCATGACATTGGAGTTCTCAACAAGATCTCTGGGTGGATAATACAGACCTTGCTCTGGGGTCTGAACAGTTTTATCCAATTTTTCATCAGCCATTTTAAATCGCCTTACTTTTTTTGCAATTTAAAAGGCATTTGTATCCATATTACATCTTATTTTCTAATTTCAAATTATAATGGATATTCAAATGCCTTTTTGATACGGTATTTCTGTCTTATTCGATAGATATAAATCTATCTCAACTAGATTATGATTACATATTTGCTAATGAACTGGTTTATCTTTAACAGTCTTTTAAATTCGTTTTATGGCTAAATTGTTCTATTTTAATTGTTTTTAATTTGAAATTAGCGGATCTGAACTCAATAGCCGAAAAATGCGAAAAGAGTCAATATACTGCCTTGCTAATTCCTTCAATATCTTTCAATTCGGAAATATGTGTTGTCAGGTGCGGAGATACATAGGATATCCCATGAGCTGAAGGCGGTGGCGGATCAAGTCCACGCCGAGGCTCTGGCATTGAAGCCCTTGGCAGATTTGGAGATCTAATCACTAGACCTTGAAGTCATCTTTATTCTTTCTGGAAGCCGACGTCCTCCATATGTTCATATCCTAAGTATTGGAGGATTTTTCCTCTTTGATTCCCGATCAGCTCATTTTCTTTGGCTAGGATCTCCCTCACTAAAGGTACGATTTTTGCCTCTCCATCCCAGTTATTAGTTAGTATCTCATCTGATCCAGCTACTTGACTTACCCTATTTGCAACGAGGGCGCAGAGAAATATATCATCCACATAACCATATGGACCATGTAGTTCTTCAGGAATAATATCATTGGGTAGTATGAAGTAGGCTATCGAGGCAATAACAATCGGCCTCATCTGGCCAGGGAGGCGAGGGTCATCCAGCATTCCCGTAAAGAGTCTGTAAAATGCAGGGGCTTGGAATATCAAGTCTTCATGGCGACCCTCATAAGCTGCAATATCCTTCTCTAACCACTGATCAAAAGAATTCATTGTAAAACCTTCCGTTCATCTAATTGTGAGAAATATGGACAAATATTTCTAAATTCCTTGCACCGATTGCAATATGAGGAACTCGGATTAAATTCGTGATTCTTAATATGGCCCAGAACCTCTCCCAGTCGGGAACAAGCCGCTTTTTTCCTCTTGTTAGACCAAAGAGATGTGAACATCTTACCATCTCCCAGAAAATGAACAGTAGTTTTGGCTACCTTACGACCCAAGCACTCTTCAATCCCAAGTGCGTAGAGGTCTAATTGAAGGTCAATTCCATCCTTCTCAATGGGCTCAGCTATAGACGTTTTAAAGTCCACAATCTCTGTCCCATTACTGTCCCCTCTCCTAAGGAGATCTATCTTGCCGAGCATAACTTGATCATCTAAAAAAAATGAGAACGGCGTCTCGGCGTTGAGGGTTTCTGAGAGTCTATCTCCATGCTCATTTAAATAGCGTTTGAGTTGCTTCGTTGCAGCGTCTTTGAATTCCATCTCCTTTTCAGGCTTGGTCCCGTATTTAGATATCCAGTTCTCAGATACGATAGATGCAATATCTTCCTCTGCAGGAACTTGCTTCACTATTGCTCTATTGTGGATCGCCTCTAAAGCACGATGGACGTTGGCACCAAAACCCACATGGTCTAGCCAAGGCATCTGGAAGCCATAGACTACAGCTAATTTGTATCGAATAGGACATTGCAGAAAATAAACAAGCTGACTGAAGCTGTGCCTGGGCCTCGGGCCAGCATGTCCCTTTTTGTGGCTCATTATCTCATCGATGCGGGATTTGCTTAGATCTGCTGCTCTTTGAAGGTCCTCCCCAAACATCTCCTTTACGAAAAGACTTGGTCCATCGCCTTTTTTGCAGTCCACATCTGTGGTACCCACTATCAGCAGATCTCTTGCTCGTGTGGCCGCCACATAGAATAGCTTTCGTTCATCCATCAAATGAAGTAGATCTCTATCTTCAACTTCCGGTATTCCACCCGCTCGCAGATTATAGGGAATATCATAAGGATCGTCATGGCGATTGAGTGGAAGCTTGCCATTTGTGGCCGATCCGATAACCACTACGGGAAATTCCAATCCCTTAGATTGATGGATTGTCATTATCTTTACGGCTTCATCAGGTGCAACTTGGGATGGATCTTTTCCGCCGTCTTTTAGCAATTTTAGATATTCATTGAACGAATGTAGCTTCCGAGTCTTCCCGAATTCGTCCCAGGAAGCTGCAATACTACTCATCGCTCCTAGGTTTAGGATGGCTTCATAGTTTTCCTCATTCTCGAAGCGTGTGACACATCCAGTAATGGCCAGAATCTGGTAGAATACATCAAGCAAAGAGCTGTGCTCTTCGGTCTGAACCTGGCGCTTAAGGTCCAAGATATCTCTCAATTTCTTTCTATCAGATTCTTCATCGATGCCAATTGACTGCAATTCCTTAATGCTTGAGATTCCTATAAGATCCTCTTTGTAATCCTGTAGCACCAGACGAGTTTTAGATTCGAGCCCAACTAAGGGACTTCGTAGGTATGCGTCCCCCCAGGACTTTGATGCCCCGAGAAAGATAAAAAGATTAAAGAGCGCGTTTATCTCTGGCCTGCGGAAGTAGCTATCATCACCTATAATTTGAAATGGTATTCCAGCAGACAGAAGGGCTGAAGCATAGCCTCTTCCCGAAGTCTTGACACTGCGCAGAAGAATGGCTACGTCATCATAGCGAGCGATTTTTCCTGCTTGCTTATAATGTTTGAGCAAATCAACGATCGACTTGGCCTCCTCGCTTGCATTGCGTCTGTAAACTAGATGGAGATCGATCGTGCCTTCTCTCACAGCTTTTAGGTCTTTGTGAATGCGTGCGGGATTATTGGCTATGACCTGCATGGAATTTTCAACAATAGGTGGTAGGCTGCGGAAATTATCCTCAAGCTTAACCGATCTTGCTCCCACGAAATGCTCATAAAATTTCGTTATGTTTTTTACTGTTGCTCCCCTGAAGCGATATATGCTTTGATCGTCATCCCCAACAACAGTAAGGTGTTTTCCGTCTCTTGCAAGCAAATCCATGAGTTTGAATTGGATCGTATCAGTGTCTTGGTATTCATCTACCAGAATCTCTTCATACCGATCTCTGATCTTAGCAAGAGAATCTTTGTTCTCCAATAAATCTAATGCTTTGCGTTGAGAGAGAGCGAAATCCAGAAGCCTTTGCTCATTTAAAAGTTCCAAGTATACCTCGTATGCTTCTGTAATTATCCTCCTTTCTCCCCATAGATCGGTCTCGACCAAGGAGCAACCACAAGCACCATTCTGACACCATTCGAGAAGCCTTTCCACATCCACCATTTCCTCTGTAGCTAGGTTGAATGCCCGGATTACTGAGCGAAAGAACTTTTGAGGTCTATATTTTACCAATTCGTCAAGTCCCAATGCATGGCGATTAGCGTAAACAAAGAGGAGTTGATCATCTTCTTCTAGAATGCGGAAGTCCTCGGCATCTGGCCCAAGGCTATACCTGCGTAGCAATTCACCGCATAAAGAATGGAATGTAGATACCTGCATAAGCTCTACATTCTCATCTGGGAGCCACTTTTGGATTCGATCTTTTAACTCCCACGCTGCCTTTTTGGTAAACGTTGTGACAATCATCTTTTCTGGACTAACGTCACCCGTTAAGATGAAATGTGCCACTCTGCGAGCGAGTACCTCAGTCTTCCCTGAACCAGGACCTGCAATGATCATCAAAGGAGAACCTCTATGGATTACCGCTTCTATCTGCGGTTCTCTTAATCCCACAAGGAGTCTATCTGTTTTAGATTTCATTTGACCGCGTCCAACTGGTGCAACTTATCACGATTTCGAACTGGTATTTAAATCAAGTCATTCCGATAAATTATGATTTGAGATCTCCTGGATAGCCACAAGAGCTCCAGGCAGATCGAGATAATTGCGTGCGAATGCTTCGCTGAGCAACTCGTCTGCTAGATAGCTGTCATATTTCTCCACGGTTTTGACGGGAAAGCACTGTGCCAGTTCGACAGGATCAGGCTGCTCAAGAAGGAACTGGCCGTAGTACTTTTGTATCTCAATATCACTCATGTTCTCAAATGTGAGAGCAATGCCTTCATCGCTCACATCTAAATCCTTATACAACCCTAATCCGAGAAGGGTTCGATTTGCACGTGTCCCACACCATGTAATCCATATCATTTCCTTACCATACCGGAAGAATGGATGGTGCAGGATATCCGACTCTCGCGCAAAATTTCTTGCCTCCTGCAACATTTCCTTGGCCACTTGATCCAGGTAAGCAGGCATTTTAGTGTCTGAAAGAATCTCACGCATCTTCTCATGAATGCGTGGATGAAGATCAGGTCCAGATGAGCCGGCGAATGACGGCAAACGCCCACCGCGTGATGGTTCTACCAGTATCTCTTCCCGGTCAAGATTGATTTCGATGATTTTCCAGCGTCTCCCGGCCAGGATCAAGAAACCTTCCGCTCCTGTTGTCGGCAGTGCGAAAACCGTTCCGATTAGATGACCGCGATGTAGCACGCGTAATTCTTTCTCTGTTACAAATGCAGAGTAGAATTCATAGCTTCTGACTATTCGCTCACCCTTAAGGCCCAGAATAATTATGCCGTCGGAGGTTTGCTCAACCAGGTCATTGGCCCCCATGCTGCGAATGGTACGAACGAACGTTTGCTGGTCGATATTTTTAAATGATCCTCGGGCGATGAGGCGTTCATAGAGGGTCGTTGCCGATGCACCGCCTGCTTCGGCAATTACGCTCATGATTTGCTGAACCAATGTGGAGAGATGCCAGCGTTCAATGTCCGGCGGCTCACACCAGTGTTCCAGCATCAGTTCGGTCATGGCAATAGCACGGAGCAGTTGTGGATATAGACGGTCAATTGGTCGTGATTGTTCGGTTGCAGCATCCTCGACCACATACAGCCACAGGATGGAGGGTTCGCCTTCCCGTCGACCACTACGTCCTAATCGTTGCTTGAGCGAGGAAACAGACCAGGGTGCACCAATTTGGCCCACTGCACTGACATTGCCGACATCAATGCCAAGCTCCAATGTACTGGAGCAGAACGTTGCAGTGGGACGAGATGAGCGCAAAGCCTCTTCGGTATCCTCACGTTCGGCCTTTGACAACGAGCCGTGGTGAATGCGAAAAGGGTTTGGCTGCCTCGCATCTGACAACAGTTGTCCTGTGAGATCGGCGTAGAACTCCAGCAGTTGTTTATTGTTGGCAAACACCAGTGCGGTCTTGCCTGCGAAAGTATTGATAAGGTCATTGGCTAAGCGGGAATCGTCGGTTGTGGCGATGGATTTTTCGCTATCTTCATCATTGGCGTCCTCTCCACGCACCTCACCCGTCTTTAGACGTTGATATCCCTTGATAAGGTATCTGACAGTTTTACCCTCATCACTGGTAATTAGGGCAACGTTGTCGGGATTTAGTCCATCTACCCAGCGTTTTGCTAAAGCCATGTCTCCGAGCGTGGCAGATAATCCGATGATGCGCACATCATGATTAGCGTGCTGTGTCAATCGTGCCAGAAGGCTGCGTAATTGCGCGCCGCGCTCCGTGCCAAGAAACGCATGCAGTTCGTCGATGACGATATAAGCGAGATGAGAAAGAAGCTTGTCCAGCTTATCAGGGTGATTGATGAAGAGTGACTCTATGGATTCCGGCGTGATCAGCAATACGCCTCCCGGCGACTTCAACACCTGATGCTTTTTGGATTGACTGACATCGCCATGCCATTTATACACCGGGATTTCGGCGTGCTCACAGAGTTCTTCAAGACGACGAAATTGATCGTTGATGAGGGCCTTGAGGGGGCCAACGTACAAGGCCCGCACGCTACTTGCATGATCTTCGACTATCTCAGAGAGGATAGGAAGAAATGCAGCTTCAGTCTTTCCTCCAGCTGTATTCGCCGAAATGATGAGATGCTTATTGCTCCCAAGTATCGCATGAATGGCATCGACCTGGATGGGACGAAGGTTCGTCCATTTCATGCGGTATAACTCTTCCTGGATGATTGGATGCAATCGCTGGAAAGCGCTCGGCTCATTCATTTAAATCGCTCGCTAAATCCGAAATGTTGCCAACTCGTCCTTTTCGCCATCTTTTGGCACTTGAGTGTCATCTTCGGTCACCGGAAGGCTTTCCGGATTTATCGATGGCTGAAGATTGATGCCGCCAAGCAGCTTCTGCCAATCGGTACCAGGATTTTGCTCCAGGACAGAAAGAAAGCCGACAAATCCTTTCACCGCATCGCCAGGTGTCTGATAGAATTCTGCGCCCAACGTGCGAGCACAATGCTGAATATACGCATTAATTGCTTCATCTGGTACGAGGTAACGCGATGTATCACCAGCAGCGTATACATGGCGGATATTAAGCAAGAGGACGTAGAGGTCCTCAGGGGTTAAGTTCTGTAACCGGATGACTGGACCAGAGTAGTCTATCAGACCGCCTACTGCAAATGCATTATCAGCCAATCGTCTCCTTAAGGCTTCATAGCTCGCTATTCCTCGCCGCCGGTCGTCCATAAAGTCATCAATGCCCGCAAAGATTACGCCTAATCCCATTACGCTGCCCTGCAGGCAGTCATTTACGATATGAAGAATCATCTCATAATTTGCGTTACGCGCAGGTGTGTTATTGAGCCGATGAGATAGTACTCCCATTTCATCTAGGTTGACCAGTAAGCCGGAATACCCAGCAAGGTGGACAAACGCTGCCATGAGCTTCAAATATTCATAGACATCCTGGTCTCCAATGATAGACCGCACACCCAGGTCCTGACGTGCTTCCATCTTAGTGGCGTATTCCGCACGCAGCCATCGTAATGAGGCAGTCATCAGGGCATCGTCTCCTTTCTCGAAACCCTCCACATATTTGCTGATGACTGTAGCGAAATCGTAGCCACTGACATAATCCTGCAGTGGTTTAAGACTCGTATAAATCGCTTGATTTAGGTCACCGTCTGTTTGTCGGACATCAAACTCGACCTCAGAGACCCACTTTTCGACTAAGCTCGGTAATGCACCACCATCGCGTTTGGCACCAGCTGACATATTTTTCATCAATTCAGAGTATAGTGACCGTGCTTGTCCTCCCGATGAATGCAAGCGGCGCTCGGGAGAGATATCGGCCTGAACGACTACGAATTTTTTTTCTAAGGCCAGCATGCGAGCTAGATTGAGGAAAAAACTTTTTCCGGATCCGTAGCGACCAATTACGAAGCGAACCGCTGTGCCACCTTGGGTTATGCTGTCGAGATCGCCTAGGATCGCTGCAATCTCATCTTTACGACCGACTTGAATATGCTGAAGCCCAATACGTGGTACGACTCCTGCACGAAGCGATTGCAGAATAGCATCTCGTTCACGGGGTCTAATAGTAATCGTCATTTGTTTGCCTCCACCAAGGATAGGTCGACTTTGTACTCATTATTATCTTCAATTAGGATACTATCACCGAGAGCATCAGTAGCCCAGTTGTTAATGGTAGCTATGATGCCACCATACATTTTAATTCCATATCGCTCTGCCAGATTAGCGAGTTCTCCTGTTGATCAGACTTGTTTGCTCAGCAATTCATCCAGAGGAGCATGATAGCGTTTATCCAATGATGCAAGCTTTTCCTCTGAAAATGGCAAGCTGGTCTTTGTTGGCTTAATATCATTCATCGAATATGATGGATTCTTAGCATCGACATCTAATTCTTCCATCTCGGTTTCATCTTTGCAAAGGTTCTCAGTGATTATCACCTTTAGGACATTCGTATCCTCAATAATCTTATTTATAGACTCGAAATTGAGGCTCAATCCTTGCGTTTTCTCTGGCGGGATCTGTTCGCCAACAGTTCCAGGCTGTCCTATTTGAACAACGACCGGTTGGTGCAACTTAACGAGCAATTCATTTAACTCGGAGACATCGATATCAAGTGCAGAATAAATTTTCTTTAGAGCTGAAATCTCTTTTCGATCTACGCTACCATTAGCAGCCGCCACTCCAACCATGTATTTGCCGATCATGGCACGCTGATCCACATTTAATGCTTCCCGCAATGACTTGCTCAGCGAAGAGATGGATGGCGGCTTCTTGCTCGACAATATTCCATAGGCTTTCAAACGTCTTGATTCATCTGATGAAAGCCTGAACTGATCATCTAAAAATCGTTCAATATGGGCGAGTTCTTCCGGATCGACTGTCCCATCAGCAGCAGCGATAACCATTCCTAATTCCAACAAACACGATGCCGCCCTGTAGCCGCTCTCTTGCTGCACGGCAGCACTACTCTCTGGTTGAAAGAGGACTACATCATCCGCCCAGGCGTAAGCCCGTCCTGTAATCCGTGCATCCGGGACGATGGCAAGCCCGATATCTTCCGCGGTCTGCGCCAATGACCTACTTTGAGTGGCCTTCAGCTTTTCTCGCGGCTGAAATCCCTGAATTTCGGCAAGTTCTGCAATTGCTGCGAATGAGAATCCGTTCTCACGCGCTTGCGTTGTTGCTATTGTTTTCCAACGAGAAGCATCCGGGTGGTCCAAGTCTCTGCGCAATGCAGGAGGTAGTGCTTCCCACGCTTCGCGTGTTGTAATATCCAAGCCTTTGCCTACAGCACGACTGAAATCCCTGAGTTCTTCTACGCAAACATTCCAGATCTGTGAGAGATGCACGAATTGACTCTGGAAACCCAATACATCGGGAATTCTGACCGCAGCAAAGGCAGCGGACGAGTGACCTAACTCCATTAAACTTGGACTTGCAGGATGATACTCAATTAATCGCTCGCGTTCTGCTGCCTTAAGCATCACGCCTTCAGCAAATCGCTCATCATACTTTTTCATGAAAAGTGAGATGAATTGCTCTGGCGCATGGTCAATAACAACGCTGCGCATTGTCCTAACATCTTGCCTGGCCACCTCGAAGGCCCAGCGAGCGGGGAGAGGAAGATTGTGCTGATAGAACCAGCCGAGAATAACCGCAAGAAGATCTTCGGAATAGCTCTTGAGCGGTGCCTGATCGAAACAAAGCGCAAAGCCGTCATTCGTTAGGGATCTTAGCCCCATTCGGGCTGCGGAAAAAGCAATGAAACGACTCAAATATCCATTGAATGAGCCTGATTCGGGATAGCTGCAAAGCAAACGAACGACTTCGGGAATGATCTGATCGACATCTTTGCCGTCTATGAAAACCCGCCGCTCAAGTCCGTAGAAATACACGAAGGCATAACCTATATCATCCAAATGCCCCTGCTTTCTACTCGCCAGCCAAGTGAGATAGTTTCCTCTTTGGCCTGGTGTCATGTTCTCATATCGTGGCCAGTAACCGAGCGCACCAATCGGTTCAGATATCGGCTTGCTAACCGGCAAATCTTTCTCAATACAGGAGGCTTCAGCAATGCGTGTCTTACCGGTCGCCCAGTAAGTCATCGGGCGCTCGATACGGTAGCTGGCGACTTCAAGTATATCCTCGTACGATGCCCAATGCACGTCATTTGTGCCAGGCATTGTCGAGCGACTGATCGAGCGGTTGAAGTTGTATTCAATGGTGACCACGGGACCAGGAATAGATGGAGTAACCGTTGGAATCGATGATGATAGCTGTGCCGTACGTGGTGTATTTCCAGTATGCTGATCAAGAGGAGGAGTAATTTCTGGCAATTGTTTTTGTGACGATTTTCTCGATCGCCAGATAATGCCACCTATAACCGCAATCGCAAGAGCAGCGGGCCAATAGTCAGCCAAAAGTCCCAACCATATCAGTATGGCAAAACAAGCAATTAGATATCTAATCGCTCTTTTCGTGATGCTCGATGGCTTAACATCCTTACCACTTGTCATTGGAAGACCTTCTACATGATTGATATCAGTGGCTGAAGGAGAAAAGGATTTTGCTGCTTAGTGGAGTTCACATTCAAAGGGATTTTTTTGATAAAGATTGACGAGCAAAAGCCCAGGAGACAACCAGTGGCTTAATCAAATCATCTCATAAGTATTAGCAACTTAAAGGCGGGAGGATAAATTGAAACTGCATGTCATCAGGGGATCTGCTCTATTCGGAAAGACCAGCCATCTGGCCAATGCAGATGGAAAAGCCATCTTATTATTTTGGACCTGATAGAAGAGTCCGATGCCAAAGGAAGTACTGCTCCTCCAATAAAGGCGAGGAAGGGATGTGTTTCGCACTTCCTTCTTCATGTAATTACGATTTTCTTGGTCATGATTCCCTGCCATCGGGCCTAAATTGATCACTTCTGTGCAGCTTAATCGTCTATATATTCTTCAGAGAGTACAGTATGTGCTATGAGATGGGTGAGCTCAATAATAACGGCATGCATACTGATGATTTCCCTGAACTGTGCATCTGCTCAGGGCGATAATATTTCAGATCTGAAGAAATTGATATCTTCCAATGAAGATACACGCATGAATTCCCAGGATTTAGCGTTCTTCCTCGCCACCCATAACTACAACGCTGAGCCCAAGGATAGTTATGTAGAGCTCGACCTCAACGGCAAGATCTGCAAACTCATTCCCAATGGCGAAAAGTCGGGGTTATGCGACTTAGCGTTCTAGAATTATCCTTCGGGCAAATCTCTTGGTAGTGAAGCCCCTGTTTTAGTTGTTGTTTTTCAGGATATATCTTGAAGAAGATCTTCGAGATCTCCACGCAGCCTTTCAGTTCTCTCTTGAACTTTGGCTATTGTGATTTTAGCGGCTTGATTATCACTTTTCCATCTTCGAGCCCCACTTCCACTTCATCGCCCTCTTTCAGTCCAACTTTTTGTATGTGCACCAACTTATATAAATTTGCTTATATTAGACATAATGGGCATCTAAATTCCATCATTTGGCAAGTAATTATTATCAAATCATCTTAAAAATCTTTGTAATACTTATTATTATGATGACTATTCTTACTTCATAATTAGATTTAGCTAATTTAATTAAATTTAAATAGCTTAAAATACCTTTATTTATTAGAGCCTACAGAATAACTACGCCCAATTCCCCTGAAGGCTCTATCCCTTTCTATTTCTAATTAGAAGACAAATGGAGCTGCGGGCCTGGCCAGTCTTCAAGCCCCATCGCTCCGACTTAATTGCCTCTTCTCCTTATGGCTGGCATTCTTTAAGGAACTCAAGTATGAGTCAGGCTATAAGCCTTTCTTTGCGAAAGCTGAGGATGGATAAAGTCGGATGCTTTAGCGTCTCATGAAAGCGTTTGATGAATAAGAAGGAGGGAGGCAAAAGTCAGTGATGTAGGAGGGAAAAAGGCACTTCGACTTTCGCCAATGTACTATACGTCAATTGCCGAGATAAAAGGTTTTCGGTTCAGGCTAGAAAGTATCGTTCCCGCCTCAAAGAAATAACCAAGAAAATGAGATATCAAGTCTCAGGCTGGGCAAGCACCGTTCAACAGCTCCCTTGTCATCAGAGCATTATCGGAACCAAGTTAAGCCCACGGCACGCCCGCCACCCCATCATGGCATGAAGCGGCAAACTATCTCCATAATCGTTATAGGTGTTTGTAGTTGGCGGTCGAGAGCCGCCAGGACTGGAAAATAGGTCAATAAGAGCCGGACTGGCGTCCGGGCTCAAGCGGTTCTCTTGGTCTTGGCGATGTACTTGATAAGCTCCGTGCCGATCCTGGCCTTCTTCTGAATCTGATTGGCCACATCATCGACGGATGCACCGCTAGCGGCCAGGGCGCGGATCTCCTCAAGCGTGGAGTCGTCCACGGTGAAGTACTCATCCAGGTCCTTTCTGTGGCCCCACACGTCGCCTTCCAGCATCTCAACGCCCTGCATCTCCAGAAATACCTGGATGGCACTGGACATGGTCTTGTGGTAGGATGGGGGAACCTGAATCATTCTCAGCCTGGGGCATCTCTGCATCAGGTTAAGGAAATCTACATTGCTGGCCCGGAAGGCCAGGTGAACTGTTTTCTCATTTGGATTCAAATTGGGGATCTCATTTCTGGCGCTGATTACTCTAAGTCTCATTTTAGTACTCCAGAGCCTAAGATGCATTCATAATATTAATAGACACTTCCGTCTAATATCATCATTAAAATTCTGGATTTAGTACTGCGCTGGTGCGAGGAGATTAATACCCTATTCAACAATCTGAGATGGGAGATTGGGCAAAATTGGCTAAGAAAGCGAAGCATAGCGATGCCGTCATGACCGGCATTCTTGTTACCAAGTTCCAGATGGGCCAGATTGACGTCGAGGACCTGGAGGAGATGGCGGCGGACGAGTCCAGGCCGGAGAGGTGCTCGGTTGCGAAAAAGGTGCCGGAGGCGGTGAGAGACTCGCCTGATCTTCCCCGCCAGGATTCCCCCCCGATATCAGATCCTCAGATCCAAAAACGCTAAAAGCTAGGCTTCAGAGTTCTTCCAGCTTCTCCGTGCCCATCTTCTTGACATTCGGCTTCCAGATCTTGTCAGGCATCCAGGCCGGCGCGCCCTTGGGTTTGTCCGCCTGCACCCTCTCGCCTGTGAATACGTGCACCTTCTTCGTGCCTCGCTCCCGGAGCTTGATGTCGGTGTACCCACGGTTGGCCGCCTTGAGGGCCGCCTGTCTCGGTGATCTGCCCGTGAAAACTCCGATCTCGTTGCCGTTCTCGTCCCTCAGGGCGAAGTTTCTCATCTCTTTCTCGGCCATGATATTTCCCTCCGTAAATCTTAGCTAGCCATTGCACGCTGAAATGATATCAACTTTGAGGTTCCCACAACAAAGCCTCCTTCTTGTTCATGGGCCATGCCGGCATCGGGGCCGAGGACAGCATCATAGCTGCTGGGTATGACCTGAAGAGCACGGTGCTGAAAGTAGGCCATCACGGCAGCGCATCATCTACGGGCACATCCTTCTTTGGCAAGTCAGGCCAGAGGTTGAAATTATTGAAGTTGGGGCAAGCAACGACTACGGCCACCCATCAGGAAAGACCCTGAGCGTCCTGCAGAGCACCAGCTCGAAGACCTATAGGACGGACCTCGACGGAAACATCGTAGTAACCACCGACGGTCAGAGCTATTCCGTCTCCACCGAAAGGCAATCTTGGAACACGGCCAGCGCCACGCCTCAAGCCACGGTCTCCGCCGTCACAATGCCTGCCTCGTCGGTCGCCGCCGCCTATACGACTTCGCAGGAGGCTTTCATAGGCTCCACGAAGTCGAACAAGTATCATTATCCGGGTTGTCAATGGGCACAAAAAATAAAGCCTTGTAATGAGATATGTTTCTGCAGCAGCGCAGACGCCCAGGCGCACGAGTATGTGCCCTGCGAAGTGTGCCATTCGTCGTGAGGAACTGAAATGAGAGCTGCTATAGATCGGTTTGAAGGAAAATTGGCGGTCCTTTTGGTAGGGGACGAGAGCATGAAGCTCAATATTCCTCTCTCGCTGCTCCTGGCAGCTAGCAAGGGGGGGATGTCCTGAACATCACCTTCGAGCGGGATTTGGAGGCGACTAGCCTGGCCAAGGAGAGGGTTTCAGGACCTATGGAGAAGTTGAAGAAGAAGGGCCAGAGCAAGGCGGGGATTATCCGGGGTCCAAAATGAGCGATTCATCACGCATCTGTCCAAGGAAGCTTGCCTTTGTTTTGGACAATCCAATTCGCAGGCTCATCCATAATCCCCAAAAAATCCTGGGTGAGTATATTGAACCGGGACAGACTGTTCTCGATGTTGGATGCGGGTCAGGTACTTTTTCTATTGCCATGGCAAAGATGGTGGGCGAATCAGGAAAAGTCATAGCAGTTGATGTCCAAGAGGAAATGCTCAAAATCGTGAGGGAAAAAGCAGCCCAGCAGGGGCTGGAATCAAGAATAGTCACCCATAAGAGCGATCTGGACCGGATTGGAATATCCGAGATGGTGGATTTTGCTTTGGCTTTTTACATGGTTCATGAAGTGCCCAATGCGGAAGCGTTCCTGAAAGAGATTGGCTCCGTGCTCAAACCAAAAGGAAAGCTGCTTATTGTTGAGCCCATGTTCCATGTTTCGGCAACTGCTTTTGAAAAGACGATCGAAGTTGCTCGGCAGGCAGGCTTGAGCCCAATTTCTGAGCCAAAGATCAGCTTCAGTAGAAGTAAGCTATTATCCCTATAATCATGCCCGGTGGTTGCAGAGAGTGACACCTGAAAAAGAAGAGGGCAGCGATGTCCGAGAGATGGTCTGGGAAATGAGCCGGACGACTAACAAGATCCTGATTTTTGGAATTATCCTGATTCTTGCTATTCTGGCTGTGCTCATGTACTGTGGCGTTATCACATTTCCCTCCTTGCCGAACCTTGTGATCTGTAGCTCATAGCTTCCTGGATTCCTCCTGCAGCAGTGCCTGGGCATCCGCATGCAACCTGCCTAGCTTCTTGGTGATCGGGTGCTGCGGGCCGTATTCTTGCTCCGCCAGCCCCTTAATCCGCCAGATCTCGGAAAGAAGCTTGCCGATCTCCTTAGTTATGTACTTGCGATTTTGCTCGATCATGAATCTTGCAGCTCCGGCAGGTCCTTCAAATCTTTAGGTTAGCCACTTGAAACAGCGAAGAACCTCGTACATTTTGTGCCCTTAGATCGGTTATATTTACAGACTTCTGAGCATAAATCCTTTTGCTGAACAATAGAGATACTGTTTGACTTTCTGCCCAATTGGAATCTATTGCGAAATACCTTTAAGCCTACAGATCATAAGGACAATTGGATGATCTATTAATGCGAAAGCTGCATTTGCCTATACTCATCGAAATCGATGAAGACGGCCTATACATAGTTAGTTGTCCTTTCTTCAAAGGGTGCCACTCCTGGGGTAAGACTGTAGATGAAGCCATGGAGAACATAAAAGAGGTCATCGAGATGTGTCTGGAAGAGACCAAGATCGAGAACCTCAATACTTTCATCGGTTTCAGAGAGCTGGAAGTTGTCCAAGATGCAAAAGCTTCCTTGCGATTGATGCCCAGGAACTCTTGAAGTTCCTAAAAGCTCTCGGATTTGTTGTCATTCGGCCGAAAGGTTCTCATGTGCGACTCAGATCTGAAGATGGACGAGTGACTACTGTTCCTTTTCATGGAAACAAGGAACTGCCTAAAGGACTTTTGCGTAAAATAATAAGAGAAGACTTGGAGATGAGCCTGGAAGAATTTCTGGAGCTGTTCACGAATTTAAAGGGAAAATAAGGGATTGTATGGGATTTGGGCGAATTGATAACGCAGCAATCAAGAATCTGCCTCATTATTTTCATGTTCATGCGTAAGGTTCAGGTTTTTTCCTTAAATTTTACCTCAATCTCAAGCTCATTTTTCTCGTATTCCACTTCAAGCTTGATAGGTTGTGTGGGATTGACAGAGATGGACAAGCTGCCATAGGATACTTCCGCTTTGCCATCTGTTTCAATCTGCTGGGCCAGTTCTCTTAGAAAGGCTGCTGCCTCAGAATTCGTCATAAAAAACTTCTGTTTGAACTCCTCAATCCCTGTTTCAGAGCAAAATTTCATGGAGGTTTTTCCGATCTCACCTAATAATTTAGCCATGCTGATCGCTGAAATTGATTGAGCTTCGTCCATAAAGAGTTTTGGCCCATGAAATTTTGTTCTAATCTGTCATACTTTCAGATCGATCCTCTCGATCTGCACCATTATCCATTCGAGTGAGGAAGATGCCGATATCCTCCGGCGTGGGCAGTCCCTGCAGCAGGTGCACCGGCCCCACCATGTGCACCGTGACAATTCCCTGGCTGTACTTGAGCACTTAGGCAAAATGAGTGATGGTACAGCCCAAAGACCGGTAGCGGAAGATGTCGCTTTCCTTGAACTGCGCCTCGGGATTGAAGAGGTGCTGATCTTGTCCTCCCTGGCTAACAGCGCGAGAATGGGATCTAGCCCTGTATTTAGAACGGAAAATGGGAAATTGGGTTAAGAAAACACAACCCTGCTTCCTCGCGCCGTTACTTCGCGGCGGGATTCATCTCCCAGATACCAAAAGAATTGTTTTCAGTATCCATACAGATTACAAAATACCCCATCCCAGGAACGGCTTTCTTTGGAACAATTATTTTGCCGCCTAGCTTTTCAACTTTCGCTGCGTATTCGTCCACCGACGGCACTCCGATGTAGTCTGTAATTTGTTGGTCTGGGTGCATTCTCTTCATCATACCCCCATCAGGAGCGCCATAAACGTCGATCATCATATAATCCATGCCTTGCATCCCTTCAATCTTCCATCCAAAAAGATTAGAATAGAATGCTTTTGCCCTTTGGAGGTCATCCGCTGGTATCTCAAAGTGAACTATACTGGACATTTCATCTTTCCTCCTTAATGTGTTCTAATATTCTTGATTTTGCTTGATCATTTGCTGTTACATCTTCAATAGTTTTTAAGACTATTTGATCAGGATACAGTCATTCGCGGTAGCGTTCCATAACGGATTATTTCTGCTTTTTCAGGAGTGCTTCAAGGCGGCCCATGCTTTCGGTTGCACCTTCCTTCATCCCTGTGTTGAACATGCCGTCACGATCCTCAACGCTCTTGAAGAGATCTGTGACCGTCAGTTTCGTCTTGCCTTCGAACTTTTCGAACGTCGACGTTTCAAGTATTACATGGCCCGGCATACCTTCAAATTCAAAGGTGTGGACTTCCCGCTCTGGTGGTACGATTTCCCGATAAACGCCATTAAAAGCGTACTTATTGCCATCTTGGTCGCGCTGGATGAATCGCCAAACTCCGCCTGGTAACACGTCCATCTTTTCAACAGTAGTCGTAAATCTTTTCGGCCCCCACCACTGTGGTATAAGAATAGGATCCGTGCTCGCCTTGAACACCAGCTCGCGTGGCGCATCAAAGATGCGAGTTATGACGACCTCCCGATCTGACGGAAACTCAAACGTTGGGAGATTTTTCCCGGATATAATCGATTTCTCCGTTTCCAGGTATTCAGCAAGCTTATCGAATGATTCATTCCAGCCCTGCTGTGCACCCTCACCATCCGGGCCCGTAGGCATGCCTTCATGTCGCAAGGTGAGCTTTTTCTTGCCATCATGTTCTTCGAATATTACTTTTATCAGCATTTCAAGCGGGAAGTCTTTGTTCATTCCATAGTGCGAAGCCGGGACAATGTTGCCTTTCTCATCTGCGAAAGAATCGGTCATGACAAGTCGCTCGAATGCTACGATTTCACGGTAGAAGCCTTTGCTCCAATAGTCCTTGCCATCGGGTGATCGCATGCAGCTGAATAACTCGCCACCCACTCGCAGATCTATCTTGAAAACTGGTGATGTAAAACCTTTAGGCCCCCACCAACGCATAGTGCGCTCGGGCTGTGTCCACGCCTTCCACACAAGTTCCCGAGGTGCATCAAAAAGGCGCGTGATGATCAAATCTCTCGTATCTACCTTGGTCATTTGTTATTCATCCTTTTCATCATATTAAGTGTTTTTAAAATTATTAAGTTTTGTGACACAAACCAGAAGTATGGTACGAAGTGTGAACGATGTGGCATTGCCCGGTTGTACTTGAGTACTCAAGCAAAATGAGTTGATGAACCTCACAAGACCGGTAGCTGAAGATGTCGCCCTCTTTCAGCCGCGCCTCGGAATTAATGGGTGCAGGCCCTCTCAGCAGGAGGGCTCACCGGGCAGCGGCGCTAAGGAAAAGTCCGCTCGCAGGCCGTCCAAAACGCCGAGAAGATCGCAAAGCTGCGCTTTATCAATTCGGGCACGAGCCCATCCTCATCTTGTCAAAAATCTGATCAGACTACTGGATCTATGACCTCAATTGAGTCTATCCGCTTGAAGGCCCGATCATGTGTCATTAGCTTCTTAATCCCTCGCTCTTCCATAGCGGCCAAGATCGTGACATCTCGTCCGCCTATTCCTTTTTGTGAGAATCTTGCGAGAAGTTCAATTGACCTTTTGGCCAGGTGTTGGTCGAAGTCTACAACTTCCATGGGGAATGAAAGGAATACGTCCATTTTTCTCTTTCCCTGAGCGTCCAAATTTTTGATAGGGTAATGGGCTACTTCCATCTCTACTACTGTATTTTATAGCCACACTCCCTTCCCGCGCATTCTCCAATTTCTCTGAAACGACATCATGCTCTAGGGCGCAGCAAAAGGGATTGGAGATGACTTGTAGCATTAGAATGAGAAAAAATATTCCGGCTCAGACTCCTCAATCCACCAGCGGATCCCTGCATCCGTTCACAGCAAACGCCTCCTCTCTTTCTATGCAGGTGGGGCAGGTTCGGCAGGGCCTCTCTTCTCCCTTGTAGCAGGACCAGGTCAGCTCGTAGGGCACCTTCAGGGCGAGACCCATGCTCACGATCTCTGCCTTGCTTATATCCACAAAAGGAGCTTGCAGCTCAACGGGATGCCAGGCAGTGGCCAGCCTGATGGCGGGCCTTAGCGCCTGCACAAACTCTGGTCGGCAGTCGGGATAAATGGTGCTGTCATTCTTATGAGCCGCGTAAAAGACCTCGGGAATCTCGTGAGCCTCGGCGTAGCCCGCTGCCACAGAGAGCATAATCATGTTGCGATTGGGCACAACCGTTTTTTTAGCGGCCTCTTCCGTGTAGTGGCAGCTTGGGACCTCCTTTCCGCCTAACAGCGCGCTGTCGCCCAAAAGAGAGGCCAGACTGCTGAGATCGACGATGCGGTGAGCGATATGCAGCCTTTTCGCAATGGCTTTTGCGCAGTCTATCTCTTTTTTATGCCTCTGGGCGTAGTTGAAGGTGAGAGCCGCCACCTCATAGCCGTCATCGAGCATCTTGTAGAGCAATGTAGTCGAATCCACGCCCCCGGAAAGAATTAAAACGCCTCTCATTTTTTCTCCATTTCTACTCATAGAGCCACCGGCTTTTTTCCTCCTGAGCTTGCCGGAGCACTATCGGTCCTGTAGCGGTCTTTTCTACTTTGCCCAAATTGGAGAGGAACCGATCCTCGCTATATCCAAAGCACTGCACGACTCTCATGGGATTGAAAAGCACATATCCTGAGGCGTAATTCGTGCTCTGCTCTGCAGTGACTAGCTCTCCCAGAACGGGCTGGCCCGTGGCGTTGGCACCCGTCTCGATAAAGGCAAAGCGGCCTTTGCCATCCGATACCGCTAGCCACATGTGAGAATTCCCATCCCATCCCTTGGGAACAAAGCGAGCCATAGTGCTGGGATTGTATCCGTATTCCTGCAAAACCCGCGTGGCTATGATGGTCGTGTCCATGCAATCGAAACGCCCTGCAGAATAATTCTCAGTATAACGATAGCCGTTCAAGATATCCTGCAGGTTCTGGGAAAAAATTGCGTCCTTTGTGAGCGGCAGACCATGAACCGGTAAGAAATCTATGCCCAGACCCATGCACATGCAAGTGGCAGAAACGGTGCAAGAGCCAGCAGTGAGCAATAAAATTGCCATAGCCAGAACTGTGGTGCCCTTTTTCATGAAATTCCCCTCTCTATTATTAGAGTGCACAATTAGAGTGCACATTAAGCATTCTAGCGAAAAACTTTTGCATGGCTAATGTTCTCTTAGCGCCTTTGCCAGCTCTTCTATTCTCACCGGTTTGCTAATGTAGTCGTCCATGCCTGCCTCCAAACACATCTCCCGGTCGCCCTTAAGAGCGGAAGCAGTCATAGCTATGATCCTGGGGCCGTCTGACCACCTCTGGCGAATGGCCTTTGTAGTCTCCAGGCCATCCATCCCCGGCATCTGCACATCCATCAAGACCACGTCATAGCTCTGGCGTTCCAAGGCCTTCAGGACTTCATGGCCATTGCAGGCTACATCCCCCCGTAGCCCCAGCTTAGTAAGCATGCATAGTGCAACTCTTTGGTTAACCATGTTGTCTTCTGCCAGCAGTATGCGCATAGATTGGTCAGGGTCTTTATGAAAATAGGACTTGGGGCAAAAAACGTTCTCGACTGCATCAATAGGAGAGCTTAGAGTCGGCTGCACCTCGATTGTAAAATGAAATGTCGAACCTATGCCTATCCAGCTTTCAACCCAGATTTTTCCGTTCATCATT
>Ga0307377_10002689_pt1 | contig 20721 bp, 18 predicted proteins | sample TR3MG_FD_202535 | JGI IMG/M metagenome (GOLD analysis project Ga0307377, IMG submission 202535) | Soil microbial communities from Risofladan, Vaasa, Finland - TR-3 | ecosystem: Environmental > Terrestrial > Soil > Coastal area > Acid sulfate soil | place: Finland: Risofladan, Vaasa | collected... | reverse complement strand
AACGCCACTTCTCCTATTTTTTTCTCAAGTAACGCAGGTCGAACGCTTTTAATATAAAAAATGGTAAGAAGGAAAGAGGAACTAATCATTACTATAAAGTTAATCCATTCTATCAAGAAGAACGCCATGTTTTTTTAACTTTTATAATAAAATTTTCCATTCTTTTCAAATTTCTCTATTTTTCCGCGATCTTCAAGATACAGCAGGTGTCCTAGAACTTCGCTTAATGCCATATAAGAATTAATATCATCTAAATCTTCTCCAAAGTGAATTTGAGATATTCTTTTTGGCGTTAGTGGGTTGTTTTTTATTACATTGGATATATCATTAAGTCTATTTTTATGGTGTTCTTTAATTGCATTAATTCTCTCATGGGGATTGTAGATTATTTCTTGATGACCTGGAAAAATAATTTTAGGATTCAATTTATCAATTCTATCTAATGACTGAAGGTAATGCTCAAGTACATTCTTGAAATTATAGTCCACATATTCATCAGTGAGAAAATCAGGTATTATAAAATTACCTATATGAGGGGTAATGCGACTTAATATATGATCCCCACTGAATAGATATTTCCTTTTAGCGTCAAAAACACAAATATGCCCAAAGCTGTGTCCGGGTGTCCAAATTATTTCTAGATCATTTAACAGCTTATCACTATCATATACAATTTTATCTGGTGTTTGATATTTCCTTAATTTTGGCCAGTACGTAAAAAATTTTACAATTCTTAACCTTTCCTCTTCACTCAATCCATAGTTCTTCATTTCAATAGAAACCCTAATTGCCTCTTTTTCAATTTCCTCCTTATTTGACTTATCTGTTTCCCACTCTAAGATTTTGTTAGTTATATTATGCATAACAATCTTTAAATTTGGGTTCTTCTGCTTTAATTCTTGTATTAATCCAATATGGTCTAAATGGTTATGAGTTATTATACAAACATCTATATCCTCAATATTCAATCCTATAGTGTTAATTTCTTTTAGAAATTTCTTCTTCCATGCTGGACTATTGAAACCCGCATCAATTAAAACATATTGGTCTGCTAACTTAAATAGGTAAACACATACAAATTTTACTTGAAAAGGGACATCAATTTTAATTTTATAAACTTCATCAATTTTATCGAGTTCAGATTTAAATTTATACAAAAAAAGTACCTGGCTTTCAAAATTTTATCCTTATTTGAAAAAATAAAAGAAGCAATTTTTAATTTCCCTTTTGAAAGAATAAAATGAAAAAAAAGATTTGTAAGATAATTCTAATCTTTTAAACCGTAATACATCAGCCAAAAACTAAATAGATAGCCGATTCTAACAAAAATCACCATCACTCCTGGAGCTGTTAAACCCTCTAATATTCCAAATATACAAAAACTTATAGAACCTATCGATAAGAAAAAGAATTTTTTTCTTAATACACCTGAAGATTGAAGGCTTTTTATTAAAAAACCAAACCCAAGAATAACTAAGACCATGAGTAATAATATTGCCATTATAATTCCCGCAGGTGTAAACATATTTACATTGTAATCAATTAATGAATCTCCTAGAACTGGTGGAGGGACAAAATTAAATGTGCCCATTGGGTCTAAAAAGAAAAGAATTTCAAATAATATACATACGACAACGATTATAGTCATGAGATACCACTTTCTCTTGGGTATTAAGAGTTCAGCACCGATATAGAGAGCAAGTATAATTACTGGAGCGAACCAAACGTAACTTAAGATCCCAACTAAACCATAAGAATTATCCAAATTAGTTTCTGTTGCCAGAACCACTAAAAAATCTGTAAAAACCCCTAAGTACATAAGCCCTGCTAAAATATTTACTACTCCTAAAATTGTTAAAATCTTAGCACCGGACTTTCGCGCCTTATATACGAAGAAAAACCCAAAAATAAACCCAAAAATGACAACTCCAGAAGCAGTAATCCCATCTATCCAACCAAAAATAGTTAACATATCATAATCCCTCTTCTTTTTTAATTTTCATAAAAAGAATAATAAAACTCTAATATAAATTTACTCGATCCCCGTTATAAATGAAAGTGATAGATGAAATGTTAAGCTAGTAAAATTTAAGAATAAATAATACAGAATTTATACAAGCAGATTTGGTTCGAATAATAATTTATTTTTGTTTCTCCTTTTTCTCAAAGAATAAAGTCTTCTTCATGTCGAATTCTAACTCACGCAGTTTGATATTAATTTCTGTGGGATTATAATCCTTTTTAAGAAGATCAATTATTGTATCTTTTAAATTCTCGAGATTATCAACCGCGCATTGGTAAAATATGTTCTCTTCGTCTAAGTTCATGGTCAAAATGTCGTATAATCCGTTGAGAGAATCACGAATCTTTTCGTAGTGCTCCCATGCTTTATCTAAATCAGCTTGAGTATCTCTGTTTACCATTAATAAAATAAAATAAGAAGTTAAAAAAAACTTTTTCTTTATAAAATAGATTTAATTCTTTCAACTAATGCTCTTGCATCTGAAGCACCAGACTCGAGAAGATTAAAAACTTCTTTAACATCCACTCTTAAGGCTCCATGCATTAGTTTTTCAAAACCAATTCGAGTATTCAATCTTTCCGTTTTCTGTAAATGAAAGATCACTCGACCTAATTCGTTTTTTAAAACACCTGATTCGGCCTCTAAGCAAATATCTAATAAGACTGGAGCTAACTCATCAATGCTCTCTTGGGATACTCTACTAGCGAGAGAATATATGCTATTTATTTGATCATCAGAAAGGCTTAATACTTTTTCTTGAAGTTTTAAAATTTCCATTTTTTAATCACACTATTTTCTATTTTTTATTATGTTTTTATTTCTAATTATTGCTAGACAAGTTAAGTATTTAAATGCATTGGGAAATTTTCCTTTACCCTTTTTACGAGATTGGGCGAAATTTTAAAAATCTGACTATTTCTGATTACATTTTGATTGAAAAAGGAATTTGTCATTATTTGGGAAAATAATCCCCCTAAAATGTATAACATACAAAAAAAACGATCGAAAAATGACGAAAAACATATTTTTTTTGACTTTTTTCTCACCATTCATGAAAAAATGTAAGAAATAAAGCATTATTCCATCAAAAAATGTAAGTAAAAATCTATATATTTCTTATAAATTATTGAATTAAATTAAACCAACTCACTAAATGTTTTCGTTCCAAATTTAAATTTTTCTTGGGGAATATTGTCTCGAACTTTAACTAATTTAATTGCGTTATTAGGGCAATTGGCTGCACAAACGCCACACCCCAAGCAATAATCTTCATTTATAAACATGTGTTCATCAGAAGAATCTGGTTTGTTAGGAAGTTTATGATAAATAACACCCATTGGGCATTTATTTAGACAAACTTCGCATTTTGTACAAAGATCATCGTTTATTTTAGGTGTATAGTTGGATGCTAAAGTAGCATAGTATTTATGTTCTTTTGCGGCTGCGAGAGATCCACAATGACACGAACAACAATTACATATGAATAAAGTGGATTCAATGCTGCTGTCGGCTACACAACTATGAATTAATCCTGCTTTTTCTGTTTTTTTAAGATATTCAACTGCTTCTTCCTTATTAAGCTTAGGTGCTCCTCGTTCGATGGATGATCGAGCTCCTTCTCCTGCTAAAAAGCAACCCATCTCTGCTGGTGCTACTTTACAAGGATCGCCGGTATACTCTGCTATTAAGCGGCATTGACAAGGAATAACAGTGAAGACCTCGTAATTATCAATTAATTGAGAAACTAATTCATACGGAAGAATTTGAGACTCGACATCAAGAGATTCGTCAATTTCAATTAATTTATCCTTAGCGTCGATGGGTAATCGCGGTCTAAAAAACTTTAAGTTAGTATCGACTAAGAAGGGAGGTAGAAAGCTCTTAAAAAACCAAATATATAACTCCGCTACTTTTATTAAATTTTCCTTAGAATCGGTCCTTCTAATAAAATACCTTTCAAATATGCCCGGAAGAATCGGAACTAATCCATATACATTCTCTACTTTGGCAATTGTACCTTTATCGTATAACCCATCCAAAATAGACAATAATTTATCTCTGGGAATGCCAGTTGATTTTTCTAACGCTTTTACCGAAGTATATTTATCAGCGCCTTCAAACTTGGAAAGAATTTCAATCTCCTCTTCATTCCACAAGATTTTCATCAGTTCAAAGATTTTCTTATGTTTTGGTGCGTATAAAGACCCGAGACTTAATTTTTGCCGAACTATTTCATAATTATTAATTTCCGGCATGATTTTATTAAAGGATGTCTTGTTTAAATATTTAGTTTTTAAATTAGAAGTTGAGGAGATATTTACATTAATATTTTAAATCACGATTTCTATTATTCTAACTATATCTTCATTAAATTTTACAGAATTTAAACAGATGAAATAAAAAATGCAAAGAGAATTAAAAAAAGATTTATTAAAAATAAATAAAAAGGAACGATTTCAAGGCAAAATGGTCAAATATGTCTCTGGAGTTGGTAAAATTCTATTATTCGTACTTCCTATTCTTCTCTTAATAGTAACCATTCTAGCTTTTATTTCAGTATTGGACTTCGCGTTAAAAATTGTTTTCTTCGTAATCTTAGGAATATATGCCTTCAATTCAATAATGCTATTTCTAGGAGCAAATTCTACAAATTCCTCTCTTAAATTAAGATTAAAATTTGAAAGAAAAAGAGGGAGACCAATAGACAGCCTCGATGGCTTTGAAATGTTGTTTTCTAGCGTTAAACGAGTTGTTAATTTGCTAAAGATTATTGCCTTAATATGTTTTGTAGCACTTATTTTGTTCTTGGTAATGTTATATATTGGAGATCTAAACTTAGGATTCGCAGCAGCAGGATTTGCACTAATTGGGTTAGGTTTAGCAATTATTGTTCGTAGTTTAAACCTTAACATTCACGATGTAAACGGTCTTCAAGATTTCTATAAGCCTACAACTCATCAGATTTTTCTAGATAATTTTTTTGCAGAAGTTTTTGCAGATCATTTGGATCCGGTTACATATCTCAAATGGGACGAATACTTAGCAGGGATAGAAAAAATTTTAACGCCGACCTTTATTCAAAAGGTTAAAGAAGCCGAGGAAGATGAATTACCGTTAACTTTTGGAATTGAATCAATATTATTCTTATACTACTTACGATATCAAGGCGTTTTAACGGATGAACAATTTACCCGTGAGTTAAGAGAAGTAATTAATGTAGATTCTGCAACTTTTGATATTAAAAGGGGGTTGCTAATTGAAGGTTCGTGGTATTTCTCTACTTCTGATATCTATAAATTATTCAATTACATTAAAAAATACAACCCTGGCTTTTTTAACATCATTGATAGGCTTCAATTAGAACTTGCTGATAACATTGAACGTCTTTCAAACGATCCAATATATATGGATTCTTCAGCACAAGAAGTTGTGTATTTGAATTCAGAACTCAATGTGATGGTTTTCCTCTACAATAATGCTCCTGAAGATAAGAATTACGCTATAAAGGTAGTCGCCCCTGGTTTCGAACCTAACAAATTGAAGTTGGATATCAAAGTTGAAGGAAGAGGAAGCTTTTTAATTCCGAATAAACCCATTCCCCTAATTTCTTCTGAAGGTACTGACATTGCAGGTGTATTATCAACTATGTTAGAAAACGGAGATACAACATGGTTAACTTTAGAGCCAAGAAAGACGGGAGAACAGACGATTCAAATTTTTTTAATGTCATCTGATGGCACTATTATAGAAGGGAAAACAAGGACTATAAAAGTTACCAAAAACATGAAGGATTATCTGAAAAAACTGACATCTATTGGCTCCTTACTTGGTGGGTTGGCCGTTCCATTAGCAAAAATCCTACCCACTTTAATACAATAACCATTTATTTCTTTTTTTTAAATTTAATATTAACTAGATTTTATTTCTCCAATTTATTATTCAAATACAAATCTAATTTCTTTCTATTTCATTTCAATAAAAATTTTTTATAAAATATAAAAACACAATTTTGTAAATTGATCAAAGGATGATCGATTCTAATAAATTTTTAATAATTTCATTAATTTCCTAACACAAGTAAATTAAATTTAAAATCGATTAAAAATTAAAAAAAAAAGTTGGATATTATGGTCGTAATCACTACAAAAAAACCAGAAGAAGAAGTTTTCGAAGCTCTTAACAATTTTAACGCTAAAAATGTATTAGTCGTGAGCTGTGGGGTTTGCGCGGCTCTCTGTCAAACTGGGGGAACTGAAGGAGCCGAGGAATGGTCGGAAAAACTAAAAGAAAGAGGTTTTAATGTTACCAATGCAATAGTGAGCGATGATGTTTGTGATAACCGTGAGATGAAAAAAGATTTGCGCAAGATTGATGATGATGTTAAGAAATCCGACGCTATTTTAACTTTATCCTGCGGTTTAGGGGTACAATCAATTATCGAAGTTCTTTCAAAAACTCATCCAGAAATACCCGTTTTCACAGCTAATAACACGGAGTTTATAGGAATGACAGAACGCATCGGGCGTTTCTATATGCGTTGTCAAGGATGCGGTAATTGTTTGTTAAACGAAACTGGTGGAATTTGTCCAATTACAACTTGCGCTAAAGCGCTTATGAATGGACCTTGTGGAGGAATGGTCGATGGAAAATGTGAAGTGGGAGACTACGAGAAAGACTGTGGTTGGATATTGATATATAATCGTCTAAAAGAGTTAGGCCGCTTAGACTTATTCTCAAAATTAAGAGACCCCTTAGATTGGAGTAAGATTGGCCATCAAAGAGAGGTAGTTTGGAGGTAGATGTGAAAATGACAGAAGTAAAAACATATTCAAAATTAGGGGAAGCCCTTGCGAAGGGTGAATTTATACTAACAGGTGAACTTGAGCCTGAAAAGACAACAGATCTCTCTCATACTATACACGAAGCTAAAGAAATGGCTCCATATGTTATTGCCGCAAATGTAACAGATAGTCCCTTAGGAATTGTAACAATAAACTCCATGGCTGCTACACATTTAATTCAAAAAGCTGCTGGCTTAGAATGCGTTTGGCAAATGACTGTGAGGGATGTTAACAAGTTAGGAATTGCTGGAATGATAATGGGCGCGCACGCTTTAGGGATACGCAATGTTCTTTCCCTTACAGGCGATCACACTGCCTTAGGCGATATGCCTGAATCTAAGCCTGTTTTTGATCTTGACTCCGCAACGCTTATAAAATTAGTGAGGGAAATGGTTGATAAGGGCTCTATTAACGGGAATGAGATCGAAGCACCTCCAACATTACATGTAGGAGCGGCAGCAAATCCTAACGCTGAACCAATGGGTGCAGAAATATTAAAAATAGGTAGAAAAGCAGAAGCTGGTTGTGAATTTATACAGACTCAAGTTGTTTATGACCTCGATCGAACTATAGAGTTTTTATCAGAAATTAAGAAGTATAAAGTGCCGGTGTTACTTGGAATCTTTCCGATGAAGTCATATGGAATGGCTAAAGGGTTTGATACCTTTGTACCAGGGGTCAGCGTCCCTAAGGAAATCTTAGCTAAGTGGAAGAGCGTAAAGAACGAGGTTACTGATAAAAAGCAGCAGAAAGAATTATACGATCAATATAATTACGATTTCTTTAAACCCTTCATAACCGAATTGCGGAAAAAAAACCTCCTTGCAGGAATTCATTGCATGGCGGTTCACTACCCTCGAATTTTTCCTAAGTTAAAAGATATTATCGGAAACTAAATAAAATCTTAACTTCTTACTTTTTTATTTTTAATTTTACTAATTTTTTAAAGATCATACAAAAGCGAGCAATCGCCAGCTTTGATGTTTTTAAAATAATGATTAATATCAAAGATTATATTCATAAAAAATATCTTAAAATTAAGAAAATTAAACAATAGACTAATACATTTTAAGAGTTTGCATCCAAAATGGTGGATATTAGTAAGGTTAAAAAGATTACTGTTGTAGGAGCAGGAGTAATGGGTTATGGTATTGCCCAAGTTGCTTTAATGGCGGGATTTAATGTAACATTAGTTGATGTTAAAGAAAATATCGTTAACAATGGTTTAGCTAAAATTGAAGAGGGTTTAAAAAAAGCTCAGATAAAAGGTAAGCTAGAAGAAGGAATATCCATTTCTAATATTATGTCAAGATGCAGAAAATCAATTGATTTATCATCTGCCGTTAAAGAGAGTGATTTCGTATTTGAAGCTGTCGTTGAAAAATTAGACATTAAAAAGCAAGTATGTAATTTGGTTATGAAGAATTCACCCTCTCATTGCATTTTTGCTTCAAATACTTCGACATTTAGAATAACGGACATCGCTGAAGATTCAAATAGGCCAGAAAATGTTATTGGAATGCATTTTTTCCTCCCCGTTGTCCTTCAATGCTGTGTTGAAGTAATGAAGGGTGAAAAAACATCTGATAAAGCATTAGACATTGGTGTCGAAATTGGAAAAAGGCTACCCTGTCTTAAAGGAAAACGGCTTTCCGTTCGAATTGATAAAGAGAGCCCTGGATTTATTGCAAATAGATTACTTACTCCTCCAATTATTTATCTTAGCTGGATCTTCGATTTAGCTTTCGAGAAAGGCATTCCATGGGAGCAAATCGATGCCGATGCCGAAGCAAGAAAATTAACTCCAATGGGACCATGTGAATTAACTGACTATCTTGGTGTAGATACTACTTATAATGCCTTGAAGAGTTATCAGAAGATTTTTTCTTCTGATTTTGCCCCCGGTAAAGTTCTTACAAATCTAGTAAGTGAAGGAAATTTAGGAAGAAAAACAGGACGAGGATTTTACGATTGGACGGCGGGGAGACCAGAAATATGCTTAAATAAAAAAGCAGGGATTTTAAATCCTGAAATAACAATAGCTATTATGTTAAATGAAGGATGTAAATTATTAGAAGAGAATATAGTTTCGGGATATAAAATTATTGATGATGTGATGTTGACTGGAACTAGTATGCCTGGACCTTTTGGTCCTGGAAAAAGAAATTATGAAAAATGGTCAAAATTATTAATAGATTTTGCGGAATTAAGCGATAAAAAATATCTTAAACCTTGTGCGTTGATGAAATCTGGCGGTTTTATCAGTATGAGAAAGTAGATCATATTTTCTTAAATTAGTAATAATAAATTTTCAAATAAAGCTAAGAATCTCAATTAGTCTCGCTTTTGTATGATCTTTAAAAAATTAGTAAAAACTTTAAAAATAATTAAGGTAAAATTGAACTTATGGAAACTTACGATTTAGTTGTTATAGGATCTGGAGCAGGATTAAATGTTCTTAATTATGGAATTCAAATGGGGTTAAAGTGTGCTCTAGTTGAAGATACGAAACTTGGAGCTACATGTTTAACTCGTGGTTGTATTCCCTCAAAAGTGTTAGTTCATCCCGCAGATTTAATAAGAGAAGCAGAACATGCAACAAAAGTAGGAATCAAATTTAGAGTAGAAGACATTGATTGGGACTTAATTGCTAAACGAATGTGGAGTCAAATAGATGAAAGCAAAGAAATGGAAGAAGGACTATCTCACGTACCAAACTTGAAACTTTATAAAGGAGTAGGTGAATTTATTGGAGATTTTGAAATGCAGGTTAAATCTGTAGGATCTGCAAAGATCATCGGTCACTTTAAAGGAGAAAAATTTATATTAGCTTCTGGTGCGCGTTCTTTTATTCCGCCTATACAAGGATTGAACGAAATCGAGTATATAACAAATGAGAATTTCTTTGGTGAAAAATTTCCTAAGAAACCGTGGGAAAGTCTAATTATAATCGGGGGTGGAGTGATTGCAGCTGAATTTGCCCATATTTTTTCTGCGTTTGGCACAAAAGTGACCATCGTAGAGATGTTACCGCGCTTAGTTATGTCTGAAGAACCTGAAATAAGCGAGTTCTTAGAGCGTAATTTTAAGAAACATATGACTGTGTTAGTAAACCATAAAGCGATTCAAGTAGGTACAAAAAAGAATTTTAAAACAGTTACAGTTCAAAGTGTTGAAAGTGGAAAAGAAATTGAATTACAGGCCGAAGAAATTTTAATTGCTGCAGGACGCCGTTCTAATGCTGATTTATTAGCAGTCGAGAAGACTGGAGTTGAAACTAATGAGAGAGGTTGGATTAAAACTAACAAACACTTAGAAACTACAAAACCGAACATATGGTGCTTTGGAGATGCTAATGGTCTTTATCAATTTAGGCATAAAGCCAACTATGAAGCAGATCTTTGTGCAAACAACATTTTTGGTCCTGAAAGCGAGAAACAGGAAGTAGATTATTCTGTAGTACCTTGGGCCATTTTTACATCCCCTCAAATTGGACATGTAGGTATGACCCAGGAAGAAGCTATCGAAAAGGGGTACGAAATATTCGTTGCTGTGAAGAATTACTCTACAGTAGCGAAAGGGTTTGCGATGGGCTACAATAACGATGATATAGATAACGGATTTGTTAAACTAATCATCGATAAATCCTACAAATTATTAGGCGCACATGTGGTTGGACCTCACGCTGCGATACTTGTTCAACCATTTGTATATTTAATGAATGCAGGATATACCTGTGATTCTCCCGATTTTCCCGCAAGAACGGGATCTAATAAGTTAGGTAGATCTTGTCCTGAGGCAGGTTCTTTTATGCCAGTTTATAAATCGATGGTAATTCATCCTTCTCTTAATGAGGTAGCTGGTTGGGCAATTGGTAACATGCAACCAGTAAATATTAAATCTCAGGGCCACGAACATCATCACGAGCATTAAAAAAAAATCTCTTTTTTTTATCATTTCTTTTAAGACGAAAATGAATTCTAAGTAAAAACTTCAAATATTTAGCTTCTTTCAACAATTTAGTAAATAATGGATTCGAATAAAAATCGATTAAGTCAAATTTTTACTCCTGATTATATAGCGGAGTTTATGGTTAAAAACATTAAGCAACATTATTTTTCCACATATAATGAGTCTACCATTGACAAGATTAAAATTCTCGAACCTAGTGCAGGTAGGGGAATCTTCCTTAAGCATTTATTAAGTGAAGGATTTACTGATATTACTGCCTATGAATTAGATCAAACTTTAAAAACTCCCCTTTTAAAAAGTTATCCGAATGTAAAGCTTAGATTTGAGAATTTCTTAGGATCAGACGCTAATGAAAAATTCGATATCATCGTAGGAAATCCACCTTATTTAGGACAAAACTATAACGCTCAAATTTTTCAAGAGCTTGTAAAGAATTATTCGATTTGTAAAAAATATTTTGTTGGAAATATGGATTTATTTTATTTTTTCATTCATTTAGGAATAGACAAATTAAAACCAGGAGGATTATTATCTTTTATCACAACTAATTACTGGCTAACTAAATCAGAAAAGACAGGGATAAAGTATCTTAAACCCCACATTACAAACGATTGCTTTATGATACACTATATTGATTTATCAAAAATTAATGTTTTTAAAGATGCTAAAGGTCAACATAATTGTATTTTTGTACTTCAAAAAAAGAATGAGGAAGAAAAACAAAAAAAAATCGATAAGAAAATTGATGTAATTCAAGTTAAACTAGGTAATAACCAATTTAATGAAAAACCACCCGAAAAGATCTTTACAGATATATTAAATAAGGAAAATTCCCCACATTTGTTAAAATACCAATCAGCAATGACAAATAAAGACCTATCTAAAAATAACGGCTGGATTTTAAAGTATCCTCATGAAGTAAAGAATGTTGTTGAAAAGATTGAGAAACACTGCAGGTTTAATGGGATTATATCAGATTTAATTGATTTTTTTGTCATTAGAAATGGATTAATTCTGATTAAAGATGATATTTTTATATTAAAAGAGAATAATAACCTTAAAATTGTCGATTCGGACATGTTTATCAAGATTGACGATGCTTTCATAGAACTAAACGATGGAGAGAAACAAAAATTAAAAAAAATATATAAAAGTAGAGTCATACAGCCTTTCAATTATGACAAAAATGATTTTTCTGGGTATTTAATCTATCTTGATAAAAATGAATTTAAAAATCAAAACTTAACAATACGTAATGAACTTATAGAGAAGAAATATCCTAATCTAACAACATATTTAAACCAATACAAAGGAGAACTTGAAAATATACTTAGGAATGCCAAAGAAAATATTAAAGATATCTATTTTCCACGAAGAGGGAGTTTTATTACTCAGTATGATACTGGACATAAAAGAAAATTAATTAATCTCGAACCTTACTATGATAAGGAACCTAAAATATTTTTTAGTTATATATCCAAATCAAATGTGTTTGGATATACTAAAGATTCATATTATGCCACCTCTGATACTTATTTCTTATGGTTAAGGGAAGGGAAGAATGATATAGATTACTTATTTTTTCTTGCTTATCTCAATTCAAAAATTGTGAAATTTTTATTTAGGGCAAAAAATATTATAATAAAGAGAAGCAAGACTAAATTAGAAGAAGAAATACCAATCCCTAATATTAAACTATTTCGGTCTAAATATCAATTAATAATAATTGATTTAATTCGATATTTCACTTCAACTATAATTCACAATATTGTTTCCGTAGATGAAACCAAATTAGATAAATTAAGGGAAATATCTCCCAATACTTATTCTCAAATACGAAATGAAAAACCTCCCCGAAGGATAATAGACATATTACTTTTTATACTATTTGATTTAGTGGAGGAGGATATAGATCTTTTGATAGAGAAATACTATTAGATAAGATAATAAAAATCTAACCAAACGATATACCTCCTGATTTTGTTAACAATCTTATATCATCCCATAAATAACTTGTGTCGATCATTGTGGGAGAATTACAGCTATAACATTTCTCGCTCTCTTTAATAAATTTAATAAATTGAGGAAGTTGTAGTACTTCACTAACAGATGTTTGTCGTAAATTAGCTATAGGTTTATCAATCTGAAGACAATTTTCAATGTCTCCATTATAGTTTACAAACATGAAAACCTTTTTTGTGTGGCATTGGTATTGCTTTTTACCACCAATAAAATGGTTTAAATACATTTCTGAATTTAGCACTTTCGAACCGTTCTTCTTAGCGTCTAAAATTCTTTCAAATGCGTTACTAAGATCTTTTTCATTAGCAGAAAGCATGCCTTTCTCATCCTTATCACCATGTGAATAATGGCGGACAGTATTTATTACATTAAAAGCTACGGGAATTCCAATTTTATCTGATAAAATTATCATTTCCTCAACACGATTTATATTATATTTACTAATTGAAAAGCTAAATTGTAGTGAAATCAATGGATAGCTTTCTTTAACAATAGTAACAGAATCCATTATTTTATCATATAACCCAGGCAACCCTCTAATCTGATCATGTTCTTCTGGCCTAGGGGAGTCCAGAGATATAAGAATAAAATCTATATCATTTCCAATTTCTTTGATTTTAGCTGGAAGGAACCAACCATTCGTAACAATTCCAACAATTGTAAACTTTAACTCCCTTTTAACAAATTTAATAATTTCAGTAATATCTTTTCTAATGAGAGGTTCTCCACCCCATAGAATAGTTACTAAAAATCCTGCTTCCTTTGCTTCCAAATATATACGCTTGATTTCCTCAAGTGTTAGTTCATCTTTTTTCGTATTATTTTTCCAAAGACAGGTTTCACAATCGCAATTACATTTTAAAGTTGTAAGAAAGTGAAATATAAATGGCTTACCACCTCTCTCCTTAGCAGCTTTTGCAGCTAGCGCTAATTCAGCAATTTGCTGTTTTTTCTTTCTTTTTATTTTTTTACTAATTAACTCTTGTTCCATAAATATATCTGTTATTAGGGATTATTTATGATTAACGATATTAGTGTTTGTGTTTGATTAATGGATGAATTTGAATTTCCCCAATTTGACGATGTAGGTAGTTTTCCATTACCTGATTATATTGATCTTGATAAATTCAACCAATTTTATTGGGCAGGGTATAAGGGAATTGTTAATAACGCAGATATTTTTGAGAATAGGGGAATTTATAATTTTTTCATCCATCCATTTCTCCAATCGTTTCAGTTGAAATTAAATGCGGGTGTTGAGATAATCAATTATCCCCAACATATGGATATATATACCCAATTTTTAAAGCCTATTGAGGATTATGCAGTAGAACCATTTCTGATTGATTCTGAAAAAGGTATTATTCCAGAACTCTTTATATTAGAATCGTTTGCGAAAGATTATTATGAAAGAACTGGAAATGCCCTTAAGATAAAAGTCTGCATTACAGGACCCGTAGAATTATACATAAAAAAACTCAATTTTACGATATATCCCGATATCCTACTCAATTTTGCAAAGTCTATAAACAGGATATTGAAAAAATCAATAAAAAACACCAAATATCTTCAAAATTCCATCATCTCAATAGATGAACCGTCATTTGGGTATGTTGAAATGTTTAATATTGAAGAAGATGACTTGATTAAAGCTTTTGATAAAACTGTGGAAGGAATAGATGGTATTATCCAAATCCACCTTCATTCTTTAAAAAAATACTCAATTCCTATTCAAGCAAAAAACATAGATGTGCTCACATGTGAATATGCCTCTGATCATTCTAATGTCATTCCAAAAAATGAATTAGAAAAGCATGATAAATTCATACGTGTCGGTATCACGAGAACGAATATAAACAGTATAATGGCTGAGAAATTGGATGCAGGGGCTTTACTTGATGAACTTAAAACATTTGAAGGCACTATGAGCTTAATTGATTCAGAAAAATTCATCAAGAAAAATTTGCTTTTTGCTCTTAAGCATTATGAGGATAGAGTTAAATTCGTGGGACCCGATTGTGGACTGAAAGGATGGAATCCTCCCCAAGTTGCTTACGAATTACTAAAAAGAACTTATAAAGTCATTAAGGATGTTAGAAATGCTATATAAACAGGTTTAAATTATCTTTATTGAGATCTTTGTGATAGAAATCATATTTTATCTAATTATTGAAGTAGAATTCAGTTATGCTCAATTCCTTGAGTTTATCTCTCATAACTCTTATATTTTTTTTGGAAAAAAAAATAGAAATTAATATACTTCTAATTAAAATATAAGACAAAAACCAATGCAAAATAATAAAAAATGATAATAGATCATTTAAACCAAACTATTCAATTAAAAATTTGCTATTTTGGACCGGCATTATCTGGGAAAACGACAACTCTTAAATCCTTATTCAAACACTTTGGAAAAGATGATAGTGTATTAAGTATTGAAAGTAGTATAAGAAGAACTCTATTTTTTGACTATGGCACAATTACATTTGAAAATAAGCAATGGCGGCTTAAGATTCACATATATTCTACAACAGGTCAAGATTTCTATATAATCACCCGACCTGTAACACTACAAGGGATAGATGGAATCGTTTTCGTTGCTGACTCTCACCAATCCGCTTATTATCGAAATTTGACCTCGTGGAATGAATTGTGCAACTATTTCGAAGAACATTTCATTAAATTGCCAAAAATTTTAGCTTTTAATAAACAGGATTTGCAGGAAAAGTTTAATTCAACCGATTTCTTAGAAAATATCAATTTTTTTAAATTTAAGAACTTTAAAACGAAAAAGACAGTAGCACTTCACGGATATGGCGTTGTAGAATCTTTTGAAGAGCTTATAGAACTTATATTGAAAAAAATATACAAATCACAAATCGTATCAATTCTCGACTAGAAAGTTCTTCAATCTTAAAGCAAATCCATGTTATTAATCTAAGGACTATTTATTTCAGAGTCTAACTTCTGATTTTTAAATTATTATTTTTAATAAATAAAAAGATAAAAAATCATTTTTTATCTGTAAACTGCTTATTTTTAAAAAACAATAAGTTTTTATAGCTTTTTTGACATATTACTATTGTCAATTGATTGTTGACAAAATTAGAAAAGGTGATATTCGTGTCAGATGAGTATGATGATGATTATAATGATTTTTTAGAGCGTATCAAAAAATATCTTAATTTAGATCAAGGAGCTTTTGATGTGGATTTCTTATTTCTACCTGAACCGAATTTTGATCCAAAGACGAATCGTAATGATGAGAAATTTAAAGGCTTTAAAGTAACTTATCATTTTGAATCTGGAATGGATAAACCAGAAATAAAGGTTGAAGGTAATATTGACAAAAAAAAGCTTCAGGAATATTTTAAGACATTTGACCTATCTAAACATCCACAAATTAAGCGGTTAAATCCTTCAAGGGATACGCATGCTATTGATGCAGGTCAGCTTTCTTTACAACCTAATTACGAAAAAGAAGATTCATTAACAAAAAATTCCTATTTTGAGATAAACTTTTATGAAGATTCTGCTGAAATTATTATCGAAGCACCAGGAATTGAAAAAGGGCATATTTTACTAAGTTTAAGTGAGGATGGGAGAACTCTTAGAGTATCAATCGAAATCAATTTTATTAATATTAAAAGAGAGATACAATTACCTTTTGAGTCTACAATGGACGATCACATTTTAGAAGTTAATAACGGAATAGTAACGATTATAATGCAAAAGAAGAACATTTGAGTGTGATTACAAAATGAGTGAAATTTCAAGTGGTGTAGAAGGAAAAGATAATAGGCTTAGAGTAAAAGACGCTTTCAAGGACGATTCTGGACAAGGCAGAATTAGGATTGACGCTGAAGTCGTAAAAAAGTTGAAACTAAAAAATGGTGATGCAATAGAGATATCTCACCCTATTTCAAAATTAAAAACTGCAGCATTATTATTTCCAAGTAAACCTGAAGATACTGGGACGGGTATAATTCGGCTAGATCCATTTTTGCGAAGAAATATTGATACTACTTTAGATGATTTTGTTGAGATTCGCAAAATTAAAGTTGCTCTAGCGGAAAAGGTGATATTCGCAGGATTAACAGAATCGGTTGTAATTAGCCCAAAGCGATTAAATTCACTTTTAGAGAATAGAGTGGTTACTAAGGACGATATATTAAGTTTTTACTCATATAACAAGAAATACGACTTTGTAGTTCTTGATTTTCAACCAAAAACTGATGCAGTTAGAATCCATTCTGGTACGGAGATTAAATTAAGTGAAAAAACCCATAAAGAAATTATAGAAAGAGAAAAATCAAGGGTAAGTTACGAAGATATTGGAGGATTAGCAGATGAAATTCAGAGAGTTCGTGAAATGATAGAATTGCCATTAAAACATCCAGAATTATTCAAAAGAATAGGAATCGATCCACCCAAAGGTGTTTTATTACATGGTCCTCCTGGAACGGGGAAAACTCTATTAGCCCGAGCAGTTGCATTTGAAACTGATGCCCACTTTATAACTATTAGCGGTCCTGAAATCATGAGTAAATTTTACGGACAAAGCGAACAAAATTTAAGAGATATTTTCGACGATGCTAAAAAAAACGCGCCTTCAATCATTTTTATTGACGAATTAGATTCTATTGCACCAAAAAGAGGCGAAGTGACTGGAGAAGTAGAAAGGAGAGTTGTAGCTCAGTTATTATCTTTACTTGATGGATTAGAAGGGAGAGGAGAAATTATCGTCATAGGAGCTACGAACCGAGTTAATGATATAGATATCGCGCTGAGAAGACCTGGTAGATTTGACAAAGAAATCGAAATAGGGGTACCAGATACAGATGGACGTTACGAAATCATGCAAATTCATACTCGAGGTATGCCATTATTTGAAGATGTTGATTTAAGAACATTAGCAGAGAGGACCCATGGTTTTGTTGGTGCTGATGTTGAAGCTTTAGCTAAAGAAGCAGCAATGTTAGCCATTAGAGAAATGCTTCCAAAGATCGATTTAGACAAACCAATTCCCTTTGAAATTTTAAATGCTTTAAGAATTAAAATGGAACACTTTACTTCTGCGTTAAATAATATAGAACCTTCAGCATTAAGAGAAGTAGTAATTTCTCAACCTAAGGAAACATGGGAAGATGTAGGTGGCTTAGAAGATGCTAAAATACAATTAAAAGAAATTATCGAGTGGCCTTTAAAGTATCCTGAATTATACACGCATTTATCTTCAAAACCTCCAAGTGGTATTTTACTATATGGACCCCCTGGAACTGGGAAGACTTTATTAGCTAAAGCACTAGCCCATGAAAGCGAAATTAACTTTATCTCAGTGAAGGGACCAGAATTTCTCTCCAAATGGGTTGGAGAGAGCGAAAAAGCTGTAAGAGAAACCTTTAGGAAAGCAAGATCTGCGGCTCCTTGTATCATATTTTTTGATGAAATTGACGCGATCGCTGGAGTGAGAGGTAGATCTGCAAGCTCCGAGGTTACTGATCAAGTGATTTCTCAATTGTTAACCGAAATGGACGGCTTAGAGGATTTAAAAAATGTAATTTTACTTGCAGCGACTAACAGACCTGACATGCTAGACCCTGCTTTACTTCGATCTGGTAGGTTTGGTAGGCATGTCGAGATTAGTATGCCAGATTTTGAAACTCGAAAGGAAATATTCAAGATCCATCTCAAGCATAAACCTTTGGCAAAGGATGTGAATTTTGATAAGCTCGCTAAAGCTTTAGAAGATTATACTGGCGCGGATATTCAAGCAATTGCTGAAGAAGCTACTTTATTAACAATTCGAAAGGCGATCCCCTCCGTTAATAAGAAAAAAGTGGAGTTAAAAGAGCTTAAGGATCATCTGGAGCAATTACAATTAGAAAAAGGCGATGAGGCTGCTATTCAAGAGATAGAAAATAGAATCGATAAAGCCCAATCAGAGTTAGTTGCTAAAATCGAAGTAAATCAAGAAGAATTCAATGAAGCGATTGATAAAATCATAAAAGGAGCAGATAGGGCGAAGAAGGTTCACGAACAATATTCAAAAGAATCAGATGATATGTATAGATAATATTAAAGTAATAAACGAGAATGAAGTGATATAGATGGAAATAGAAAAAAAAAATCAAAGCAAACAATTCATAAGTTTAGATAATCTATTAGAAATTTTAGGCAATCCGACTAGACGGATTATATTGTCTAAAATAGCGAAAGTTCCACACTCCACTTCAGAAATATCTAAAATTTTAGGCATTTCGAGACAAGCCATACACAGTCAGTTAGATATTTTAAGCTCAAATAATATTATCGAAAGAATCGGCGATGAAAAGCGTGGTGGGAAATACAGAATAAAAAGCAATCTTTCTGTAAGGATTGATATATCACCAGATTATTATAATATAAAATATAGTATGGCTCAAATCGACGATGATTTTAAATCTATTGATCTTAAAGATATTGGATGTTCTACCAAATTTGAGAGCATTGAATCTCCTGATGATAAAATAAGATATTTAGGGCAACAAATTAGGGATATAGAGCAAAATATTAAGAATTTAGAAGGAGACAGAAGAAAATTACTGCAGAATAAAGAGTGCTTTATAATCGAACTTAAAAATATAATTAATCAAACATACCATAAAAATTTCCTAAAATCAAAATCTGAAGTAGAAAATCTAGAACGGGAAATTTTCTATACTTTATTTTACAATCCAGTACAATTTCGCAAAAGAATTAGTATTGATAAACTTATAGATAATTTATTTTTCTCTGATTTAGATCCTTTTACAAGAGAATCTAAGGTAACAAATGTTAAATCCCTACTGAAAGATATGTCATCATTTATGGGTTTTCTTTCGGAAGATGATGATGATTGGTTTTTCGATTTTTAAAACCGCATTAGTTCCGTTATTTATTTTTATTTAATTTTAAAAAATAGATTTATTACGAGGTGCTCAATGAACCTACAAGAATTAAAACAACAGATGCCCCAAATTTTCGAAAATGTTAAAAAAGACGTGAAAAAGATAATGGGTCGTCACCGGGCGGGTTTGAGCTTAGGGTTGGTCGAAATGGGCATGTTTCGGGGCGGTTTCATAGGTGGAATGCATTTTCATCCCGGTACAGAAATTGTTATGAACAAATCTCCGTTAAAAATCATATTAGAATCTCAGCCGTATGAAATAATTTGGGCTTATACCTATCACATTTTATTACATGAATACATTCATTCGTTAGGAGTTATTGATGAGCAACAGTGCAGAACGATTACTCTCAATATTAGTGAAGAAATCTTCAAAGACAAGAATCACCCAGTATTGATTCTCGCGAGAAATGGAATTGGCGTATTTATACCCGATTTGAAAATTGTCTTTGTACCTCCTGAACGAAGACCAGACGGTATGTCTATAGAATATGTAAGCGGTTTCGATAGAGAGAGCCAATCGTATTTTTCTTAACTTTTATTGTAAATTGTGTTTAAGAGTTAAAATTAATTAATCAGCACAATTTAAATTAATTAGATTAGTTTTAATTAAGTGCTCGGGAGAATCAAAATTACTGAATCCTTAGGTCAAGATAAATTAGATCAAGAAAAAGAAGAAGAGATTGAAAAAACTCTAGATGTTGTTGGAGATCAGTTAGTTTTAAATTGGCAATATAAGGATGTTAAGAAGAAACTAACGTACGATATAAAAAAATGCATCGGGTGTAGTTTATGTAAACTTGTTTGCCCGGTTGACGCCATAGAACTTGGACCAATCCCCGAAATTGCCCAAAATATATTGGACGATTCAAACCCTAAACTCTTTATTGACCACGATAAGTGCTGTTATTGCATGCTATGTGTCGTTGTTTGCC
>Ga0307377_10002688_pt1 | contig 20722 bp, 17 predicted proteins | sample TR3MG_FD_202535 | JGI IMG/M metagenome (GOLD analysis project Ga0307377, IMG submission 202535) | Soil microbial communities from Risofladan, Vaasa, Finland - TR-3 | ecosystem: Environmental > Terrestrial > Soil > Coastal area > Acid sulfate soil | place: Finland: Risofladan, Vaasa | collected... | reverse complement strand
GCTGTGGCGCGACCTGACGTCATGGTCGAACCTCGACGACTTTCAGGTCGGCCGGCTACTGGATGCGATGGAGGGCTGGGTGTTCATCGAACACATCAGGAACCAAGAAGGTCGACCATCAGATGGTGGCAGCAGGATCGGGCCACCACCTGATCGAAGGTGAGCCGTTTCTCCTTCGCCATCTTCAACGCCGCGGCCCGTTGGCCTCGGACAAACAGTGTCTCTTGGGGGGTGGCGTAGGCGACGACGAAGATCGTGGCCTGCTGGAAGCTGCCGTGGTACAGCTCGTCGCAGTACGTGTCGGCTTGAAGGACGATCATGTCGTCCTCCCCTGCACTCGGGAACGCCCGAGTCAATGACCTGCTATCGGGGGTGAGCAGGCTCTTGTTCTGGCCTCAAGGCATGAGTCGACCTAGCTGCAAGGGTCGAGCACCGAGTGGGCTCTGATCTCTCGGACACATCCGCGCAGAGCGTAGACGAGCGAGTCGTCCGGGCCGGGGGTCATCACCTGGATGCGTTCGGCCGCGCGTGTGGCGAGCGCGCAGATGTCGTCGAGCGCCACCTCCGGGACAATCACCATGCGATCGGACATGGTGACAGCGTAAACCAGTGTGTACCCCGTGTAAACACGGTTCTCCGGCGTCCGCCGGCCGGGGTCACACCTCGGGTGCGGCCGGCGGCGGGAGGGGACTGTAGGCGGGGGCGGTCGACTTGCCGAACAGGACGTACCCGGCGTTGGGCCACTTCTTGCTGACGACCAGCGAGAGCCGGTAGAAGATGGCGATCGCACCGGCGAGGACCGGCAGGTACGGGGCGAGATCGGCGACCTCGATCGTCCAGCCGAACATGGCGGCGACCGCGATGATCACGGCTGTGAGGATGGTGCCGTTCACGGTCGTACGAACGGTGGCGGTGTTGGTGTCGTTCATCTCGGGCAACCTAACGAACGGGCCCGGCCATTGTCAGGACGAAAGTATCTGCTTGAGTCTGATGGTGGCACCCGCCGACCCGGGCGTTACTGAGGTGTAGGCGTCGGCGTACCGGGTCCAGAAGCCGGGGTTGTAGCCGTAGACATCCCAGACACAGATCTTTGAGCCTTGGGCTCTCAGCGGGTTGATCCCATCCCTCACGAAGTCGATGTTGAATCCGCCGATGTACGGGTAGGTGGCTGACGAACCATCGGCCCGTCGGCCGGGGTCGATGCTGTCTGTCCACGGCTGATTCCCTGTCGGTCCGCCACGCCAATGAGGGAGACTGTCGAGGACCATCAGCGTCCAGCCGTTGACGGCGCCGCCGAGACGTCTGATCGTGTCGGCTTGACTCAACTCCCAAAGGACACGGGAGTAGTTCTCCGCGCTGTCGTTTCCGTAGCCATTGGTGGGCAACGCTTTGACTGCCGTGACGAACGCTGCTGGCGTGGTCCAGCCGGTGTTGATGCGGAATGCGTAGTCCTCTGGGAGAATGCCGTAGTAGGCGGTCTGGCCGTTACTGAGGACTGCCGAGATTCCGTAGTCCATGTGGCTGACGAGGCCCCATTCGCCGCCAAGACTGGTCGCGACGGCGATGAGCGTCGTGGCGATACCTCCGTAGTAGGCGGGCATCGAGGAGGTGAGATCGGCGGTCACCATGACGCGACCGCCGCCGCCGCTGCCCATTTCGATCATGCCGACAGCGTGCCCGGCCATCAGTCACCAGCCATCGTTACTGATGTACGTCAACGACGCGACCAAGTCGGTGCCCCCGCCGCCCCAAACCTGGAGTTGGATGCGGTCACCGGTGCTGACGGCCTGCCGCATCGCCGTGCCACCACGCGACTGTCCGGCGTACAGCCAGAAGGTGTAGACGTTCACGCCGTTGATCAACAGGACCGCAGCGCAGCTCGAGGACGGGGCGGTGGCCTGGCTCATGGTGCAGCCGGTGATGAACAGGTTGTTCTCGGCGAGCCACGGACCGGAGTTCTTCACCCCGGAGACCGTCCCCGACCAAGAGAACGGCATCTGTTTCTGCACCGGGGGTAGCGCCGGCTGCCGCCCGAGCGTCAACCACAGCTTCTTGATTTCCTCTTTCAGCTCGTTGATCTCGCGCCGGTAGTCGGGGACGCGGTTGCCTGTGCCACTCATCCCACACCCGGGTCTCGGTAGTCATCGAACGGGTTCAACGTGAAGTCCATCGTTTCGTCATCGGGGTTCCAGGTGAGCGACACGATCCTGTAGTCGCCCTGCAGTGACAGCCCACCGTAGGCGACCGACACCGGCACGATGTCACCCGTGGACACCTGGCCGAGGAGCTGAGAGCCGACACCTTCGTAGGTGGTGATCGTCGGGATGACCCCGTCGACCCCGGAACGCAGCGCCTGTTGGAGCTGTCCTTCGAGCGAGTCGAGGGGCGACTCGGGGATGGCGTTGATCGAAGTCTCGAGGACGACGGCGGGTTCGCCGTTGGTGCCGATCACTTCCTCGCGGGAGGAGCCGGTGCCGCCACCGTCGGACATGACAACGGCCCGGTTGAAGATCTGCTCGCCGTCGTTGGCGATCGACAGGGTTGCGATGTTGCGGCCTCCGACGAGGGCCTGCGCCGGGCGGCGGGTGCCCTTCATCGGGAACCACGGTGAGAACAGGCGGCTCGTTGGGGTCGTCTCGATCGACCAGTCGACACCGTCCCAGATGTCGGTGAACTCGCCGATGATGTCGGAGATGAGACGCCGGTTGAAGAAGTCGTAGGTGCGGGTCCGGTTGATGTTCGTGATCGGTGCGGCAGCGAAGCCGATGTTGAGGTCGGTCTTGCCGAAGTCGGGGTCCTGGGCGTGCTGAATGATGTCGAACAGGATTGCTTCCTGCGCGACGTCGTTGTAGAACAGCCGGTCGTTGCGGGTGAGGGATACCTCATCCCAATACACGACACCCTGCGGGCAGTGCAGCTCGACCTGCATCCAGTCGGTGCGCGTCCCGAAGATGCCCGACTCGACGGGCGGCTGCACCACCGACACCTCGAGACGCACCCACTGATCGCGGGGCGTGTCCTCGTTGATGCTGGCGACGTTGATCTCGTACACCTTCGGGTAGGACTCGCCGACGATGTCCTGTTCCTGTGACTCGGTTGACGAGAAGCGGCCAAGGTGCAGTCCGAACGGGGCAGACTCGCCACCCCAGTTGTAGGCGGTGTTGCGTTCCCCGATGACCTTGCCTGTCTCGGCGTCGTAGTAACCCCAGTCCGGTGACGGGATGTAGACCCAGGCTGCGGCGGTCCATGTGATGCCGTCGGGCCAGAAGTAGTTGTCGATCTCGGAGAACATGAACTGGAACCAGCTCACACCGAACTCGATCACGTCGTTGGAGTACAGGCGCAGCGACTTGCCGGGGAATCCTGCGAGGGATCGTTCGGTGGTGATCGCGCTGGTCCAGTTGGTGCCGGAGCCGTCCAACGCGAACAGCGGGTGCTCGGTCGGAGCGAAGCTGGGTCCGAACCAGTAGCCGTTGGACTCGAACGACGGGTTGCCGAGGAAGTTGTTGCGTGGCCCGCCGACGAACCGCTTCGTGAAGTACCAGGCGAGCCCGCGGCACTGGTAGTCGACGGTGTCCTGCCCGACGAGGGAGCGGACGACGACACCCCACACGAGCATCGAGTCGCCGCGCCAGATCTGCACTTCGGTGTCGGTGACGCCGATGTACTCGTTGTCAAGGTCGTTGGTGGGCATCTCGAAGCCGAACGATTCGGCCTCATTGAGACTCCAGGTGATCGGTCCGACCTTGGCGTTGTCGCAGGCGATGATCGGAGTGCCGTCCATCTCGACGACGACGACCCTGTACCTCTCAGCGGTGCCGTCCTCCTGACGGGCGACGACGGACAGGTTCGGACGGTTGACAGTGAACTGCGACGTGCTCGTGAACCCGATGCGTGGGCCCCATGTCGAGGAGGGCGGGCTGGTCTCCCACAGCGGGTCCGGGTTGTAGGTCAACGCCGTTTCGGTGCCGGCCGTCGGTGTGCCGGTCGCCAAGGTCGGGGCGTTGAACGTGAAGTCACCGCGAATCGTGGTGCCGGCGTCGGTGGTCTCGACACGTTGCGAGTAGACGTAGCTCGAGTTCTGCCCGAACTCGTTCGACTCGTAGACGGACTTGTCGAACACGTCGTAGAAGTCGCCGCCGACACCGGTGACGATGTTCGCCCCGTAGTTCCAGGCCATGACCTCGTTCGCGTCGACCGCGGTGATGTCGGTGGTGCCGCCCCATTGCGCCCGGAACACTGAAATCCACGGGTCGTCCTGCAGGTCGCCGCCGAGGATGACGATGCTGTCCCCGGCAGAGTCCGGGAGAGCACCGGCGACGATGACGTTCGTCCCCGTCGGGATCTGCGTCCAGGTCGCCCACGTATCGGTGGACCGCCACAGACTGATGGCCCCAGTCGTGGCGTTGCGGGTGACGCCGAGGCCGAGCGAGGTGACGAGATCGTTCGGGACGGTGATCTGTCCGATGACGTAGGTGGTGTCGGTGGCTGCGGTGATGTACGTCGCCTGGATTCGGTACGTGGTGCCGACCTCGCGTCGCAGTTCGAGTGAGAAGTCGCCCCAGGAGGCGAGCGTCACCCAGTCCCGGCCGTCGTTGGTGACGTCACCAGGGTTCGTGGTGGTCACATCGAACGAGTAGAGGCCCCGGTAGGCGTAGTCCCCGGTGAGGACGGTGCCGGCTCCGGCCGTGAGCGAGGTCGTCCCGGCGATCACTGTGTGGGTGCTGGTTCCAGCACCGTCGGCGACAGTGACGCCGAGCAGGTCGTTGAGCAGCACGGACTCGGTGGTGAGGGTGAACGGTGTGATCGGGTCGATCGGCGCCGCGAACGAGAAGGCCGTCGTGATCACGCCGTACTCGTACGGAACTTCCGGGCCGGTGCCGTAGGCGAAAGCATGGTCGATGCCGTCGGTCAGGCTCACCGCTGCTTGGACCGGTGAGAGAGCCGTGGCGGCGAGCGTGTCCCTCCCGTCGGTCAGGCTCACCGCTGCGTTGACGGGGATGACGGCGTTACCCGCGACGGTGTCCCTGCCGTCTGTCTCTGCGAGGGCGCCGGCGTAGTTGTTGGCGCCGGTTGCTGCGAGCGTGTCGGTGCCGTCAGTGGCGTCGACAGCACCGGTGAGCGGGATCGTGCCGGACGCCGCGACGGTGTCGATGCCGTCGGTCGAAGTCGAGGAGCTGCTGAATCGTTCTTTCAGCTCGAACATCGCGGCGACGGTGGCGTAGGCGTCGGTGTTGTCATTCCACGCACCCGAGCTGACTTCGCCGTCCCAGGCGTCAATCTCTTGGTAGGCGAACGTGAAGTATTTGTTGAAGTAGGACAGGTCGGGTGAGAGCTGAACCCAGGGCGCATCCCAGTTGTTGTTGGGGGTGCCGGCCGGACTGTCGATGGTTCCCGCACCGACGGCGAACGACCCGAACCTGCCGCCCGTCAACGCCGGGACGGTGTGAGATGATGTACCCGAACCGGTGGCGGTGGCGGTGATGGCTGGCGGCAACGCGATCTGTTCGCCTGACGTCGGACGCAGGATGATCCAGGCGGTCCACATCCCGGCGGAACCGTTGTTGATGAACGTGTAGCTCGTGTTGTTGACGTCCAGGCCGACCGTTTCAGGGATGTACCAGATCTCGATCGTGTTCGCTTCGACGGAGGTCACCTCCGTTTCGGCCCGGGTCCATCCTGCCGGCCCGGTGATCGTCCCGGCTTCGCAGGCCACGCCGACGACGAGGACATCTCCGTACGCCAGGTTGTCCGGTGCGGTAAGCGAGTTGTTCGAGCCGCTCGAGCTGGTATTCCACTGGAGTGAGTCGGTCGGGTCGTCGATCAGGAAAATGCGGCTGTCTTCCCAACCGCCGGTGTCGGCGCCATCGGTGACGGCGACAGCACCGAGGGGTGTGTCGACAACCCCGGTCGCCGTAGCGGTGTCGGTGCCGTCAGTCGGTGCGCCGAACGTGATCGACGGGTTGATGCCGAAAGCGATCTGCGACCAGCCACCCGAGTCCGGCCCGTAGCCGACCGTGCCGGCGTCCCCAGCCGAAAACATCTGTTTCGTCTGCCACGCACCCCAGGTCTGGACATTGTTCTGCTGTTCCTGATCGGTCGGCCAGGTCGTTGTCGCCCACCCAGTGCCAGTCAGCTCCGGCGTCGGGTCACCCTCGAAAGAGCCGAGCGAGAATACGAGCACGTTGTCATTGGTGGTCGTGACTGTCGGCGTCGAAAGCGTGCCGGTGGTGACCGCGGTCGAGCCGTACTCGACGTCGATCGGATCGGCCGAGTTGTGCTTGGTGATCCGCAGATACCAGCCGACGTAGTAGTACGGGTTGCTGTAGTTGGTGCCGTCGATGATTTCGGTGGCGCCTTCGGTGCCGTCCGCGATCCGCCAGAACATGACGGTGTGCGTGCCGGATGTGCTGGTCCCCGATTGCGGGCCCTTCGTCCAGCCGGACGGAATGATGTAGTCGACGACGATGGAGTCCACGTCGAAAGCGCAGAGCAGAACGAGGAGATCCCCGACGGCCACCCCGCCCGGTTTCGTGAGGGCGAACGACCCAGCGGCGGTGGACGTGCCCGAGTTGGCGAACGTGAAGTCTTCGACAACAGCGCCCGCCCAGAAGTTGCCGACCCCGGCCGCAGTGTCGATACCGTCGACTTCGGCGAGCGTGGCCGTCTTGAGCTGGGCGCCTTGCCCGATGTCAATGCCATCGGACAGGGCCAGCGTGCCGACTGCCGGGGTGTCGATGTAGCCGACACCGACGACCGTGTCGCGACCGTCCGTCGCGTTGACTTCGGGACCGATAGCGAAGGTGAGGACCGTCTGAACCTGATCGTGGTAGAGGCCCGTGGTGGACTCAACGCACCAATAGTCGCTTGATGCGAGCGCGGTGCCGTCACCGTTGGTGTGTGTCGCCAACATCAGGTTGCGCCTGTAGAGGCGCTGGACTTCGCCGGTCAGCTTGAACTGGTCGATGTATTCGTGGCCGGGGGCGGCGTCCATCCCGGACCAGAACTTGCAGGTCCCGTCCCCGACGTAACCGTCGCAGAACAGGACGCCGACGTTCACCGACCCGGGAGGGGTCGTCCCGGCAGTCGGGATTGCGTGCGTGCTCGAACCGTTCGACCCTGGTCGCGTGTTGTTCACGGTGACATTCGTCGGGTTCGCGAAGTCGATGCGGCCACCGAGCGGGCGCAGCACGGTCATCGCTGCGTCGATACGAACCGTGGCACCTGCGGTGAACGTCAGTGTGGCGCCGTCGAGGACGCCGCCAGCAGTTTCCTGGGCGGCGAACGTGTAAACCTGATTGGCGATGCCGATGTATGTGTCTTCGTGTGCAACTTCGACGAACCCGAAACCGCCTGGAGCAGTGACCGTGGTCGACGTGTCGTAGATGCCGACGGAAACGATGAGGACGTCGCCCTCCTGCATCGTTGGGCCCGTGAACGAGACGGTGGTGCCCGACGCCACCTTGGCGTAGTTGTCGGTGGACGTCTCGACGACTTCGATGCTGCGCCCAGCGACGACACCGACCGCTGCGACGGTGTCGGCCCCGTCGGTGGTCGCGACAAAGTTCTTCTCCTCTACAACCCACCCGATGGCTGCATATCCGTCCGAGTCTGCAGCGTTGAAGCCGTCGACGGTGTAGATCGACGAGGGGTCGGTGCCTGGCGGGATGTACCCGGAGCCACCACCGGCACCGCCTTTCGCGTAGATGAAGTAGCCACCACTAGCGCCGCCGCCGTAGTAGCCGCCGCCACCACCGGAACCGCGAGACCCGGTGAAGTGACCGCCCTGGCCGAGAGACCCTGCATCGTAGACCGGCTCGTCGTCTTGGTAGCCAGCGAAGCCGCCTTCGGTCTGTGTTCCGCCGCCGCCCGTCGAGTCGTAGAACCCTTCGTTGTCGCCGTTCTGTGGGGTGACCGTGGACGGCAAGGACAGGCCACCACCGTTCGGGTAGCCGCCGTAACCGCCCGTCCCCTCGTTCGGGAAATTGTCGTCGCCGCCCCAGTGAGCGGCACCGCCGCCTCCAGCGACGAGGAGCCGATCGGCGAGAGCGTACGGAGACCTGCGAATGTCAGTTCCGCCACCACCCGAACCGGAGTCGTAGCTGCCGCCGTCACCGCCCCCGTTGAACCCGCCCAGTTTGGAGGGGACATCGCTGGCGTATGTGCCTTTGCCGCCGGCGTAGACGCGAAGCGTTTCCCCTGGGACGACCGCGATTTCCGCCTCGACCAGACCGCCTCGACCACCGGGATAGTACGGCGAGTCTCCACCCGAGGCGCCGACGAGTTGGACCATCGCACGATAGACCCCGGGGGGGACGACGACCTCCTCGTAGTTGTTGGAGTAGGCCACCTCGATCGCGAACCGTCCCCCCGTGTCGCGACCGTCCGTCGCGGCAAGAGACGCCGTGATCGGGGAGTAGCCGTCAGCGACGGCGGTGTCGCGACCGTCCGTCGCGTTCAGGCCGAGCGGTGGCGGCTCGACAAATGGGAGCCCGTTGAGTTCAGTCTGGAACGGGTCGGAGTAGCGGGTCATCGAGGTGGCTCATGCCTCGAAGAACGAGAAAGTGGTCGTTTGGGTCTGGGAGGAAACCCCACCGTAGTAGTAGGGGAGCCAGGTCAGGACTGCTTCGTCGTCGATGGGTGTGTTCCACCCGGGGATGTGCGTGAAGTCCTGGATTCCGACTGCGGGCATCGTGATGAACAACGGCTTGAACAGGATGACCCCGAAGTTCCCGGCCGTCCCGGTCGACGCTGACAACTGAACCGATTCGACGGACCGGACGCCGGTGTCTCCCGCCTGGAGTGGCATCATGTAGAAGTCCCCGTTGACGGGTGTTGACACCGCCGCGAATGTTGATGTACGCCCCCCGGTCGCGGCCTGGTTGGTGTAGGTGACCGTGAACGTGGTGTCGGTCGAGCCGCCCGACGCATAGATCTGGAGGCCCATCCAGACGCCATCGCCGCCAGTGACGCGTGTTGGCAGGGTCGCGGTTGGCAGGTTCGTGGTTTGTGAAGCCGTCGAGTTCATCGCGAGGCCACCTTGGACGCCGACGATGTCAACCATCAGACCGTTGAGGGCCCCCAATGTGTTCGTCTGCAGATCCGGGAGGTGGACGGCGCCGGTGTAGATGGACCCTGATGCTGCGACCGGGTGCGGGATGCTGTACTCCGGGTGAGTCGAGTACGACCAGGACGCCGCGGTGGATGGCCCCGCGATGTTCCAGGGCCAGCCGGACCGAGACAAGTCGTCCACAAGCATCGGATTCCACACCAGCCATTCGTTGCCGGACGGAATCGTGTCGTTCTCGCGGTGGGTGGAGTTGGTGAGAGACGCCCGGTAGAAGCGGTCAGTGAGATCTGCGAAATCCGTAACAGCCATCAGTTTGCTTTCTCGAGGGTGTAAAGCGAGAACGTGATGTCGTCCTCGCCACTGTCCACGGTTGAGACAGCGACAGAGAGGCACATGTCGTCGGCGAGGGCGATCGGGCGGTGGACGTTCTGGATCAGGCTTGTCTGCCCCCTGCCACCACTGACGTAATACAGGCTGCCTTGAGCGATAGCCAAGGGTCGGGCGATGACCACACCGAAGTTCCCGGCTGTTCCGGTCGAGCCCGACAACGTCACCGACTGCACAGACTGGACGCCGGAGTCACCGGCCTGGAGAGGTAGACCCACCGTGAAGAGGTCGGCACCGGTTGACGCCTGGGATGCGCGCCAACGGATCGGGAGGGTGGTGCGGCCCGAAGTGCCGGCCTGGTTCGTGTATGACGCAGTGATCGTCTGTGGTGTGGCACCCCCGGTGCCGTAGTTCACCAACCAGATTTCATTGCCGACACCGCCCGTGTTCCGGGTGATCGACCCGCCAACGGTTTGCGCGGTGGTGACAGTCGAGCTGAGTCCGCCGATGTGGAGAAGCCGGTCGTACAGCACCATTTGGCCGTGAGCGTCGGACTCGATGAACGCGTTGAACTCGATCAGATATTTCGTGTACCCGGACGTCGCGTTCGTGTACTCGATCGCACCCTGAGTGGCGCTCGTCGGCGCCGCGACCGTCCCCGGTGTCGTCCCAGGCGGGGTCCTGCCGTCAATCGTCCAAGCGTCCAGCCACCCGCCGTACGTCTGGGCGTAGGGGGCGCCTGCAATCGTGGCCTGTTTGTGGCCGACGTACAGGTGCTGCTGCACGCTGCCGCCGGTCGCGAGGTTGAGCATTTCGGAGAGCGACGCGAATTGGGGCATGTCAACGCTCCACCGTCGCGAGGGTCACCATGAACGGCCCGGTCGTCGTACACCGGGACGCCAACGCCAGGCAGGCGTCATCGTCGATCTTCGGCCAGGGAGGTTCAGTCATCGGGTTACCGTTGGCACCCAACATGAGAAGCGGCCGGGCAATGACGATCGCGAAGGTTCCCGTGCTGCCCGTGGTGATCGTCACGTCCTCGACGGACTGGACGCCGGTGTCACCGGCTTGGAGCGGCAACCGGAATAGGGTGGACGGCAACGTGGTGCCGTTGCCTACTTCGAGTGTCGGGGTGACTCTGCTGCCCGTTCCGGCCTGATTCGTGTAGGTGCAGGTGACGTCGCGTGCGCCGCCGATCGTGGTGTCGCACTCGAACCAGATTTCGTTGCCGACACCGCCCGTGTTCCGGGTGATCGTGCCGCCAACGGTTTGCGCGGTGGTGGTGGCGTAAGGGAGTGAGCCGATGTGAAGGAGGCGGTCGTAGACCATCGTCGACAGGCCGACGGTCACACTCCCGAATCCTCCTGCCTGAGCGATGAACTTCTCGCGTCCACCAGAAGCGTTCGTGAACGGGATCGCCCCCGTCGTTGCGCTCGTCGGTGCGGCGACCGTTCCCGGGATCGTTCCAGGACCCGGGATGCCGTCGAAGGCCCACCACGACTTCCATATTCCGCTCCCGGACGACAGGACGCCGCCCGTGTACTGCATGTTCTTGTACGCCATCAGATTCTCGGGTGCCCCGGCGCTGCCACCGGTCATGTTGACAGCGAGATCGTCAAGGTCGGTGAAGGCAGCCATCGCCGTCGACGATAGTTCAACACCGGGAATGCCGCAGCGATATCCGCGAAGGGACTAGTGTCGCGTGGTATGCAAGTCAAGGAACCGAAAGACAAGATCACGGCGGTCGGAACCTCGGTCCTCCCTGCCGGAATGACCCAAGAAGAAGCTGACCGTCTCGTCCGCGAGGCCGACCAACGAGAGAAAGAGAACACCTGATGGCCCTCGGATACGTCACCACCCTCCGCAACGCCCGCCTCGACGAGATCACGACAGCGATCGGCACATCCGGTCTGCTCCGCGTCTACTCCGGCACCCAGCCCGCGACGGGCGGAACCGCGACCACGCTCCTCGCCGAGCTGGCCCTGACCGCCACGAGCGCCCCCGCCGCGTCGGGTGGTGTCCTCACGTTCTCGGCGATCACCGACGACGCGTCGGCTGACGCATCCGGCACCCCCACCTGGGCCCGGCTCTGCACCTCGGGCGGCGCCGCTGTCGTCGACATGACCGCCGGTGTCGGCTCCGGTGACCTGAACTTCAACGCTGCGATCGTCGCGGCCGGAACCGTCTCGGTGACGAGCTTCGTCATCACCGACGGCACCCCCTGATCTAGCTCGCGATAGCGATGGTCAGGCGAGTCTGACCGGCGGGCACCACGAAGTTCTCGTTGATCGTGGCGGGCCCTGCTGCGATGGTGTCGGACCACAGGAAGTTGCCACCCGAAACAGCGTCCCATGCCGAGTAGTGCGTGTACGTCTCGGTGGTGGAAACCAGATACCAGCCCGTGTCGGCGTCGGACGGCATCTCGCCGTCAAGGTCATACCCGGCGCCCTCAAACGTGACTTCGCGTCGGGTCGTTTCGCCAGCCGGCGCCGATAGGCCGGCTGCCCCAGGGTCGCCCACATGCAGTTGAAGGTAGACGTTGGCGATGGCTGGCATCGCCGTGTTGTTCCCGATCGCGTCGAGGACTGCGTTCGCCAAGTATGCGGACATGCCAAGGGCCATGATCTACTCCTAGTCGATCAGGATGCGAAGGTCGGAGGAATTGAGGACGTACGTCTCGCCCGACACGACAGCGCGGGCACTGGGGAGGCGCCCATGAAACAGCATGTTGCCACCGGACGCCGCGTCGTAGATGGCGAGAGCCACGACGGTCACGGTCGGCATCGACGAGAACGAGATGCCGCCTGCTATCGCCTGACCGGCAGGCGTGCCAGCCGAGAACGTGACGGCCTGCCGGGCGTAGGAGCCGCCAGTCACTTCGGTGCCGGTGCCGACTTCGGTCGTTGCCGTCGAGAACAGGGCGGCGTAGACGGTGGCCGGTGACGTGTAGGTCGTGTTCCGCAGGACGTGGTCGCGGAGGGCGTCGGCGAGGTAGTCGGTCATGGCGCCCATCAGCGCATCACCGCCACAACGTCAGCGACCGCGATGACGAAGTCGGTGGTCGCCGAGATCGACGAGTACGAACCCCACGCACCGAAGTGCAGCATGTTGCCTGCCGAGGCGGCGTCATACAAGGCCGCACCGACGACGACGGCTGCAGGCATCGACGAGAACGTGAGCGCACCGCTGCTCGAGGACACCCCACCCGAGGCCGCGTTGAACGTGACGGCCTGGCGTGCGTAGGACCCACCGGTGACTTCGGTGCCACCGGTGCCGTCAGCGGCGGGCATCGCAGTGAACAGGGCCAGGTACACCGTGGTCGGTGACGTGTACGCCGTGTTCCTGACGGTGTGATCGAGCAGCTTGTTGGCGAGGTAGGTGCTCAGAGCCACGCCGACCTCCACGTCCAGGTTCCGGCGACCGTCGAGGACACCGAGTTGTTGCCGGGCGCGAACCCGAAGAACTGTGATGCCGGGTTCATGTTGCCAAAGTAGTTGACGGCCCCGGACAGGACCGTTATGCGACCCATGTCGATGACCGTCCCGGCCGGCAGTGCAGCGGTCGCGGTCACCGTCTTCGAGCCGAGCGTCAACGTCGGTGTCCCGGACCCGGTGAGCGTGAACGTCGGGTAGGTGATGACGTTCCCGGCGTTCGCTGCGGTCCCTGATGTGGCGAGCGTGGACGGTGTCGACGCGTACTTGAACGGGTCGTCGGCGCGCAGGTTCAGCTCGAACTGCATGTGCTTCGTCTCGATGCACTTCGTCAAGATCCCGGTCCGATAGACGACCATCCGCTTCGAGACGTCCTCGGTCTGCGTGAGGATCAGATCAGGCGAAGCGAACTGGGTGAGGGCGTTCGTCTCGGCGGCGATCTTGTTCTTCGCGATCCAGTAGTCGGTCGAGTCCTGCCCGACGGCGGTGCCGAACACGGTCATCCCGCGACTCCCGTACAGGTTCGAGGTGATGACCGCGCCGTGCTGCGCCGGGCGGGTGTAGTCCTCGACGCGGTTCTCGAGCTGGTCCCACCCGTCGATGTAGCCGACCCATTCGATCCCGTCGCTGTCGGGGGTGCCGCTGTTGAACGCGATGGTGCCGAGAGTGAAGACGGTCATGTCAGCCTCCAGGCGACGTCAGTGGCGAGGGCACGGGAGTCGACAGGCTTGTTGAACGTCTGGTCGATCTGCACGTTGGGCTTCGACTCGGCGGCGATCGCTCGGGCGAGTGACTGGATGTCGGCGTCGGTCATGGCCTTCATGTTCGCTGCGCCGTACGGGACGGTGTCGGCGGTTGCCGAGTAGCGGGAGGCGACGGACTGGGCGGTGCCCCCGGAGAAGTTGACGTTGACGTCGGAGTTGGCGGCGTCGAGCGCGCCCTGGACGGCGCCGGTGGCAGCGTCCGACACGAGTGCCGCCGATTCGGTGATGCCCTTCGCGAACCCTGCCATCGTCCCGCGTCCGAGGTCTTCCATCACCTTGGATGGCGAGTTGATGTCCAGCTCGCTCTTGATGGCGTCCGATGCGGCCTTCGCCGCGGAGCGCCCCGCTGCGGCGATGACTTCCTTCGAGCGGCTGAGGCCCGAAGCGAACGCGTACCCGGCGTTCTTGCCGGCGTCGAAGAACGCAAGGTACTCGCCGTCTGTCTCCGGGTCGATGCCGTGCAGTACGGCCTTCACCAACTGTCGGCCACGGTCGTACAGCGATGCGACTACCCCGACGTTCGCGGTGCCGTCACCGAATGCGTACCCGGAGTCGCGTCCGGCGTCGAGGAACGCAAGGTACTCACCCTGGGTCTCCGGGTCGATGCCCTTGATGGCGGCGTCCTTCAACGACGCTCCGGCCTCTTCGACGAGGTCAAGGTTGTTCCCGAGGCCCTTGATGAACCCGAGAGTCGCGAACCCGCCGATGATCTCGAACTGCAGCGACGGCGACGCGATGCCGAGCGCAGTCCTGGCAGCAGCGAGAGCGTCGTCCGCTCCCTTCTTGGCGACCGCAGCCATCTCTTCGGTGTCGAACCCCTCCACGTAGCCAGCGGACGAGTCGGCTCCGGCATCCTCGAACGCTTGCGTGGCCGCTGCGAGGATCAACGGGACGTCCAGCGGGTTCTGCTCGAGCGCCGTGGCGAGAGCGGCCTTGGTTCTTTCGACCTCCGCTGCTGCGTCCGCTTCCAGGCTCTCCTGGGTGAACAGCGTCTGGAACAGCGATTGCCCCGGCTGGCTCTGGGCGGCGGTGAGAGCCGCGTCGATCCCGCCCTGGAGGGCAGTGGCTAGTTCTGTCGGCAGGTTCTCCTCGCTGATGGAGTCGCGCAACGGCTGGAGGAGGGCGACGAGGTCCGTTCCCTCGGGGGCGTCAGCGAGGAGGCTTCCGACCTGGCGCTGCACCTCGAGCACCTGATTGTCGAACGTCGCCTTGTCCTTGACGAGGTTGAGGTCAAGGCCGTCCAAGCCAGCAGCGATGTTGCCGACGCCGATGATTGCGTTGTTGACCTGCTCCTGGAATCCGACCTCTTCGGTCTCGCCCGAAAGGAACTGGCGCAGCTTCTCTTTGGCGGTGTCGGCGGCTCGTCCCGCTTCGTCGAGGAGGGTCCTAGCCTCGTCGACCCGGCTGCGGAATCCGTCAAGTCGAGCCTCGTTGAGTTCGGCGACCTTGTCCTTGAACGCCTGAGTGGCCGTCTTGGCGACATCGACAGCCCCGGCCGTTTCCTCGGCGGACAACGTCGTCGACGAGAAGATGTTGCGGGTGGAGGCTTCGGTCTCGAATGCGAGTCGGTATCCGCCGAGCTGATCCTCGATGAACTCGATGGTGTCGTTGAACTGGTCGCCCTCGATGTTGGCGCCCTTGAGCTGGTTCCTGACGCCAGCGAAGAAGACGCCGCCGGTGGTGCGCCCGTTGAGGAAGTCCTCGACCTGCTCAAACTTGAAGCCGATGTCGTCCAGCGTGGCAGCGACCTCGGGGGCGTCCTTCAATGCGTTGCGGAAGCCCTCCGAGAACACGTCGGTGGTCGCCAAGTTCTCACCGATTGCCGGGAGGAAATCGGTTGCGTCTCGGAGGTCCTTGAGGTTCCCGAGGGCCCCGGCGTAGTTCCCGACTGCTTCCTCAGCCCGCTTGAACGCTTCGGCGTTCTCGTCGACCTTCGTCGTCAGGAACCCGTACGCGGCGACAAGAGCGCCGATGCCAGCGCCGACGGCGGCACCCTTCGCACCGAACTGGGAGCCGGTGGCGGCACCGACGGCGACGAGGCCGAGAGCTGACTGCAACTTCTGCTGGCCGGTCGACTCGACGTCGAACAGCGCCTGGCCGACGAACGACGCAGCGAACGCTCCACCGGCGATGATGCCGATGCTGGTTCCAAGCTGCGACGATGCTCCCCGCAAGCCCTGCCCGAGGTTGGCGAGGCCGTCCTTGAACGTGGTGAGCGAGCGTCCCTCCGTGGTGAGCGAACGTCCGATCTGCTGCAAGCCCAGCCGGAACGTCGCCCCCGCGACGCTGGCTTTCCCGTAGGTGGTCGCGAGGGTGCGAAGCTCGTTCTCCTGCTTTCGCAGGTTCGCTTCGGTCGGCGCGAGCCGGCCAGTGAACCGCCCTCGGGCGCCCTGCTCAGGGTCGAGGCCCAGCGGGTTCTGGAAGTTCGTGCCACGTATCGCTTTGATGAGGTCGTTGTTGCGGCGAATCCTGGTGGCGAACGCCTTCGCGTACGTGTCGCCGGCCTGAGCGCCGATCTTCTGGATGGCTGCCGGGCCACCGGTGAGCGTTCGGAAGAACGCGCTCGTGGTGTTGCCGACACCGGCAATGTTGGCGTTGGCGGCGAAGCCCGTCCCGAAGGACTCGGCCGTGATCGCCCCGGTCCGTTTCGCTCCCGCCACCAGCTTTCGGATGATGAGCGGACCGGCGATGAGGCCGACGAGCAGCGCCCCCAGCTTCGGGTCCTTGACCGATTCGGAGACGGCGAACTGGAACGCCTTCGACAGCAACCGGATCAGACCGCGAGTCAGGTCGCCAAGGTTGCTTTCGATGCCCTGGAGGAGCCCGAGGATGAACGACCCGGCGAGAGCGACGGCCGCTGCGGCGATGGCGCCAAGCGCAGCGATGAACCGCGGGTCGGAAACGATCGTGCCGAGGACTTCACCGATCTTCCGGGTGACCTTGAGCACCCCGACGCCGACCTTCTCCAGGACGCCGCTGTCGATGAAGTCGTCCCACAGATCCTTCGCTCGGTCGATGCCCTCGCTGATGTTCTTGACGAGTGCGTCGCGAATGCTCTTTTTCGACAGGGCCGCGGCGATACCCACGGTCAACCCGACGAGCCCGGCGAGCGGAAGACTGCCCGAGAGAGCGAACACGCCGAGTGCTCCACCGACGCCAGCAAGCGTCGGGACAAGGTTGTTGCCGACGAAGTCGACCAGCGACTCCATCGTCGAGCGAATCCGTTCAAGACCTCGGATCACCAGGCCGTCCTCGGACAGCCACCCGGTGCCCTTGGTGTACTCGTCGCCCTTCCACAAGATGGTCACTGCCGCCCGGAAGAACTCGGCGACCTGCTTGAGGAGTTTGCGGATCGCGAACAGACCCTTGACGACGGGGCCGTTGTAGCCCAGCCAGCCGTCGGCGCTGAGGGTCGTGCCGCCTTGCGTGATGATCTCGAAGGCGACTCGGACGAAGTTGACGAACTCGCCGAACACCTTCGCGACCGGACCGCGAATGAAGTCAAGGAGTTTGCCGAGTGCTGCCTTGCCGATCTCGACGCCCTGGACAATCCTTCTCCCGACGGCTGGGACCACGGTGGTTCGCATGAACTCCGCGAACCGACGGAGCAGGGGGAGCACTTTGGTGTCAATGAAGCCGGTCAGTGCCTCGAGCGCGGGGACGACGACGTTGACGACCTTCTCTGCGAAGCCTCCGACGATCTCGGTGCCGGTGCTGACCTCGCCGGACAGCGCATCGAACGAGTCCCGGACGATGTCCCGAATGGTGGTGGCGACCCGCCCGAGCGCGTCACCCAGGTTGGCGAGAGCATCGCGCAAGCTCCGGCTTCGACTGAACAAGTTCTGGAAGAACCCGGCGATGAGGACACCGGCAGCGATGAGCAGATTGGTCGGCGCCAGAACGACCCGGACGGCCTGAGCGATCGCACCCAAGATGGCCGGGATGCGCCGGAACACGAACAGGCCGGCGGCGACCTGAGCAAACAGGGCGGCACCACCGGCGAGGAACTCGAAGAACGGTTGGGCCGCGTTCTTCGCGTTCTTGAGCGTGGCAGCCAAGCCCTCCAACGCCCTCTGCAGTGTCTGAACGACGAGCGACTCTTGGACCGCGATCGCGAGCTGCTTGAGGGCAGAGCCGATCAGGTCGATGGCGGCGGTGCCGGCGCCGAGAGCTGCGACCAGTGGCTTCTGGAATGCGGTGATGACGTTGGCGCCGAGGCGACTGATGGCGGTGTTGAAGTTGGCGAGCGACCCCTTGAGGGTCCCGCCGAGTTCCTTCGACAGGCCCGCGAACGCGACCGTCGAGTCGTTGACGCCTTCGGTGCCGTTCTGGATGCCGTTGAGCAGCAGTTCGATCGCCTGCGTTGCCGGGATGGCGCCGTCCTCGACCAGCTTCCGCATCTCGGGAACGGTCTTGCCGATCTGGTTGCCGAGCAGCGCCCATGCCGGGACGCCGGCTTCGGTGAGCTGGTTGAGATCCTCGGTGGTCAGCTTGCCCGCAGCGGAGATCTGACCGAAGGTGCGGATGAGGCGGTCGACGGTCTGGTCAGGGTCAAGCGACAGTGCCGAGGCGTCGGCGATCGTTCGCAGTACCTCGGGGATCTTCTCGGCTTCGACGTTGAACGCGAGGAGCTGCGTGGCGCCCTGAGCGAACTGGTCCAGGCGGAACGGGGTGCCGGTGACAACGTCGGTGACTTCGGTGAGCAGCGCCTTCGCTCTCTCGGCGCTGGACAGCAGTTTCGTGAGGGCCCGTTCAGAGTTCTCGAGCGTGGTGGCGCGCTGGAAGCCGCCCTGGAGTGCCCTGGCTGCGCCGACCCCGAGGATGCCGCCGATCGCTGCGCCCAGGCCGAGGCCGGCCCCGGTGCGGATGCTGCCGATCGACGACGATGCCTCGCGAGCGAAGTTGTTGATGATCGACTGCTGCTTGCGGGTCTCGTTCTGGACCGTGTTCGTGGTGTCGCCGAACGTCTTGCGGTAGCTCCTCGAGACTTCGCTGTTCGAGTTCGTGACCGAGTTGCGGATGTTGGTGGTGGTGCGCGTGAACGCCCGACCGATCCCGTTCGCGATGCCGCTGACAGTGGTAGCCGCTGACCGGAACGCCGACGAGAACACCCGGGCGGTCTGCCGGAAGAGGTTCGACAGTCCACGCTCGAGGGTCGCGATGACGCGTGTCGCCGCCTGGACGTAGGCCACGCGTTTGCGGGCAGCGTCACGGGCGGCGGCAGCCTGCGTCTGGGCGTCGACGACGAATCTGGATGTGGCGGCGCGACTCTCCTGGATTTCGGTGCGGGAGACTTGACGGGCGTTGCGCTCTCGGTTCGCAGCCTCTTCGTTCGCTGCTTTCTGGGTGTTCGACAAGGCCACCCGCTGGGCGAGCAGGGCTGCGTTTCTCAGCTTCAACTCGGTCTCGATGTTCCTGAACGCCTCCTCACCCAGGACACCCGGGCCGAGATCCAGCTTGGCCTGCAGCCTGAAAATCTCTTCCAACGCCGCCTTGAAGCCGTCGAAGCTCGCCGGGTCCAACGCGTTGTCCAAGGACCGGCCGAACCCTCTGGTTGCCGAATCCGTGGCGTGGATGTTCTTCGTCAAGTCGTGAATGGCTTCGGCCACCCTGTTGACGCTTCTGGCTCCCTGCTTGCCGAACGTCTCGGCCGCCCCGCCACCGCCGCCGAACGCTGACTTCAAGTCGCGGCTGAACTTGCGCGTCAGGGCGTTCAGTTCGTCGCCGAAGTTGTCGACTATTTGCCCAAGTACCTCCGCGAGAGAGTCGCCGTCCGCATCAACATTTACGTTGATCGTGGGTCCTCCACCGAGGTTGTCAGCCATACCGCCGCCGATGCTACTTGTCTGGCGTCTCCTCGGCCGCGATTGTCTGGGCCTTGCGGGCCTTGGCCTGCTCGAACAGGACCCGGGCCTCGTCGAGAGCCGACTCCGGTGGCGGGCCACCCGTGGCCTGCTCGGTCTGTGCCACCTGCTCCTCCGGGCTCAGTTCCGGCATCTTGCCGTGGAACATGATGTCGGTGAGACGCTGACGGTAGAGGCCGTAGTCGTTCATGCCGCCCTTGCCGTCCTCGAGCATGATCGCCCAGTAGGCGTCAAGGTATTCGGCCAGGCTGAATGTCTCGATGTCTCGCCCGGTGAGAGCGAGACGCCCCCTTATCTCGGCTTCGCGACCCGCGTCGCTGTCGAGGTTCGCGAGGAACCGGAGGGTGACTTGGTAGGGCGTTCTCCCGCCGCCTCGATGAGTCCGGTGAGCAGCTTCATGAGCACGTCGGCGGTCATCCCCTCGGCGTTGAGGAGTGCCTTCTGGAAGTCCTCGCGTTCGTCGGGGTGGATGATGTTCCTGATCATCGAGACGAGCGCCTCGATGTCACCGAACGATCCGGCCAGGGCGGCGAACACGTTCGGCTCGGTGGTCACCCGCCACTGCGTGCCGAACGCTGTGACGGGGTTGTACTTCGTTGCCTTGATTGCCTTCGCGAGGTCATCGGCGATGAGTGCGTCGATGTCGAACGGCTTGGATGCTGTTGCCATCGACATATCATGCCACAGGTCAGTTGATCACCACGCCATCGAGTTTGCGGGCCGCTTCGTTCTGAGCCACCTCGAGGAAGCCGTCACCCCAGTGGCTGCCCGGATGGAAGACGGAGCGGTCGAAGACGTGGTATCGGCTGTCCTCGTCGGGATACGGGAACGCCAGCTTGCCCGATCGGCTGCCACGCAGCGACAACGACCGCGGTGGCTTCGCCGCCGCCGCCCTGCCCTTCGAGAGCTTGTCGAAGTTCCGCCCCCCGGCGAGGGTGCTGCCGCCAGCACCCAGCCACGCCCCGGACGGCTTGATCTCGTGTGGATCGGTCCCCCAGTTGAGGAAGACGATCCTGTTGAGCACGTCTTTGCCACCGAGGACACGGAACCCGATGGCTCTGCGGTCGCCCTCGACTTCGACGAAGTAATCAAGAGCGGTGATCGCCCGGCGCGAGCCCGGATAACGGCGGCGCTGATTTGGACGGTGCATGTCGAACCGCTCCTCCATCAGGTCGTTCGCTTCTTGCACCATGTCTTTGCCGACGTTCTCCATAGTGCGGATGACGGTCGGGGCGACGGCGCGGTCGATGGCCTTTTTCAGTTGGC
>Ga0307377_10002687_pt1 | contig 20724 bp, 17 predicted proteins | sample TR3MG_FD_202535 | JGI IMG/M metagenome (GOLD analysis project Ga0307377, IMG submission 202535) | Soil microbial communities from Risofladan, Vaasa, Finland - TR-3 | ecosystem: Environmental > Terrestrial > Soil > Coastal area > Acid sulfate soil | place: Finland: Risofladan, Vaasa | collected... | reverse complement strand
CTATTATTTTTACTTTGGAACCCGTTTTTGCCGTAATCTTTGCGTCTTTCATCATTGGTGATGAAACTATGACATGGTTGGGTTGGTTAGGCTGTGCGTTAATTTTTATTGCAATCTTAATTACAGTACTGAAAAAAAGTGAGATTAATAATATTGAAAAAGATTTATGAGCGTTTCAACTAGAATTACTTCAAGAGTAATCTCTAAGAGTGTTTTTAAGTCAAAAGAACCAGCTACTTTGTTTTAAAATAAATTTATTAACCATTACCCTATTAATTTAACAAAATTCCCGTTTGTAATTTTTTTGTGTAAGAATATATTACCTTAGAAGTATGGAGTTCTTTCAAAATTCTATTATAGAGATGATAGTGGGTAACAGTGAAAGTCACAACTGAGAATTTAAGAATTTGCGAAAAATGTGGAAATGTTATGGCTAACAGGGTGATTAAAAGAGATTTGAATAATAAATCAGTTCATTTAGAAAGAATTTTTCAATGTATTGTTTGTAGACATTGGATTCCCTTAAGATAATTCTCTTTTTATTTTATTGTTAAAATATTTTAAAGTGTTATTAACCATACTTAAGCAAGTAATCCTCACCTAAGGTTTAAAGTAGAAGTTTTAAATAACACTTTAGCGAATATTGATTATGAACGAAAATATCGAACTCCCCGAAGAGTCTGTTTCGGTGAAAGCAAAATTAAGCTATAGCATAGGGGGCTTAGCAAATGGGTTGTTAAACGGATTTGTATTTGCAAATCTAACCTTTTTTTACAATGTAAAATTAGGTACGGACGAAAGTTTACTAATAATTGGTTGGTTAATATTCATAATCTGGAATACCATTAACGACCCCATCGCTTCTTACATTGTCGATAACACAAGAACAAAGATTGGTAGGAGAGTACCATACATTCGCTATGGGTCAATTTTCTATGGATTAGTTTTCATTTTCTGTTGGTTCCCAATATCTCCTTTAGATAACCAAGTTGGTTTATTCATAAATTTTGTGGTGGCACTTTTCCTCTTAGATACGATGTTTACTCTTGTAGGGGTATGTTTTTTTTCACTACCTAACGAGATTGCTATAACTGCGAAGGGTCGAGCAAGTATAGGAGTATATAATTCTACAGTAGGTTTAATTAATTTAGTTCTTGGCTTTATCTTACCTATAGTATTGCTTACTGGTCAAGAAGGAATCCATCCTTTGTTCGGACCAGTAATTGTAATTATTGGTCTTGGTAGTTCTGTGATATTATTTGTAACTTCATTCGGAATAAAAGAAAATATGTTTACTCAGCTTCAAGAACATGAAGGTTTCATAGAAGGATTAAAATTAACTCTAAAGAATAAACCATTTTGGATCCTTATGGTTCCAGCTTTTCTAATTGCGACACTTTATCCAATTTTTTTCACAGGAATTCTATATTATATTGATTATATTTTATCAGGACAATCCCCAGTTTATGTTTTACTAAGTATTATTATAGGAATTATCCTTGGATTGATCCTGACGTTGAAAAAAATCGCAAAATGGCAACCAAAAAAAACTATGATAATAAACGTATATTTAATTGTTGTTGGATTAATTCTACTTTTTATAGTTGGATACAATTCGATTTTAGCTTCAATTCCATTTCTACTCATAGGAATTGGATATGGTGGTGCAGCGATTGGTAATTTTGCGATAATGGGAGATGTAATTGATAACGATGAATTGATTACAGGAAAACGTAGAGAAGCAGTCTATGGTGGAGTTAATGCTATCGTTAACAAACCTGCAGTTTCTATAGCTAACGTATTATTCCTTGCGATTATAAGCGGATTTGGATTTATTTCTGAGCAGCAACTTCAAGAAAATATGGCGTTAATTGGGATTATGATTGCATTTTGTATCATCCCCGCTATCCTCTTATTCTTTACTGCTTTTAGCCTACGATGGTATCCCTTGGATGGGCCAGAATGGCTAGATAAGAAAAGGTATATCATGGAACTCCATAAAGAGAAGGAGAAAGAGTATCTTCAATCTTTATCTGAAAAAAAAGAGTCTAAAATCTCAAATTAATAATCAATTTTTTCATCTTTTTTCTTGAAAAGTTTCCTCTTTTTCGTTATTGAGCTCAATCCAAAGAGTAAGAATCCGATTTAGCTTTAATAATTACATTCAGCTATAACAGAGAAGAGAAAGGAAGGGAACGACATATTTGAGCAAAAATTATTAAATAGGGAGAGAATTAAACTCAGTGAGCTTAATAGAGGGCGAAATCCAATGTTAGCTCAAATTTTCGTGTTAAATTTCCCTTCTTAATAATAAATAGAATTACGTATTTTTAAAATAATCGCATTATAAATTAAAGATGCATTAATATTGGTAACGAATTTCATAAAAAATCCGAAATTTTAATTTTAGAACCGTCTTCTGCGGCAACTATTGTTTTAATATTGGTCTCTTCTCGCAGTTTTGCGATTTGGCTTGGTATATAATTTTTTGGGGAAAAAGAGCTGTCCATGTAGCTTCCAAAATGAGTAATTAACAGACCTTTTAACGAAGGAGTAATTTTATTTAGATATGGGATTACCTCGTCTGTGCAAACATGCCGTCGACATTGGATAGAGTCAGGTCTCAGTAAATTTAACACCAATATATCCACACCAGAGAATTGCTCCGAAAATCCGTCAAAAATTTTTGTATCACTGGAAAATGCGATCGAATAATCCTCTAGCTTGAATCTAACTCCAAAACCCTCAACTTTTGAGTGAACAACTTTAGTACCAAGTATTTCAACCCCTTTAAAATCAGCTTTATCGCCCTGTTTAAAGGGAATTATCATTTCTAGCATGTTTTGGTGGTATTTTGGTACAAAAGTTAACACTTCCTCGGTTGTTATTAGAATTCCTTTTTTTAAATAATTATAGTTTCTATCGTGGAGTTGTTCTCTCGATGCTTCAATAACAGCGCATAGATCGTTAAAATGATCAATATGCATGTGGGTAACAATAAAAAGCTCTGTCTTCGTAGGGTCTTCTTTGTATTGATTTATTCGAACTATGGCACCAGGTCCGGGATCAATATGAGCTTGAGTTCGGTTGAATTTATAAAGAATACCCCCTGTAGCCCTATATTGCGTTCTAATGTGGTGTCGTCCACCTCCAGAGCCTAAAATCACTAATTCGTCATTCATAGTTCAGTTCAAAAATAAAAATTGATTAGGTTAACTTTAATTCTAATATTTATTATTTTTCATCAATTCTTGGACCATTACATCAAAGACTTTATCGATATTATTTCCCGTTTTAGAAGAGGTTTTTATATAATCAATCATATGAAATGTATTTTTTATGCTGTTTGCTGATTCATCATCGACAGCAATAAATTCCTCCAGATCAAGTTTTGTTCCGACAAGTATAATCGGAAGATCAAATTCGTGCATTCTAACTATATTTACCCAATTCAAAATGTGATCAATTTTTGGCATCCTTGTAAGATCAAAAAGCAAAAGCGCTCCTTTTGCTCCCATGATAAAGCTTTCTAATAATTGTCGAAAACGCTCTTGACCTCCCAAATCCCAGATTTGAAGCGTACAATTTCCAATATTCTCATATATTACTTGTTTAATGAAGAAATCGACTCCCACAGTTGCTATGCTAGACGCGTCGAAGGTACCATCTACAAATTTTCTGAGTAGCGTGGTTTTACCTACTGCGCCATCACCGCCTACGAGTATCTTAAAAACGAAGTTCCTCATTTTGTATCGTGTATTTTAAAAATTAATCCATAACCTATTTATTATTAATAATACAAATTTGCCCTTTTATTTTATTATATTTATCCATATTTAGCTAAGTCTTCAAATCATTAATTAAAATTTCATCGATTTCATTCAAAATCAGTGCTAAATCCTCACTAAGAATTGATTGGATTTTATTTTTTGATATAATATCATTGTTTCTCCTTTTTAGTTCGAGGGTAGAGGTTTCAGATATTTTATGAGCCTTCTTTGCTAATTCCGTAAGCTTTCTATGATTTTCGTTATTCTCATCATAAATTTTTATTGGGATCTCAAACGGGATTTTAAAAATATGCCTTGAACTCTTTTTTATCTGAACTTGTCTTGTCATTAAAGGTGAATTTAGAATTGCAGATAAGTAATACGCTTCGTTCATATTATTGGTTGAATAAAAGCTTAAATCTCCAGTAATCAGAAAATCTCCTTGAACGACTGCGGAATTAACAACTGATCCAGAATTATTATAAACTACTTTTATTCTAGATATTTGACGAACATTTATTAATTTAGACCACCGGTTTAGGTTATCCATCAATGATTCGTTCATAGTCGAATCCTTTTTGTTATTTAAATAAATCTTATTAATTTTATCGTAAAATTTTTTAGCATGTGTTTTCAAAGATTGATAATCAAAGCTTAGGTTTTCTTTTTTTAAAGGTAAGAAGACATTATAGAAGTCATACACATAAAACTTCACCAATTCAGTACTCTTTATTACTTTAAACATATAATCTTTTTCAATAATCTCGTTTGAGAATTCAACTTTATCCCAAGGTTCTTTAGCTCTCTTGAAAATTCTCTGATCAGGATTTATTGTTATGAGAGAATCATTTCGAATTCTTTTTTCAAAGAAAATTAAATTTCTTGGATTTAAATCTGCTCCTTTATGGAAAAGCTTTTTATATTCACTCGTTTTAATTGGGATTAGTTGTTGTTTTTTTTCTTTAGTGACAAGCTTATTTGTATAATATTTATTTCCTTTAATTTCAGTACTATAAGGTACTAATACTTCAGTTTTTTCCAAGGAAAGCTCTATAGCATCGTAGTAATTTAATTTTTTACTATTTAAATTTACTGAAAAGAGAAAAGAAGGTACTTCCAAATTCTTTTTTACTTGATCTTCTGCTAATTTCTGAGCGTAAATGCATATAAAATCTATATTGAATATGTCAGTAATTTGTTTTGTAAATTCCCACAGTTTTATATTATGAAATCCCTGAAAATTACGAAATCGGGCTGCGTGAGATCCGTTTATAACGCCTTTAGTAATAACAAAAAAAATTTTTGCATGGTCTTTCAAAAGTGATATTTTAGCTTTATAGAAAAAGAGCGAAGCAATTTCAATATTTAAGACATTTTTGGGACGTGGCTTTATTTCAAGTTCTTCAGCTAATTTTTTTATTTTTTCTTGATAATTCCGGCTTTCTATATCCCTTAATGTGAACCAAGGAGGATTACCTATTACTAAATCAAATTTTTCTTTAATTTCTGCTTTATCCTGAAACAGAAAGTCAGCAGTTACAAAATTGGAATCAAGATGATGAAAATCTTCCTTTAGTAAATATAATAGGTTTAATTTGGTTAAATAGATCGATATTGGGTTTATATCATAACCATGCAATTTTTTAATAGCTTCCATTCTTTCTCTTTTAGTGTAACTCGCACTTAAAATTGTTTTAATTAGTTCAATAATAAAATTTCCTGAGCCACAGCACGGATCAATGACTTTTTCACCAAAAATATATGATTCTTTCACCATTTTTTTCACGATAAACGGAGGTGTATAAAACTCTCCAGATTTATGCCTGATATAAGCGTGTATAATATTTTGAACAGTGTCATCAAAAAAGTATTCAGGTTGGGTATCAATTAGTATTACTTTCTCTATAACATAAAGGATAAGTTGATCGAATTTTTCTGGTTCTAAATCTTTAAGTGTATTTATTAAAGGAGAAAAAAATCGCACTTCGATACCGCTATTAAAGTTAAACATTTCTTTAACTTTTCGCGGGATTGAATTAAGAAAGCTAGGGGTAATCTTAGCTTGATTTGAATTTAGATCTTGATTTAACACAAATTTAACGATAAAAAATTGAGAGATCAAGTATACTAATGAGTAAATAATATACAAATCAATATTTGTATATTTTTTTTCATAGATTTTCACATAGTAAGCATACCATTCTTTATAGTTCTTAGATTCTTGAATGTCTATGCTTAATAAATACTCCTTAATAAGATTAAATTCACTCTCAAACTTCGATGCATCAAATTTCATGAGAATATAAGAACCCAGAGCTTTGTTAAAATTTTTGATTAGTTTTTACTTCTTTCATAGAATAATCAATGAATTAATATTAAAATATTAATTTAACTCACTACCATATTATATCAACATTTTAGTGAAAATCGGATTTAGCGTTAAGTTGACATCGTCAGATATAAAATTGTCAAAAACTCTCGAGAAAGGTATTGTATTTTCATGTCAAATGTGTGGTTCGTGCTGCAGAGGGTTCGAAGAGGGGGAAGTATATATCTATAAGGACGATATCGAGCGGTTAACTGAGTTCTTACACATCTCAAGCAAAGCGGAACTAAAGAAATTTGCGAAAAAATACCTTAAAATTATAGACGATTCATTTTATTGGAAGGAACCTGAAGAACAGAATGGAAAAACCTATACATTTAAAAGTTTAGGATTTAAATTTACTGGAGACGACGAACATTGTCATTTTTTGAAGGATAATACGTGTTCTATACATGAAAATAGACCTTTTCAATGCAAATGCTTTCCATTTTGGCAGATGTTAGTTTCTAGCAGAGAAAATTTGATAGATTATGCTAAAAAATGTCCAGGATTAAATGTATCAAAGGGAAAATATTACTCAAAAGAAGAAATCTTAGATTGGGCTAATAGAGAATACGAAATGGAGAAAATATATTTTTTTGAAATAAGACGGAACGATTTTAACATCTTCAAAGTGTACCCTTTCTTATCAAAAGATATGCTATATAAGTAAATACCTCAAAATCTCTATTCTAAACAATGGTTAAAATTAATTTTAATCATATATTAGGAACAATTAATATAAACATCATTTTATATTACTCATAGCTTCGCAAAAATTAAATATAAATATGAGGGTTTAAATTGAAAATTGGCTTATTCATCTGCGACTGTGGTAAGAATATTAGCGGAGTAATTGACAACAGCAAATTAATAGACCACTTTAAAGAGTACCCCGATGTTCACGTGATAGGAGATCAATATTTATGCGCAGAATTAGGTTTAACAAAAGTTACTAGCGAGATAAAAGAACATGAGATCGACCGGGTAGTAATAGCTGCTTGTTCTTTTAAATTGCATGGATTGTTGTTTAGAAAAACAATAGAAAAAGCGGGTATCAATCGATATTTGATATCTTTTGCAAATATCAGAGAACAAAATTCTTGGGTACATGACGATAATCCTGAGAAAGCTACAACGAAAGCAATAGATCAAATAAATATGGCAATAGAACAAGTTAAACTTCTCGAACCCTTAGAAGTTCAATTTGCAAAGGTCAATCCTTCGGCCCTAATTATCGGGGGTGGGATTGCCGGGATTAAAGCCTCACTAGTTATAGCAGATGCGGGATACAAGGTTTACTTAGTGGAAAAAGACTTAACAATTGGAGGTAAAATGGCTCTTTTTGACAAGACATTTCCCACGCTAGATTGTTCCATATGTATTCTTGGACCACTGATGTCAGAAGTTAAGGATCATCCGAATATTAAGTTATTAACTTATAGTACCATAGAAAGTATTGATGGATATGTTGGAAACTTCAATGTAAGAGTTAAGAAACAACCACGGTTTGTTGACGAAGAAACTTGCGTTGGTTGCTTTAATTTATGTAGGGATGTTTGTCCCATTGATGTTGAAGACACTTTCTTTCCTAGAAAAGCTATAGATGTAGCTTATCCACAGGCGATTCCTCTTATTCCAAACATATTAGAGGAGTATTGTATTGGATGTAAAGCGTGTGCCCAAGCTTGTGATCGCGACGCAATTGATTTTGAGCAAAAATCCGAAATAATTGAATTTGAAGTTGGAACTATAATAACCGCTACAGGATTCAAAACATTTGATCCTAGTTTGCTTGGTGAATTTAATTATCAAAAATATCTGGATGTAGTTACAACCATGCAAGTTGAGCGTTTGCTAAATAATGATGGACCGACGCATGGAAAGATCGTGAGACCATCTAATGGGGAGATACCTACAAGAGTTTCATTTATTCTATGTGTAGGTTCACGAAATAGGGCGATTCACCACGATTATTGTAGTCAAGTATGTTGCAATGTTTCAATTAAACAAGCCGTACTGATAAAGAAGGAGTATCCAGAGACTGAAATTAACATATATTATAATGACATACGAGCAGTTGGAAAAAAATGTGAGGAGTTCTATAATCGCGCTCAAGAAGTTTTTGGTATTAGATTTATAAAGAGTAATATATCTGCCATTCTAAAAGATGACTTATCTGAGACTGGGGAATTATTGATTCGGGGCGAAGATGTAATAGGTGATAGAATTTTTGAAAGTAAGGCTGACCTCGTCGTTTTGGCAGTTGGAATTGAACCTGCTGAAAACACAGATGAATTAAGTCAATTACTTAACATTTCTCAAGGTCCATATGGATTTTTATTAGAAAAGCATCTTAAGATAAAACCTTCTGAAACTTCCGTAAGTGGTGTATTTTTAGCAGGAGCAATCCAAGGTCCAAAAGATATTCCCACTAGTATAGCTCACGCAGAAAGTGCGGCCGCGAAAGCAATTGCCTTAATGTCTAAAGAGCATGTCGAACTTGATCCCCATATCGTATACTTTAATTCAAATGAATGTGATTTATGCAGACTTTGTGAGAATATTTGTATATATAATGCATTAAAAATTGAAAATGATAAACTAAATATCATTAATGCGAATTGTACGGGATGTGGGGCATGCGCAGCGATGTGCCATACTGATGCGTTATATATTCCTGGTTTTACTAAAAAACAAATAAGTGCTCAAATTAATAAGATTTTGACTGAGAAATCTGAATATCCATTAATTGTAGCTTTCCTTTGTAATTGGTGTTCTTACATGGGAGCAGATTTGGCTGGAACAAGCAAATTAAATTATCCTACCAATGTAAGATCAATCCGGGTTATGTGTACAGCAATGCTAAACCCATCATTAGTATTTGAAGCTTTTTTTAATGGAGCCGATGGAGTATTGATTGCAGGTTGCCACCCACAAGATTGCCATTACGATACGGGTTTTATAGAAGCAGCCAATAGATATGAAAGTGTTCGAGAAATCCTTGGTGAGGCGGGAATAAATGAAAATCGTGTGAGGATAGAAAGTATTTCTGCTGGAGAAGGTGAAAAGTTCGCACATGTTGTATCAAATTTTAAAAGTGAACTTGAAAAATTAGGACCATTAAAACCGGGAGAATATAAAAAACCATATGTTGGTGAAAACAAGAAAGAGAAAAAAAAAGCAAAATTAAATGAATTATAAAGATGTAAGGATTTTAAGGCTATTTTTCTTTAATAAATTAAACTAAGTACCTAAATTCTTTTAATTGAAAAATTATGAAAGTTCGAGCTATTACAGTTGGAAATAAAATCCCATATTTGATAGAAGATCAAGAACTTGAAGAAAGTTTAGAATACAATCTTCAAAATTTTTACTCTTTCAATTCTGAACTTGTTCAAAGGCTTAGCGAGAAAGAAATTGAAGTACAATCGAAAAGATTGTGTTCTCAACCAATATTATCGTACGAACAACAATTTTATTCTAAGAATTTAAATGAAACCATCACAAGAATCCACGATCAACTGGAAATTATAGAAAAAATCATATCAAAATATGAATTTGATTATTTTGCTTCCTGCGCTGTATTAGCGGACGAACAAATACAAAAATATGGGATATATGAGAAATTATTATTAAATGAAGTACCTAACTTCATTAAGAGGAGAAAGAAGTTCTTTACTTCTGTTCATGTAGCATCCAAGGAAAACGGAATTAATTTAGGTGCTCTTCGTTCCAGTGCTAAAATTATAAAAACATTGTCCATTCCGGATCCTTTCAATAATTTGAACTTTTGCGTTAGTTCTAATGTTCCACCCGATACTCCTTTTTTCCCGGCAGCTTATCATGTTTCCGAAAATCCCTCGGTTGGACTGGCTTTGGAAATGGCAGATGAAGTCGTGGATGTCTTCGAAAGTTCAAAAAGTATTGGAGAGGCTTATAATAACTTGACAATACGATTTAACGAGATTTACGACAATTTAGTTGGTATCTGTGAGGATGTTGCAAATAAATACAAAATCGAATTCAAAGGAATAGATTTTTCCCCAGCACCCTATCCTACAGTAGAAAAAAGCATAGGGACTGCCTTCGAAAAATTGAATTTTGAATATTTTGGGGCTCCGGGAGCACTAATAGGCGTAGCTCTGATAAAAAAAGCTATTCCAAAAAAGAAGAAAGTTATAGGATTCTCAGGATTTATGCCTTCTGTTCTTGAGGATTATACTATAGCTAAAAGTCTATCAGAAAACAACTTTAACTTAGACACTTTACTACTTTATGCAACTATGTGCGGAACAGGATTAGATTGTGTTCCGTTACCGGGTGATATAACAGAAAGAGAATTATTTTATATTTTACTAGATCTTTGTACGATTTCTTTAAATTTAAATAAACCTCTGACGGCTCGACTCATGCCGATCCCTGAAAGAAACGCGGGGGATATCGTAGATTTCGATTTTGAGTACTTTGCATCTTCAAAAGTTATGAAAATTAAAAGATTAACACAACAAATTGAGAATGATCTTTTTTCTAGTAAAGAAAAAAGTATTGATTTTTTATAACTACTCTTTTGATGATCGGCGATAACTGCTGAAATAAATTAGGTAGAGATCTTTAGCATAATATCATTCAAAGTATTCTATTACTTTTCCGCTTTGAGTAATTTCATAGAAAATTTCACCGCTAACATCATCTTTGATGGAATTTATACAAAAAGCTTTTATTAAGTAATCAATGTTATAAACTAATTGTTCTTCTTCTTTAATAAAATTAGAATCTATAAGCTGTTTAAGAAGTTCTTTCTTGGAAATTTTCTTGGTTTTATTCACTATCTCCAATATCTCCCTTCTTACAGGGTGGTTTACTGCTTTTAAATAAAGATCGTGCAAATATTTAGTCCCCTCCATAGTTTGACTATATTCTTCCATTGATTTGTAATTTTTAAAATCAAATTCATCTGGCATATATTATTCAAAGGTATAAAAAATTAAAGTTTTTCTACGAGTTATTTATTAGGTTATTAAACAAAAAGAATGATGGACTTTTTATAGAAAGTTTTAAAAATAAAGATACTAGTAAAAATATTCAAATTTAAAGAAGTGTGAATGTAATGGAAAAACCTCGAACTCAAACCGTAAATCCTATTGACCGAGCGAATAAGAAAGAAAGAGCAATCGATCGTTTAGAAGATTTATGGGGAAAAAGCTCAAAAACAGCTGAAAACTCCAAGTATCTTAGCAAAAAATTAACAGTAAAACTGGAAACTAATGGATTTGAAAAGCGTAAGATTTTGTTAAAGTTAGAATGCGGTAAGTCGAAGATAAACTCAAACAATTATCACCTTCTTTCTGATTTGTTAAAAGAATTTTTTGCCTCCGATTCTCACTCAGATTAAGCTCTAATTTTTGGGTAAAAAATTAAAAGTAAAACATTTTATAGTAAGGCTCTTATTTCTTTGTTAGTTCCAATTTAAAAAAACTGGTGATTGAAAATAAATTTTGAAGAAATTAAAAAATTACTCGGCGATGATGCGGATAAGCTTTTAAATCATACATGCACTGGTATTCCAAAAGAAATGATTCACGTACCTGGTCCAGATTTTATAGATAGAGTGTGGGAGCATTCTGATCGTAATAATTTAGTACTGAATAATATAGAACGCATGTTTAATCAGCGTGGTAGATTAGCGGGTACTGGATATCTATCTATTCTCCCTGTAGATCAAGGAGTTGAACATACTGCTTCAGCCAGTTTTGCAATCAATCCTCGATATTTCGATCCAGAAAACATCGTCAAATTAGCGATAGAGGGAGGATGTAGCGGTGTAGCGTCTACTCTAGGAGTATTAGGTTCGATAAGTAGGAAATATGCGTCCAAAATTCCATTTATTGTAAAACTAAATCACAACGAATTACTAACTAAACCAGATTTATCAGATCAAACTATGTTCGCTACCGTTGATCAAGCTTGGGATATGGGTGCTGCAGCTGTTGGCTCCACAATATATTTTGGGTCTCCATACTCAAGAAGACAAATTCAAGAGACATCTGAAGCGTTCAAATACGCTCACGAACTTGGATTAGTGTGCGTTCTATGGACTTATCTTAGGAATACGGAAGAATTTATAAAAGATGGAAAGGATTATCACACGGCAAACGATTTAGAAAGTCAAGCAAACTATCTCGGAGTTACTATAGAAGCTGACATTGTAAAACAGAAATTGTCTACGTTAAATCGTGGCTTCCTTGATTTAAAGTACGGTAAAACCGACAAACTTGTTTACGACAAATTAGCAACAGATCATCCCATCGAATGGAACCGTTATCAAGTTGCTAATTGTTATATGGGAAGGGTTGGTTTAATTAACTCTGGCGGAGAAACGGGTGGAAACGACTTGGCTGATGCTGTGAAGGCTGCAGTCATCAATAAACGCTCTGGTGGTACGGGACTCATATTAGGTAGAAAGGCGTTTAAGAAACCAACACCGGAGGGAATTAGAATTCTTAACGCAGTACAAGATGTATATTTATCTAAAGACATAACCATAGCTTAAAATAAAACAATTTTTTTTTAACCTATTTACTTTTTACTGGAATATTTGATTTTTAAAAATTGGTCTCCATTAAGTTAATTAAAACTAAATTCTATTATAATCATAAGTTAAAAGGAGTAATATAGAGAAATTTAAAAAAGAGTATATAAAATGGGAAACGATAGATATAATCAAGATCGTACGAACAATCCTTATAGGGTAAATAGAGAACCTGTTCGTGAATCAAATCCAACGAGTTTTGCAAATCCCGTAATTGATTTTGAAACCCAGCGTATTTGCCTTGCGTGCGGAAAAGTCATTAAAATTGGGCATAATTTTTGCAAATTTTGCGGAGTAGATTTAAGCGGTATACAACCGCTTGGATATTCGGATAGAACATTAAAGGAATTAGCCAACACGGCTTTAACAGATCCTAATCCAGGCGTTAGGAAAGACGCTGTAGACACTTTAGGAGATTTAGGAGAAAGCGAAGTTTTGGGAGTTTTTGCCTACATCCTATTAAACGACAGAGACGAAATTGTTCGACAAGAAGCTGCTGATGAATTGGGCGAAATTGGTCACCCTCACTCTCTTGATGTGTTAGCTAGAGCTTTAAAAGATCCAAGTCCAATAGTACGAAAAGAGGCAATAGAGGGTTTAAAGAAAATTAAAAAGAAAAACAAGCCCGAGAAAAAAGCAGAAGCGGAAAAAGAGGAAGAAGAAGTGTCAAAACCAGTTGAAAACAAACAAAATATTGCTGATCACTACGATTTGGAAGATGAAGATGAATCAGAAGAGGATACCCTCAGAGAGATTGAGGTAGAAGACAAAGATGAAGATTCGTACGAACTATAAAATTAACGAGAATCTCATCTAATTTACTTTATTTTTAAATATTAATTAACAAAGATTACCTAATACTTAATCTTCGCTACTAGGGATTTTTGGCAGTTCTCTTCTAGTAGTGGGTTTAGGTTTTTCAACATTAAGTTTGGAAGAAGGTTCACCTTTCTTGAGAACTTCTACTGCTTCGACTATCCCTTTCTTTTCATCAAAATAAACTCTGAAGACATTCTCATCCAATTCAAGTACGCCTTTCGGAACCTTTTTAACTTCTTCCCAAACGATTTCAACGACATTCTTTCCAAAAACATCTGTTACTTTCGAAACAGCACCATATAAGTTATGTCCAAGAATTAAGTTTTGTCGCTCCATATTTTCTGGGACGCTAATTTTTAATATTTTTTCTTTGATTTTTTCTTTTTCCTCTTCTGCTAATCCAATAGTTGCGCTAAGTTTTGAAGGTCGTACCAATCGATCTCTTTCCTTTTTCAAAGGGATTCCTATTCCAATTGAGGACATTACCACATCATCAGTTGTGTCTTCTAAACCTGGAGAATAATAGTCGTCATCAAGTTTCACCTTCCCCTCTTTCTTTTCTTTCGCAAGGCGTTTTTGCTCGAGCAACATATCGCGCTCAATGTTTCTTATATAGCGCATATCGGGAAGCCGCTCTATTACTTCCATAGATTCTAACCTGAACGCGTTTAAAAATTCTTGCAGTTCATCTCCTTGATCTATGGAGATTATTTTACATCTATGATATCGAGAGTCATCTATTAAATTTTTTTGCAAATCCTGTGCTACTCGAGAGCTTATAAACCTTTTTCTTACAGGAGATTTTGAGCCTTTCCAAATGTAAATCCTCCTAAGGTCCTCACGTATTATTATTAGCACTTGTTCAGGATTTAAATGATTTTGAAGCTCTTCTGGCTTAATATTTAATTTCGTGCGTTCTCCCGTGTTCTGCAGGTCGTAAACTATGAACTCTTCGTAGATTTCGGTCATAAGTTATTTTTATAACATGTTTAAGTTTAAAGAATAGTTTTAAAAAAGGGTTATCTAACCAAATAGTCTTTTTACCAAAATATAAAATTTCCGATATTAAAATCTATTTAAAAACTCATTCGCTTTCATTAAAAATAATAGAATATAAAAAATAAAATAAAAAAAAATTAAAAAAAAACAAACAGACTAATCTTATAACGCTTAATTTCTATTTTCCTCTTTTTCATGGTGTAACATTATGACTATCCCTAGGATAAGCATTGCGGAATCGTCGTCAAGGTCTGGAGACATTTTTATTCCAAAAGTATTTTTTAGAAGACTTTTCCATAATTTTTTTCGTATTTCGGCAACTTCTTGACCATCTTTAAAAATCTTGAATTTAAGCGTCATGATGTTTCCTTTCATCGTGAAAACTCTATTCTCGTTAGGATCCTCAAACCAATAACTTGGCTTAATGGCTACGATCTTTCTTTTAAGTTTCCCAATTAATTTATCATCCTCTTTCTCCCCTCCTGTATAAAACTTGTAAGTAGCCCGTAAGGAGATTAATTTTTCTTGAATCGTCAATATGGGAACTTCATCAAGATCTCTTATCCGGTAGGTATTTCCAATCTTTATTAATTTTCCACGAAAAGTACCTAATAATTCATCGTTAAGGTTTCTAATCTCTCCCTTATCTGTTAAAGAAATCATTTTCTCACGAAGCATAAATTCTCTCGTTTTTTGAAGCGACATAATTTTTTCTCTTTTTCTTTCTATTAAGGTTTTAAAGGAATAATCAAATTATATCTATAAAAATTTTTGCTCTTTTTAACAATTGGACTACTAGAACTTATTAATACAGTAGTACACATATAAAATAAGAAACTAAGAAATACATTTATTTTATTAAGAATAAGAAAAAGGTAAAAAAAAATGGCATTAGTTTATAGTACCGAGGGTTATTTTTGCGAAGGGGAAGTAGAAAAGGATTGGAAGTTCAAGATGGAACACGGAAGAATTATTTTATCAGAATCGGAGCTAAATCTCGTAAAAAAATCAAATATAAAACTTACTGAAATAGGTTCCTCGGTTGATAATTATAAAGAAGGTTTTGTAATTCCTTTAACGCAAATTAAAAAAGCGTATAGTGCAACAATCCAAAAAATCTATGTTGTAGTAATTGAAACCAGGGATGGTCTTTCGTTTTCTATAACTATGGCGAATGAAAGAAGTAGTGGACGCCAAGAAAGTATCAATTTAAGTGAAGTAATCAATTCTACAATATTACTCGCGATTAAAGCGAATAGAAATGCACAGAATGTTGGCGATTTTGAGGTAAAACCTTTAACTAATAGATGTTTTAATTGTGGGGAAGAGATTTCTCATACTTGGAAATTTTGTAAAAATTGTGGAAGAGAGCTATAAAAATTAAAAAAAGATAGGAATTATTTTTACATAAAAACTTCTTGAATCACATTCTACGACGAGGGCCTCCAAAAGGAACTGGAAACCTTCCACGGCGGCGTGGCCCCATTCCACCAACCATAGGACCCATTCCACCACTATCGTGCATCACATTATCAATGGACAAAACAAAACCTACTAAAATCCTTCTATCAGTCTCATTGTCTAGAATTCTTAGGGCGTATCTATCTGCAAAGTCAAATATTCCTCCCAAGAATACATCTCGCCACCGGTCGGCTTTTTCTATTTCTGCTACTAATTTTCCTGTAGTTAAATCGTAGATTTTAAACGACCAGCCAAAAAAGTCTCCATCAGCTTCAAACCAGCGCATACCAAGAGGATCTTCCAAAAAGAATTTCGACCTAAAGAATGTTAATATTTTCTTTTTAATTCTTGCGATAAGTTCTCCATCTGGGGTTTTCAAATCTTGAGCCCCTCGGGCAGAAACTATTTTACTATGAATGGTGGCAACAATCGTTCCATCAAGTTCTTGAAGTTCAACTCTTCTCCTTATGCTAAAAAGAATTCTATTCATTCTTCCAATAAGTTTTCCCTCTTCATCCATAATATCGCCGTATCCCATATCCCACATGCGTTCTTTAATTATGTAATAATTTCGGTTTAAATCAAACAAACTAGCACTTTCTAGAGGTCTTTGTTTTGGAGCTGAAGTTAAGCTAATTTGATTTTGATTTTTATTTTTGGGTGGGCTCTTAACAGATCGTAGTTCAGTTCCACATTTTTCACAAAATTTCTGATCTTCACTAGCAGGGTCTCCACAATTTGGGCACTTCATAAAATCAACCTTTTCTATAATTTATCAATATTTTATTTTAATCATCAATAATCAATTTAGTCTAATAAATGTAAGGATAGGTTGGAATCCCTACTTGCATTGTAAAGAAATGTTTTAATTATACTAAGATTATAATTATAGTATAATAAAGAAGTGGGAAAAAATTGTCAACAAAATCAAAGATACCAAGTTTATTAAAATTTAAAGATTATGTAACGCTTATCGGGACCACGATCGGAATTATTGCGCTGATTTGTGGCTCATTTGGAACCCGGGATGCTGTTTCCTTAGGTTTCTTTTTAATCTCAATTACTTTGGGAACCGATCTTATTGATGGTTATATCGCAAGAAAAACGGGAACTGTAAACGATATGGGCAGAGAATTAGATTCTCTAAGCGATTCCTTAACATTCGGTATTGTCCCAGCAATCTTGTCCTTTCAAGCATTCAAAACTGGAACAGTCTACGATTTTATCCTAGTAATCGGATGCATATGTTTCGCCTTAGGCGCAGTGTTAAGGTTAGCTAGATTTAATATCCTCGAAGATCCCGGATATATAGGTGTACCTACACCTGTAAGTTGTCTTTTAATAATAGGATTCTTCTATGCAAATTATTTTCACGCGTTTGCATATGGTGGTTTAACTTATCCTTTCTTGGATATAGCTTATTATATTGTGCCCTTTCTATTAGCTTTCATTGGGTGGTTAAATATAACTACTTACATTAAATTTGGTGAAAAAGGTAGAAGTGTGTATTATATTTTTATTCTTTTCGCTCCACTCTCTCCTATTTTTGGGCTCATTGGTATACTAAATCCCAATTTTATGGTATCAATGACTGTAGCAATTATTTTTTTGATAGCATTTATTACATTGCTTGTTTGGGTAACCTTTCACTCTTTTTTGTTAAACTTACTCGCAAAAGGGAAAGACACAAAATCAGATTAATTGCTATAGGAATTTTTTAAAAGGTTTAAACTTAAACATGTTATAGAATGTGTTCCTTCCATTCTTCAATGCTTTCAATAATGTGCTTAATATCTACATCGTTTAAATGACTTAACTGATTTTTATACTGATTTATTTTGCTTCTAATCTTGTGAAGGGTAACACTAAATCCTTTTTTTTCTAAAATCAAATCTGCAATGTTCGCCATTTCTTTACTAAATTCATCGCCCTTAAGCTTATGTAGCTTATTGATTAAAGTCTTAAACGCGTTATTTATTATAATTCCAGATTCATCAAGTATCTTTGGCTCTTTAGTAGGTTTAGGTATTTGATCGGATTCCTGTACTTCTTTAGGTTCTTTGATTTTGTTATTGAGTTTTTCAGCTAAATGTGCAATCTTACCTTCCGAGGATTCAGCCTTTTGTTTTATTACTTTATTAATAACCGGTATTTTAGTTATAGGAGTAGGAGTAGTTTTTATCGTTGTTTTAATCGGAGATGGTCCAATAGGTTTAGATGTTTCTGTGGTTATAGGTGTTTTTGAAACGCTACTCTTTTTTGAAACCGTTATATTAAGAGCTCTAGGCGTTTCATGCAAACTCGAGCTACCTATATCCCATATCGCTTTAACAACAAAATGGAACAACTTTATTAGAGATTTATTGTTTGAAGCGAAACCAATAAAATTATCTGAAGAGTTTTTTGATTCCGTATCTATGATACCAATTACAAGGTTATCTTCGTCCCCCCTACAAATGATAACATTTTCGTTTTTGAGGATTCTGTATTCGAAGCTTTTTAAATCTTTATACTTTTTAACGAGACTATTAGTGTGAGCTTCTGAGGAAGCAATTTGAATTTTAATGCTACTTGGAATATCTTTAAAACCATCGAATGAAAGATGTTCTTCTAGTTTTGGGACAACTACCAATAAATTTTGAGTAGAATGAGAGATAATATTACTTATTTCTTCTTTTACTCTTGCTTTGCTTTTGATTCGCCAAACATTATCGGTTTCTAGCTCATTTGATTCTATAATTGTATTAAAATAGCTGTTTAAAGTATTATTAATTGGTTCATTTAAGGATGCTACCGAATCGACGGATTTTTCTATGATTTCGGTGAAATTATCAATTATTATTTTTTCGAACTCTTTAAGGTCCTTTTCTAAGCGTGCTTTCTTATTTTGGATCTGTTCAATTATATTTTTAATCTTTTTTTCATTTGTAGACAGCATATTAAGTAATATCATCTGAAAATCGTCTCGAAATTGAAATGTGGAATCCAGAATATTATTTAGCGATTCGATTGTATTGTTAAACTCGTCTCCAATCAATTTATGTAAGTTGGCAGTAAAATCTCCAAGCAATTTATTAAAATTTTCCCTGAAGGCTTCTTCGACTATTTCTTTTACAACATTCTCTGATTTTTTTAATTCTAAACTCTCGATTTTACTGTAAATTTCATTTTTAATATTGGCAATTAATTTGATTAGCGATGAAAATTGAGTCTGAGTTACGCCCTTGATTGTTTGACGTAAGTTCTCCAATACATCTTTTATGATGTTTAAATTTTCCATTCCTTTTACAATATCATCAATATCTTGTTTCTGGATGATAACATCCTCTTCAACATCTTTTCTTAATTCTTGCGCTGCGTTATACACTGTATTCAATTCAATTATCTGATTATCCTGGAAAATTTTTGCTAAAGATTTTGAGAGCAGAAGTTGTAATTGGCTTTTAATGCTAGTTAGATTATTGCTAATGTTTGTATAATAATTTAATATAGGTTTTATTGGAGGGATTGCTAAGTATTGCAAAATTAAACCTTGAATTTGATTGGAATTTGGAACGAATAAGCCATTATCAATGAGGGCTCCTAATACTTTATTAAAATCTTCTTGAGGCATATTTGGTAAAAAAGAATAGAGTTCAAGAGATGATAAGGGTTGTTGACCAATACATTTAATGTATAATTTAATAGCGTTATCTGAAAGTTGAAAGTTTTTTAAAAATTCTTCCATTTTAAGCTCATTCCTTTTTCTTTTTAATAATATATACAATAAATATTTATTTTTTAAGTTTTTTAGATAAAACAAATATTTAAAGAATAACTTTCTACACTAAATTATAAATCTTATTAGTATTCAAAATCATTATGAGTCCTACTTACGAAGATATTTTTTTCTACTTAGATTTAACGAAAGACATCTTAAAGAAGAAAGAAGTTATTAAAGCAATTAAGGATTACATATCTGAAAAAAATAAAACTAATCTTAAAGGACATTATGGCTTGCTGATATTCCAAGAAGAGGGAAATCCCATTTTTATAACTGATAAAAAAGATTCTAGTATTATAGAAAATGCTATTGAAGAAAATTGGAAATCTCGTCCAAAAAAGCAATCCTTTTTTGAAAATGGTTTATTTTATATATTTTCGTATATCGCTGAGACAATAAAGAAAAAATCGAGACATAATAGAATAATCATAATTACTGATACACCAAGCGATCTATCTGAAGATTATACAGAAGCACTATTCGGATTGGTTTCTAAAATAAAAGTTATACCCACATTTATAGATATCATACGAGTTTCAGAGAAAGAAGAACGATTTTTTAAAGATGATGTTAAATTAAATATACTCGCTAGCGACACGAACGGTGGGATATTTTATCTCTCAGATAAAAAAGATTTCCTGTCGATTATTAAGAAATTAACCAATACTAAGCAAATTGTTAATTTATTCGGCGGAGGATCAGAAAAAATTAAAATACGCAAAGAAGATTACGATTTTTATTCTGATCTAGCTAAGAGTTTAAAGCCTTCACACACCGACGAAGTTGGTTTGAAATGTCATCTATGTCAAGAAGAAATTTGTCCATGTTGTGCCGATATAAACGATATTTTGCAACTTTGCGAAGGATGTGGAGCGGCATTTCATAATTGTTGTGTGACTAATTACACGATTCAGAATAATATAGGCATTCCGCATCTTTTTAGATGTCCAAAATG
>Ga0307377_10002686_pt1 | contig 20731 bp, 22 predicted proteins | sample TR3MG_FD_202535 | JGI IMG/M metagenome (GOLD analysis project Ga0307377, IMG submission 202535) | Soil microbial communities from Risofladan, Vaasa, Finland - TR-3 | ecosystem: Environmental > Terrestrial > Soil > Coastal area > Acid sulfate soil | place: Finland: Risofladan, Vaasa | collected... | reverse complement strand
CGGCGAGCAGCGCCGGCGTCGCGAAGTCCTCGCGGAGGTAATTGCCGGCGGCGCGGAGGAACGTGGGGAGGCACGTGGCGTAGAGGGCGGTGGCCGCCCACGCCGGCCACGGCCGCCGGAACATGACCCAGAAAAGAAGGAAAGCCGCGGGAACGTACGTCGCCGCGTAGAACGCCATGAAGTACCGGAGGTACGCGTAGCGGTCGGCCGGGCCGAATCCGGCGCTCCACAGCCTGTAGCTCAAGCCGACGGCGTAGTCCGGCAGCGGCATTATCATCTCGTCGCGCGGAAAGCCTTCGGGCCATTGGACCATCGGGTCGGCGCGCGGCAGCGCCTCGCCCTTCATAATCATTTCCGCGTACCGGAACCGGACCAGCGACTCCGAGTACATCTCGTTGGTTTGGGGGGTAAGCTTTAAAAGGAAGTCGACGCGGGCGACGGCTACGGCGGCCAGGGCGAGCGCCGTCGCGGCCACGACTATGCCGGGTCGGCGCGCGGCCGCGGCCCAAAGCGAACGGGCCCGCGAAACGAGGCGGGAGGGGAACGCAGCCATAGGTTTAAAAAAAGCCCCCGCCGCCGGGGGCCGACCGCGGCCGCTACGAGTTGCGGCCGGCGGTCCGGATGAGGTCCAGCGCGATCACTTGCCGCTGGATCTGGTTCGTCCCTTCGTAGAGCTGCGTGATTTTGGCGTCGCGAAAGTACTTCTCGATGGGGTACTCGCGCATGTAGCCGTAGCCGCCGAATATCTGGAGTGCGTCGGCGGTCACCTCGACGGCGATGTCGGAGGCGAAAGCCTTACAGGCGGAAGAGTAACGGCTGACGTCGCGGGCGCCGGCGTCAATCGTTCGCGCCGCGGCGTACGTCAGCGCGCGCGCCGCCTCGACCTTTATCGCCATATCGGCCAGCATGAACTGCAACCCCTGGAAGCTCGAGATGGGTTGGCCGAACTGGCGGCGCTCTTTGGCGTAGGCCACGGCGAGCTCGAGCGCGCCCTGGGCGATGCCCACGGCCTGCGCGGCGACGCCGGGCCGCGTCCGGTCGAAGGTCCGCATCGCCGTGATGAAACCGGTGCCCTCTTTACCGAGCAGGTTCGCCGCCGGCACCGTACAGTCGCTAAATATTAATTCCCGCGTCGCCGACGCGCGGATGCCGAGCTTGTCTTCCCTTTTGCCGAACGTGAAGCCGGGGGTGCCCTTCTCGACCGCGAGAGCGCTCAGGCCGCGGGCGCCGCGCGCCGGGTCGGTACTCGCGACGACGACGTATATCTCGGCCTCGCCGCCGTTGGTTATCCACTGCTTGGTCCCGTTGAGGACGTAATGGTCGCCGTCGCGGCGGGCCCGCGTCCGCACCGCCGACGGGTCCGAGCCGGCCTCGGCCTCGGTTAGGGCGAACGCCGCGAGCGCTTTGCCCGCGGCCACGCGCGGCAGGAACCTCTTCTTCTGCTCGTCGTTCCCCGCGATCAAAATAGGTTCTACGGCGAGCGCGGTCCCCAGCAGCGCGAGCGCGATGCCGGCGCACGCCCGGGACAGCTCCTCGGCGACGATGCACAGCTCGAAGGTGCCCATACCCAGGCCGTCGTATTCTTCCGGGACGAAGACGCGGAAGAGGTCCGCCTGCGCGAAGACCTCTACCATGTCCCACGGGAACTCGTCGTGCCGGTCGTAGTGCTCGGCCTTGGGCGCGACGGTGTTGCGCGCAATATCGCGGGTTAGCTTCTGGAGCTCGCGTTGCTCTTCGGTCAACAAGTAGTCCATCGGGTTAGTTCGCCTTTGTTTCTTTTTGGTGGGGCGCGCGTTGGCGCTTCTTCGACCGGAGGAGCTGCAGCGTTTTGTGCGCCGCCCTCATTTCGGCGTCTTTCTTGGAGCGGCCCCGGGCCTTGCCGTACACTTTACCTTTTATTTCGACGCCCACGACGAACTCGGCGTTGTGCTGCGGGCCCCGCCGGGTGAGGACGCGGTAGGTCGGGTTTTCGCCGAACCGCTCCAACACGACGCGCTGCAGCAGCGATTTGTAATTCTCGAGGTTGCCGCGCGAGACTATTTTCTGGATGCGCCCCTCGAGTTGCTCGGTTATGAAATCCTTCGTCTCGTCGATGGTCGACGAGAGGTAGAGCGCGCCCACCAGCGCCTCGAAAATGTCGGAGAGGATGGAGGGTTTACGCCGGCCGCGGCTCAGGACCTCCCCTTTGCCGAGGTGCATAAGCCGATTCAGGCCCAACTCGGTCGCGATTTCGGACAGCGTGGTCTGGCTGACGACCTCGCTTTTGATCTTCGTCATGTCCCCTTCGTTCATGTCCGGGAAAGTGTTGTAGAGGTATTCGACGACGACGAGGCCTATGACGGAGTCGCCCAGGAACTCGAGCCGCTCGTAATCCTCGGTGTCTTGTTCCGACTCGTGGGCGAACGAGGTATGGGTCAGCGCCTGGTCGATGAGCGAGAGGTCGGCGAGGTGGATGTCGTGCTCTTTGCAGAATTGCCTGAGCTCCCGGAGGCGGTCTTCCGGGAGCTCGTCGTCGAAGAGGTAGCCTTCCAAAGGCTCCTGGCGGCCGAGTAATTTTTTCACGAAATTAGCCATAATCGATTGGCGGGGGCCCGTTATACGCGCTTGAACGCTAAGGTTGCGTTCTGGCCCCCGAACGCGAAGGAATTGGTGATCGCGACTTTCACGTCCGCCTGGCGCGCTTCGTTGGGGACGTAGTCGAGGTCGCATTCCGGGTCGGGATATTCGTAATTTATCGTCGGGTGGATTACGCCGTTTTTTATGGTAAGGACGGCGGCGACGCTCTCGATGCCGCCCGCGGCGCCGAGGAGGTGGCCGGTCATAGATTTGGTGGACGAGATGGGTATTTTGTACGCGTGGTCGCCGAACGCCTTTTTGATGGCTATGGTCTCGGCCACGTCGTTCAACGGCGTGGACGTGCCGTGGGCGTTTATGTAGTCGATGTCCTCCGGATTTACGCCGGCGTGTTCGATCGCCATCTTCATGGCGCGGGCGCTGCCTTCGCCGTCCGGGTCGGGTGCCGTAATGTGGTAGGCGTCGGCCGTTATGCCGTAACCGACTATCTCGGCATATATGTCGGCGCCGCGTTTCTTGGCCCGGTCGTATTCCTCGAGTATAAGTATACCGGAGCCTTCGCCCACGACGAAGCCGTCGCGCTCCCGGTCGAAAGGCCGCGAGGCGTGCTCGGGGTCGTCGTTGCGGGTGGAGAGCGCCTTCATCATACAGAACCCCGCGAACCCCAGGGGCGTTATGGCGGCCTCGGTCCCGCCCGCGATCATTACGTCGGCGTCGCCCCGCTCGATTACGCGGTACGCGTCGCCGATGCAGTGGGCCGCGGTGGCGCACGCCGTGACGACGCAGCTGTTGGGCCCTTTGGCGTTGAAATATATCGAGAGCTGGCCGGACGCCATATTGGAGATGAGCATCGGGATGAGGAGCGGCGTTACCCGTCGGGGCCCTTTGTCGAGCAGTATCGTATGCTGCTTCTCGATGACGCCGATGCCGCCGATGCCGGAGCCGACGATGACGCCGACGCGCGTAGCGTCGAGGTCGTCTCGGCCCACTTTAAGGCCGGCGTCGTCCATCGCCATTACCGTGCTGGCGAGCGCGTATTGGACGAAAGTGTCCATCCGCCGGAGGGCTTTGGGGTCTATGTACTCTTCGGGCTTGAAGTTCTTGACCTCGCAAGCCACCTGGCTCGAGAACCCGTCGGTGTCGAAATGGGTAACGCGCCCCGCGCCGCCTTTGCCGGCGACCAGGTTTTCCCAGTACTCCCCGGCGTTATTCCCGTTAGGCGCCACTACGCCTAAGCCGGTTATTAGGACCCGCCGTCCCGTCATAGTCGTTTCTCCTCGCGCGCTGTGGCGTAATAAACAGCGGTCGACGCCGCGGCCCGACCCGCCGGCCGGAAGACGCGGGAACGGCTGCGGCCGGCGGTGAACTCTCTTAAGGTCCGGCCTTTACCGCGGCGCCCGGTCCGGCTACTCGCCTTTCTTGTTGATTATATAGTCGACCGCTTGCTGTACGGTCGTTATCTTCTCCGCCTCTTCGTCCGGTATCTGAATGTCGAATTCCTCTTCCAACGCCATTACGAGTTCTACCGTGTCCAGCGAGTCGGCGCCCAGGTCCTCGATGAACGATGCTTCCGGCGTAACCTGCTCCGGCGTTACGCCCAACTGCTCGACGATGATCTCTTTGACTTTTCCGGCAACGTCCGCCATTTTCGGGTTTCCTCCTGCGATAAAGTATGATTATTACTGAAAGCCTTATATCCTGACTGTGCTCACATCATCATCCCGCCGTCGACGAAGATCAATTGGCCGGTGAGGTAGGCCGAGGCCTCCGACGCCAGGAACGCGACGACTTCCGCCACGTCCTGGGGCGCGCCGAACCGCCCCACCGGGATGAGCTTCTTATACTCCTCTTTGACCTCGTCGGCGAGGGAGGCCGTCATCTCGGTTTCGATGAAGCCCGGCGCCACGGCGTTGACGTTGACGCCCCGGCCGGCGAGCTCTTTGGCCACGGTTTTGGTCAACGCGATAAGGCCGCCCTTGGCCGCGGCGTAGTTCGCCTGCCCCGCGTTGCCCATCACGCCGATGACCGACGACATGTTGATTATCTTGCCCGAGCGTTGTTTGGCCATTATGCGGCCCGCCGCCCGGCAGAAGTAGAACGCGCCGTAGAGGTTGACTTTGAGGACGCGGTCGAAGTCGTCGTCGCTCATCCGTATCAGTAGGCCGTCGCGGGCGATGCCGGCGTTGTTAACCAGGATGTCGAGCGAGCCGAATTCTTTGGGAACTCCCGACGCGAAGCCGTTGACCGCCTCCGCGTCGGCGACGTCGACGACGTATCCCCGCGCCGGCACGTCGTATTCCTGCGCCAGCGCCGTCGCCGCCTCGTCGACCTCGTCGGCCAGGACGTCGCACAGCGCCAGCGAGGCGCCGCCCTTCGCCAGCCGCGCGGCTACGGCACGGCCTATCCCTCGCGCCGCGCCCGTCACCACCGCTACTTTGTTTTCGAATTCCGGCATAAGTCCGCCTCCCTTTTAATCCCCGTTCAGAGCGCGAATTCCCGGCACGCCTCGACGGCGGCGGCCAGGCTCGCCTCGTCGCCCACGTTGAAGACCCGGGCGTCGCGTTTTACTTTTTTAAACATCCCGGTCAGGACGCGGCCGTGGCCGAACTCGACGACGACGTCTACGTCCCCGGCCGTCATCCGCTCCAACGTCTCGCTCCACCGCACCGGCCGCGAGATCTGCTTATATAAGAGGTCCCTTATGACCTCCGGCTGGCCGGCCGCTTTTCCCGAAGCGTTGGCTATGAAAACCGCCGCCGGCGGTTGGACCATCACTTTCTTCAGCGCTTCCTTCATTCGCTCACCCGCGGCGGCGACGAGCGGCGAGTGGAACGCGCCCGAGACTTTCAACGGCACGAACTTGCCGCCCCGTTCCCCGGCGAGCTCACCCGCGCGCGCGACGCCCGGCTCGCTCCCCGACACGACCACTTGCCCCGGCGTGTTGTAGTTCGCCGGCACCACGACCCCCGCCGCCGAGGCTTCCTCGCAAATCTTCTCCACGGCCTCGTCGTCCAGGCCCATCACCGCGGCCATCGCCCCCGGCGTTCGGGCGCACGCGTCGGCGATGAATTGGCCGCGTTGGCAGACCAGCGACGCGGCGTCCTCGAGCGAAAGCGCGCCGGCGGCGTAGAGCGCGGTGTACTCGCCGAGGCTGTGGCCGGCGTAGAAGTCCGCGGCCCGCGGGCACCGTTCGCCGAAGAGGTCGAAGCAAGCGGCCGAAAGCGCGAAGATGGCCGGCTGCGCGTTCTCGGTCGCGACCAGCGTCTCCTCCGGGCCCTCGAGCGTTATGGCCTTGAGGTCGCGGCCCAGCGCCGCCGAGACCTTGCCGAAGTATTCGTCGAGCAACGGTTCGCGCTCGAACAGTTCGGCGCCCATGCCGACTTCGGCCGAACCTTGTCCCGGAAATAAGAATGCGATCGCCATAAAATCTATTTAAACGTTACTTAGAGAGCCGTGCTTTACGCCCCCGCGCCGCGCCGGCGCCTATTCCCATCGCACTAAATTCGCGGCCCACGTGAACCCGGCGCCGAAGGCGACGTTCAGCACGAGGTCGCCCGCTTTTACGCGCCCTTGCTCCACCGCTTCCGACAGCGCGATGGGGATGGAGGCCGCGGAGGTGTTGCCGTACTTGTCCAGGTTTACGAAGACCTTCTCGTGCGGGATTTTGAGCTTGTCGGCCACGACGCTCATGATGCGCCAGTTGGCCTGATGCGGTATGAGGAGGTCGACGTCTTCGCCGGTGTAGCCCGCCTCGTCGAGGACGTATTGCCCCGCCTCGACCATCGACCGCACGGCGTTTTTGAAGACCTCCCGCCCCGCCATCTTTATGTAGTGCAGCTTCGCGTCGAGCGATTCGTGGGTAGGCGGTTGGCGCGAGCCGCCGCCCGGCATCTCCAGCAAATACCCCAAGGAGCCGTCCGCTTTCATGTGGGTGGCGAGGATGCCGCCGTCGCCCCGCGCCGGCCCGAGCACCGCGGCGCCGGCGCCGTCGCCGAACAGGACGCACGTATTGCGGTCGGTGTAGTCCGTGAGCTTGCTAAGCGTCTCGACGCCGATGACCAGGATGTGTTCGTAGCGGCCGGTCTCGATGAACTGGCTCGCGATGTTGCAGCCGTAGATGAAGGCGGAACAGCCTACGGAGGTATCCAAGGCCGCGGCGTTCCTGGCGCCGATTTTATTCTGAACGACGCAGGCGGTGCTGGGGAAGAAGTAGTCGGGCGTAACGGTCCCCAGGAGGATGAGGTCCAATTCTTCCGGCGATACGCCCGCCGCCTCGAGCGCGTTCAGCGCCGCGGGGACGGCGAGGTCCGACGCCGCCTGGTCGTCGCTCGCGATGCGGCGCTCGCGGATGCCGGTACGCTCGATTATCCACTCGTCGGTGGTATCGACCATCTTCTCCAGGTCGAAGTTCGTCAACACTTTCTCGGGGGCGTACCGGCCCACGCCGAGGAAAGCGGCCCGGCGGCCTTTACCCGCCATCGGCGAACCTCCCGAGCTTGTCGGTTATCTTCTCGGTCGCGCCGAAGTGGACGTATTTCTCCGCTACCAGGATAGCGTTCATAATCGCTTTGGGCGACGACTTGCCGTGGCATATAATTACGCCGCCGTTGACGCCTAGAAGCGGCGCGCCGCCGTACTCGGCGTAGTCCCATCGCTTCTTGACGCGGCGCAGGGCCGCGCGCGAAAGGCCGGCGCCGATCCGTACCAGGAGGTCGCGCTTGACCTCGCTCCTGAGCCCCGAGAAGACGATGGCGGGCACCGATTCGGCGAATTTCAGCAAGACGTTGCCGGTAAAGCCGTCGCAAGCTACCACGTCGGCCTTGCCGTTAAGGATGTCGCCCCCCTCGACGTAGCCGATATAGTTCACGGGCGCTTGCGAGAGTAAGCGATGAGCTTCGAAAACCGCCTCCGAGCCTTTGGCGGCCTCTTCGCCGATGGAGAGCAGGCCGACGCGCGGCCGCTCGAGATCGAAGATGCACTGGGCGTAAACTTCGCCCATTATCGCGAACTGGTGCAGGTGGACGCCTTTGCAGAAGAGGTTGGCGCCGACGTCCAGCACGACGCAGTGGCCTTCCCGCGTTGGGAATAGCGCCGCGATGGCGGGCCGTCGCACGCCCCGCGCGCGACCTATGGCTATAAGGGATGCCATGGCCGCGGCGCCGGTGTTGCCCGCCGAGACGAAGGCTTCGCCCCGGCCTTCGCGTACGCAGATGGCCCCTACTCGTATGGAGGCGTCTTTTTTCTTGCGAAGGGCTTCGGCCGGTTTCTCGTCCATGCCTATTATCTCGGAAGCCGGCACGACTTCGATGCGGCCGCCCGGAACGGCGTATTTCCGCAGTTCCTTCGCGAGCCGCTTCGGGTCGCCCACCAACAATATCTCGAGGTCGGGAGACTCTTTAAGCGCCTTGACGCAGCCGGCGGCCTCGTTTGCCGGGGCCGCGTCGCTGCCCATCCCGTCGACGACGATCTTCATGGCGTGGTGCGGTACTTGACCTTACGAAATAAAGCCCGCCTAAGCGGGTCTTTTACGTTGCGTGGAGGCCGTGAGGGCGCCGTCATTTCTCTTTGGGTTTAATGACTTCTTCGCCGTCGTAGTGGCCGCATTTCGGACACACGTGATGCGGCAGCCGCGCCTCGCCGCAATTGGGACATAATACCGGCTTCGGCACTTTTACGCCGTCGTGGCTGCGGCGGTTCCCCCGCCGCGAACGTGACGTTTTTCTCTTTGGGACGCCCATGACGTTATACCTTTATCGGTTAAAGTTTAACGCGGATTATACGGGATATCCGTACCGCTGTCAAGGGAAATCGAGGAAGGCGGTTTCCTAAACCGGCTTCCGGCTTAGGGTTATGTCGAATCCGGCGCGGCGGTTTCCACCTCGAGGCGGGACGGCCGGTACAGCGGGCGGTTCCCCAAACGTCAATTGACCGGGGCACCGTAAAGATGTTACTATTAATGAATATGAACGGTTGTGGGCCGCGCCAATTGGAAGAATACTGCCGGGGCGCGCTCGAGCGCGGCGCGTCTTGGGCCCGGCCCGCGCCGGCGTCGTACGTCGTTACGGCGGCGTGGGTTCGCTACAAGTGCCGGTTCGGCTGCGGGAGCTACGGCGCCCGGCACCTGTGCCCGCCGGCTACGCCCACGGCGGCCGAGACCAAGGCCGTGGTACGCTGCTACGATAGGGCTATACTCGTAACGTACGACGCCGGGGGCTCGAGCAAACAGCGGCCTTTACGGAAGAAGATGCATAAGGACCTGCTCGCGCTCGAGCGCGAAATCTTCCTGGACGGCTTCCACAAGGCCCTGGCTTTCGTGGCCGGCCCCTGCAACCTGTGCCGAACGTGCGACGTTTCGAAGCCGTGCAAGCTCCCCGGAGAGCCGCGGCCGGCGATGGAGGCTTGCGGGATAGACGTATTCGCGACCTTCGCCAACGCCGGCGTCAAGCTGGACGTCGTCCGCCGCGAGTCGGACCCCTATAAATTATGCGCTATGATATTGGTCGCGTGATTTGTAATTCAACGGGTTAATATGAGAAGTATATTACTGAAGACCGTAAAGGTAATCGGCGTTTTCCTGGCCGCGGCCGCTTTCGGCGCGACGTGGGAATTGTTCCTCAACAAATACCTACGCCTCACCGAGCCGTTGGCGGGTTGGTACTGGTTCTGGTCTTTCTTCCACCGGGCCAAGTTATACGCGCTGCTCGGCGCCGCGGCCGCGGCCTTGACGTCGCTGGCCGCGGCGGTCCTGTGGGCCGTACGGCGGCGGCGCGCCGAAGAGGCAACGGGCAGGTCGTTGGCGCGGGTCGCGTACGCCGGCGCCTTCGCGGCGTTGCTGGCGGCGACGCCCCTCTGGGTCGTTTTGGCCACCGTATCGTTGGAGCTGCCGGCGTGGGCCGCCTTCGTGATGGGCCCCGGGTGGCTGGCGGTAACGTTCGCGCTGACGTTCGGCATATATCGGTTGGCCGGTAGTTTGAGCCGCGCCGGGCCGTACGTCGTCCGGGCCTTGGCGGCCGTCGGCTACGTCGCCCTGGCGGTATACGTCGTCGCCGGTGCAATTTCGGCGCTAACGAGGCCCGCGCCCGCGCCCGGCCTCCCCGACGTAATAATAATTACGCTTGATGCCTGGCGGGCCGACAAGTTGGGCCCCCGGGCGGAGGGACCTTCGCTGACGCCCAACATCGACCGCTTCGCCAAGAACGCGTACGTCTTCACGTACTGCCGTTCGCAGGCGAGCTGGACGTCGCCGTCGCTGGGGACCCTCCACACCGGCCAGTACCCCATGGTGCACTACACCACCGCGGACCGGCCTCTCGGCACGTCGCAGCCGGCGTTGGCCGAAATTTTGCGCGACGCCGGGTACGACACCCGGGCGGTGGTCGCCAACCGCCTCTGCCACCGGAGCTCGGGGCTGGCGCGCGGCTTCGACGACTACCTGTACTGGGACCAGAACAAGCTCGTTCGCGGCCTGGGGTATTACGAGACCTATTTTTATTACCTCGAGAACCGGGTCTTCGAGAAGCGGAACACGCGCGTCGGCGTCAAGGACGACCACACGACGGTCATTACGGACCACCTGGTGCGGATACTGAGCGAGAAGAGGCGCCGGCCGCTCTTGCTGTGGACCCATTACCTCGACCCCCACTGTCCGTACAGCCCGCCGCCGGAGTACGTGGCCGCGGCGGACCGGCGTCTCATAGACAGGTTCGCGCACGGCGACGGGACGAGGGCCGACGTGCTCGAGCGTATGTACGAGGGCGAGGTCCGCTACGTCGACGACGAGCTGGGGCGCGTCTTCGCCGTAATGCCGAAGAACGCGCTGGTCGTAATCTCCAGCGACCACGGCGAAGAGTTCTGGGAACACGGCAAGTACGACCACGGCAAGACCCTGTACGAGGAGGTCATCCGCGTTCCGTTGGTGGTGCGGTATCCGGAAAGCGGCGCCGGCGTTTCGGACGCCGAGGTGGGCCTGGTCGACTTCGCGCCGTCCGTACTGACGTACGTCGGCTTGGACGTGCCGCCGTCCATGCAAGGCCGCGATATCCGCGTCGCCGCCCGGGGGGCCGAAGGGGACGTAGCCGCGTTCGCCGGCTCGAGTATGTTGAAGGGCCAAAGACGATATTGCGTCGTTTATAAAGGCCGGAAGCTCATCATAGGCCACGGGGACGATTGGTCCAAGGCGGAGTACTTCAACCTGGTGGCCGACGCCGGCGAACGGGACCCGATAAGCCTTTTCGACCCGTCGCGCGTCAAGCTCGAGGAGTCGCTCCGGAGTTGGATGGAGGGCAACATCGAATTCTCGCAGCAGTTCGAACGGGCGGGCGTGAGCAACGCCGTTCGCGACCAGATGCGCGCGGTCGGGTACATCGACTGACGTGGGCGCGTACGAACCGTACGTTTCGTTCGCCAGGCGCGTCGCCGCGGAAGCCGGCGCGTTAATCGCCGAGAACTTCCTGGGCTCGTTCGGCGTCGACCGCAAGGGCGCCACCAACCTCGTCACCGACGTCGACCGCCGCGCCGAGGCTTTAATCGTGGACGCCATAGGCCGGGAGTACCCGGCGCACGCCGTCGTCGCCGAGGAAGGCTCGAGCCGGGAGGGGCAAAGCGGCTGGCGGTGGTACGTCGACCCGTTGGACGGAACCAACAACTTCGCCCACGGCTATCCTATGGTGGCGGTCTCGCTGGCGTTGGCGCACGACGACGAGGCGGTGGCGGGCGTAGTCTTCGACGCGCTGCGCCGCGAAACGTTTTGGGCCGAACGCGGCGGCGGCGCGGCGTGTGAGGCGGGGCCCCTTAAAGTGTCGGGGGCGGAGACGCTCGCCGACGCGCTCGTCGCCACCGGCTTCCCGTACGACAAACACGAGTCGGCGGTGGACAACGTCGCGAACTTCGGCCGCGTTACCAAACGGGTCATGGGCATCCGGCGGGGCGGCGCGGCGGCGCTGGATTTGGCGTACGTGGCCGCGGGGAGGCTGGACGGGTTCTGGGAGTTGAAACTTTCACCCTGGGATACCGCGGCGGGCGTACTCCTCGTCGCCGAGGCGGGAGGACGAGTGAGCCGCGTCGACGGTTCGGCGTACGTCCCGGGCGACGTAGACGTGGTGGCGACTAACGGCCGCGTTCACGAAGCGCTGTGCGGCCTTTTGAGGCTCGAGGGGTGACCGACGTGGTTAAAAAGAAGGCGAATCCGGCGTACGTACGCGCGGTGATATACGGCGCGTTGTTCGTAATAATTATCGCCTACTTGATATGGAAGGGTGGTTGTTAGGTGAAGGCGAAGGGTATCCTTGCGTTGACGTTGGCCCTGGCCGCGGCCCCGGTACTCGCGGCGACGCTGACGCTCGAGGAGGCGTACGAAAACCTCGCGCGCGGTACGCTGGCGGAGCAGTGCGAGGCCGCGGAGTACCTCGGCGTGGCGGGCGACGAGGCGGCGCTCGAGCCGCTCATCGTCGCGCTATCGGACGAGAACCCCGAGCTTCGTCAGTGCGCGGCCATGGCGCTCGGCGAACTGGGCTCGAGCCGCGCGGTTCCGGCCCTGGCCCGGGCGCTGGGCGACCGCGACCGCGCCGTCCAATGGTTCGCCGCTACGTCGCTGGCCAAACTCGGCGAGCCGGCCGTAAAGATGCTTCTGACGGAGCTGCGGTCCGATGACGAGGACGCCGTGGTGGGCGCGGCCATCGCCCTAGGCCGCATGCGGGAGCGGCGGGCGGTGGGCCCGTTGCTCGAGCTGCTGTCGTCGCCCGACCTCTACGTACGCGAACAGGCCATCGAGGCCCTGGTGGCTATCGGCAAGCCGTCGGTCGGGCCGTTGGTTAAGAAGCTCGGTTCGGCCGACCCGGCCGTGAAGAAGAGCGCCGTCGTGGCGTTGGGCCGGCTGGCGGACGTGGAAGCGGCGGCGGCGCTGGTGAAGCTGCTCGGCGAGCGGGACCTGGTCGCGCGGCACTATGCGATGGTGGCGCTCCGCGGCATGGGCCCGGACGTTTATAATGTATTGGAAGACGCGCTGGCCTCCCGGAACCCGTCCGCCCAGAAGGCGGCTTGCGAGATATTGGGCTTCGCGCGCGACGCCCGGGCTATTGAACCCGTCGCCGCCCTGCTCGACGATGACGACGAGTCGGTCCGGTGGACCGCGGCCAAGACGTTGGGCGCCATCGACGGGAAGTACGCCGTCGCGAACCTGATCCGGGCGCTCCAGGACCCCAGCCCGCGGGTGCGCGAGGTAACGGTCCTCGCGCTGGGTAAGATAGGCCACTTCGACGCCGTGCCGGCCTTGACCACCGTCGCCGAGAACGACCCCGACGACGCGGTGCGGGCCGCCGCGACCGACGCGCTGGCCGCCATCGCGGGCCGCAAATAACCCGTGAGTTTAAATGGAGCTGAAAGGCGACGACTATTGCTTCGGTTGCGGCGCCGCGAATCCCGTGGGTTTGCGGCTCCAGTTTGACGTCGACGCCGTGAAGCGTTCGGCCGAGGCGACGTTCAAGCCCCGCCCCGAGCATCAAGGTTACACCGGCGTAACGCACGGCGGCATAATCGCGACCTTACTCGACGAGGCGATGTTGAAGCTGTGTTGGGAGCTCGGCATCCCCGCCGTCACGGCGAGGTTGGAGGTGGAGCTGAAGAGGCCGGTGCCGGTGGGCGAGGAGCTGCGGGTCCGGGGTTGGATCGCGGCGGACAGGGTAAGGATGGTCGAGGCCGAAGCCGAGATTAGGAATTCGTCGGGAGAGCTGGTGGCTCGCGGCCGGAGCACGGCGGTCGTCAAGGGCCCGCGCCGACGGCGCGGGCGGCCTTCGGATTAAAGGTGAAGATTTTAGGGCTGGAAACTTCCTGCGACGAAACGGCCGCGGGCGTCGTCGACGACGGCGTCCGTTTGATTTCCAACGTCGTCGCGAGCCAGGCGGGCCTTCACGCGCCGTACGGCGGCGTCGTGCCCGAGCTGGCGTCGCGCGAGCACGAGGTCAACCTACTCCCGGTAACGGAGGGCGCGCTCGAGCCGGTGGGGGGGCTGCGGGGCGTAGACGCGCTGGCGGTAACGGTAGGACCGGGTTTGCAGGGCTCGCTGCTGGTGGGGATGACGTTCGCCAAGGCGGTGGCGCATGCCGCCGGCCTGCCGGCGTACCCCGTGAACCACCTGGAGGGGCACCTCGCGGCGCTGCGGCTGATGGAGGGGCCGCCCGAGCCGCCGTTTGTAGCGCTTTTGGCCACCGGCGGCCATACCGCGCTCTACGACGTCGTCGGCTGGGGGGAATACCGCCTGCTCGGCGAGACGCGCGATGACGCCGCCGGGGAGGCTTTCGACAAAGTGGCGCGGTTGCTCGGGATGCCGTATCCCGGCGGGCCGCCCGTAGAACGCGCCGCGGCCGAGGGCTCGCCGACGTTCGCGTTCCCGCGGCCTATGTTGGGCCGCGGTTTGGCGTTTTCTTTCGCCGGCCTGAAGACCGCGGTATCCTTGAAGGTAAAAGAGTTGGGCGAGGGGGAGACGGCCCGCCGACGCGCGGACCTCGCGGCCTCGTTCCAGGAGGCGGCCGTCGGCGTCCTGGCGGCGAAGGCGCTCCGCGCTTGCGCGGAGTTGGGTAGGAAAGCGCTCGCGGTCGTGGGGGGCGTAGCGGCCAACCGGCGGCTCAGGGAGGCGGTCGCGGCCGGCGACGTCGAACCTTACTGGCCCCCGGCCGAACTTTGCGGCGACAACGGCGCGATGGTAGCGGCGGCGGGTTTTCTCGCCGCGGCCCGGGGCGAGCTTCTGGACGCCGCGGCGGACCCGGCGCCCTCGGCCGCTATCGGTTAGTGCGGCGGGAGAATTAACTTGCGTTATAATTAGTTTATCGGTTATAATCCGGCGCAGGAGTGGGGAAGTCTAAGCACCCATGGCTATCTGGGATTTTATAGCTCGGTTAGTAAGCTATCCGGTTTACTTCCGCGCCGAGACGGCCTTCGCCGTTCTGTTGGCGATGGTAATCGGCGGCCTCGTTTACTTCTTCTTCAAATTTAACCGCGACGTCTTTCGGACCACCGATATTTTCTGGGTGGCCGACGCCGCGGCGGTCCTGTTTATCGTAATATTCTCGGTGCTGGTTAAGAACTTCGTCGCGTCTGCGATACTGGTTGCCGCGTTCCTGGTGGCGGCCACGGCGGAGGTCATCTATTTAACGCGCCGCGGGACGAGTACCATCGCCTTGCGGAGAGACGCCAAGATCGCCGTTATGCCTATGTTATTGGGCGGGACGGTCGAGGAAGATTGGCGTCTCGGCTACGGCCTGGCGGACGTGGTATCGCGCTGTCTATCGGCGTACGACGTATCGGTTATGGACCCGTTTCGCGCGGCGACGGGGTACGTGCGGCGGGGCGTGGTGTCCGAAGCCGAGGTCGTAGAGTGGGGGGAGGCGCTGGAGGTAGATTATTTAGTAATAGGGCGGGCGCGGAGAGTGGGGCGGAACTTTCAGGTGCGTTATAAAATCGCGGGGATGTTCGAGCGGCACGATTGGCGGCGGCCGCGCATCCTCGTCGGCGGGGACCGGCCTTTCGAGGCGGCGCGCGCCATCCTCGGAGACGTCGTGGGGCTGTGCGATTTACGGGTCAAGAACGACGCGGCGCTCAGCTATTACTTGGGGCCGACGTCGTCGTCGCTCGCCTGGAGGAACTACTGCGACGGCCGTCGTTACCACATCTCGGGAACGTCCGGGGATTTGGAGCGGGCGCGCGAAGCGTACCGTCGGGCGCTGGCGGAGGACGAGGACTTCACGCTCGCGGCGGTCGCCGCGGTGGAGCTTTTGTTGCAACTCGCGCGCCGGCACGTACGCGACGAGGATAAATTCCTCTCCTTTCTGGAGGAGGGGTACCGGGTGGCGCTTCGGGCCGTGCGGCAGCATCCCGAGCTCTACGAGACGCAGAACGTAATGGGCGAGGTCTTCGTCTTCCTGTCGGGCGGGCGGGACGAGGACCTCTTCCGTCGCGCGCAGACGCGCTTTCTGGAGGCGGTGCGGCTCAACCCCAATTCGGCGCGGTCGTGGTACAACCTGGCGTTGATATCGAAGTACAGCGTGCCGGAGGAGGACGTGGGTTACGCCGATTTCCTGGGCAAGGCTATCTCGGCCGACCCGTCGTACATCACGGCGCGCCTGGCGCTCGGCCGGCACCTGGACGAGAAGAACGACCACGAGGGCGCGCGGCGCCAATACCGGCTGGCTTTGACCTACAACCCCCGGAATACGTCGGCCCTGACGGAGCTCGGTTACTTCTACCTCAAACGCGGCGACGCCGAACGGGCGGTCGAAATCCTGGAGCGCAGCAAAGAGGTCGACGAGTCCAACGCTACGACGCGGTATTACCTTGGAATCGCCCATTTCCGGAAGGGCGATATGACGCGCGCCGAGGACGAGCTTTGGGCGGCGTTGGCTTTCAGGCCGCAAGTGCCGAAGTATTACCACGCATTGGCGCGGGTGTTGGAAACCAGTGAGCAGTACGCGGAGGCGATATCGGTCTGGGAGGAGGCGCTGAAAAGGGTAAGCGGCGAGGGCGAGGTGCAGAAAGTCCGGGCGCATATAAAACGTTTGGCCGATAAAGCTATAGAACGCGCGTAGGGTGGATTTAGGCCGAGTTAACAAATATAGCTTGATTTCCCGGAATATTTTTATTAGGATTGGACTCTCTGCGGTGCAAGTGATGGGGCTTAGAAGATTAGAGCTTACGACCGTTGTTTAGGGAGTCAGTCCTTGAGCGCCGGGCAAGCCGCCGCGAGCGGAAGTCCAAACCTCAAAAAGCCGGCACCCACTTTAAACAGCTGTTCCAATCTCACCCCCACACGGTACCGACGGGGTAAAAAGAGGGCCCGCAAGGGCCCCTTTTATTAATTAAAAAGCCCGGGCCACGTCGGACCCGGGCAAACCTCTTAATATTTCCGACCCTAAAGATAAAAACGCGGGGCGACCCAAATGGCCCACCCGGTGAAGTCCTCGCTGGTGGGGCCCCGTAGCGGTACTTCGCCGTATTGGGCCCAGTTGGCGAGCGTCGCTTCCCCGGTCCAATAGGTACCGTACGCTTCGACTGCCAGGGGGCCGAACAAGGCGAACTCGGCCCCGAGTCTTAGCTCCGGGCCGTAGCACACCTCTCTCGTCCACGCCGTGCCGTCAACGGTTAAGAGCCCCAGGAGCGTAGCGTCCTGGGCCGTGTCGTAGTTCACGATAAAGGTGACTATGCCCAGACCCATCTCCGGTTTTATTCGGCCGTCGAGGAATCCCGGCATGAGGAACGTGCCGCCGATGCGAAGTGGTAGGATGTGCGTCGTAAGTTTTACGGTGCGCTTGTATTGCGGGCCGGTGTAAATTGCTTCGTGCTCTTTGCGGATATTGGCGACGAAGGCGTCTATCCGGAAGTAACTGCCGAGAGTGACGCCGTAGCCCAGGCCGAAGCCCATCCCAGGCGTGATGTCGCCGAACTCGCCGTCGTGGCCCAAATACTTTTCGAAGCCTTCCACGTCCTCTGTTTTGACCCAGGCATTTGCCCGCGGCATCTCCATTTGCGGGAGAACGAACCCCGCGGTCACGCTGCCTTCGACGAACAAGGCGCCCGCGGTGCCGGCCGTCGCCGCGAATAGGCCCGCAACGGCACAGATTACTACGGTCCATTTGTACATTCGAATTCCTCCTTGGGATTAGAGAAATGTTAAAAGTGCTAACCGCTTAAGCTATGTTAGCATATATTCGTTTCGGGGGCACCTAAAAAATGCTACGCCTCGGCGAAGGAAAGGTCGCTCGGGCCGGCCGGTCAATTCGTTGTTTGCGCTCTTTTTTGATTGCCGCGGCGCCCTGAGGCGTTTATAATCGAGCCGTGGCCAAAGGACTATTCGAAAAGGACGACTTCGCCCGGGCGCCGCTCGCGGTTCGTATGAGGCCGCGGACGCTCGACGAGTTCGTGGGCCAAGAGGAGGTTCTGGGCCCGGGGACATTCCTGCGCCGCGCGATAGAGGAGGACCGCCTCCAGTCGCTCGTCCTCTACGGCCCGCCGGGGACCGGCAAGACCACGCTGGCCCACATCATCTCGAACGTGACCGGCGCCGCGTTCGAGGCGCTCAACGCCGTGACCGACGGCCTGCCCGAGCTCCGCGCCGTCGTCGAGCGGGCCCGCCAGCGCCGCGCGCTCGAGGGCCGGCGCACCCTCCTCTTCATCGACGAGCTCCACCGCTTCAACAAGACGCAGCAGGACGGCCTCTTGCCCCACGTCGAGGCCGGCCTCTTCGTCATGGTGGGCGCGACGGTTCACAATCCCTACTTCGCGCTCACGCCGCCGCTGCGCTCGCGCAGCCGCGTCGTCCGCTTCGACGCCCTGAGCGACGACGACCTCAACGTCGTCGCCGACCGCGCCCTCGCCGACGACGAGCGGGGGCTAGGCGAACTTAAGCTGGAGCTGGCCGACGACGCCCGGCGCCATATCCGACGCGCCGCGGAGGGCGACGCCCGCCGGGTCCTAAACGCGCTCGAGGCGTCGGCGCTGCTGATGGGCGAGGGGGGCGAGATAACGCTCGACGTCGCGACGGAGGCGACGGGAGGCCGCGACTACCTCTACGACCGCGACGAGACCGGCCACTACGAGACCATCTCCGCGTTCATCAAGTCCATGCGCGGCTCCGACCCGGACGCCGCCCTCTACTGGCTGGCGCGGATGCTCGCCGGCGGCGAGGACCCGCGTTTCGTCGCGCGGCGGATGGTCATCTTCGCCTCCGAGGACGTGGGCCTGGCGGACGCCAAGGCCGCGCTGCTGGCGCAGGCCGCGTTCCGCGCCGCCGAGACCATAGGCGACGCCGAGATGCCTTTGATACTAGGCCACGTCACTATCTACCTCGCCACCGCGCCCAAGTCCAACACGGCGACGAGGGCTATAGGGAAGGCTATGAAAGAAGTGGAGGAGGGGCCGCGGCGCGAGGTCCCGCTGCCGCTGCGCAACGTCCCGCGGGCCGGCGACCCGGACCACGAGGACTATAAATATCCCCATAGCTTCCCGGGCGGCTGGGTGGAGCAGGAGTATATGCCCGAGCCGGTTCGGTTTTACGGAGCCGGCGAGCGCGGCGACGAGGCGCGGATTAAAAAATATCTGGCGTGGATTGCCGAAATGAGGAAGAAGTCGCGTAAGTAGTTTTGACTGGAAAGGCCGGTGCGGGTATAATATCGGCGGCGGTATTAGTTACGGAGGTACAAGATGCTTAGAAGATATAACGCGGTAATAACGCGCGAAGGCAAGTGGTACGTCGCGCGGTGTATTGAGCTCGGCGTCGTGAGTCAGGGGACGACGGTCGAAGAAGCGCAGGCGAACCTAAAAGAAGCGGTTGACTTGTATATCGAAAGCTTCGGCGACGAGGATTTGCCCGAGGATTCGGGGCCCGCGCTTATGTATCAACTTGAGGTCGCGGTCGGTGTCTAAGCTACCCGTGTTGTCGGGTGCCGCCCTAATAAAACTATTGAAGAAAGCCGGTTTTGAGGAAGTGCGGCAGCGGGGGAGCCACGTTACCCTCAGGAAGGGGGAGTATAAAACCGTCGTTCCGCTCCACGCGGAGCTTGCGCCGGGGACGTTGCTCGGGATAATGAAACAATGCGGCCTTACGCGGGATGATTTAACGGCCCTTTTAGGTAAATAAATAACGTTTGTACAAGATACCCTAAGGAGCGAACTATGCCCGAACTGACGTTCTCCGAAATGCTGCGCTTAGGCGGCATCCCGACCTATATCTCGTTCCTGGCGGGAATATTTATAATAACTCTTATTATAATGGGCTATTTTACCATCGCGCCGTACGCGCGCAAGCGGCCCCACGGGCCGCTCGTCAAGCAGTGGGCGTGGGCCATCCTCATCTGCGGCCTTGTCTCCGCGTTCAACGGCGGCCTGGGGACCGTCACCGGGCTGGTCAACGTCCACCGCGCCGCGGCCGCGGCCGGCGTCGACGCCGGCGCCGTCATGGCCCAGGGCGCGTTCGAGGTCCTCTTCAACGTGGCCTTCAGCTTTATGTTCGCCTGGTTGGCGTTCTTCGGCTACGCGACGATGCGGCTGGTCGCGGCCGGGGAAGTAAAGGAAGAATAACCTTAGTATAAAGAGTACGGGGCCGGCCCGGAGGCCGGCCTTTTTTTACGCTCCGCCCGGCATCACAAACCCTCCCGCGAGGGGGCTCGACAAGGGCCTTAAGGCCTTTGTCCCCGCGGGGGGAGGGTCAAGGCGTAAAATAAAAAACCCCCAGCCGGGGGGAGGGGAAGGGCTGAAATGTAAAAAAACTTATTGACGCGGTAGCTCCTTTTATTTAGATTTAGCTAAGAAGTAACTTGTTCAGAGACGTTAACGCGACGAGGAGGGCGTAATGAAAGAAGTGACGGCGGTAGTAGTCGGCGTTATCATTGCTTTAGGGCCCGCGGCCGTTTCGGCGTTTGCGGATTTTAATGAAGAAAATCCGTTCGCTTTGGCGGCCGGCGACGCGGATGGTGAAATTTGCCCGAGTTGCGGCGCGGCGAACGTAGCCGATGCCGTTTACTGTTATAAGTGCGGTGAGAAATTCCCCCAGCGCCCGCAGGATTTCGAATTCTGTCCATATTGCGGCGAAAAAATAAACCCGGGAGACCGGACGTGTCCTCATTGCGGCATTACGATAGCCCGGGGGCCAGTGCCGGAAAAGCGGGCCACATGGGAAAGAAAGATGTTTGGTTTTACGTTGGGCGTAGGAGCAGACATCGGCGACGACACCGATATCTTATTTCCGGCCGAATTCGCGTTAAACTTCTTCGACCATTTAGCTTTCGGCCCTGAGGTAAGTTGGGCGCCGGGCAGCTCAAGAAAGGTCGTGTTGGTCGGGGGCAGCGTGCGGGGTTATATTTTACCTTACTCACGGGGTTATTTTATTAAACCGTACGGGAATTTTAGGTTCGGTTTAAACAACTATAAAGACCGATATGGCGACCGGCAAGATATGGTTTATTACGGTGCCGGTGGCGGCCTGGATTTAAGGATAACCGGGAGTCCATTGGTTATTTTCGTCAGCGCCGGGGTTAGGGTAAGAAGGGACGCTTGGGAGATTAAAGATACGTACTTTACCCCCGCCGCCGGCCTACGCCTGTTTTTATGATTCCCGTAGCGCGGCCCGCATACATGGGGAAAAAAGGCCGGCCTTCGGGCCGGCCCCTTTTTATGT
>Ga0307377_10002684_pt1 | contig 20736 bp, 20 predicted proteins | sample TR3MG_FD_202535 | JGI IMG/M metagenome (GOLD analysis project Ga0307377, IMG submission 202535) | Soil microbial communities from Risofladan, Vaasa, Finland - TR-3 | ecosystem: Environmental > Terrestrial > Soil > Coastal area > Acid sulfate soil | place: Finland: Risofladan, Vaasa | collected... | reverse complement strand
GTGTCGTGGGGCGTGGCGCTGGCCGAGGCGGCGCGCCTGCTGCACGAGGCCGCCGACGCCGACGCCGTCGGGGCCATCGGCGGTGCGACGCTGACCAACGAGGGCGCTTTCGCCTGGGAGCGGTTCCTGCGCGGGGCGATCGGCACCGAGAACCTCGACGCGCAGTTCGGCGACGGACTCGATCCGGTCTTGTTGCAGACGCTGCCCCTGGCGACCATCGATGAAGCGGCCGCGGCGCCGGTCGTGCTCACTTTGAGCGGCGACCTGCGCGAGGAACTCCCAGTCCTGTTCTTGCGCCTGCGTGAGGGCTTCGCGCACCAGGGCCACGCCCTGGTCGAGCTCTCGAGCGGGCCCAGCGCCCTGCGCGCGCTCGCGCGACAGGTGCTCAGCGTGCGACCCGGCGAGACGGCCACCATCGCGCAGGCCCTCGTCAACGGACACCTGCCGGTGGGTACCCTGGTGGGCGACGCCGAGCTCGCCGACGCGCGCGCACTGATCGGTGACGGCACCGGGGTCGTGATCGTGGTGGGGCGCCCCAACCTCGCCGAGGACCAGCGGATCGTCGACGAGGCAATCTCGATCCTCGCCCGCGGTCTGCCGGGCGCGAAGTTCCTCGTGGCGCTGCGCCGCGCCAACGTGCGCGGGGCCCTCGACATGGGACTGGGCCCACGCCTTCGCCCGGGTCGCGGATTCGACCCGGTGGCGAGCGGACGCGACACGCCCGCCCAGCTGCGCGCGATGGTGAGCGGCACCCAACGCGTCACGATCGTGCTCGGGGGCTGCCTGCTGGGCAACGTGGTCGATCAGGAACTCGCGAGCACCGCACTCCAGTCGTCGAACGTGATCGCGGTGACCGGACACGGGGGAGCGACGCTCGCCTACGCCGACGTCGTCCTGCCCGCGAGCGTGCAGCACGAGCGCTCCGGCACGGTCACCAACCTCGAGGGTCGCGTGACGGCCGTCGCACCCAAGGTCAGTGCGCCGGGGTCGGCGTGGCCCGACGTGGCGATCGCGGCGGAACTGGCCCTGGCGTGGGGACAGGACCTCGGACTGGGATCGGTCGAACTCTGCGCCCAGGCCATCGAAGAGACCACCGGGTACGCCGCCTTGTCGGTGCTGCAGGACCAGGCCTTCGATGGCGTGGTGATGGGGCGCGAGGTGACTCCGGTCGCGCGTCACGCGATGGACCCGATGGCGTTCCCCGGTATCCGTTCGACCAAGACCGTGGGCCTCGCCGAGTCCACCGGCGCGACGACGTTGCTCGACGCGACCACCACTGCAACGACGCATGGCGCCTCGAGGGATGACGTGCACGTCGAGAAGGTGGACGTGCCCCTCGCCGACGCCTACGCGTTGCGCCTCGTCCTGGCGCGTCGTCTCTACGACCGCGGCATCGCCATGCAGGGTTCGCCGGCGTTGCACGGACTCATCACCACCACCACGCTGCTCGTGCACCCGCGCGACCTCGACCACCTGGGCCTGGCGAGCGGCGCTCGGGTCAAGGTGCGCGCGCCAGGCGGGGACTTCGAGATCGGCGTCGTCACCGACGAGACCGTGCTGCGCGGCACGTGCGTGGCGCCATTCGGGACCCTGGACGAGACCGGCGCCAACCTCGTGGCCCAGATGTTCGACGCCTCGAGCCCGGTGACGCAACTACGACTGGAGACGCAGTGACCCTCGCCACGGTCGACCCGCTCTTCAGTGACGGCCTACACGTCACCATCGCCATCTTGATCATCGTCCTGATCAAGGTCCTCGTCGGCTTCGCGGTGATCATGGGGGCCGTGACCCTGATGATCTGGTTCGAACGCAAGGCGATCTCGGACATGCAGAGTCGCATCGGACCCCAGCGCTGGGGACCCTTCGGGCTCCTGCAGACCCTGGCCGACGGTATCAAGCTCTTCGCCAAGGAGGACCTCATCCCGGCCGAAGCGGACCGCTTCGTCTTCAAGCTCGCGCCGTATCTGGTGCTGGTGCCCGCCCTCATCACCTTCTCGGTGATCCCCGTCGGCGGCACGGTGACGGTGGCGGGTCACGTCATCGAGTTGCAGATCGCGAACCCGCCGATGGGCATCCTGGTCATGCTGGCGATGTCGGGCATCTCGGTCTACGGCGTCATGCTCGCGGGTTGGAGTTCGGGTTCGAAGTACCCGCTGCTGTCCTCGGTGCGCGCCAGCGCCCAGATGATCTCCTACGAAGCGGCACTCGGCATGACCATCGTGACGGTCGCGCTGATGACCGGATCCCTCTCGACGCACGACATCGTGACCAGCCAGGCCGACGGCGTCTGGCACTGGAACCTGATCCGCCTCGGTATCGTGCCCTTCGTCGTCTTCGTGATCGCCATCACCGCGGAACTGAACCGCCCGCCCTTCGACGTCGTCGAGGCCGAGAGTGAGTTGGTCGGCGGCTTCCACACCGAATATTCCTCGATCCGCTTCGCGCTGTTCTTCATGGCCGAGTTCATGAACACCTTGACGATGTCGGCCTTGATCGTCACGCTCTTCCTCGGCGGCCCCGCCGGTTACGTACCCAATATCGCGCACCTGCGCTGGGTGTTCCCGATCCTGTGGTTCCTCGCCAAGACCACCGGATTCGCCTTCTCCTACATCTGGTTCCGCGCGGCTCTCCCGCGCTTTCGTTACGACCAGGTCATGGAGCTCGGTTGGAAACGACTGATCCCGCTCTCCTTGGGCTGGATGCTGATCGTGGCGGGCTTCCTGGTCAAGCCGGCCGACGGCTTCGCCATGGCCGCAGTGGTCATCATGGCCTGGGTGCTGCTGAGCCGGGCCTTCGAGCTCGGTGAGGACCGCAGCAGCGGCCCGGGCGCGTTGATCCCCACCGTGGGCGAGCGACCGCTGCCCGGCCAGGTCATCCGGGCGATCAGTGACGCCACCGAGACCGTGGACGACGAGGACGAGGGGGAGTAATGGCCGGTTGGACTGACTTCTTCGGCGGCTTCAAGCTGACCCTCGCGCACCTGGGCAAGCCGCGGGTGACGAACTCGTACCCCAAGGTCAAGCGACCCAAGCAGCCGCGTCAGCACGGACGCCACGTCCTCAACCGCTACGAGGACGGCATGGAGAAGTGCATCGGGTGCGAGCTCTGCGCGGGGGTGTGCCCGGTGAACTGCATCTACGTGCGCGGCCTCGACAACCCGGCCGACCACCCGGTCTCACCCGGCGAGCGCTACGGCTACATCTACGAGATCAACTACCTGCGCTGTATCCACTGCGACCTGTGCGTCGAGGCGTGCCCGACCCAGGCGATCACCGAGTCCAAGATGTTCGAGTTCTCCTTCACCAATCGGGCCGACGCGATCTACACCAAGAGGCAGCTGCTCGTGGATGACGAGGGCTTCCCCCAGCGCCTGCCCTGGGAGGATTGGCGCCCGGGCGAGGCCGAGATGACCGGGGGTTGGATGCGCGCCACCTCGCCCGCCGGGGACGCCGCTTTCGAGGGCGTCACCCAGTGGAGTGGTGACCTCGGAGCGGGCGTGCGCGCCGCCGAAGCCGGCCAGAGCGGACGCCGCGACGACAGCGCCACGGGGTCCAAGCAGATTCGCGAGGTCTTCTCACGTCACCTGCAACCCGACGACGTCCCGCTCGAACAACGTGGTCTGCAAGGATTGCTCACGATGATCGAGGAGAAGCGACCCCGGCGGCACACGAAGGGGGAGGGCTGATGTTCGCCACGACGTACGCCATCCCCGACGTCCTCGTCTTCGCCGGCGCGGCCCTGCTCATCATCACCGGAGCGCTCGGCGTGATCGTGATGAAGAACCCGGTGCACTCGGCGCTCAGTCTGATCCTGGCGCTGCTCGGCGTGGCCGTCGCCTTCCTCGCTCAGAACGCGGACTTCCTGGCGGCGGTCGAGATCATCGTCTACGCCGGGGCCATCGTGGTCCTCTTCCTCTTCGTGATCATGTTCCTGGGCGTGGACAAGTCCAACCACCCTCACGTCGAACCGTTGGTGGGCCAGCGCTGGCTCGCCGCAATGGGTGTGCTCGTCACCATGGCCGGGGTCATCACGCTCATGGCGAGTTCTCACTGGGTGAGCGGCGTGTTGTCGAGCTCGACCGGCGGCGTCGCACTGGCCACCGGCGCGGGTAACGTTACCCAGCTCGGTGATTCGGTCTTCACCACGTACCTGCTGTCGTTCGAAGCGACGGCCGGTCTGCTCATCATCGCCGTCGTGGGAGCCGTCCTGCTCGCGCGCCGCGAGCGTCCCGCCGACAGTGACGACGACGTCGACGTGACGGGGCGAGTCGACGGGGGCGGCGAGGAGCCCGAGGGAGAATGGTGGGTCGTGAACGAGCAGACCTCTGAGGAAGTGGACTCATGACCGTTCCGGCGTCGTGGTACCTCGTGCTGGCCGCGGTCCTCTTCGGGATCGGAGCCTTCGGCGTCCTGACGCGACGTAGCGCGCTCATCATGTTCATGTGCATCGAGTTGATGCTCAACGCGGTCAACCTCACCTTCGTCACCTTCGCGCGCACCATGAGCGACATCGGTGGACAGACGACCGTGTTCTTCGTCATGGTCGTGGCGGCTGCGGAGGTCACGGTGGGACTGGGCATCGTCGTGGCGGTGTTTCGTCGACGCGAGTCGACCTCGGTCGATGAACTCTCGGAACTGCAGGGCTGATGTCGCACCTCGCCCCCCTCATCCTGGTCCTGCCCCTCCTGGGTTTCCTCCTGGTCGTGTTGAACGGTCGCTCGCTGAGCGACCGGGCCGTCGGCGTGGTCGCGACCGGCGTGGTCGCCTTGAGTTTCCTGGCCAGTGTCGTGACCTTCGTCCTCTTGTTGCACGATCGCACGCGCGAGGTCACGGTGAACCTGTTCACCTGGATCTCGGTCGACACGCTGCACGTGCCCGCCGCCATCTTGGTGGACCCGCTCTCGATCACCATGTGCCTCTTCGTCACCGGGATCTCGACGCTCATCCACCTCTACTCGACCTCGTACATGCACGGGGAGAAGGACTATCGCAAGTTCTTCCTCTACCTCAACCTGTTCGTGTTCTCGATGCTCACCCTGGTGCTCGCCAACAACCTGGTGCTCACCTTCGTCGGCTGGGAGGGCGTGGGGGTCTGCTCGTACTGGCTGGTGAGCTTCTACTTCGACCGCGAGTCGGCGGCGTCGGCGGGCAAGAAGGCCTTCATCTACAACCGCGTGGGCGACATCGGACTGCTGCTGGCGATGTTCTTGCTCTTCGTGCACACCCACACGCTGACGTACCTGGGGATCTTCTCGTCGACGTCGCTGCTGTCGCCGGCGATCGCGACGCTGGTGGTGCTCGCCCTGTTGCTCGCCGCGACGGGCAAGAGCGCGCAGATCCCTCTGTTCAACTGGCTACCCGACGCCATGGAGGGCCCGACGCCGGTGTCGGCGTTGATCCACGCCGCCACCATGGTGACCGCCGGTGTGTACCTGCTCGTACGCATGTCGCCGGTGCTGGCGCTCTCCTCGTCGGGTCGCATGACCATCGCGGTCATCGGCGGGCTCACCGCCTTCGTGGCGGCCACGATCGCCACCGCGCAGAAGGACATCAAGAAGGTGCTGGCGTTCTCCACGGTGTCCCAGATCGGCTACATGGTGCTGGCCGTGGGCGTGGGAGCCTACGGCGCGGCCATCTTCTTGATGGTCAGCCACGCGTTCTTCAAGGCGCTGCTCTTCCTCGGCTCGGGTTCGGTGATCCACTCCCTGGGGGGCGAACAGGACATGCGAAAGATGGGTGGCCTCGCCAAGTGGCTACCGCTCACCTTCCCGACGTTCCTCGTGGGATGGCTGACGATCTCGGGGGTCCCGCCCTTCGCGGGATTCTGGTCCAAGGGCGACGTCTTGACGAACGTCTTCGCGCACAACAAGCCGCTGTGGGTCCTGGGGATCCTCACCGCCATCCTCACCGCCTACTACATGAGCCGACTCTTCATCTTGACCTTCCGCGGCACCGAGCGCTTCCGCGAGGTCACCCACCAGCACGACCCGCACGAGTCGCCGCTCGCGATGACCGCGCCGCTGCTGATCCTGGCCGCGCTCAGCGTGTTCGGCGGACTGCTCGACCTGCCCTGGGCGCACGGATTCTCGCTGACGCACTTCCTCTCACCCACGTTCGGCTTCGTGGCGCCGAGCGCCGTGCAGAGCACCACGTTGCAGACGGGACTCGCTCTCGTCGACGTCGCCGCCGCGGCGATCGGCCTCTTCGCCGCGTTCACGATCTGGCGCAACACGGTGGAGTCGAGCACCTTCGAGAAGCCCTTCTTCGAACACGTCTGGCGCTGGGACGACGCCTACGACGCGGTGCTCGCTCGACCACTCGAGCACCTCGCCCAGGTGTCCAACGACGTCGTGGAGAACCGCATCATCGACGGTGCGGTGGAGGGTCTCGGAGGTTCCGTGCAACGTAGTGGCGAAGGGATTCGCAAGCTTCAGGCGGGCATGGTGCGTCAGTACGCACTAGCCATGGTGCTGGGGTTGACCGTGATCGTGGTCTATCTCGTCGGACGGGTGGGGTAACGATGCACTCCTCTCTGTGGTTGAGCGCGCTCATCGTGCTGCCCCTGGTGGGCGCGCTGATCGCGATGCTCGTGCGAAAGACGCCCGGGGCCTCATACGTCGTGGCCGTGGCGGTGGGCACCGTCGAAGTCATCGTGTCGCTGGTGGTCGCCGTGCTGTACTCGAGCCACGTCGCGAACGCGGGAACCTTCGACTTCGTGAGCCGTCACGTGGTGTCGGCGCCACTCGGCCTGGCCTACGACGTGTCCCTCGACGGACTGAGCCTGTTGATGGTCGTCCTGACCGCGCTGGTGCTGTGGCTCTCGCTCCTCGGGGGTCGCGACCGGCGTCGCGAGCCGGCCTTCGTCGCGTGGTTGCTCATCCTCACGGGTCTGACCATGGGGGCGTTCGTGGCCCACGACGTGCTCGAGTTCTTCGTGTTCTTCGAGCTCACCTTGGTGCCGTGCTACTTCATCATCTCGGGCTGGGGCGGGCGCGAGCGCTCGCGCGCCGCGCTGAAGTTCTTCCTGTACACCTTCACCGCGTCGGCGTTCTTGTTGATCGGCATCTTGTACATGGGCTTCGCCTACCAGCACCAGCACCCGACCTCGGGGTTGACCTTCGCCTACGGCGCCCTGTCGACCACGGCGATGTCGCACCCGGTCGCGGTGTGGCTGTTCATCGGCTTCGCCCTGGCCTTCGGGGCCAAGGCGCCGATCTGGCCGTTGCACACCTGGTCACCGTTGACCTACGCCGAAGCGCCCACCGCCGGCTCCATCGAACTCTCGGCGCTGCTGGCCAAACTCGGTAGCTACGGACTGCTGCGCTTCGCGGTCGGTCTCCTGCCCGTCGCCCAGGTGAGCGTGCGGCCCTACGTCTTGACCCTGGCGGTGATCGGCATCCTGTACGGATCGATCCTCGCCTGCGTGGCCAAGGACTTGAAGCGCTTCGTCGCCTACTCCTCGCTCGCCCAGATGAGTTTCATCACCCTGGGCATCATGTCGGGCTCGACCATCGGCGTGACCGGCGCGGTGCTGTTGATGTTCAACCACGGGATCATCACCATTGGCTTCTTCCTCATCATCGGCTTCCTCGAGCGTCGGCGTTCGAGCATCCAGATCGCCGACTTCCGTGGTCTGCAGGGACCCGCGCCGGTGATGGCGGCCCTCTTCACGATCGCCATGCTCGCCTCGATCGGTCTGCCCGGCCTCTCAGGATTCGTGTCGGAGTACCTCATCCTCATCGGTACCTTTACCACCCACGCGTGGTGGAGCGCGGTCGCGGCCCTCGGGGTGCTCGCCTCGGCGGTCTACCTGCTCTGGGCGTACCAACGGGTCTTCCACGGTCGCGCCGAGGGCGCCAACGCGCAGATCACCGACGCCTCGGGCGCCGAGCGGTGGGTGCTGGTGCCCGTGGTGGTGCTCATCGTCGTGCTCGGGGTGTTCCCCAAGCCGGTGCTGGACCGGATCACTCCCTCGGTGCATAACTTCGTCACCCAGGTGGCGACGGCGGGAGCGTTCAAATGATCGGCGCCACCCTCGCTCTCCCCTCGATTCACTACCTGGTCATCGTGCCGGTGTTGATCTTCTTCGGGGCGTCGCTGTTCTTGCTCATCGCCTCGGCGATGTGGCGGCGTACGGTGCCGACGACCTTCACGACGGCGGTCACGGTCCTCGCCGCGGCCGCCACGTTGATCGTGACGTACTTCCAGTGGCGCGACCTCGACCACCACGGCGTCACGACCACCGTGGCGCACGCGGTGGTGCTCGACGGGTTCTCGGTCGTGGCCACGGCGGTCATCGCGCTGAGCGTCGCACTGGCGGCGCTCGTCGCGCACGACTGGGCGCTGCGCGAGAACGTGCGTGGTCCCGAATACCAGATCCTCGCCCTGGCCTCGAGCGCCGGCGCGATACTGATGACCCAGGCCAATGACCTGATCGTCATCTTCCTCGGGCTCGAGATCCTCTCCCTGGGCCTCTACGTGCTCGTCGCCATCGACCGGCGAAAGACCGAGTCGGCCGAGGCGTCGCTCAAGTACTTCATCCTGGGCGGGTTCGCCTCGGCGATCTTCATCTACGGCGCCGCGCTGCTCTACGGCGCCACCGGCTCGACGAACCTCTCGACGATCTCGTACTTCCTCGGCGCCAATGTCCTCTTGAAGCCGGGTCTCTTGGTCGCCGGCGGCGCGCTGCTACTGGTGGGCTTCGCCTTCAAGGTCGCCGCGGTGCCCTTTCACATGTGGTCGCCCGACGTCTACGAGGGGGCCCCGACCCCGGTGACGGGCTTCATGGCCTCGATCGTCAAAGTCGGGGCGTTCGCCGCGCTGGTGCGTGTCATGATCTCGGGTCTGGGCACCCAATTGGCCACCTGGCGCCCGATCCTGTGGGTCTTGATCATGCTCACGACCGTGGTGGGCGCGACCCTGGCTGTCCCTCAGCGAAACGCCAAGCGTCTGCTCGCGTACTCCTCGATCAATCACGCCGGCTTCATCCTGATCGGCGTCTGGGCGGGCACCGCGCGCGGCAGCGCGGCCACGCTGTTCTACCTGGCGACCTACGCGCCCACGGTGGTGGCGACATTCGCGATCCTCACGGTGATGGGCGGACTCGGCGACGAGCGCCATTCCCTCGAGTCCTACCGTGGTCTCGCGCGTCGTCAGCCGTGGCTGGGCGCGTCGCTCGCGGTCTTGCTGCTGTCGCAACTGGGTGCGCCGCTCACCGCGGGCTTCTACGCCAAGTACGCGGTGCTGGCCTCGGCGATCGATGCCAACGGCGTCGCGCTGGCCCTGATTGCCCTATTGAGCGCCGCGATCGCCGCCTCGTTCTACCTGCGCTGGACCGTCGTCCTCTACGCCGAACCCGACGACGAACTCGACGCCACTCGCGTCGTGGTGCCGCGTTCGACGGCGGTGGTCATCGGTGCGGGCGTCGTGTTGACGCTGCTCTTCGGTGTGTGGCCCGGTCCCCTGGTGACCCTGGCCCAGCACGCCACGCTGTACTTCATCCCGTGAGCCGCGTCGCGCTCGCCACGTCGCGCTCGGCGCTACCGGGCGCGCCAGCGTCACTCGCGTCGCATGAGGACGTCGACCTGCCAATCCTGATAGCCGAGCTCGCGCGACACGGCGTCGACGCGACGGCGCAGGTGTGGGACGACGAGTCGATCGACTGGGAGTCATACGACCTGGTGGTGGTGCGCTCCACGTGGGGGTACGCCGATTCCTATCGCGAATTCCTCGCGTGGGCGCACGCACGGGCACGACTCATCAACCCCTACGAGGTCATCGAGTACTCGTCGGACAAGCACTACTTGGGCGACCTCGACCGCCAAGGATTCCCGGTCATCGACACCACCTACTGCGAGATCGGGGACGTGCCACACTTCCCCGACGTCGCGTTCGTGGTCAAGCCCGCCGTGGGTGCGGGTTCGATCGACGCGGCTCGATTCGAGGCGACCGACGTCCTCGCGGCCACCGAGCACGTGGCGAGGTTGCACGCGTCGGGTCGCTGCGCGGTGATTCAACCCTACGTCACGAGCATCGACGTCAACGGTGAGCGGGCGCTGATCTTCCTCGACGGAGAGTTCTCTCACGCGATGACCAAGCGGGCGCACCTGAACGTTGCACCCGAGGAGCGTGACGGTGAGTTTCGAACGCGTCAGATGTCACGTGCCGTGGCGGAACCCGACGCGGTGGATCTCGCGAGGAGCCTCATGACGGAGCGTTTCGCCGACTTGGCGTATGGACGCGTCGACTTGGTGAAGACGCCCGACGGTTGGCAACTGATGGAACTGGAACTGGTTGAGCCAGCGTTGTTCCTCCAATACGACGAGTTGGCAGTCGGTCGCGCCGGGCGAGCGATAATGAAACGAATCCCAAGAGATTGATCTTTGTGTGGGTTGTTGGTTGCGGGACCTCACTCGCCGGCAAAGAGGTCTTCTCCACTCAATTGCACCTAGGCGAGTGATCTCACCGGAGTGCGGGTTCAAGTCGGGCCATCGACACGTCGCCGCCCTCGTGCGAGGATAACCCCATGGCCATTCCAATGTTCAGCAACGGAAAACTGCTACGAGCTCAGCTGGGCCCACGCAAGAACAAAGAAAAGTCGCAGTCACTCTTGCTTTCTGCGACAGACTTACCCGGCGAAGGTTGGAGAAAACGGCAGGATTTTGTGATCAGAATGGGTGTTCTTGTCGAGCCGCCGCCATTCGCGTGGATCGAACGCGCTGGCAAAGAAGGGCACTTTTCGGCATGCAGGTGGTTCGACCAGCAAACCACCGACTCGGCACTCATGCTTCAAGTTATGCCCCTCGTCTCCGATGAGGACGCTCTGCTTGCGTTGTCTGACCTAAATACCCAAACAACTTTTGAAAATCCCAATTTTCATGGCTCGATACTGGAAGATCGTGAGTTGCCAACTCCTATCTTTCCAGGCGCTCGATCAGCTCGGGCTTTTCTCACCTCCTATGAAACCGATGGCCAAATTGGTTTCACCAACAGCGTTCATCTCATCGTTGGATCAGTGCTCTTGGGCGTCCGATTCGTCCGGAATGGGCAACCTTGGACCGATGGTGAGATGCTGGCAATTTTGGCACTCCAAATTCCAAAGTTGAACGCATGAAGTGCGATTTAGATTGACCAAGCCCTGATACACCATTAGATTTTGCACGTCGGCCCTTAGAAGCCAAGATGTACAACAATATGCAGAGTGTTGTACAATATCTTCATGGTGAAAATATCCGTAAGCAAGGCACGTGAAAGGCTATCGGAAGTCGTCGAGATGTCTCAATCTGAGCCGGTGGAACTTGAGCTCTATGGAAAGCGCGCTGCTGTAATGGTGAGCCCCGATCAATACGACGAGATGCTCGAAGCACTCGAAGAGTCCCGTGACGTGGCGGCGTTCGATGCCGCTCTGGCAGAGGTCGGAGACAACATCCCCTGGGAGCAAGTGAAGAGCGATCTCGGCTGGTCGTGAGCACCTACGAAATTGAATTTCGACCAGCGGCACTTCGAGAGCTTCGAAAGATTGATCGCTCGACTCAGCCCCGAATCCAAGGAGCAATTACACTTCTTGCGCAAGATCCGCGCCCCCCGGCTTCGCGTCAACTCAGGGGGCGCGACGGTTACCGACTCAGAGTTGGCGACTATCGGATTATCTACACGATTGATGATGGAGTGCTGCTCATCGTGGTCATCACCATCGGTCATCGTCGAGAGGTCTATCAATAATCGGACCAAGTTGTCACTCGCCACTCGGAGAACGTGCAGGTCGACCCTTCGACACCACGGCAATGATTCAGGTAGATGTGACAAATTGCTCTGGCCGGAGCGACACGCAACGACGCAGTCTTTGACTTCAGCGAGTCTGCCTTCGCAATAGTTGTCTTGTCGAAATTGCAGAAATCGGATCAAGGAGGGCGCCACATGAGTCGACAAAGCAGGAATTTCGGTCGAATTTGGGTACTAGTCGCCGTGATGGTCGTCTTGGTTGGCACCACCATTACTGCGCCGAGGGCGAACGCCATGAGCAGCAGACTCTCGAAGGTGATCGGCGGGACCGTTGATGTGAATACGAATCTGGCCTACCAGAACGCAGCTGCGGCAGGGACGGGGATGATCCTCAATTCCGGCGGCGAGGTGCTAACGAACAACCACGTCATCCGCGGGGCAACGACGATCAAGGTGCAGGACATCGACAATGGTCACACTTACACCGCGACCGTTGTCGGCTATGACGTTGCTGCGGACGTCGCGGTGCTTCGTCTGAATGGCGCAAGTGGGCTGAAAGTTGTTCCGATCGGCAACTCCACTTCGGTCAAAGTGGGCGCGAAGGTCACGGCGATTGGCAATGCCAACGGCGCTGGTGGAACACCGAGTTCGGCGGATTGCAGCGTGACGGCGCTCAAGCAGGCCATCGTTGCGGCTGACGAGCTCGGCGGAACGAGCGAGCGACTGACCGGTCTGATCGAGACGAACTGCACTCTCCAACCCGGTCAGTCGGGAGGGCCGCTTGTCGACTCCGTCGGCAAGGTCATCGGCATGAACACCGCGGCGTCAAGCAATTATGCGTTCATGAATGGCGGCAGCAAGGCGTTTGCCATCCCGATTAACGCGGCAACGTCGATCGCCAAGCAGATCGTAGCTGGCCACTTCTCCGGTAATGTTCATCGGGGAGCAACCGCTTTCTTGGGAGTCCAGGTGACGAGTTCGGGCTACTTCAAAGATGGTGGCTATTTTGCGGGTGCACTCGTCGTTGGAATAGTCCCCGCGTCACCAGCCCAGAAGCAGGGCTTGGGCTACGGTGACGTGATAACCGTGTTAAACGGAAGGTCGATAACCTCAGCGGCGGTAATCACCAATGTCCTGCTCGCGGCGTCACCCGGCATGAAGGTCGGCCTTAGTTGGGTTGATAAGTTCGGAGCCACCCACCGCGCGAGCATCACACTCGCGAGCGGCCCACCGCAGTAAAGACTCCAAAGGACCTTGGCAGAGTTGCGAACTGAAGACGGACCCGCGAAATTGATTTTCAACTAATGGAAGCGCTCAGGGTATTGGTGACGTAGGTTGGCACGCGTTCAGCGGATCAATTCTCCAGTCGGATGTGCACGTCCGTCGGCCCTTCGACACCGAGGGGCCAATCGGGCAGCAACTGGTCGTGATGTGTCCGGGTCGGTGCTTCCGCGTCGTCATTCTGCTAGGTCTCCAGCGTGGTGTCTTCAGGTGTGTATTCGACCATGACCTTCACGCCCTGCTTCACCTTGGCCAGCGCTGGCAAGATGTGATTGAGCACCTGTTCAGCTGTCGCCTTGTGTCGATTACCAGTCGAAGTGATCTGATACCAACCGCTGTCGTCTTTGGCGAAGTAGTAGTAGAAACGATCCGCATCGGAACTGAACGTAATTCGGTACTCAGTGTTTCGCAGGACCATTGCATCACATTACTTTTACGCCAATTGGCATTTGGCGCAAAGATCAGTCGGTCGTATCTGAACAGTTAATGAATTCCCACTCATCCAGTTTCGGGTGGACGGGCGCCTTGCTTGTTCGTAGATATTGCGAGTCAGAGTACGAAATCAAATAGGTCTTGGTCAGATCGACCCGCCAATGGAAGGCTGCAACCTTGTTGCGTGGGGCCGTCGACTAATCCTCTGTTCCATGGCCCAAAGAGTCTTTCCGCCTCGTACAATGCGGACATGCCAGACATTCCAGACATGCCGCACGCAGAGGTGATCAGGTTAAACGACCGACGACTTCCATGGGCGATTCGTCATCGATATCCCCGTAACAGAATCCTCCGGTCGCTCTCATGGATCTGGAGCAATCCGATCACAATGGCAATACCTAGTCAGATGGCCAATCGTCGCCACGACCTTCGCAGACTTGTCGACCGTCTAAAACCAACTCTCTAGATGAACAAGCGCCAATGCAAGGTTGCACTCTTGTGACTTGGGGCGATTCGTGCATGGATGGGCCCCGTTATCGACAAGTGATGAATGCGACGTTAGCTTTTGGATCGCTTATAGAGGTAGAAAAGACAACCGATGACGGGCATGATCAGGACAACGACGAAGACAGAAATCGGGCCGCCACCAACGTCGCGAGGTGCTTCCCCCGCCGCAATCCGTTTCTTGGCGTCTTGTGAAGTCCATACTGCGAGGCTTCCAAAAATGACAAGATACAGGACAAGTGACATCGAACGCCGCGTTCCTCTCAGCGCATTGACAGACCTCGCTTCTGGCGTAGCGCTATTTTCTTGCTTCCAGTACCTTGGTGAATTGGACTGCACCTCTTCACAACGATAATTATCGTCCATCCCGTCACTAGCCGAATGGATGATTGCCCCCTTCTCGACAATGCTTCTGGTTTCGAGACCCGCATTGTCTTCGCCGTGGTCGCATCCTCCACTCGATTGTGCGCATCGGCCCTTCGACACCAACCAGAATGTTCGAAATGAGTTGCCAGTACGCGGCGGAACTCCAGTCACCTCGAACCTCGTCATTCACCTGGAGAGCCGCTAACGTACTATGCGCTCAAGCGTCTCCATGACGCGAGGGCCGAGATCCAATTCAGGTTGCTGCTTCATGGCGCTCAGCAGATATGCGCCCCAACAATCCGCCCCAGTTCGTAGAAATCTCAGCGCCAAGTGATGGCCCTCATTGTCTATCAACACCAAGCCACTGGCTGGCCGCTTTCCAGCCCAATCATCAGTCTGCCTAAAGAAGAAGTTCACTTGGCGAGGATGACCCGTTGACGGATCAATTGCGTTGACTTGTCGCGTCCTAGTGTCGATACGCACCGAATTGAGGTTATTCAACTCGATGCTCACGCGAAAAGGTCCTCGACGTTGGGTGATTGCCTGTGGAGTGAAGCTAAGTATGGGGTGTGTCACTACGTACAGAACTAGTAGGAGCAGTACGAGGACGGTGATGTCTACTACCCACCACCTCCTGAGTTGACCAGAGTGGAGCTGTCCTGGTAGCCCGAGTAACAAGAGCATCGTTGGCGTCCACCAGCCACGATTCGTGACGTACTTGAGAGTCTGCTGGCCTTCGGGCAAGTTGTCCATTGTGTGTGTATTGGTCGCCGGGGGAGGACGTCGGGATTCGCCGTCAGTCACTCATCAGTGAACCTTAGAGTCTTCATGGGGGCGGGGCAACCTCCCGCCACGCCGCTCACATTCGACACAGGCAGATTATGGACGTCGTCACCAAGAATTGCTCCCGCGACGCTCGACCAAGCGCAATTAGGTTGCGGGATTATTGTCTTGTGCCGCCATTGCCGTTGCGGTGCCGACGGCAGAACGAGCATTTGAGTCACATACTCATCTGCACCGACATCGTTAGGCCGTACGAGTGTCAACTCTGCTTCGCTGTGCAGCGGGTGAGCCACGTTCTGATGACAGCATTCATGGCAGATGCAGGAACGTCAAGGCGAACGCCGCGAACACCAAAACGATTCCGATGCTGACTAGGAGCCACTCTGAGAAGTGGTGCCTGAAGAGCAGAACGGCTGGCCGGACCGCGATGGTCACCAGCGCGAGCACGCACAGCACTGCGGCTGCTCTAGTTCCCATCAATCCAACTTGCCCACACTGACCATTCCGCATGCCTGCACTCCGAGAACATGTTTGCCACCGAGGGCGATCACTTTGAGGTTCTAGTAATCTCACGAATGTGGGTCTCGAACGGGAACAGACTGCGGTCGACGCCATAGATCCAACGTCGTTGGGCCGTTGGTGACAGCAGGCGCTCGGGTGGGTCCTCGTTGACGAGGCCCCCGACGTATTCGAGATACGACCGGCCCGGGACGAACTTCCGGGGGCTCTTGTTTGTGCGGGTACGGGGAGCAAAGACCTTCAAGAACCGTCTCCACCTTGACTTCCTCCCCGACGATCGAGATCTCGAGATCGATCGTTTGCTCTCGCTAGGTGCCTCGCGAGTCGACATTGGACAAAGTGAGCGGTCCTGGGTCGTGCTTGCCGATCCAGAGGGAAACGAGTTCTGCGTGCTCGGCACACGATCAATTCGCTGAGGAATCGGCCGGACCTTCGCTGCGTCCGATCGCTCGCTTGATTGGACATTCAGCTCGGTAGAGTTCGCTGAGGTGGTTGATGGTGAATCGCAAGCCGCGGTTGAAACGTAGGCGTGCCTCGGCAAGGCTCGGAAACCAACACTCTCGACGGGGAAAAGTGAACACCTGAAAATGGAGGGTGATCACTTTGGAAGGCTGGGGAAATATTCGAAGGTTGGCGGCCGAGGCAATACCCATCGCCCGCATCGCTGAGAGGCTGGAAATCTCTCGAATGACCGTGGTCAAGGCGGTGCGCTCGAGCAACCCGCCGGACTATGGACGCGCCTCGACGACGTCCTTCGTCAGCTTCGACACCAAATTGTACGTTTCCATCACTAATTTTGTACATTGTGTCGATAGCGAAGATATCTGTGAGCAAGGCACGCGAAAGACTCTCGGAAGTGGTGCAAATGTCTCAGTCCGAACCAGTTGAACTCGAGCACTCCGGACGGCGCGCGGCAGTTTTGGTGAGCCCGACTCAATACGACGAAATGCTCGAAGCGCTCGAAGAGTCCCAGGATGTGGCAGCGTTTGGTGCCGCCCTGGCCGGACTTGGAGAGAATATTCTCTGGGAGCAAGTGAAGAACGACCTCGGCTGGTCGTGAGCGTCTACCGAATCGAATTTCGTCCAGCCGCGCTACCGGAGCTTCGAAAGATTGATCGCTCGATGCAACCTCGAATCCAAGGAGCGATCGCACTTCTCGCGCAGGATCCGTGCCCCCTGCCTCGCGGCAGCTCCGGGGGCGTGATGGCCATCGAGTCAGAAGTGGCGACCATCGGATCATCTATACGATCGATGACGGAGTGCTGGTGATTGTTGTGGTCACGCTTGGTCACCATCGGGGCGTCTATCAGTGACCGAACCAACTGACCACTCGCCCCTCAGAGATGGTACAAGTCGGCCCTCGAAAACCAACTTCGGTGTTACCGTCAGATCATGCTCATGCACAAGCGTGTGATCGGACTTCTCGGAGCCATGGTCATCATGACGGCCTCAGCAACAGTGCCCACGCTCAATGTCACCGTGGGCGCAGCCGCAACCAACCAGACTTCGATTCCGACGTGCATTCAGGGCCAACTAAGCGTTGCCATCGAAGAAGGTGGCTACCTCCAACCCAACATTCCACAGGGATATACCTTCCTCGTGGCAAATGACACAAACCACGAGTGCTCGATGGAGGGTTTTGCGTGGTGGATTGTCTTCTCGCGCTCCAATGGCAGCATCACGAAGGTCAAGATGCTTCACCGCTCGAATTCTCTCTATGCCCAACCACCCATCAAGCGAGTGATCCTTGGAGAACGAGGAGTGGCTTCCTTCGGGATCAGTTACACCTATCTGCGTACCCCATCGTTCACCACGGACCCGGCCTGCCAAGTGAGCCTCATTGACGTTCGTCTTCCCGCCACCGATGCACATGAATTCTCCTTCGAGTTTCCGGTGCGTATTGATGTGTGTGACACCAATCGTGAGTTTGACTCAACTCCAGTCGAAGCCAGCGTTATTCCATTGCCATAATCGACATCGACCACTCAACGAGAACTGGGCCTCCAGAGACTGAGGCGAGTCCTTCAACTCTGTCGAAGATTCACACCCCCAAGAGGCGACGTAGTAATCCATCAGTCGGAATGGCAGAATGGCCTTGAGTCAACGCGGGACGCTCAGGACGGTCCCGACGCCACTGGACTACCATTCGAACGTTACGCCATATGGGTACTGGGAGGTGGGCGCCTTGAGCGACAGTCAATCGGCACCTGAGACACAAGGCGTTAGGGCGGAGTTACTTGCAACGGTTGATCTTGGTCCTGAGATTGAGGGCATGGCGGGCCGCTACCTTCGAATGAGGAGGTTCACCTTCGAGCCTGGGGGCGTCTTTGGCCCAATTCACGACCATAAGGACAGACCAGGCATCGTCTACATACTGCAGGGAACGATCACCGACCATCGAGAGGGAGTCGCCAAGGACTATGGACCGGGAGTGGGCTGGCCCGAAGACAGGAACACCACGCACTGGCTTGAGAACAGAGGAACGATTCCTGCGGTGGAGATCTCGTTCGACATATCCCCACGCGAGTAGGCGCAGGTTCCGACGTCGACATGTGTGTCCGCGAATCGGAGGAATCCGTCGTGTGAGAAAGGGTCCGCTGGATTCCCGGGTATCCACACAGAGTCGACCCCGCTGGCACCTGGTTGTCCCACCGTTCAAGGCGCCAGACGGAGATTGTTGGCGTCGGCCTTCGACACCAATTGTCGCCCCTTTGACGTGATCAGCTGGTCCGATGCATTGTGGAATGCGGAATGGACTGTGAGGAATTATCTATCGAGAATTGAGTCTCGATGTCTCCGCTCCGTTCGAGAAGAAGGCTGCAATCACCTATGACATACTCTTCCAATGGACCAGCGCATCAGCTTGATCACTCTCGGAGTCCGCGACCTCAAAATCTCTCGTTCCTTCTACGAGGCAATGGGCTGGAAGGGAGCCCAGCAGCCAGACCGCGAAGTCTGTTTCTTTCAAGCAGGTTCAATCGTCTTTGGACTTTGGACGGCCCTCGGTGGTCATGGTGCACCGGGAATCGAATTGGCGTACAACGTGCGCAGACCTGAGGAAGTCGGTGCCACTTTGGCTGAAGCCGAACTCGCGGGTGCCACAATCGTCCGTCCCTCTGCGGTCGCGGAGTGGGGAGGGACATCGGGTGCGTTCGCTGATCCCGACGGTTACGTATGGGAAGTCGCTCACAATCCTGGATGGACTCTTGCCGAGGATGGCGCAGTTCGAATCTGAAGACGATAATCTTCCCGCGTTCAGAGCCTTTCCGCGGGCCAAGCGAACTTCGTGATTCGTTCCTAGAACGTAAGCGCGAAGTGATCCGCGCGACGATTGGTCTTCGAGGGCGCCGCCAACGGAATCATCATTACCGCCACTGATGAATTCGCCAGTCAGAGACGGACAGCGGATCAACGGCTTGATTGACTTGGGAGAACCGACGGTCGCTCCAGGCCGTCAGGGCCAGAAACAAGCGTAACGGGCGTGCGGCGCCTGTCTATGATTCGTTCGTGCCAGAATTGCAGCGTTTGCACGCTGACCATGCTGAGGCAGTCTTGGCCTTCGAACTGGCGAATCGTTCTTATTTCGCCGCTTTCATCTCCGACCGCGGCGATGGGTTCTTCCTCAGCTTCACCGAGCAGTACACCGCTCGGCTCGCCGAGCAGGAAGAGGGGAAGTGCATCAACCACGTGCTCATCGACGGCGATGGTTCGGTACTCGGTCGTTTCAATCTGTTCGAAGTTCATGACGCCACGGCCGTTCTCGGTTACCGCATCGCGCAGCGCATCGCGGGACACGGTGTGGCGACCACTACCGTGCAAGAACTGTGCCGGCTGGCGGCCGCGCACTACGGCTTGCGAACTCTCAGGGCAGCGACGAACCATGACAATGTCGCGTCTCAGAGAGTGCTGCTCAAGTCTGGCTTCATCCCGGTGGGTCCTGCCGAGCCCGGTGGCCGACCAGGCACTTGGTATCAGCGTGCCCTGACCAGCGACTAGCCAAGCAATCGTCGCTGACACCGCGTGGCAACGCGATGATCGGCGCGGTCCGGACAATGGGGACGGCGCACCGAACTTCGCGAGGTCCCGGACCTCGGCATATCGGCAGCGGTCAAGCGCTTGGCATGCAACTGGGGTCCGCCGTGATAGACGTTGGAGGGCGGAGCAGGCGGAAAATGGCAGGCCTGAGGTGTCCGACCAAACCCGGATTCGTCGGCCGGCTTGCGTAGGTCGGTTTTTCGCCACCGAGGAATGTAGCGATCACGCACCTATTCGAGGGGAGGTCTCGCTTCATAAGTGACGTGCAGTGATTCTTCTACCAAGATATTGCGTCCCGAGATCAAGAGAGCTCCTCACGACTATTTCGATTTGAGGGAGAACAATCGTGTAATCAATGGGGCGATTCGAACATGACAACTGGCGATTCTGGCTCGATCAGTTGGGTCGTCGTCATCTTGATGGCGTTCGTTGTCGCGGGGGCTATCTACTTTCGAGGATGATCGTGATACGTCTTTGGAATGGCTTGACGCGCGTAAGGTCGAGCGAGCCGATTCGCGCCATCGGTCCCGGTCGTGGAGCCGTCGTCGACGGCCGACGGTGCGACGTGACGAATCCGGTAATCGGATCTCCGATACGAATCCTGGTCAGCCGGTGAATCCCCAGTGGCTCTCCGGGCTCCACCAGTCGCTATCGCCCCGACCTCCGTCGCAGCCGCCGGTCGGGGAACGATCACGTCGACCCGTCGCTATCAGACTGCTCACCAGTGCAAGATGGGTTCAATGCGTCGGGTTGAGGTGGGCCGCCGACCCGCTCACGACGGATGACGTCGGCGGGGTATGGTTCGTCAACGATAATGGGTGCATGGTCGATCGAAACGTCTTGGGCGGGGCATTGGAGCCGTGCGGCACCGATCCCCTCACGGGCTTCTACCGCGACGGGTGTTGCGCGACGGGACCCGACGACCACGGGAGCCACACGATCTGCGCTGTGGTCACCGCGGAGTTTCTCGAGCACCAGAGGTCCATCGGCAACGACCTGACCACGCCGATGCCCCAATACGGGTTTCCGGGATTGATGCCCGGCGATCGATGGTGTGTGACCGCCGCCAACTGGCTCCGTTCTCATCGCGACGGGG
>Ga0307377_10002682_pt1 | contig 20737 bp, 19 predicted proteins | sample TR3MG_FD_202535 | JGI IMG/M metagenome (GOLD analysis project Ga0307377, IMG submission 202535) | Soil microbial communities from Risofladan, Vaasa, Finland - TR-3 | ecosystem: Environmental > Terrestrial > Soil > Coastal area > Acid sulfate soil | place: Finland: Risofladan, Vaasa | collected... | reverse complement strand
GCTTTACTGGCAACGCGCGCAGAGCCCTGCCCCGCCCGACACGGTCCTCACGCTTTACGGCAACGTGGACATCCGCCAGGTGCAACTGGCATTCAACGGCTCGGACCGGATCGATCGCATGCTGGTCCGAGAGGGGGAAAGCGTACGCAAGGGTCAGCTCCTTGCCACGCTCGACACCACCCGCCTGCAGCAAAATGTCGCCATGCTGCAAGCGCAGGTCGCAGCACAGGAACAAGTTCTCGCGCGGCTCAAAGCGGGTAGCCGGCCGGAGGAAATACGCAAAGCGCGCGCAGACGCGGAAGCCGCCAGGATAGAAGCGGACAACGCCGAGCAGAGCTATCGCCGGCTCAAGGAACTGGTCGCGCGCAAGTTCGTCGCGCAGCAGCAGGCGGACAATGCCAAGGCCGCGGCAGACGCCGCCCAGGCGAAGTACGATTCAGCGCGGGAGACGCTGCGGCTGGCCGAGTTGGGTCCCCGCGTCGAGGATATCGCCGCCGCGAGCGACACGCTCAAAGCGAACGAGGCGGCTCTCGCGCTTGCGCGCACGCAATTGGCCGACGCGTCCCTTTATGCGCCGGTCGACGGCATCATCCAGGACCGGATCCTCGAACCGGGTGACATGGCTTCGCCGCAGCTTTCGGTATATACCCTGGCCCTGACCAATCCGATCTGGGTGCGCGCTTACGTGCAGGGACCGGATCTGGGAAAAATTCATTATGGGATGCGCGCCGCGGTGACCACAGACAGTTATCCCGGCAAGCATTATCGCGCGTGGCTGGGCTACATTTCCCCCAGCGCCGAATTCACCCCGAAATCTGTGGAAACCACCGAAGTCAGATCCAAGCTGGTGTATCAGGTGAGGATTTTCGTGTGCAATCCGCAAAATGAACTGCGCCTCGGCATGCCCGCAACGGTGACCATTGCGCTGGATCAGCCGCAAGCCACCGATACGGGAACGTCTCCCTGCCAGACCCCCTGATGCCGCCGACGGCCGCTGCTCATCCGGCGAGCCCCCAGTCCCCAGCGGGCGCAGGAGGCGATACCGCGCTGCAATTCGACCAGCTGTCCAAGGCGTTTCGCGCGGATGGGCGCCTGGTTCAGGCGCTCGACAAGGTGAGCTTTCGCGTCCGCCACGGGATGGTGACCGGCCTCATCGGCCCCGACGGCGCCGGCAAGACCACGCTCATGCGCCTCGCCGCAGGCTTGCTCGTCCCCGATACCGGCAGCGTCACCGTTCTCGGCAAGGACGCGACCGCACAGTCGCTGGAGGTTCAGGCCGGCATCGGCTATATGCCGCAGCGTTTCGGCCTGTACGAAGATCTGACGGTGCAGGAGAATCTCGACTTGTACGCCGACCTGCAAGGGGTCGCACACGTCCATCGTGCCAGCCGCTATCAGGAATTGCTGCACATGGCCGGGCTCGCCCAGTTTGCGCGGCGCCTGGCCGGACAGCTCTCCGGCGGCATGAAGCAGAAGCTGGGGCTGGCCTGCACCCTGGTGCGCCAACCCGCCTTGCTGCTGCTGGACGAACCGACCGTCGGCGTGGATCCGCTGTCGCGGCGCGAGCTGTGGGCCATCGTCGACCGCCTGGTGCGTAATCAAAATACCACCGTGCTGCTGAGCACGGCTTACCTGGACGAGGCGGAACGTTGCGACGAGATCGTTCTGCTGCATGAAGGCCGGCGCCTGGATCAGGGCGATCCGAAAATCCTGCGCGACCGCATGCAAGGCAGAACCTATTCCGTCACCGCAGCGAATGTATCCAAGCGCTCGCTGCAGGCGCATCTGTCGCAGACCCCCGGCGTGCTGGACGCATTGATCCAGGGCGAACACGTGCGGCTGGTGATGGAAGATGCCGCGCGCCCCAGCCTCGAGCGCATGCTCCCGGACATGCATGACGTATCTCTCGCCGAAGTGCCGCCGCGCTACGAAGACAGCTTCATCGCGCTGCTCAAGGCGCAGGCGCAGCCGCAAAGCGCTGCGCCACCGCGGCCCGCCACCGTGGAGGGGCCGCAGCCGCCCGCGCATGCGGCGAACGGCGCTGCCGTGATCGAAGTGGACCGGCTGGAGCGGCGCTTCGGCAGTTTTCGCGCCGTCAAAGGCGTCAGTTTCGCCGTCTCCCGCGGCGAGGTCTTCGGCCTGCTCGGCGCCAACGGCGCCGGCAAGACCACGACTTTTCGCATGCTGTGCGGCTTGCTGCCGCCCAGCGGCGGCAGCCTGCGCGTTGCCGGCGCCGATCTGCGCCATGCACCTGCAGCTGCGCGGGCACGCATCGGCTACATGTCGCAGAAATTCTCCCTCTATGGGCAGCTCAGCGTGATGGAGAACCTGCGCTTTTTCAGCAGCACCTACGGCTTGTCCGGCCAGCGTGCCGAACAGCGCCTGCACTGGGCCATGGCGGAGTTTGCCTTGGCTTCGCTGGCGGATTCCGCCAGCGGGGATCTTTCCCTCGGCTACAAGCAGCGCCTGGCACTGGCCTGCGCCCTGATGCACGAGCCCGATATCCTGTTTCTGGACGAACCCACATCGGGGGTGGATCCGCTCGCCCGCCGCGAGTTTTGGCAGCGCATCAACGCGCTTGCCGAAAGCGGCGTCACCATCATGGTGACCACGCATTTCATGGAAGAAGCCGAATATTGCGACCGCCTCGCGATCATGGCGACCGGCGAAATCCTGACCATCGGCACGCCAACTGCGATCAAGCAGCGCGCGCGCACAGAAACCCTGCCCGAACCGACCATGGAAGACGCCTTCATCAGCTTGATCGAAACCCGGTCCCCGGCTGAGGACCGGCCGTGAACGAGCGCCGACATGCGGATGAGGCGGCGGCGCGGGGAACATTCCGCATGCGCCTGGGCGGCCTCGTACGCAAGGAGTTCCTGCAGATCTTCCGCGATCCGAGCAGCATCGCCATCGCCTTTCTGATGCCCCTGGTGCTGCTGCTCTTGTTCGGTTACGGCGTGTCGCTCGATTCGGAATCGATACCGGTGGCGCTGGTGGTGGAACAACCCAGCGCGGACACGGCCAGCTTCACCGCCGCTTTCCACAGGTCCCGCTATTTCGTACCCGCCACCTACGCCACCACCCGGGCCGCCGAAGCGGCAATGATGGAGCGTCGCGTGAATGCCATCGTTGTCTTGCGGCAAGACTTCGCGCAGCGTCTGCGCAGTGCGGATGGCGCGCCGATTCAGCTGATCGTGAACGGCGTCGATGCGAATACCGCCCAGATCATCGCGGGCTACGTGCAGGGCGTATGGGGCAACTGGCTGGAGCGTATCGCCCTGGCGCGCGGCCGGTCTCTGGCAATGCCGGTGCAGATAGAACAGCGCGTCTGGTTCAACAGCGAGCTGCGCAGCCGCAACTTTCTCGTGCCCGGCCTGGTAGCAATCATCATGACGCTGATCGGCGCGATGCTCACGGCGATGGTGATGGCGCGCGAATGGGAACGGGGCACCATGGAAGCGCTGCTGGTGACGCCGGTGACGATGACGGAAGTCATCCTGGGCAAGCTGATTCCGTACTTCATCCTGGGCATGGGCGGACTGGCGCTTTCCGTGGCGATGGCGCTCTGGCTGTTCGAAGTTCCGCTGCGCGGCTCGCCCTGGCTGCTGTTTGCGACATCGGCATTGTTTCTGCTCACCGCCCTGGGCATGGGCCTGTTCATTTCCACCGTCGCCAGAAGCCAGTTCGTCGCCGGACAGATCGCCATCATCACCACCTTCCTGCCCGCATTCCTGCTGTCCGGATTCATTTTCGACATCGGCAGCATGCCCGGTATCGTGAAAGTCATCACGCACGTCATCGCCGCACGGTATTACGTGGCGATTCTGCAAACGCTGTTTCTCGCCGGGAATTCCTGGAGCGTGGTTCTGCCGAATGCGCTCGCGCTGGCAGCGCTGGCCGCGATCTTCCTCGGCCTGACGCAGCTGAAATCCCGCAAGCGCCTGGAGTAAGATTTCATGTGGCGGCGCATTCTGGCCCTGACGATCAAAGAGTTCCTGACCTTGTTCAAGGACAAGCGCAGCCGCGTGGTCATCATCGTGCCGCCGCTGATCCAGCTGATGGTGTTCGGCTACGCGGCGACCTTCGATCTGAAACACGTTCCCTTTGCGGTGTTCAACGAAGACCGCGGCGCCGCCGCGCGGGACATGATCGCCGCATTTCGCGGCGCGCCTAACTTCGTCCAAGTGGCACGCCTCGCCCGGGACGGGGAAATTGCGCCCATTATCGACAGCAAGCAGGCGCTCATGGTCATGCGCATCGGGCCGCGCTTCAGCGCCAATCTGCTGAGCGGCCACCCGGCCGAGCTGCAGATCATTGTCGATGGGCGCAATTCCAATACCGCGCAGCTGGTCGTGAACTATGCGCAGTCGATCGTCGCGCGTTTCAATGCCGAATGGATCACGCGCCACGGCGGCAGCCAGCCCCCGGCACGAATTGAAATGCGCGCCTGGTTCAATCCGAATCTGGAAAGCCGCTGGTTTTTCATACCCGGCATCGTCGGCCTGCTCACCCTGCTGGTCACCATGCTGGTGACTGCGCTGTCCGTCGCGCGCGAGCGCGAACAGGGAACGTTCGATCAGCTGCTGGTCACGCCGCTGCGCCCGGGGGAAATCCTGTTGGGCAAAACCTTGCCCAGTTTCCTCATCGGCATTGCCGAGGCCACGCTGATTACCGTTGTGGCGGTATTCTGGTTCGACGTTCCCCTGCTCGGCGAGCTGCTGACCCTGTATACCGGAATCACGCTGTTTCTGCTGTCGGCCATCGGCTTGGGCCTGATGATTTCCTCGCTCGCCGTCACGCAGCAGCAGGGACTGCTGGGCGCCTTCTTTTTCATGGTGCCCGCCATCATCCTGTCCGGCTTCGCGACGCCGATCGAAAATATGCCGCCGTTGGTGCAGGACCTCACCCTGCTCAATCCCTTGCGCTATTTCCTCGTAGTCTTGCGCGGCGTGTTTCTGGAGGGGACGCCGTTCCATCTGCTGCTGCACGAATTTTTCGCGATGGCTTCGATCGGCGCAGTCGCGCTCGCCATCGCGGCCTGGCTGTTCAGGCACAGGATGTACTGAGGCTCTTGGCGGCAGCCGCTTGCGGCACACCCGGCCCGCGCGTCGGACCTTAGCCGCGGGCTTAATGGCCGAGCTGCATCGCCTCGAGGAAGCGCGACACCAGGTTATAGCCGGCGATGGCAGCGGTAAGTTCCACCAGCTCCTGCGTATCGAAATGCTGCTGCACTTCGGCGAACAGCTCGTCGGGCACCTGGACCTGCTTGGTCATGGTGTCGGTGTAGGCGAGCACCGCGCGTTCGGCCGCATCGAACAGTGGCGATAGCTGCCAGGCCTCGAGCGCGGCGATCTGCTCGGCGCTCGCGCCCGCCTTCAGCGCGAACGGCAGGTGCGCCCGGTATTCGTAATCGGCACCGTTGAGCACGGCCACGCGCATGATCGCGAGCTCGCGATAACGCCCCCCGAGTTTCGTCTTCTGCCGGATCGCGGTGAACAAACCGAGCCAGCCCTCCATCACCGCCGGGCTGTGCAGCAGGACCTTGTACAGGTCGAGCACCTTGCCGCGTTCGGCCTTGATGCGCGCGACCAGCGGCGCGAGCTCGGGGTGGTCCTGTTCTTCGATGTATGGAACGCGTGGCATGTGATGTCGACATCCTCGGCAAATTGTCATTCCGAGGCCAGGGGCCGAGGAATCTGCTGTTTTGATTTTGCTTAGAAGCAGATTCCTCGCTTCGCTCGGAATGACAGGGTTGGGCGAATGAAAGAAATCCCTAAGTCAGAACGGCAGCTGCGCGCCGGGCTTGGCCGCCGCGAGCACCGCGCGGAATTCCGCCTGGATGCGCTCTATCGCGGCCTGCGTGTCGCCTTCGAAACGCAGCACGATCACCGGCGTGGTGTTGGAGGCGCGCGCGAGGCCGAAGCCGTCGGCGTATTCCACGCGCAGACCGTCGAGTTTGATGATTTCGCGCGCGCCGGGAAAGCGCGCGCGTTGCTGCAGCTGCGCTATCAGCCGGTGCGGTTCGCCCTCGGCCAGCTTCCAGTTGAGCTCGGGCGTGTTGACCGAGTCGGGCAGCGCGTCGAGCACCGCGTCCGGATCGGAAGAGCGGCTGAGGATTTCCAGCAGTCGCGCGCCCACGTACTGCGCATCGTCGAAGCCGTACCAGCGCTCGCCGAAGAATATATGCCCGCTCATTTCGCCCGCCAGCGGCGAATGGCGCTCCTTCATCTTCGCCTTGACCAGCGAGTGCCCGGTCTTCCACATCAGCGGCTTGCCACCGCGCTCGCTGATCCAAGAGGCGAGCCGGCGCGTGCATTTGACGTCGTAGATGACCTCGGCGCCCGGGTTGCGCGGGAGCACGTCGTCGGCGAACAGCATCAACTGCCGGTCGGGATAGATGATGTGGCCGCGCTTGGTCACCACGCCGAGCCTGTCGCCATCGCCGTCGAACGCAAGCCCGAGTTCCGCGCCGGAATTTTGCACTGCCGCGATGAGGTCCCGAAGGTTTTCCGGCTTGGACGGATCGGGATGATGGTTGGGAAAATTGCCGTCGACCTCGCAGTAGAGCGGCGTCACTTCGCAGCCGAGCCGGCGGAACAGCTCGGGCGCGCTCGCGCCGGCCACGCCGTTGCCGCAGTCGATGACGATGTTCATCGGCCGCGCGAGCTTCACGTCGGACGCGATGCGCGCGAGATAGGCTTCGCGCACGTCGGCGCGCGAATACTCCCCCGCGCCCTCGGCCAGATCGCCGCTCTCGATGCGGGCGCGCAGGCGCTGGATGTCATCCCCCGCAAGCGTCACCCCGCCGAGCACCATTTTCAGTCCGTTGTAGTCGGGCGGATTGTGGCTGCCCGTGACCATGACCACGCTGCCGCAGCCCAGGTGATGCGCGGCGAAATAGCCCATGGGCGTGGCCGCCATGCCGATGTCGATGACGTCGATGCCCGCGGCGGCGAGCCCCTCGGCGAGCGCCGCCGAAAGCGCGGGGCCGGACAACCTGCCGTCGCGGCCGATCGCGACCGCGTGCTGGCCGCGCGCGCGCGCTTCGGAGCCCAGCGCCCTGCCGATAGCGGTGACGATTTCGGGCGTGAGCGTGCGTCCGACGATGCCGCGGATGTCGTAGGCCTTGAAGATCTCTGCGGGAACGGTATTCACGCTGGCTGCAGCCTCGATGGGTGGGGGAGTCGCATTTTAGCGCAGCGCACGCGCGTGCTCGGCGAAAAACGCGAGCAGGCGCCGCGGCAGCCAGTGGAGATTCCCCGGAAATGCACCGCCGGCAAAGCCGACATGGCCGCCTTCGTCGGGCTGCTCGAGCAGCACCGCCGACGATGCCTCCGACTGCTGCGGCAGATAGCGCGCCGGCAGGAAGGGATCGTTTTTCGCATTAAGCACCAGCGTCGGCACGCGCACGCCGGGGAGCAGGGGCTTGCTGCTCGAGCGCGTCCAGTAGTCGTCGGTATCGCGAAAGCCGTGCAGCGGCGCGGTGACGGCGTCGTCGAACTGGCGCAGGTTGCGCGCGCGCAAGACGCGTTCGCGATCGAACAATCCGGGAAAGCGTTCCAGCTTTTCCAGGCTCTTTCTGCGCAGCGTCGCGAGGAACATGCGCGTGTATGCGAGGTTCAGTCCCCGGCCCAGCGCCTCACCGGCCGCCATCAAGTCGAGCGGCGCCGACACTGCGGCCGCAGCCAACAGGTATGCGCGCGCCCCGGTACCGTTCTCGCCCAGCCATTTGAGCAGCGCGTTGCCGCCCAGGGACGCGCCCGCTGCGTACAGCGGCTCACCGTATTGCGCGAGGCGGGCGAGGATCCAGCCGACCTCGGCCGCGTCGCCGGAATGGTAGGCGCGCGGCAGCCGGTTGATTTCGCCGCTGCAGCCGCGAAAATGCACCACCACGCCGTTCCAGCGCACGCGCTCGAGGGCGCGCATCAGCGCCACCGCATAGTGGCTGGACGAATCGCCTTCGAGCCCGTGGAACAGGGCCACGCGCGGCGCGCCGGCGGCACCTGCATCGAGAAAATCCAGGTCGATGAAATCGCCGTCGGGCGTATCCCAGCGCTCGCGCCGGTAACGCGGCACGCGGCCGCGCAGGAACAGCGCGGGATAGATAGTCTGCGCGTGGCCGCCGCGCAGCCAGCGCGGCGGCCGGTAAGGCTCGCGCGCGAGACTCAATGCAGTACTTTGGGCGCTTCCACCGGAATATCGCGGCGGACCACGGGTGCCGGGGCGTGCGAAGCGTGGTGCAGCACCATGCGCCAACCGTTGGCCGAGCGCAGATAGACGTTGGTCGTGACCACCACGCTGCGTGCGCCCGTACCTTGTCCGCCCAGCACCAGGATGTTTTCGTGCAGACTGTGCAGCGACAGCATCATGCCGGAGACGATGACCTGATCCGACAGATGCACCTGCAGGCGCTGGCCGGACTTGAAGATCCGCGACCAGTTTTCCCGCACCTGCTCGTAACCCGCAATGCGCGCGCCGCCGGGATGAATGCAGCTTACCTCTTCGTCGTCGGACCACACCGCCATCATGGCGTCCAGATCGGCGCGCTGGAGCGCGTCATAGAATGCGGCTTCCGCATCCTGCGGCGAGGAAAAAATGGTCTTTTTCAACGGAGGACTCCCGAACGCAGCAGATACTAGCTGAAATGCCATGCCCCTGCCAGCGACGCGCGAGCGCAAACACGGTCCGAGCGCGCCGACGGGGCACGCCGACAGGACCGCTTTCCTTCGGTCCATAATTCGGCTAATGTAGGCATAGAAACACTGGAAGCACGGCTGCTCCGAATAATGGTTATGATGGCAGCCCGCAAGTTCCAGCAAACTTGCGATTAAAACAAAACTAGGGGGAGGAGATATGAATCACGCACGTAGAAACGTACTTCGCGCGGGCGGCGGCGCGGGCATGCTCGCACTGCTGGCGGCAGCAGGGATGCTGCGCCCGGAGGCGGTGCTCGCCGCCGACGGGGGACAGGAGGCATTCGACGCGAAGAACCTGAAGGACGCGTTCGATGCGCTGGGCGCCAACGGCCTCGTCGAATCGGCCGACATCGCAATGACGGCGCCCGAAATCGCAGAGAACGGCGCCGTGGTGCCGGTCGGCGCAACGAGCAAAATCCCGGGCACGGAATCGATCGCCATTCTGGTCGCCAAGAATCCGAATCCCCTGGCCGCAATTTTCGACATCCCTGCGGGAACGGCGGCCGAGGTGATGACCCGCGTGAAAATGGCGCAGACCTCCGACGTCTACGTGCTGGTCAAGGCTCAGAATAAATACTACGCAGCCAAAAAAGAAATCAAAGTCACCATCGGTGGATGCGGCGGCTAGATCCGCCGACCGGCTACTGAAAGCGGAGTTTTAGTACAGGCTGATGCGCGAAGCGTGTTATGCCGGAGCTAAAACAAAGTTTCAGTGCAGGCTGATGCGCGACGCGCGTTATGCCAGAACCAGAATGGGAAATCAAGGCCGATGCGCGACGCGCGTTGTGCCGAATCTAACAAAGGAGGAGGAACATGCCAGACCCGATGCGCATACGCGCCATAAGCAAGGACGGCGAAACAACCGTCAAGGTACTGATGAGCCACGAAATGGAAACCGGCCAGCGCAAGGACAGCTCCGGCAAACCGATACCCGCCCACTACATCAACAGGGTCAGCGCGACCTGGCAGGGCAAGGTGGTGCTGTCGGCCCATTGGGGCACGGCGATCTCGAAGAACCCTTTTCTCGAGTTCAGCTTCAAGGGCGGAAAGAAAGGCGATAAGGTCAAGGTGACATGGAGCGACAACAAGGGCGAAACCCGCACCGACGAGGCCATCATCAAGTAGGAAACCGGGGGGGGCCGCTTCAAGAATTCTTGAAGCGAACCCTGGCTTAGCGCAGCAACAGGGGACGTGCCCCGAAGGTTTCGCGCCCCTTGCGGGGAAAGCCCCTTCGGAGGATATCCCTCGGAGCCGTAAAAAGTAGGAAACGCCGTTAGAGCGGAAGTATCGAACGCGCGGGACGCTATCCCGCGCGGCAGATCAATTCAGGAGGAGGAACCCATGTCTAGCATCAAGCTGAGAGCGGTTGTTGCGCTGTCTGGTGTCGCGTTGGTTTGCGCCGCGTACGCCCAGCAGACGGAAGCGGCCGCGCCGAAAAAACCAGCTGCGCACGCCGGGAAAGCCGCGCACAAAAACACGGCTGCGGCCGACTTCGAGAAGTTCCACGAACTCATGGAGGAAGACAGTCCTGCCGAGTTGTTCGAGGCCAGGGGCAAGGAATTGTGGAAGGCCAAGCGCGGGCCGAAGCACGTGTCGCTGGAGAAATGCGACCTGGGCCTGGGACCGGGCGTGCTCAAAGGCGCCTATGTCCGCATGCCGCGCTATTTCGCCGACGCGAATCAGATGATGGATGCCGAACGGCGCATCGTGTATTGCATGGTCACGCTGCAGGGGTTCAACGAGAAGGATCTGGCCAAGAAGCCTTTCAGCAATGGATCGTATACGCCCGTTCCGGTAGACCTCGTCACTTATGTCGCCGGGCAGTCCCGCGGCATGAAAATCGCCGTGCCGCAAAGCAACGCGAAGGAGCGCGAAGCCTATAACATCGGCCGCGAAATATTCTATTACCGTGCCGGACCTTACGATTTCTCCTGCGCCACCTGCCATAGCGAGGACGGCAAGCGCATCCGCATGCAGGATCTGCCGAATCTCGCTTCCAAGGCGGGCGCGGTGCGCGGGTTCCAAGGGTGGCCCGGCTACCGCATGACCGGCGGCCTGATGCATACCCTGCAATGGCGCATGAACGACTGTTTTCGCCAACAGCGCTTTCCGGAGCCGGGATACGCGTCGGAGACCATCGCGGACCTTTTGACCTACATGGGCGTAAACGCCAACGGGCACCTGTACAAGGGCCCGGGAATCAAGCGCTAGCGGGGGAGAACATAACCATGAAAACATTCCAAGCATCGATATTGGGCGCAGTAGCCCTCGCCATCGCATTCAGCGCGCAGGCCCAGGACGACCGCGCCAAGGCCATCGCCATGATGAAACGCGATTTTCATGCGAAGGGCATCGCCGGCCTGGACCGGCTCGATCAGGACGGCGTGCAGCTTTTGTGCAATCGCAGCGACAACAATCCGCCCAAGCCGATCGCCGAACGCCTGCAGCAGGACCAGCTGGAGACCATCGAGTATCCGGCGGACGGCAAGTTCATGGGCGACTGGAAAGCGGGCGAGAAGATCGCGGAGCGCGGGCGCGGCATGACCTGGAAAGACAAGATCGGGAAAACGTCGCGTAATGAGCCCAACGGCGGCAGCTGCTACAACTGTCACCAGATCGGTCCGAACCAGCCTTCCTTCGGCAACATCGGCAACAGCCTGCGCAACTTCGGCAAAATCCGCGGCTACGGCCCGGAGGTGCAGAAATACGTGTACGGCAAGATCTACAACGCCAAGGCTTTCAATCTGTGTTCGAAGATGCCGCGCTTCGGTTATACCGCCACGCTCACCGAAGCGCAGATCAAGGACCTGGTGGCGCTGTTGCTCGACCCGAATTCGCCCGTCAACAAGTGATCCGCGTCAGCGCGTGAACCGGCGCGAGTTCCTGCAGGTGCTGGGGGCGGCCGCGGCCTGCGGCCTGCCCCTGGCGCAGTTCTCCGGGGGCGCGCAAGCGCAGGGTGCGGCGCATTTCTACGATCTGCCGAACTTCGGCAACCTGCATTTCCTGCATTTCACCGACTGTCACGCGCAACTGCTGCCGGTGTGGTTCCGCGAGCCGAACGTCAACCTGGGCGTCGCGGGCATGGCGAACCGGCCGCCGCATCTGGTGGGTGAAGCACTGCTGCGCCAATTCGGCATCAAACCCGGCACGGCCGAGGCCTACGCCTTTACTTACCTCGATTTCGAACACGCGGCGCGGACCTACGGCAAGGTCGGCGGCTTCGCCCACCTCGCCACCCTGATAAAGCAATTGAAGGCCAGCCGCCCGGGCGCGCTGCTGCTCGACGGCGGCGACACCTGGCAGGGATCGGCCACCGCGCTGTGGACCCAGGGCCAGGACATGGTCGACGCGTGCAAGCTGCTGGGCGTGGACGTAATGACCGGGCACTGGGAGTTCACCCTGGGCGCCGCGCGCGTGCAGCATATCGTCGACAAGGAGTTGAAGGGCAGGATCGATTTCGTCGCGCAGAACGTGAACACCACAGATTTCGGCGACCCCGTGTTTCCGCCCTATGTGATCAAGCCGATGAACGGCGTGCCGGTGGCCATCGTCGGCCAGGCGTTCCCGTACACGCCGATCGCGCATCCACGCTACCTGGTTCCGAACTGGACCTTCGGCATACAGGAACAGGCCATGCAGCGCACGGTGGACGATGCGCGCGCCAAGGGCGCGCAAGCGGTGATCCTGCTCTCGCACAATGGCATGGACGTCGATCTCAAGCTTGCATCGCGCGTGCGCGGCATCGACGCGATCTTCGGCGGCCACACGCACGACGGCGTTCCCTCGCCCACGATCGTGAGCAACGCAGGCGGCAAGACCCTGGTCACCAACGCCGGCTCCAACGGCAAGTTCCTCGGCGTGCTCGATCTCGAGGTGAACGGCGGCAAGGTCGCCGATTTCCGCTACCGGCTGCTGCCGGTGTTCGCCAACCTGCTGCCCGCCGACGCGGAGATGGACGCGCTGATCACCAAGGCGCGCGCCCCCTACGCGGCCAAACTCGGCGAGCAGCTCGCGCTGACCGAGGGCCTGCTCTACCGCCGCGGCAATTTCAACGGCACCTTCGACCAGTTGATACTCGAAGGCCTGATGGCAGAGAAGGATGCGCCGATCGCGTTTTCGCCCGGATTCCGCTGGGGCACCAGCCTGCTGCCGGGCGAGCCGATCGTGATGGAACACCTGATGGACCAGACTTCGATCACCTACCCTTACACCACCGCGAGCGAGATGACGGGCACGATGATCAAGACCATCCTCGAAGACGTATGCGACAACCTGTTCAACACCGATCCCTACTACCAGCAGGGCGGCGACATGGTGCGCGTCGGCGGGCTTGCCTACACCTGCGACCCGAACGCGAAAATGGGCCAGCGCATCAGCGATATGTCGCTTAAAGGCAAGTCGATCGAAGCAGACAGGAAGTACAAAGTCGCCGGATGGGCGCCGGTGTCGGAAGCGGCGAAAACCGCCGGCGGCGAACCGATCTGGGACCTGATGGCGCGCTACCTCCGCAGCCGCAAGCTGATCAAACCGCTGCAACTGGAACTTCCGCGCCTGAAGGGCGTGGAAGGCAATGCCGGCATCGCCTGAACGCAGCGTCGCGCACCTGCGTGCGGCCTGCGCGCGCGGCGCTAGGCCGCAGCGCCGCGCAAAATCCAATCGGTAATCGCCTGCAGCATCTCCGGCGCATCGCCGATCGCGGACATGACCTGGAACTCGAGCTGGGGATGCCGATCGCCGATCTCTCGCACCAAGCGCGGCAAATCCTGTTTCATGTGCCCGCCCTGCGCCAGGAACAGCGGCACCAGAACGATGCGCTTCGCGCCCTGCGCCGCCGACTGCGCCACCGCCGCCTCCAGCGACGGCGTCATCAACTCCAGGAATGCGAGCCCGACCTGAGAATCGGGCCGCGCCGCCTGCAGCCGCCGTCTGATGGCATGAAACGGCAGCGCCCATTCCGGGTCGCGCGCGCCGTGGGCGAACAGGATGATGGCCTGGTTGCTCGTCTTCATTTCTTCCCCCTTCGCGATCAAGTCTGCTCCTGCCCGTTCACCGCGGCAGACAGATGTGCCGCCGCTCGCGCCCTCCGTGCAAATGCGAAGAGTACCTCAATGCCCGGACTACGGTCATGCATCGAACGTACGCGGTCGCGAAAATATTTTAAGATGGAGTATCCCGCGTCAACCATCCAGGAGCAGACCATGAACAATATCGCCCATTTGCGCCGCTTCATCCAGGATATGACGAGCGCAGTCGGGAAATATGGCGAGGACGAGGCCGCCATGCTGCGCGAAGGAAAAAGGCTGCTCGGCGGCCTGATCGCCCGTGACGACTGGCTGCCGCCGGAATTCGCGCAGGCGCATGCCGATACCTATCGCCAATACCTGCTCCACTGCGACCCGCTGGAACGCTTTTCCGTCTTGAGCTTCGTCTGGGGCCCCGGGCATACGACCCCGGTGCACGACCATACGGTCTGGGGCCTGGTCGGGGTGCTGCGCGGTGCCGAAAAATGCGAGGAATTCGAGCGCCCCGGCGAAGGACAGCCGATGCGCAAGACCGGCGAGCACATCGTCGAGCCCGGCGGAATCGATGCCGTGTCGCCGACCGTGGGCGACATCCACACGGTATCGAATGCGCTCGGCGACCGCCCTTCGATCAGTATCCATGTGTACGGCGCCAACATCGGCGCGGTGCAGCGCCACGTCTATGTGCGCGAGACCGGCGCGATCAAGCATTTTGTTTCCGGCTATTCCAATACCATGGTCCCCAACCTCTGGCGCGGGTCCGCCGATCCGGGATAGCGCGGCGTCAGCCTAGCCGGGGCCACGGCTCCTGTGATTTAATCGAACCCTGGCGTCCCGAATCGTTAGTTCGTTGAATGAATGGCTGACGCGAAAACGAAGCTTGAAGCAGAAAAGCGGCGAAATCGGCGCCAGACAAGGCGCAAAGCGCAGCAAGGTTGGACAGCTTGCGAGCATTTGCAACGCCGCATGGCGTCGATTCTCGACGTCTTTTCTTCAGCGAATTAGCGATTCGGGACACTAGCTGTTGCAAACATCAAACATCTGGAAGGAGGCCTTATGGCACATACCTACGAGGAATTGAAGCACAAGCCCCTGGCCGAACTGCGTGAGATTGCCGCCGGGATCACCCACGACGCGGTGCAGGGCTACACCCAGCTGAACAAGGATCACCTGCTCGTTGCCCTGTGCACGGCGCTCGGCGTCGACATGAAGGCCCATCACGAGGTCAAGGGCATCGACAAGGCCGCAGTCAAGGCGAGGATCAAGGAATGGAAGACCAAGCGCGACGCCGCGCTCGCCGCGCACGACCGCAAGGCGCTGAAGCTGGCGCTGGACCAGATTCACCAGCTCAAGCGCACCATGCGCAAGGCGATGATCTAGGCGCGAACGCGGCGCCGCGCCAAGCGCTTCCGCAGCCACTGCCGATGCGGCCCGCTTCGCAACCTGGACGCGCGCAAAACCCTTGAAAAACATCCGCCGCCTGCGCGAATTGGTCATCGGCATGACCGATTTGGTGGAGCGCCACGGCCGCGACGAACTGCCGCTACTGCGCGAAGGCGGCGAGCTGCTCGCCCAGCTGATCGCGCACGACGACTGGCTGCCGGAGCCCTTCGCCGCGCCGCATCGCGCGCATCACCAGGAATATCTGCTGCATTGCGACCCGCTGGGGCGTTTCTCGATACTGAGCTTCGTACTCGCCCCGGGGCAGAAGACACCGGTACACGACCACACGGTCTGGTGCCTGATCGGGGTCCTGCACGGCACCGAGCGAATCGACGAATACCGCCACGAAGGCGAGGGGGCGCCGATGCAAAAAACCGGCGAACATCTGTGCCGCGCGGGCGACATCGACGTCGTCTCGCCCACGGTCGGCGACATCCATGTCATGGCAAACCCGCTACGCGACCAGCCGGCGGTCAGCATCCACCTCTTCGGCGGCAATATCGGCGGACTCATGCGGCGCACGTTCTCGCTCGCGACCGGCGAACCGCACGCGCTCGTCTCGGGCTACGCCAACAGCCTGTTGCCCAATCTCTGGGACCGCTCGCTCGAAGCGCATGCCTGAGGCCGCACGCGCAGGATTGCGGCCTTACAGCAGGATGTTGAAAAAGGGGGCGACGCCCCCTTTCAAATCCCCCAAGTCAGAACTGATAGAACCCGTTGCAAAATGAGTATTGCAGCGGGCCAATCTAGGGGAGTTTGAGGGGATGTGTCCCCTCATTTTAAAATGAACTCTTAGAGCACTTTGCCCGGATTCATGATCCCCTGCGGATCCAGCGCCGCCTTGATTCTGCGCATCAGCTCCATCTCCAGCGGCGACTTGTAGCGCAGGATCGCCTCGCGCTTGTACTGCCCCAAGCCGTGCTCGGCCGAGATCGAGCCGGCAAAGCGCGCGGCGCTGTCGTGCACCACGCGGCTGACCTCGGCCGCACGCGCCATGAACGCGTCCTCGTCGCCGCCGGCCGGAGGGGCGATGTTGTAATGCAGGTTGCCGTCGCCGAGATGGCCGAAAGTCACCATGCGCACGCCGGCAAAGGCACGCTGCAGTTCCGCGTCGGTGACGGTGATGAACTCGGCGATGCGCGAGATCGGCACCGAGACGTCGTGCTTGACCTGCTTGCCCTCGCGTACCTGCGCTTCGGGAATGTTCTCGCGCAGCGCCCACAGCGCTGCCGCCTGCGCGGCGCTGGCTGCGACCACGGCGTCCAGCACCAAGCCGCGCTCGCCCGCCTCGCCCAGCGCTTCCTGCAACGCCGAGTCCAGGCTCGCTGCGTTGGCGGTATCCGACAATTCCAGCAGCACGTATTGCGGATACGCCTGCATGAACGGCAGCCGCGTTCCCGGAAAGTGCTTCGCCACGAGCGACAGGCACAGCGCCGACATCAGCTCGAAACCGGTGAGGCGATCGCCGCAGGCGCCCTGCACGTGCGATAGCAGCTGCAGCGCGCTGGCCGGGCTCTCGAGCGCTACCAGCGCGGTAGCCCGGGCGCGCGGCAGCGGATAGAGCTTCAACACTGCGGCGGTGATGACGCCCAGCGTGCCTTCGGCGCCGACGAACAACTGCTTCAGGTCGTAGCCGGTATTGTCCTTCCTCAGGCCGCGCAAGCCGTCCCAGATCCGTCCGTCCGGCAGCACCACCTCCAGACCGAGCAGCAAATCGCGCGCATTGCCGTAGCGCAAGACCGCGGTGCCGCCGGCATTGGTGGACAGATTGCCGCCGATCTCGCAGCTGCCTTCGGCCGCGAGCGACAGCGGGAACAGGCGGTCGGCGGCGGCTGCGGCCTGCTGCAGATTCGCGAGTACGCAGCCCGCCTCGACGGTGATGGTGTTGTTGACCGCGTCGACCGCGCGCACGCGGTTCATGCGCGACAGGTTGAGCACGATCTGCGCGCCGCCCGGCACGAAGCGGCGGGCATCCTCGCCTGCCACGGGCGTTGCGCCGCCGCACAGGCTGGTGTTCCCGCCCTGGGGCACGACCGCCGTGCGCGTTTGCGCGCACAACTCCATCACTAGCCCCACCTCCTGCGTCGAGCCGGGCTTCACCACCGCCAGCGGCTCGCCGAAATAGCGTTTGCGCCAGTCCGTGGCGTACGGCCTCACCTCCTGGGGGTCGGCGATAAGCCCGGCGTCGCCGACGATGGCGCGCAGGCGTTCGGTCAACTGTGTCATGTCTTTGCGTTCGATTAAAGGTGATCCGATTCTACTGCAATTGAAATGGCCGGCCGCAGCGATTGCTTGGCCTCGGCGGCGCGGGTATTAGGTGTTTGAGCAAAATCATAAATGATTGAAAAGTCTTGCCAGCTTTCGTTGCCCGCTTCTGTGGATCATGCTAGGGTATACCCGCATACTCACAATGTGCATCGTATCTGCTGCAAATCCGGATGGCCGTCAACCTGCGGAGCGATTCGCCGGCGGGTCGTTCTTAGAATCCCACTAGAGGAGAACACAATGGACAAGCTGGAGAAGCAACCAAGCGCAAAAACCTCGCGCCGCAAATTCTTGACTGGCGCTGCGGCTGCCGCCTCGGCAGTAGCACTCGCCGCCTGCGGAAAGAAAGAGGAGCCGGCGCCCGCACCAACGGCAGCGCCTACGCCGCCTCCTGCCGTGGCCGTGAAACCTTCGACCATCGTCCTGAAAATGCAGGGCGCATGGGGTACGACGGACATATTCAACGAAATGGCCGAGGAATACGTCAAGCGCGTCAACGAAATGTCCGGCGGACGCCTGAAGATCGACTACCTCGTCGCCGGCTCGGTGGTAAAACCGTTCGAAGTGCTGGACGCGACCTCCAAGGGCGTAATCGACGGTGCTCACACGGTTGCGGTGTACTGGTACGGCAAGAGCAAGGTCGCTTCGATGTTCGGTTCCGGCCCGATCACCGGCTGCGACGCCGCGCAGAACCTGGCCTGGATCGCCAAGGAAGGGCAGCAGTACTACGACGAACTGATGACGAAGCTCGGCATGAACGTGGTCGGCTTCTTCGCCATGCCGATGCCGACCCAGCCGCTGGGCTGGTTCAAGAAGCCGGTCAAGTCCGCTGCCGACCTCAAAGGCCTCAAGTACCGCACCGTGGGCCTGGCCGCCGACCTGATGCAGGAACTGGGCACCAAGGTGACCCAACTGCCGGGGGGCGAAATCGTGCCGGCGATGGAGCGCGGCGTGATCGAGGCATTCGAGTTCAACAATCCGACTTCCGACAGCCGCTTCGGCGCGCAGGACGTGGCCAAGAACTACATGATGGGAAGCTATCACCAGGCGATGGAATTCTTCGAGATCGACTGGAACCGCAAGAAATACGAATCCCTGCCCCCGGAGCTGCAGGCGGTGCTCAAATATTCGGCCGAGGCGGCGTCCACGTCCAACTTTGCGACGGCGATGGATAATTATTCGAACGACCTGATCAAGCTGCGCGACAAGGACAAGGTCAACATCATCCGCACGCCGCAAAGCATATTCGACGCGCAGATCAAGGCTTGGGACGTGGTCGTCAAACGCCTGGTCGACGAGGATCCGTTCTTCGCCAAAGTTTGGGAGTCGCAGAAAGCCTGGGGCAAGCGCGTCGCCTACTACTCCTTGTTCAACAGCGCCGACTTCAAGGCGGCTTACGAGCATCTCCACGGCAAGCTGGGGTTCTAGAGCCATTTCGCGTCGACAGGGTCGCAATCTGACCATCCGGAGGCGTCACAGCGATGTGCCGCCTCTTTTAACGTAAAACTCTGCTATAGCTGCGCCTCTTCGGGGAATACCATGCTCCAGAATTTCCTGCTCGGCATCGATCGCTTCAGCATGGCGGTAGGGCATGCTTTTTCGTGGTGCATCATCATCCTGACCCTGGGTACCTCGTACGAGGTGTTCGTGCGCTACGTTCTGGACGATCCCACTGCCTGGGCCTTCGACATGAGCTACATCCTCTACGGCGGACTGTTCCTGATGTCGGGCGCGTACGCGCTGTCGCGCAACGCGCACGTGCGCGGCGACGTGCTCTACCGGCTGTGGCCGGTGCGCGTGCAGGGCACAGTCGAACTGGTGCTGTATTTCATTTTCTTCTTTCCCGGGGTGACCTCTTTGATCGTCGCCGGCTACGGCTATGCGCATGATTCCTTCGGCTACCGCGAGGTGAGCGTGAACAGCCCGGTGGGCGTGCCGATCTGGCAACTCAAGGCGCTGATTCCGCTGGCGGGAACCATGCTGTGGATCCAGGGCGTGGCACAGGTGATTCGCTGCATCCTCGCGATCCGCGACGGCGTGTGGCCGAGAAAGCTGCATGACGTCGAGGAAATGGAGACCGCCATCGCCGCCGAACATCAGTATCAGGAGCAAGCCGGGCAGAAGGGAGATGGCGCATGAGCAATCCCGCGATCGCCCTGGTAATGCTGGGTTCGTTCATATTCATCATCCTGCTCGGCTTCCCCATCGCGTTCACGCTGATGGCGATGGGCGTGGGCTTCGGCTATTACGCCTATTACGTCCCCGGCCAGGAGTTCTTCGACAACCGCGTGTTCTACCTGCTGTCGCAGAACACCTTCAGCATCATGAACAACGACGTGCTCACCGCGGTGCCGCTGTTCCTGTTCATGGGTTACATGATAGAGCGCGCCAACATCCTCGACCGCCTGTTCCACAGCCTGCAGGTCGCGTTCAAAAACGTGCCGGGGGCGATGGCGGTGGCGGCGCTCGCGACCTGCGCCATGTTTGCGACCGCGACCGGCATCGTCGGTGCGGTCGTGACGCTGATGGGTCTGCTCGCGTTCCCGGCCATGCTCAAAGCGGGCTACGACCAGAAGCTCTCGGCCGGGGTGATCTGCGCCGGTGGCACGCTGGGCATCCTGATTCCGCCCTCGATCATGTTGATCGTCTACAGCGCGACCTCAGCGGTGTCGGTGGTGAGGCTCTACGCCGCCGCCATGATTCCGGGCTTTCTGCTGGCCGGACTGTACATGACCTATGTGATTTCCCTCTGTGCCTGGAAACCGAAGCTGGCGCCGAAACTGCCCAAGGAGCAGACCGATATCCCATTTGGCAAGGTGGTGTACCTGCTGCTGACCGCGTTCTTCCCGCTGGCGGTGCTGATCCTGGCGGTGCTCGGTACCATCCTGTTCGGCCTGGCGACCCCAAGCGAGGCTGCGGCCGTAGGCGCCCTGGGCGCGATGGTCATCGCCATCGGCTACCGCGCGATGACCTGGCAGCGCCTGAAGGAGGCGGTGTTCCTGACCGCACGCACCTCGGCCATGGTGTGCTGGCTGTTCGTCGGATCGTGGACGTTCTCCTCGGTGTTTTCGTATCTGGGTGGCGAGGGGCTGATCAAGGAATTCGTGACCAGCATAGATCTCTCGTCTACGCAGTTCCTGATCCTGGCCCAGGTGATTATTTTCCTGCTCGGCTGGCCACTCGAGTGGAGTGAGATTATCATCATTTTCGTGCCGATCTTCCTGCCACTGCTGCATCATTACCATGTCGACCCGATGTTCTTCGGCATCCTGGTTGCGCTCAATCTGCAGACCTCCTTCCTCACGCCGC
>Ga0307377_10002681_pt1 | contig 20743 bp, 18 predicted proteins | sample TR3MG_FD_202535 | JGI IMG/M metagenome (GOLD analysis project Ga0307377, IMG submission 202535) | Soil microbial communities from Risofladan, Vaasa, Finland - TR-3 | ecosystem: Environmental > Terrestrial > Soil > Coastal area > Acid sulfate soil | place: Finland: Risofladan, Vaasa | collected... | reverse complement strand
CTTTTCTACGCGCGCGTACTTCCGCCAGATCCCGGCGTAACTGATTGCCTCGAACCCGGTTGTATTTTTCATCGGTTGTTTCCGGCGGGTTTTTGGCTTCTTCAATCTCGCGCAGCTTGTCTTTCAGTGCATCACGCAGTTTGGTAATGGCTTCTACTTCAGCCGTTTGCGGGGTAACTGCTGCCTTGGCTTTTTTCTGACCAGTTGCGATTTCCTCATTCAGTTCCTTTATCTGCTTTTCCAGCCGAGTTATTCTGGCTTCATTGACAATTTCTTCCTTGGTCTTGACCGGCTTTTTAGCCTTTTCAACCGCGTCTAATGTCTTGCGCAACTTGTCCCGGCGCGCGATCAGGGCAGTGATTTCCGCTGTGACTACGCCCGGCTTCTTACCCGGAGCCTTCTGGCCGGTCTTCAATTCAGCTTCCAACGCGGCGATCTGCTTATCCAAATCTTTTATCCGCGCATCAATCTTCCGTTCCTGTTCAGTCTTTGGCGGGTTTTTAGCGCGTTCAATAGCGTCCAGTTTGGCTTGTACTTCATCCCGTTCTTTGCGCTTTGCAGCAACCTCGGGCGTGTCTGGTACAACCTTTGATGCAGGTTTCTTTTTGCCGCTTCGGAGTTCTTCTTCCAAGTCAGCAATCCGATTTTTCAGAGCAGTCAACCGCCTTTCATTTACGCCAGCCAGATTTTCCGGAGACACTTCAGGATTACGCAGTTCGCGCTCTTTCATCAGCGCATTTAATACGGCTTCCAGGTCGCGTATATCTTTTGTCGCCTTAGCGCGCTGCAGTCCGGTCTTTTTAGCAGGGAGTCCGGCGTACAAACGATCAATACTAAGTTGTATCCGCACCAGATTACGCAGTTCAGCCAACACAATTTTGTCAGCCAATTTGCTTGGCAATATGGTTTGCCCATATTGGGAAAAGGCATACCGCACATCTTCTTCCGTCAGGTTCTCAAAAAACGGCTCCAAGTCTCTGTGTACCGCTGCCATAACTTCATCGCGGGGAACATTTTGCAGTATATGCGCCCTGGCAAGGTCGTAGACAGTCCTGTGCGACAGTTGTTGCCCGGCCATTGATTCTGCTTGGGCTTTGGCAATAATGTCTGCAGCAATGCGCTGTCCAGTTTCGATTGCTTCGGATTCTGACAGTCCTTTGGCTTCGGCAAAGATACTATCTGCTTCGTCTTCAATCTGGCTCCACGTTTCGTTGCCCAGGTCGGCTTTCATAGCGGAAACCCAATCGACAAATTTCACCGCGCCATTGACGATATGGGAAGCACCGATACGCACTATATGGAACATAGCTTGTACGCTGGTTGTAATGCCTTCGTTCGTCTGACCGAAATTACCTCTGAGCCATTTGCGCGATTCATCGGCCTGTTGGTTCAGCTTCTTTACGAAATTCTTAGTTGTCTTCTTTGGTGCGTTTCGTCCTTCAAATTTCTGCCCAATCAGATCCATCAGCACTTCAGCTTGCGCCCGGTCCTTAATGTCTTGAATCTCTTGCGCCATTTCCTCTTGGCGCTTGGTCATGGCGGCAATCTTGTCCGCTTGTTCACGGATCTTGTTGGAATCTTCAACGGTCCATTCGCCTTTGGCACCTCGTGTAGCCTTGGCCCGGCGTTCCATTGCAGCAAAAGAGAAGTCTTCACGGATCAGCCTGGACCGGAATTGACCAAAGCGACCCCAAATAGCACCAGACCGGCGAGTAGCCTGGTCGATTTCTTCCAGTTGGGTTTCCAGTGCAGCCCATTTTTCACGCGCTAATGCCCGTTGATCTTCCGTCAGGTTCTCATTACCAACGCGGTCGCCAGCCCTTGCGCGCTCATTCATGATCTGAACTTTATGCACCAGCATGACCGCTTCATCCAGCACGGATATTTCTTCGCTGAGTGTGTTATTCAAACGGTGAACTATGTCGGCGGCAAGGTCAGGATCTTCCTTCATGGCCTGCTGTGCGGCCGCAATGGTTTCCGGATTGCTTATGGTGGCCTCACGGAGTATTTCAGCCGCTCCACGGTCTGCCCGTTCTTCTTCAACCTTGGCGTTTTTGGTTGAAGTGGTACGTTCTTCTGGTTCGGTTGTCGCCGGCTTTTCAGTCGTCTTTGGCGCCGGTTGTTCTACCGTACTACTTTCAGGTTCGGCTTGTTCTGGCGCGCGCGCTGGTTCTGGCTCGGATGGCTCGGGCTTTGCGGCGGCTGGTTCGCTAACTGCTGCTTCCGGTACGCTCGACCCTTGCGCGCCATCTTGAGGTACTGTTCCTTCGATAACATTTGTTTTCTCCCAACGATCATTTACCAGTGTGTCAAATTCGCTATCACTCAGTCCCGGATCATCTTCAAAACCTTCAAGCCAAGCATCCTGGTTTTCTTCAACAGTACCTTCGGATTCCAGTTGCGCTTCACGATTGGCTTCGTACTCGGCATTTTGAAAAGCGTCTTCTTCTGCCTGCAATGATGCGGCTACAACCCGATCACCACCCAAGGCTTGCTGCAATTTTGCGTAGGCTGCATCCGGCGTAAGTTCGTCTTTTCCTTCGACAAGGTATTCACCGCTCTCGCTCATCCATTCAACAAGGCCATCCGGTGTCAATCCGCCTTCTTTGGTCATTAGACCATCCAGCCGCCCATATCCGGCGCGCCTGCCGGCTACATCAGCAGGATCAAGGCCCAACTGACTGACAAAGGCATCCAGATTCAGTTTCGGCCCGGTCGCCAAATCAAATATCAGGTCTTTAGGACCGCGTGATATTTTTTCCTGCTCATACTTCTCGTTAATCTTGAACGGCGGCAATCCGGGGATCTTTATAACCCCGCTTGGTTTTTGCATGGGATTCATGCCCGCAGTATTCAGTTCCTTGCGAGACTCCCACTGAACAGCAGACCAAGGAATACTGGTCAAAGGCCGGGTTCTGACCAAAAATGATCCATCAGACATTTTTACCGCCTGCAATTTGTTGTCCAGTTCAAACGCTTGGTGCAGTTTTTCCGGCTCGACCTTGGCCGCTTCTGGTGTTGCCGGCGCCACTTCATCATAAGCTGAATCTGGTATGGTTTCGGTAACACGTTCCGGCAAGGGAGCCTCTGGTGCTGGTTCAGGCTTTGGTGCTTCGGTAATTGGACTAAAGATATTTGAAACGACATTTTTAGCCTTGCCATCTTTTCTGGAAAGCCTTATGTCAACCCCTTTTGCCGCATCAAATTCTGCATGGGTAATGTTGTCACCAAGACCAATACTAGTGTCACCGGGTTTGATTACAATCTTTTGCGAATAATCCGGTCCTTTACCATTGAATTCACTGGCTTTCACATAAATTATTTTGTTCCCATTTTCATCAATGTCGAATTTCATACTCTCAACATTGTTGCCATAAAGGGTCGATGAAACAAACTCTACCAGTTCCCGGAAACCGCTTAATCCTGCCTGATTAAATTCTTGCGGCAAGTCAGCCGGCTTCATGGTGGTGGTCAACTCTGGTGCGGGTTCCGCCTTGGTTTCAGCCGGCTTCTCAGGGTTAATCACGCTGTCAACCGCCTGTGCCACGACTTCCGGATCAGCTTCAGGCAATGCTGCAGCCACGGCTTGTTCTACGGCTTCTGGCTTGGCCCCTGGAACCCCCTCTACAACGACTTGGGCAACCTGTTCGGCTTCGGCTGGTGTCACTGGTGCAGGTGCAGGTTCAGGTGCTACCACTTCAGGTTCAGTACCGGCGATGGCCGCTTTAGCCTGTTCAATGGCTGCATCCAATTCGTTCGGGCCAGCAACCGGCGGTGCATTTGGGCCTGGCGGTACTGGCGGCACTATAGGCGCTGGTTCAGAACCCTTACTAAACCGTTTTCGACCTTGCGCTATCACTTCAGCCGGCGTTCCTACCAACTCTCCGAAAGCCTCAAGAAGCACCGCTCCTGGCTCAACTTCCCCGGTAGTGGCTAGGCTTGCAGCAGCTTCCCCGGCGCCACCAGCGGCCCCCTGTGCAATAGGCTGTGCTACCAGTGCATTAAGGGCTTCACTAACAGCCTTGTTTTTTACTACTTTGGTTAATGGATTTAGCGAGGCTAGACCGCCTGTTGCCGCGTCCACGGAACCAATGATTCCACCCCTGGTTGTGGCAAAGTCCATTGCTTTAGAAAGTGTTTCTGGATCTTGCAGGGCTTTTGTTACGGCATCAGCATCAGTTATATCAACGCCATTGCGTCCAAGATAATCGGTAAGACCTGAAATGGTTTCAGTCGTAAAGGATGAACCACCAAGCAGAGCAGCACCCACAGTTGGACTTTTGCTGGCAAAGCCACCGGCCAGGGCTGGCGCGATCTGAACCAATGATTCTGGCCCAATATCAGCCAAAACCCCAATAGGATCACTGGCAAATTCCTTGAAACCAGCGCCAAATGTTTCCGATTCATTGACTCGTTGGGTTACGTCCTTGCCTGGTAATGTTGCTAGTTTCTTTTGCAGATCCACATTACCAGCAGCCAAGGACGCAGCAGCTTCATTTCCAGACGATATTGCTTCTTCCCGGTTATTGCCCATAGATAGGGCTAATTGTTTAAGGAATTTTGGCAGCACGTTACCGGCAACACTGGCCGGCGAGGTGCTTGCAACCAACTCAGTAAAATTAGTTGGAATCAGATCGGAAAAACCAGCACTAGCTTGTCTTGATTTTTCCAAAGCCAAGGCTTCAGGAATATGACTTCCCGTAAATCCAAGTCGTGCAACACCACGTTGCACTGAAGTCCCAACCGTATCCAGAAAGCCGGGTTCTTCAGCTTTAACAGGATTATATTTAGCAAATACTGCGTCAATTTCTTCCGGAGTGGCCCTTGCTATAGGCTTCGGATCGTATTTAGAGAATACCGCGTCAATTTCTTCCTTAGAAGCGGCCATTACTCTACCTCAATACCTCTCGCCTTTAAGTCAGCAATTATCTCATCATATCTTTCTGGACTATCTTTAAGTGCCTGTTGCGCTCTTGCTATCCAAGCATCTACGTCTTCTGGCGCAGCAGGCGAAGCAATCGGTGCTGGTGCTTCTCCCGCGCCGGCAACCGGGACAGGCGGAACAGAAGCCACCCCATTTTGTGACTCCAAGAATTTTTGCACAGCAACGCCGCCATCCCCAACGTCATTTCCAGCGATTGCCTGTTGAGTACGCCATGCCTCAAAAGCAGGGAATAGATCCTCTCCGGGAACTGTGTTTGTACCGTAAAACCGACCTGGTTCTTCAGTGTCCGGACCATACAGCAAATTCCTTTGTTCATCTGACGGATTCTCAAGCGCAATAGGCTTTGTCGCGTCTGCTGTAGCAGATTTTGTGGCTGCAGCATTACGCTGGCCGGTCAAAGCCTGAAGTGCCAATAGTTGTTCCGGCAGCTTGTCATCAACTGCTTCAGTCCGCGCCACGTTGAAATCTGACGCTGTTTGGTTTTTGTCGATAAGTGCGCTGGCCTGGTCCTCAGTCTGTACATTGCCCGGACCTAAGAGTTTGCCGGACAGTATTGCGTTCAGTGCATTAAGTTCTTCTGATGGTATCGGCTTTCCGGCATCAATTGCGCCGTAAACAGAGCCTATGAGCCTTTTAAGCACATCGGTTTTCTCTCCCTCTTGCTGTGCTTTTTGTGCGTTAAGCCAGTTAGCAGCAGCACCGGAATTGGCACCAGCAGCACCCCGTTGTTGCAGATCCGGAATAGACTGTAAAAAATTCCCCCGCTGCACATTAATATCCTTCGCCAAAGCAGCATCTTCAAGACGCTTATCCAGTTGGGCTTGCGCTGACCGTTGCTTTATCAAGCGTTCTGTTGTTGCATCGTACCCGGCCTGCTGAATACCACCGCCACCACTGGTAACGGCTTGGACGAAATCGCTTATCCCTGGAAATGCTGCCATGATGTTTCCTTATGCTCCGCCGTATTTTTTGAATATGCCGGCTGTGCCTCTGTATGGGTCATAGTTAAACGCATCCTGCCCCGGAAGCAAAGCGCCTGCGTTTTGATTGTAAACAGACGCAGCACCCGTACCGGCCGGTACTGAACCTGTAGTTCCTTTACTTGCAATACCCTTACCGGCGCCTGAAAGTCCAGCGGCAGCAATATCCAACCACGGACTTCGGCTAATGCCACCAGCCTTTAGTCTGGTCAAATAGTCGATTGCAGATGAATTGCGCGCGAATACGCCCAAGTCTGAACCTAAGTCGCCACGCTGGTATCCCTCTTGTACCCGTTGATCGCCTGGCGCATCAATGCGCGCAAACAGATCACCAAAGCCACCGGCGCGCGCAAGCGTATCTGCACTACCAGATTTAGCCCTGTCCTTATAGGCTTCGCTGGAATCACCAGCCGTATCCAATCCAGCAAGCGCCTGGTTCTGCTTTAGTTTTACTGCCTTGGCATATCGGTCTGAAAGTTGCTCTCGAATGTCACCAGAATTTGATTTTTCAAAGAATTGCAGAGTCTCATTAAGCCTAGCGTTTGCCAACCGTTGCTGTTCAGCCTGTTTAGAAATCCCTTCGGCTGCAGCACGATCCTGCTTTTTTGCAGTCTTGCTGGTGTTATAAGCGGATACTGCTGCCGAGGCTACTGCTACACCTACTGCTACCCAACTCATGTTAATTTCTCCTGTTCATCAGCAGCCAGTGCCTCAAAATTCGGTGCAATAACTTCCTGTTCTATGGCATCTACATCAGTTAAATGTGTGTGGTGGACATTCAAAAGAATAACGTCCGTAAGTGCTAGGGCTGCTTTTTTAGTCCCTGGCCGCGAATTGAATATCTGCGGCCCGGTAAGATCCTGAATTCCGTCATCAGTCGTTATCCTCACTGTTCCTGATACGAGGATATTCATAGCCTCAAAGCGATGAATCTTGCCAACTGCCATTGTGCCTTCAGGCATGAACAGTTCCCGAACATAAACCCCCGGAGCAAAGTGGTGTTTGGTGTACGCGGTAAAGTCAATTTGCGGAAGCGTCCGCATAGCATCTTCCAGTAACATGATTTGCTCCCGGCTAATCACCTTGGCACCATTGACTGCAATATCGTTCATGGCCCGTAAACTCCGCCGGCAATCGTAGAAGATGGCTTTAGCCTTGCTCCATACAGCGCATTGAGGTCATAGCGCGCAGTACGATCACCCGCAGCAGTTTTGCTGCTCTTGAATATGTCAGAGAAATCCCCGAACACATCATTAAGACCCTGCTGTTGGGCCGATGACTTAGATAATGCGATATTTTGCTGCATTGAATGGGCTGCTTGTTGGGCTGCTGTAGTCGTATCAAGTCCTCCAAGAATCTGACTAAACAGTGAGTTTTTTGTTTCCTGGTCTTGTGAGCGTAAATTAGTCCCGGCTGTTTTTGACCGGCGTTCGACTTCCTGAACCCCGCGCAAAAAATCATCCCCAAGACGAAGGTTCTGGTCAACGTCAGCACTGCCCTTGGAAAGACCACTACGAGCCAAGGCAAACTTCAATTGTCTGTCTGCATCCCCTTTCTGGCGCCCGAGGTCTTCATTCAAGAATGAACGGGTTGCGTTTTCCAAATCCGTAATGTCGGATTCCCGTTTTGGTGATCCAAAAATGCTTTCTATACGTTGTTGAGCTGCCGCAATTTCAGCTTTGCGTTTTTCTTCTTCTGCTGTTGCAGCCTTTACAGCTTTATCGCTTCCGCCAAAACACATGACCTTACTCCTTGATCTTGGAAAACATGGCTATGTCTTCACCGTTCATTCCAAAATTGCGAAATATCCCTTCCTGACTCATTTTAAGCCCCTTAATATACCATTCACAGGTTTTTGTTCTTTTTACGGATGCCATAGTTTGTAAACGCCTGGCGCCACCTTCAAACATAATATCCATTGTCTTGAGGCACATTTTAGTAATTGTTCGCCAGTGTGTTTCCCAATACTTCATATCACCAATCATCCATGATTGCCAAACGCCATCTATAACCGGCTCCCAACCACCCACGCAAAACGGCTTCTTATCATCCAAAAACACAAACTTAATACCAGTCCGATTAAAGCACTCGTTCGCCACCTGGTCTTTATCCCACTCTCGACCAAAAAGAACTTTGTATTGTTCCTTTTCATCTGCTCTGGCCCTGCTTGCCACCAGCAGTAGCTCTACCATATTTGGTGTTTCCATTGTAATCATGATGTTACCCTCATATCCTGAAGGTAAAGGTTCATCGAATTCCATTGCCAGTCCTGCCCACCGTCATACGTCAGACGCACAGACATTGAAACAGCATTTACAGGCAAGTTAATAACCTGGCCGGGATAAGTATCTACCGGAACAGGATAGCTAGTCGTAAAAGTTCCTGCTGCATTTTGATCGTAACCAATTTCAATGCTGTTGGTTCCTTCACCAACAATATCAAAACCAATCAACATTTTATTAACCCCTGGCGCACCAAAATCTAACCAGGGCCATTGGATTATTCCATCAAATGGCGATCCATCATCATCTAATCCGCTTTGAACTACCCTGGAAATAACGTCACCATGCCGCATGTACAGCGTATTTCCAAGGTGCGAGAAATTCTCAATATTCCACGGAAACACATACCGGCTCCATGCGCCCTGGTTTATACCTCTATTCATTGTGTAAATAAATACAGTGTTAGTTGCCACCGGATAACTCCTGTAAAGCCCTGTTTACCGCATCCATTATGGTTGGCTCAGTATTGGGATTCTGCCCTTGCTTTACTGACAGCATCTTTCCATAAGTATCAGCCGCATCTTTATTGCTAAATTTTCCAAGATGTTGACCCGTCTTTTGGAAATAATCTAACGCTTGCTGCGGTGATAGTCTCTTGCCATTTACCACTGTTGGAATCAATGCAGTAAACGGTTTTCCATTTTCACCAGTGAACCCAAACGACATTGAACTGATCGTGCTATGACTGCCATCAGGATTCGGCAATTCTTTCCGATAACTCAGATCAATGTTCCCCTGTTCCAAATCTGGCGCTATAAATGGAGTTTGCATCAGCAAATCGCTCCCGGTGGTGGCGGATCTTGGATAGTCCACTGAAGTCTGTTTTGATTGTTCATACCCACTTTGACCAAGTTTCCAGTAACATCGGCTTTCAGTAAATGTGCGGTTATATATCGTTCACCCTGATACCTGTAATACAATTTATCATCTTCGATGTAAGAAAGGATAATATCGCTGGTTGGTGTTTGGGTTTCTCGCTTGTCATCCAGGCAGCAACGTGGCGTTCTGGCCCCGGCTGGTAGATTGGTAAACGTGATTCCCGGCAAATCGGAGTCATACCACCAGAATCTAGCCTGATTACCTTGCACAAAAGCCACAAAGGGATTCATGTTCTGGTCAAAGGCCAGAGATAGTTCAGTAATTGGATCAATCGACAGGGTATCCGTTAAATCAAACAAAATCGTTTGCGGCCATTCTGGTGCAGAGATAATCACATCATCACCAACCAATTGCAGTGTCCAAGTCTGATACCGCATCCCTTGCGATGTATCATTCAGTCCAATCCCACCTAATTCATAATCTTGAAGATTAAAGGTATCCAGATTATCTGGATTTAGATATAACCCAAGAATTGGAAGGCTAGACAAACTGCTGTTTGGAATAGCCATCAGGCTATGACCGCCGCTGTCCAGCCCAAAGTCCAAATCAATTGCATCTGATATGCGCTTGTTTTCGGCACACCTAATCCACTTCCTTGTGCGGTAAATGACGTTTGAAAATCACCTATAGTTGTTTTGAATCTAATAGCTCGGAATCTCCCGCCACTGACATTCCAGCCAGTCAATCCACAATTTGAACCAAAGGCAATCTGGTATGAATTATTGCTATACGCTTCATTGAATTGAGTTATATTGTCGCAGTTGGCTACCAATCCAGAAGGTTCACCAGTGATAGCGCCAAGATAACCTATAACCATTCCAGTTGCAGGGTCCAAACCTGCGTTATAGACACCAGCAAAAACCCTCCAATCAGCAGTAGAAATCGAATATTTCCCAAAAGCCCTTCCAGCTCCGTATGGACCTATTGGATAACCCCATGAGGTAACATTTGCTGCTCTGGTTACTGTGTCGTAAACAACTCCATCAAGACTAATTGTGCCAATAGAATCAACCAACGGTGGGTAGTACCGCAATTCATAGGTAACGTCCAAATACTCATCAATCAACGGAGTGACTGTTACCGGATCGCCGTTGCCGTCTACCGTTCGTGATCTTGAAATCAAATAGGGTCCGGCTGATATGTTCCACCCAATACCCGCTTCATTGATATTGTTTCCGCCTGCCTCACCAATGTTGAACCGATAGGTAGTACGATCCCATGAATAATACGGCGCTGACGATTGCGCCCCCCATGTGCGCTCAAATTGTAAGGCCGTTCCAAATACATAACCAAGCAATTGCGTCTGCGAGGCGTTTGCTGCAGTTGAGTCCGTTCCAACCTGGCATTTTGAACCACTACCAGCCCAACCGCTTGACGTTGCCATGATGTTGCGGCCTGTATCCAGAATGGCATTTTCATGCCAATCCAGCAGCAAGGTTCTTCGGCCAGAGTCAGGGTTTACCGATTCATATTTGAAAAATCCCCTGAGTCCAACATTAAAAGTTCCAAGAGTCATAAACCATGCCTAGACCAAGAAAACCGCCAATTCAAATCCAGTTCATTTGATGCCGTTTTAGGTATTCTTCCACTATCAGATACCGCATTAAACTGGCATTGATATTTGGATTGATTTGTTGTGATTGCAGTTGATCTGATTCCTAAACCTGAACTGATATTATGGGTTGTCAATCCAGCATGAACATTAACATCAACAGAACAAGTGCCAACCCCAAAAACATCAAAAGTTCCAGGTACATAAGGTGCTTCAGTTACAATATCTCCACCTTTCGCCCTTGTTCCGGCAGGAGTACCCGTAAGCATGGAAGCTATATCTCCATCCCACACAGCTTCGTCATCATCATTGATGGTATGAGTTGCGAATTTACCAAACAGACCTTGTAATGGGGGTAGAGCAAAATTATGTGGCCCTGCAAGACCTTGTGGGCGAAGTATATAATTGTAATCAATCCCACCAATATTAATTACGCCTGTTTTATCAGCCACTTCCGGCCATGCAGTCCAACGCCAAATTACATCTAAACTTTGTGTTGCACCTTTTGTGATTGGAGAAGATAAAACCTGCCGACAAACCAGTTGAGTTCCTGCAGTATTACCACCCATTCCTACTTCACGAACTGTTCCGGTTCCAAAACCAGCACCAAATCTTTTTGATTTTGTACCTGAATATTCGTAATTTGGCCCAACGGGTTGTACTATTACCTTATCGCCAGCACCAGAATTATTTGCATAACCACTTGGAAGCAGTGCTTGCATTTGACCATCTGAAAAAACTGCTGCTGTATTGCCACTTCCAACATAGGTATAAGCACACGGAGTTTGGGCTGTGCCTTCGCGCAAATAGTTCATACCCTCGTTTGTAATGACATTCTTTTGGTACTCTGTTTCTAGAAGAATATTCATATTCTCATCGTAAAGAATACATTTAACTTCGCCAGATAAGCTGAGTCCCATGCTTGGGGGTGGGCCTTCTCTGTCTCTAAACCTGATTTTCTTTTCACCGTAAATAAGCATCTTATACACTCGTCATAGAACCGCTAGTCAATACAATCACAAAATCCAATCCTTCATCTGGCGTTAAGGCTTTAATTAGATTGTATTTCAAATCACCAGAAATCAGTGCCATTGTATGATCTGGCGCGTCCTCATCATATGGACCAATCGAAGATAAAGTTGCATACAAATCAGCAGACACCAATTCCATCACATGGTCAGGTGATACTTCATCAATTATTGGCAGAGTCAATAAAGTCGGATACAAACCACCAGAAATCAGTGCCATCGAATGATCTGGCGCAGTTTCATCAATAGTTGGAAGCATGTATCCAGAAGTCAGATTGATACTAAAATCCAATCCATCAATAACTTCAACCGGATACAAAGTGCTACTCAGCAGATAGGCGCCAACTGCCAAAATCGGCAATGTGAGTGTCCTGAAAGCCAACCAATACTGGCCGGCTCCTGGGTAGTATGTGGATATGGGTTCAACGTCATTGGTGACTTCAGCCTGAACCAGAGTATCAATCGGAACACCAGCATCACCAGATGCAAGGTTATTCGACCCCGCAGCAATACTGACTGTTCTTACACCCAATGCGGAAAGGAAAAATAGATCATCAGAGACAGGTTGAACCGCCTGTTGATGAATAGAACCGATACCTTCCATAGCATCCAATAAAGCCATTGCTGCCGGATCTGGATCAACCTGCCATGTTTGGAAAGTCGATGCGCTCCAAACAACCAGATTACCTCGGTAAACGCCCATTGCATTTACTCCAACCTGGCTCTTTTGCTGCAGCCCGGTGGGAATGAAACCGGCATCAGCCTGACTTGACCAATCTCTGGCATTGAGTGTGGCGCAAAATCGTACTATGTCGCTGTCACCTGCAAACACCTTGCTGGCGGCAATGGCAACGACTTTTGAATGTGGGCAGTCCGGATCAGTGATACGAAGCGGTACACACTCCCATGAAATATTATTATCCGATATAAATGCTCCCGCTTCTTCCGGCCACGTAGGTTCAGTTGCCCCGCTGGTGAGTACACTTGATGCTTCCCACGTAACGGTCCCTGAAGCAACCGCTTCCCAGGTAACGGCGTTGTCAACAACCTGCAAACCGACCGTTAGCGGCCATGTTGGCTCGCTACTTCCACTGAGTCCTGCGACCGCCTGAACAGCCTTGTAAATTAGCGTGTTGACAGTAGATGAAGTAATGTAATCCCACTGGAAATTATCAACATACACTGCTAATCCGGTTGAGTTTGCCGCAGCACCAACAGAAACAGATGCCGTTGTAGGCGGCGAGACAGCAGTAAGAATAGATTTTGTCCAAACCCCATCAGACCCTTTAGCAAGTGAACCAAAACTGGTAAGTATCAGGCTATTACCAACGTCATACCAACTCAAGGAAACAATGCCATTGCTAGAAACAGCCCCACCACTTTGAACCATGCAACTTACCGTTACTGATACACCCGGGCCAATTGGATGCTTGGTATCATTGATAATATCTGCCGTTCCAGTAGCAAGGTATTCAGCAGATTGTGTTCCGCTAAAAGCATCATTTGTGTTGATTAACCATCCAGCCCCTTTTGTCCATCCGGTATCACCAGACTCAAACCCAGGATTGACAATACCAGTGGATACGGATGGCCCAGACGTAGAAGGAATAACCAGCGAACCTGGCAGATAGAGAGTTCCTGGCGACCAGACATTAATAGCCATTATTTCGTCACATATTTGTTTTTGAATCCGCCAGCCGGATTGTCATACTTTTCGGGAATCGTACCTATATTTGGATTTGGATCAGTAACAGATGTTGTTGGTGTAACATCACCAGAACCATATTCAATGATCTGCGCGCCACTTTCTTCGGGCCAATCAGGTTCAAATGTTCCAGATGCCGGATTGGTTCCTGTAGTGTCGATCACGGTGTATTTGAAGCCGTTGTACACTGTTGGCTCAACAATATCATTCACTGTCCTAAGAACATTCGGTGCCCATGCTGGATTAGCCGATCCAGACCTGGTTGCCTGATATGCAAAACCATTTTCAACCGAAGGAAACACCCTGTCGCCAATCATGTAATCGGTATTAGCCGACCACGCATCCAATTCTTCCAGCCAGTAATGCCAATTGTTCCCATCCATGAATTCTGCTGATACATACAGATACCCCATAAAAGGTGCTGCAAAATGAATTTGCTTCAGCAGTATGGTTGGGTCCGTAGGATGTCGTAACGCAGCAACCACATAATTAAGTGGATCGGTTGTTACGTCAGGCTCATGCTTGAACACATACAACTTGCAATGGTGTGCTACAAGCCCCTTTGTGTCTGCTGGAAGGGTTATATCGACCAACGTACCTGGACGCGGCTTAATAGTCCCGGCTAAGGTAATGTACCCGTTTAGCAGATCATAGAGAGTTTCAGGTGAAGATCCGCCTTTGTTGCGAAGCCTGGTCATTCCTGCGTTTGCCGTGGATAATGGCTGAATACGCATGATTAGATTCTCGTAAAGGTGACTTGCGGATAGGGCAGAGCCAATAGTTCTGGTCGTGTTCCACGTGGAACAATTTTGATCCCAGCGAATGTTCCGGCATTTAGTTTTCCGATCCATATTTCCAAATCGGACTTGAATTCCCTGGCGTCCGGCTGGCGGAAATGTTGCTTACCCCACACCAAAGCCTGCAACAAAATCAACTCATAGTCGATGGTTGATGTATCGCCATCAGCAACAAACGGCAGCAATCCTCGGTGGCCTTTGATCCATGCGGTATAGGATTTTTGCGGTTCAGGAAATACCTCGAAAAACTCCCGAAATTCAAAATGGGTCGGCATGGTTTGAGTGGTCGTGGTAAACGCCGCCGGATTAATGCCTGGAAACAGCGGCAACCATGTTTGACCGTCCTGAAGCCATACTTCAGAAGCAGAGCGAAAATCCAATTCAGAGTCAGCGTCATACGGAACGTCATAAATGCGCTCGCCCACTTCAATATTAATCTGCCACCATAATTCTGTTCGCAGCAGCTTGTATCTGCGATAAAGCATCTTCTGAGCCATCGTAAGCCATTGCGAACACATCGCCACGACTTTAGGTGGCCTACGTACTGCGCGATCTGAAAGATACTTAGAAAATTGCTCAAAATAGGCTTTGGCATCTGCTTGCTGGTAATGTGATTTAGCAAGACCAAGAGATAGCAAAAAAACAGGGGTATAATCAATTTCCGTTGGATCGGAATCAGCTACCATAAGGGCTGGATATGAAACCCCGCCTTTATCGAATTCAACTGTCCGGAAAATGGTTTGCTGCGCTTCGTTGATGAATCCATTTATCAACACATCTTGACCAGGCGGGTTCGCGCCGGCAACGTAATAAAACCCACAACGCCGAATAACTGCCTCACGCAAATATACAAGCGTTTCGGTTTGAGCATCTGGGGTAGTTAGCGGATCTGGAAATCCCAACATGCACAATAATTGATCGCGCAAATTAGCCAGCGTTTCAGTTGGATAAACATATGCAAGGCCATTAAGAATAGGTGGCCCATTGAGTCCGCCGGTCATAAAGTCTCCTGAAGTGGGGTCGGTTTCCCGACCCCTTGTAGTTCAGATTATTAATCCAATGGATCAACAGGACCGGAAGATGCTATTTCCTTTGCTATTTCCTTTACCGCAGCTTTTGTTTTAGCTTTGGGTTTGGCTTTTTGCAAACTTGCAACAATAGTTTTTGCAAACGCATCCATTCCAGCTTTGCCCGTTCCGTAACACCTTTCCATGTGTGTTGCGCCTGTACGTTCATCAGAACCGTACATTTCTGATAATCGAATGAACTCGCTATCAGCTTCAGGTAAAGAATCTCTCTCAATAGATCCCTCTCCCATAACTTCAACCAGCCCATCAGGGAATTTCTGTTCGACAACAGCCAATTCCCAAGGCCAAATTTCTTTCGGAACTTTCGTCATTTTGTCCCGCGAAATCAACACATGAATAGTTTTTACGTCCATCAGTCCTCCAAGGTTATAGACAGTGTGCCGGCTAGTGTGCCAGCGGCAGTGGTGACAGAAGCGCGCATGTAGCGGTAGCACACGACCGGCTTGGCTTCAACGCCAGCGGCAACCACACTGGTAGCGATGTCAGCTACCCAAGTGCTGTTATCGGACGATCCATCAATTGCCCAAGCGGGTGCAGTGCCGGTTTGACCATGCGCGTGAAATACAGCGTTCACAGTACGGCCAGGCAGGAACGGTGTTTTACTGCCAAGATCCACAGCCGTTTTATCACCAGCGGTTGCAGCAGCGCCAACCAGTAAATTTGTAATCGTACTCATTGCATTTCTCCTTATGAGCCGGTGACAGTCATAACGCCCATTGTTCCGGGGTTATTCGTGGTAAGTCCGCCGCGCCATGTCAGCGCCCAATAATGGGTATAGCGGTCGTATGCGCGAGGTGGATTGCGCGTTACCATGTCCTGTCCTTCCGCCGGGCGGAGTTTCAGGTAATTGGTATTCAGGAAGTAGCAGCGAGATTCCCACTGCTGCGTCGGTGACAGGTCCGCATCCAGGGTTTCAAACAACGGATCCCAAATAATCGGAATACCCATGTAGTTTGTGTGCTGAACGGCCATATCGACCGAGATACCACCCTTGCCTGTAACCGTCATCTGGCGGTTAATGCTGGTGTCCGCAATTTCCTCATAAATGTCGAGGAAGGTGGAGCCAGCCAGCAGGAAGTTAGGCGTATGCCCACCAACCCGAGTGCAAGCGCGCCACATCTGCTTCATCTTGACTTTCAGATCAGCTTTGGCAACGTCCAGTTGAACTTGGTTGCGCCAGTAAGCATTGGCCGTAACGGAACGATCAATACCGCCGACAGTGCCGGTTGTTGGAACAGTTGAAATCAACAGATCAAGACCAGGGACCGAATCAGTGCTTTGGGTGCCATCCAAATGAAGCTGGTAATCCATCTTCTCTTTGAAGCCCAAAAGCAGAGTTTCGGAGTTTTCTTCAATCAGATTGACAAACTGCTTTTTTTCATCAGTTGTCGGGTGATTGTTTTTGTTGTCGGTAACGCTAATGTAGTTCTGCAGCAATTCTTCTTCGGTTAGCCCGAAGCCATCATGTGCTGAACCCCATCCGAAATCGGCATCTGCCAGGGTGCGCTTACGATTGTAAGTCACCAGGCCATCAGGCCCGAACCACTGGAAGTTGGAGTCATTGGTGTAGCGCAGTTTCTCGTTGATGTACTGCTTTGCACCTGGGAAGGTCTTTTTGGTCGCCTGCAACTTTTTCAAGAAGGGGCGCTCGGTGTTGTACAGATCTTCCGGCTTTTTGTTAAGGATGAAATCCATCGCTAACTTGCCGGCATAGCTGATTTGATCGGCTGTAAAGGGCATAGTAAACCTCGCTTGTTTAAGAAAACGTCAGTGTTTTAGTAAACGCTTGCGAGGCGCACGATCCCTCTTACTACTGTGCTACAGGACGCGAACCCTGCTTACTGCTTAAAGCGTATGTGCATGATGCCACTTATCCTATCTTCATGTCAAAAATGCTGGTTCTATGGCTTCCATGATATTCCCGGGTTTCTTTGATAAATGACCACTGCTACCAGCACTACCGGGCCGAATAGGTGCTGGAACATTGGGTATCAACGGCGCCGAGGCCGGTGCTGCAGCCTGAGTAGGTATTTCTCCATAGGCTTCTTCAATCATTTGCGGCCATAATCGGGGGTCTTTCTGTGAAGTCACGACCAGTTTAGTAATCAACTTCAGTTGGTCTTGCTTGCCCGCGTAATGCGGATCATTGGCCCGTAGCTTGTTTCCGACTGCAACCAAGCCCTGGTAGGCATCTTGTTTAGCAGATTCAAGCGCCTGCTGTTCTGTTTGCTTGCTGGTGACGCTAGAAGATAGTTTGCTTTTTGAACGTGATTGAGCAACCTCCAAAGCGCGTTCTTTGGTTATAAGACCGTCTTCTACTTCTTCTTTCAGGTCCGCATAGGCTTCCAGGGGATCAAAACCGGGGGCTTCCTTACCAAGCATCTGACCCAGGGTTTTCAAGCCTTCCTGCATGATTCCGTAGGCTTCTTCCAAGCCTTCCGGTGTACCACTGTTTATTGACTTCAGGTATCGCATGGACTCAGCGAATTGCTCTGGATTGGTCCCGGTTGAGCGAATACTGTCCGCCCATTCTTCACTGCGGCGAATATGATCTTCCATTGCGGTTTTGGTCCTCTCCAATTCCAAATGGCTTTCATCATACTTGGACTTCAGCGTTTCAAATCTTTGCCGAGTTTCCGCTTTGGTGTTTTCGGGGAGTTCTCCAAATTCATCGGAAGGTCGCTTGCTGTCAGTCTTAATTTCGGGGTCTTTGGCCGGCTCCGCTTCTGCTTTTCCGTCAGGGTCTTTTTCCGGTTCGGATGTTTCAGGAGCATCGGCTTTTACCTCTGGTTCTGGTTCTGCTTTCGGATCCGTAATCGTCTCCGTTTCTTCAATTACCGGATCAAAAGCCTCGTCCATTGCGGCAAGGATGTCGGCTTTGTCATCGACTTCTTCAACGACTGCTACTGGTTCGGCTTCTTCAACAATTTCTGTTTTTGGATCCATGTGATTTACCTCTATTGAAGTGGGTTCGGTGCGGGAATTCCTGGTTGCTGCTGTCCCTGCAGTGCGCCCATGAGGGATTCAACAGTAGCGTCTTGCTCCTGATCCATGCCAAGCAGTTGTCGCATTTCCGGACTAAATACCAAGGCCGGCACTTTTTGCACGGCTGATGCCATTTTGTCAACACTGCTTGCCTCATCAAGTTTGATTTCTGCTTCTATTTTTGGATCTGGCTTGCCGGCCGCTTGTACTTCTTCCGGCGGGACAACAGGCAGGAACATTTGAATGTCCGCATGATCGTCCAGCCTGGTAAGCGTCTCTTGAAATACAGCAATCAACGGTTTTGCTGCCCATTCCTTACCCTGCATCCTGGCATCACCAATTTTCATAATTAAATCCAGAATCAATGGCATAAGTGTGGCCCAAGTATCCCGATCAGAAGCGGCTTTTGGCTTTCCGGTGCTTCCGGCCTTGATTTCAATGTCGAACAGCGAAAGTGCCTGATCGGTGGTGAGATTCATCCACACAGCCCCAGGGCCGGCATAGCGTTCGGCGTCTGCCTGATCCATCGTTTGCAGCATGAGCTGAATAAAATACTCAACCAGTTCGGTCAATGCGTCTTCCAGATCGTCCAGCCGCGCATCTGTGCGCGCACCACGCCCGGCTTCCTGAATACTGGCTTCTGTTGCGGTCTTTTCGATCTGCAATGAGGACTGAGTTAAGGCTTCCTGCGCACCACTCATTTTTTCCATGTCGCGCTGGATCGGCGTGGTGTCATACAGACCAGGATCAACGGGATTGTACTTTTTCGCTGCGAAAACCGTATTTATGTCTTTTCCGGCCTGAATCATATCTATTGCCACATATTCCTGTGTTTCAGCATTTGCGGCATTTTCCACACTTACTTTATCAACAGCCATCGCATCAAATATAATTCCGGGCCTGGCGCGCCTTCGGTGGATGCGGTAATCAGATCGTGTCTCGTTGTATTCTTCCTGCAGCTTGGCAAGCTGGTGAACATCGGACTGCGGATAGCGTTCACCATCAATAAAATGGAAGGCCAGCAAAAAGGCCGGATAGAATCGCTTACCAGTGATCGGTGCATATGGCTCTCTGGCCCACGAAGACGTACAGCCATCAACCAGCGTGTAAACCACTCCATCATCCAGTGACCAGATTTCATAAATGCAGTAGAAACCGTCTTTGGATTCTGCGGAATCATCATCGGTCCCGACTATAGCGTAAGTGCTACCTGACTCACCATCCTCGCCTTTGCGCGGACGTTGACTGTACTTGTTGGCTTTTTCCAGATACTCAACTTGCTCTTGTGTTTCCCATTTAGTAATCGCCAGCGTTTCATCCTTGGTCTTATAGGCACAAAAACAGATCCACGGAGCCGAAAGGTAGTTCTCTACTTCCCCACACTCGGGCGCCACAATAACGTCTTCCGGGTGCGTGTAATCAACCACGCCACCTTCAGCTACCGTCATTTCGAGTTTTTCCTGCGCGGCTTTGATGTTAGATTCAATCTCGGAAATCAACAAGCCTTCGTCTTCTTCGCCCAAGGTCATGCGGATTTTTTTGGTGCGGATCTTATCAATCTGATCCTGCAGGTCATTGATACGACTTTGCATGATCGGCTCTTTTTCGGTGCGGGTTTGCATGAAAACCTTGAGCCACCCCAAGCCAACCGTCTGTGCGCCTCGGATCCAGCGTTTAGCCTGGCGCTTCAGCTTGGCATCCTTGAGCAATCTGGACGCCATAATTTCGATGGTATGAGCAAATTCCCGATAGGCTTCCAACCGCTGGCGGTCTACGGAATCAGATGGCCTGGCGTTCAGATCGGGATTCTTCGCGTACAGGAAGGCCGATAGAACGTCCATGATGGCGGATATGAGATTGGTCGAAACCGGCAGATTAGACTCGCCTCGGGCTATCTTACGGTCTTCTGCCCACCGTTTGCGATAAAAGGAATCGTGCTTTTTGGAGCGTTTAATGGCATCAAACCAAGTTTGAATATGGGTTTCTTTGTTTTCCCTGGCTTTGCGCTTTTCTTCCAATTCCTTCATTTCTTCTGCTTGGGAATCGAACCCCATAAACTCATCAAGTTCCATCACTAAATTCCTTTTTCCAATCACAGATAAATAGAGTATCGTTCTTTATCATAGTCCGACTGAGCAGGTTTTGGTCCATCTCGGTCCACATCGAACCAAACAAAGTAACCGTGTCCGACATCCGGCCGATAGTCGGGCCCCCACATGTCAGATAGATACCACGGCTCTCGACTACCGCTGGGATGATAGGAACTATTCACACCCCAGGGGTTTTTAGGCAGTGAAGGTCCACGGGCTGGCAGATAAATGCCGTCTACGCAAGTTATAAAATCCGGTTCAACTAACAGATTCTCTTTTTTAAACCGGGCCTTCCTGTTCGCGTAATCGCCAGCACGGATGTCCACGGCGTCGATAAAGACTCGCGGATCCAGACCAATGCCGGATCGGAAAAAGTTCCGCGAATGACACCATGCTAGGTATTCATCTTCAT
>Ga0307377_10002680_pt1 | contig 20746 bp, 17 predicted proteins | sample TR3MG_FD_202535 | JGI IMG/M metagenome (GOLD analysis project Ga0307377, IMG submission 202535) | Soil microbial communities from Risofladan, Vaasa, Finland - TR-3 | ecosystem: Environmental > Terrestrial > Soil > Coastal area > Acid sulfate soil | place: Finland: Risofladan, Vaasa | collected... | reverse complement strand
TGACAATCCTTAAAGCTGCCTGGAACAAGCCCAAGGAGCAGTTGGTTGGCAACGAGATTTGTGCAGACTCTGACCATCTGCCGTATGGCAAGAACAACTATCGTGTTGCGATCCCTGACTTGACGATTCTGAAAGCCAACTGGAATATTGCTAATGGGCCTCTTCCGACGTGCCTGCCAGGAAACCGTAACCCGTAAGACTTGGGGAGTAGTGCGTCTTTTGGAGTGAGCAAGACTGATTTGGCAAGAATAAATGCAGTTTAGAACGTCTAATGTTCGACTGAGGCTTTCTTTGAACGAGAAGATGACAAAGAGGCAAGTCTTTTGACTTGCCTCTTTGTTTTTATGCCAGAATGGACAACCGCAATTGCTGAATTCCCCATCGTGGCAAAGCTGGCGCAAACAGACAGATGATTCGAAGAAAAGGAAGACAAATGAGAAAAATCTGTTGCAAAGTTGTGCGGTGCATGATAGTTTGAACAAAGTTGGGGAGAATGAAGAAACAGCGTCGGGTTGTGCGCTCCTTGAAAAGTCGCCGGTCCGTATATAGAAAGCCATTTATTATTAGTAGGCAACTGGTAAAGCAGGTAACGTGGAAAGAGCGAAAAAGCACCTATCTCGCGAAGTAGGTTTGGAAATTGGTTCGATCTGCGGGAAATACTTTCTTAAATTGGAGGACCTTCATTACGGGTATTGGACCGACGGACTCGAGGTAGACATAAGCAATTTGCACATAGCCCAGGAGAATTACAGCAAATTTCTTATTTCACATATCCCGGAAGCGGTCAAGACGATTCTGGATGTTGGGTGCGGAACAGGCGGGCTTGCAAGGAGGCTGGTTGAGATGGGATATGAGGTGGATGGAGTCTCACCAAGTCCTTTTTTCGCCGCGCAGGGTCGTGATTTATTGGGGGGGCAGACTAATATCTTTGAGTGCCGCTATGAAGAACTTCAAACACAGAAACGATACGACCTGGCCTTGTTCAGTGAGAGTTTTCAGTACCTGGGCATGGAAACAGCGTTGGAAAAGACTTGCCGATTTCTGAATCCGGGCGGTTACATGCTAATATGTGACGTGTTCAGCAAAGACATCGAAGGAAAAGGGCTGCAGAGAGGGGGGCACAAGCTGAGCAAGTTCCGCCAGGTGATGACAAAATATCCGTTTGAGCCTGTTGAGGATTTGGATATCACGGAGGAAACGGCGCCGACTATTGACATAATGGGTGACGTACTCAGGAACGTAGGGGAGCCTATTTTTCATTTAGGCCTTCGTTTCCTGGCCGACAGATATCCGGTTGCTTTTAAGTTTCTCAGATGGAAGTATGGCAAGCAGGTAAACAAGATGCGTGAAAAGTACTTCAACGGCGACAGAACAGGTGAGACTTTCAAAAACTTCAAGTCTTACCGCCTTGTTCTCTGTAGAAAAGCAAGTTCAAGCAATTCTCCTGTGGGGGGATAGCGGAGGTAGTGCTGCATTTTCTAGTACCTTTTTCAGGGAGATCTTAGGGGGTACTCTTCTGCACGGTTGCGGTCAAATTCTTCCGCAGTTGTCCCAAGGAGAAGGTGGGTGAATACTTCATTTATCTCGTGAACGGTTGGATTAGTTGCGAATAACCGCAGTCAATATGATGAAAATGCAGGTGCCATTTTGTGCTCCAACCACTGTGCTGCGGACATTGCGGGGTCGCTTGCGCAGTCGCCGTCCATACCGGATCACTTGCCTTCTTTTCGGGATGGGCCCGGCAAGGGCAATCAAAGGACGATACGGCGTGTCAGAGCAAGTGAATCAAGCGAAAACACAAGCTCTTACTCTCAATGCAGCGGCCAGCCGACCGGGCACAGTTCGAGCCAGAGGTCGGCGACCGTGCAGTAATCCAGAAAACCGACGTCCCCGCTGTCATCAAAGTCCCCCAATAAATCCAGGCCGGCATCCAGCCAATATTCACAGAACCTGCCGAGGTCGCCAAAATCAACGAGACAGCTCGTAATCCAGGAGGTCTGAACCTTGTAGGGCACGCGGGGGCTCGCGGACTGGAAATGAATCCAGCCTATGTTTTCGCCCCAGGCCCAGCCGTCAAAGTTGCCGTCGTGGTCGATAGTAACACCGTAATGGTTGGCGTCGCCGGGAGGCTGAGGGTTGAAGTTTATCCAGCCGACATTTTCTCCCCAGGCCAAACCCCACAAGAGGCCGGTCCCGTCGTTATGTACGCCGGTATTTGGGTCGTCGTCGTTGGGGCCGAGGTTAATCCAGCCGACATTCTGTCCCCAGATGAAGCCCGTAAGATTACAGTCCGTCACAGTTGCACCAACATTTGGTCCACCTACATTCGGCTCAAAGTTTATCCACCCGGTGTTTTCGCCGTAGGCGCATTGAGAGCCGTTATCACAAGGGTCGATGTTCTCGCTGTAGGATTTGGCAGGAAAGAATATGACCGAGCCAGCAAGAAAGACCAAGATAAGTGAACGTCTCATTGTCATGCCGTAACCTGCCTGTCTTTTTTTGAACTGAAAACTTGCCCGTGGACCGTGCGCGTTAGGAGTTCGGGAAATCTCGCCGACGCCCCATATATTTACAATAGACCCGTAGGAGTTACCTCCGCAGAAGTTGCAGTCGGTAGCGTTGTCGCGAGCCTTGTTATTGACAATAATTTTGCCGCTGCTGGATAACATCATTGGCACAGCTATTGTTTTTGGGCTTCACTTTTGTATTTCTATATCTCCTCAGAAATTGCTTTCGGTTGCCGTTAAAATGAATAATTGCCGCCGCCATCTGTGTTACCGGCAGTATTGCCATAGTCTGTGCCGTTTCCGGAAGCACGGTTGTTCGCGTAGAAGTTGCCGGCGACTCTGAAATAGATGCCACAGCCTGTGCAATTGGTCAGCAGATTCCCCTCAATCACGTTATCATCCTCGACGACATAAATATTGTTCTGTTTGTTGTATGTGGCGGTATTGCCCTTGACCAAACAACCATAGTTGACGCGTATTCCGGCATACGCCGCTTCATCTAACCGATTATTCTCATAAGCAGTATTGCCTGTCACAGTGCAGCAGCCACCGGCATAGATGCCGTGGCCTAAGTTGTGATGGACTGTGTTGGCGGTCACCGTACAGCCGTAGCTGGCATGGATGCCGCCGTAGGTGTTGCCATAGGCGGTGTTATTACTTATCGTGCAGCCTTTGCCGGTATAGATGCCGGCACCGCCATTATCGGAGGCGGTATTGCTGGTTACCGTGCTGCCCGTGCCGGCGTGGATGCCACGATAGCCGTTCTCAGTGGCGGTGCAGCCCTTGACCATGTGGCCGTGGCCTTCAAGATAAATGCCGCTATACTCGTTGGAGACGGCGCGGACATTAATGACTCGGTGCTCTTTGGCGGAAAGGCAGGGTTCACAAATACCATAGTAGAAATCCCGCACGCTTCCGTTTCGGATCTCCACATTATTGCGGCAGTTAATATATATACCAGACTTGGCGCCCGAACCCGCCCCTTTGAGGGTGTAGCCCATCAGGTCGATGGTAACGTCATTACATTCAATGGTAATAGCGTGCCTGAGCGCGTCAGTGAAGTCGATGTTCTCTACCAGATAATATGAGTTCGAATCTGTGATAGTGAGCGGCAAATCAGAGGTATGAATCGCCACGCGAGGCTCGACCTCGTCAAGTCTCTTCATTGTCGGTCCCGGCGCCTCTGACGGCTCCAGGTTTCCGCCAAGAGCACTGAAGTCAAACAGTCCTAAAACACCCAAAACTAATAGTACTGCGAATGTTCCGGCTTTTACCCTTTCGGTCTGCATTTCTTTCTCCTCAAGTTCATCTTTCTGTCTACTAATGCGCTATCATCTAAAGATTCATCATTGCATTCTTGTCTCCTGTTCCCTGCGGTTGTTGGGGGGCGCGATTCAGCCGGGGGTACAGAACTCGCCTATACACATATTGGGATAGCCACCGTCGAGATTGTTATTATAAGCGCTGTTGTTGACAACCAGACTTTGGTCTGCTACAAGAATGCCGTAATTTCTGTTTGCCCAAGCCGCGGTGCCGGTAACCGTGCAGCCATTCGCGCAGCGGATTCCCACGTAGCTGCCAGTAGCGGTGTTGTTGGTCACTGCGCCGTCAATGGCCACCTGAATACCCAAGCCGCCTTTGTCGCAAGCGGTATTTCCGGTCGCGCCAGAGCCGTTTCCTACCTGGATGCCGTAATTACTGTTCGCACAGGCTATACAGCCCTTTGCCAGATTGGCTGAGCCCAGGAGGCAGATTCTGTGATTGCCATTGGCGGTTGCGCCGACAGCGATGATGCGGTGGTTTCGGGTCAGGTAACATGAGCCGCGTTGGGTAATAGTGTATGCCGGGGATGAAATGGGCATTCTTGGTTGTACTTCATCGAGCGTATTCATCCTGCAGCCGAGCGGAGCAGCTGGTCCCAAATCACCTGCGATCACCAGCAGGGAGAGTATCAACAACCCCGCTGAGAATGATATGAGCGTGCAAAGCCTGCTTCTTTGACGTCTAGTTTTCATCTTTCGGCCTTCCTTTACGGAAAGTTGTTAATGCCTTGAGCCGCGGGGGCGTTGATGACTCAGCCTTATCAAGCAACGATGCGTTGACGTAAAAAAATCACATACTGTCTACTCCTCAAGATTCTCGACAGAATCCAGAGCCTTCTACAGAATAATGATGCTCGTTCCTTGTATGGTAAGATTTTAGCATAGTATGGCGCAGAAAATCAAGGTTTTTATTGGACCCGATGCAGCAACTGTGCGACATTGGACTTACCCGAACACGTTTTTGGCAAGCCTAGCCAGACAGTGGACAAACCGGAGAGAAGGCAAACAAGAGTTGGTGTCTCGACCCTACAAAGGTCCGCTGGCATACAGGAAAGCGAGTACGTCAAGCTCCGGAGGCGACCGGCATCAGAATGAGCCGCTAAATGCCGCTGCGGGCAAGGCCGGACAAATATCGCAGATTTAGCAAAAAATCTTGACAGGTTGTTGGCGTCACGTTAAATTGCCTCTTTTAGCTGTATATTTATAGCACGTATTAAAGAAGTTATCAGTATACTTTTGGAGGTTTTTGTGGCTAAAGAGCTGGTTCGCGAGTTGATTAGCGCTGGGGTGCATTTTGGACACGGCGTGAGCCGGTGGAATCCGAGAATGGCTCCGTTTATTTTTGCAAAGCGCGGTAATATTCATATTATCGATGTGAAGGCAACCTTAAAAGGGGTGCTAATAGCCAGGAAGCTGCTTGCTGAGGTGGTCTCATCGGGGAAAGACGTCGTATTTGTGGGCACCAAACGCCAGGCGCAAAAGGTAGTTCAGAACGTCGCCGGCAAATGCGGAATGCACTATGTTTCCACTCGCTGGCTGGGCGGGATGCTTACCAATTTCCGAACGGTGCGGTCCCGTCTGCAAAGACTGGAGCAGCTTGAAGCCATGCAGGAGGACGGAACACTTGAGAGCGAGAGCAAGAAACAGGCCTCACGGCTGAAACGGGAGATGAGAAAGATTAAGAGTAACCTTGAGGGAGTTCGCAAGATGTCCCGTTTGCCCGGCGCCATCGTAGTTGTGGATGCCAAAAAAGAGTATCTTGCTCTGCGTGAAGCCAAGAAGCTGGGAATTGTCACGGTCGGGCTTATCGATACGGATTCCGACCCGGATACGGTGGATGTTGCGATCCCGGCAAATGACGACTCAATCAGGGCGATTGAGCTGATACTTAATGAGCTGGCCGATGCGGTAGCCATCGGCAAGACAATGGCCCCGGTCCAGCAGGAACCGACGCCGCGGCCGGGCAGACGGCCTCGGCCGAGAAGACCGGTCCTGGCCCGCGCGGGCGAAAAACAAACCGAGGGTACAGCCGCTGCGGAACAGAAACAGGCCGAAGCATCAGAGCCAACTTTACAGGAAGGCAAGACAGAGCAGCAGGCGCCGGAAGAACCGGCGCCGTAATATACGGTGCCCCAAGTATTGTGGAAAACTTGCGTGTCATGTCTTGACTTGGTGGCTGCTTTTTGAATCTCTTTAAGGTTGCGACATTGACATTATAAATTTACCTCTGATAATTCCAAAATATCAGAGACCAGACAGGAGTTTTCGAGAGATGGTGGAAATATCGGCTTCAATGGTAGTGAAATTACGCAAGATGAGCGGACAGGGCATGATGGACTGCAAGAAGGCCCTTGAAGAGGCAAACGGCAATGTGGATGAGGCCATGCAAATACTGAGAAAGAAGGGGCTTGCAACGCTGTCCAAACGGGCAGACCGAGAGACTTCCGAGGGGGTAATCGTCGGCAAGAGCAGCCAGGACAGGAAGGTTTCGGCGATGGCAATGCTTTGCTGCGAGACCGACTTCGTCGCCAAGAGCGATGATTTCGTGGCGGCCGCGGCAGCTTTGGCGGATTACGCGCTGGCGTGCCCGCAGGATGAGGGTGTCGAGAATATGCTTCAGACCTCCGTCAACGGCCGAGACTACCGTGATATTCTGACCGAGGCGGTCAGCAAATTCGGCGAGAAGATACAGGTGGGAGACTACGCCAGATACAGGCTCGACAGCCCGGGTCTTATACAGACATACATTCATTTTAACAAGAAAGTCAGCACAATGGTCCAGATTGAGACCAGCGACGAAAAAACGGCGGCGGCGGATGCGATAAAACAGACCGCGGCCGATATAGCGATGCACATTACGGCGACCAAGCCTCTGGCGCTGGACAAGAACGGGATTGATGCCGAGACGATTGACAGGGAGAAAGCGGTTTTCGCCGAGCAGGTCAAGGGCAAGCCTGCCAATATCATTGAGAAAATCGTGGAAGGCAAGCTGAAGAAATTCTTCGCCGAGAACTGCCTCGTGGAGCAGGCCTTTGTCAAGGACGACAGCAAGTCTGTAGCTGAGGTTTTGGAAGAGGCCGCCAAACAAGCCGGCGGCGAGGCGAAGATAAAAAGATTCGTTCGATTCGAGGTCGGATAGAGTATAGCCGAGAGGATGTTTCGACGCTTCGGTCGCGGTTTTGGACTCGGCAGGCAAATGACAAAGTGCAAATACAGGCGGGTGTTATTAAAGCTTTCCGGGGAAAGCTTTTGTAAGCCGGGCGGCTTTGGCGTCGACGGGCCTGTGCTCGAATCAATCGCTCAAAGAATATCCGAAATCTGCAAGCTCGGGCCGCAGGTGGCGGTCGTGGTCGGAGCGGGCAATTTTCTGCGGGGCGAAAGCTTCTCCCAGGTCAGCCATATACCGAGGAACACAGCCGACTATATGGGGATGCTGGCCACCATTATCAACGCCTGCGCACTGCAGGAGATGCTGGAGAGGCTGGGCCAGGCAACGAGGGTTCTCAGCGCGATAGAGGTGGCGGCGATGTGCGAGCCGTTCATTCGCAGGCGCGCCCTGCATCACCTCGAACGCGGCAGGGTCGCGATACTGGCCGGCGGAACCGGAAACCCCTTCTTTACCACCGATACCTGTGCTGCTTTGAGGGCCTCGGAGCTTGAGGCGGATTTGCTTATAAAGGCAACGAAGGTTGAGGGTGTTTACAGCGACGACCCGAAGAAAAACCCCGATGCTGAGCTGTTTGAGCAATTGTCCTATGACGATGTGCTGATAAAGAACCTCAGAGTGATGGACCATGCCGCAATAACTCTTTGCCGGGACAACCACATACCCATCGTGGTTTTGAATATTTTCCGTGAGGGTTATATCACAAAAGCTCTCTGCGGCGAACGGGTAGGCACCTTAATCGCCTGATGGTGCGTCAGAGGCTGCCGGCCGGAGCCTTTTATCCCTGCAAATCGGAGGGACAAGCAGCATAGTAAAAACGCGGGACGATTGTGAAAGTGGACCTTTTCAGGCTTGACGAAAGGCCGGGAAAGTGTTATCTGCATAGCCAAAATGTGTACGGGTTTTACAGAAGGATACCGAACGCCAAATATGGAGGTTGCAGATGCCTGTTAAAGATCTTGTTTCGGAAAACAAACAGAAGATGAATAAGGCGGTTGAAGTCCTGCATGATGAGCTGAAAACCATTCGCACCGGAAGGGCTTCCACGGGCCTGGTCGAGAACCTGAAGGTCGATTATTACGGGACGCCGACGCCTTTGAAGCAACTGGCGACGATGGCGGCCCCACAGGCGGATATGATTGTGATTAAGCCTTTTGACCCCGGCTCGGTCAAGGACATCGAAAAGGCGATAAAGAGCAGCGACTTGAGCATTGCCCCCGTTGTTGACGGCAAGCTGATAAGGCTGAACGTGCCGCCGCTTAGCGGGGAAAGAAGAAAACAGCTCGTTACCCAGGTCAAGCAGATGGGCGAGCAGGCAAAGGTCACCATTCGCAACATCAGAAGAGACGCGAACAAGCACCTCGAAAAAGAAGAAAAAGACAAGCTTATCACCGAAGACGACCTCGACAAGGGCAAAAAGCAAATCGATGACCTCACGAAAGAATACACCGACAAGGTGGACGCGGTGGTCAAAACGAAGTCGGATGAGATAATGCTCGAGTGATTCGGGCGAATTGGCGATTTTTTCCGAACGAAAACGGCTCCCTGAAAGGCTTCTTTGGCGTTTTCCACGATGTCCGGCGGGTGCGGAGAAGAAATCCTCTCCTTTACCGGCCGGCCAGTTGTTATACTCCACAACGGTTCTTTGAAAATCCAATACAACAGAAACCGCTGCTACGACTACTACACCGGACGTTGGCTAACCCACGGCCCCGTGCGAATCCGCGCACTAGTGCCGTCTCCCGGCAATAGTCAACAAGGCATTGCAATAGCCAGTCGGTCCTATGTTGCCTCCGCGTTACTTGGGCCAGATAGGTCACTTGCGGCAAATTGGCCTTCACTTCAAGTCGGCCCGAATTGGAACGCACTGCTTAGAAGATCTTTCAAGAGTTATTCCATTAGGCTCGATCAGATGGAAAACTGTTGGCCCGAGCCTTGGTATACTGCTGCGACGCGTTTGTACCTCTACGCACGCTCAGACCCCATAAATTATACAGGCCCGTGTGGCTTGGAGAAAGAGAAATGCAATTGTGGACCTGATGTTACAGCCGCATGAGAGAGACTATCTGATACTATTGATAGCGACTGAGACAGTTGGGGTTTTTGGAAACGCGTCTGGAAATATACCGCTATGCATGGCCCCATCGATGGCTGGGGCATCGATGCATTCGAACCGGGCTGGTCAGAACCTATAGTGGAGTGTTTTCCGTCCGGAAACATCTGTAACAAAACAGTTACCGTATCAGGCAGTTGCTATGCCAACGATGCAGTGAATTACTGGCTGTGGGGTAAAATCAACTGGCTGTGTGGGAAGGATGATAAATATGAAATGATACCGGCTATATACGCGTAGAAGGGCTTGGGTTACTGGACGTCACCTACCGCAGCAACAATTGGCTGGCCAAAAGCTGCGTACGCAAGTAAGTTCGCGCCGGCCGTACCCTCCGCAGCAGACGAGAGGTGTACTCCGTGTTCAACGGCATGGGACAAAGCCCTCGCGTACACGTGGGCTGATTCGTTGCTGAGATTAACCCTGGACAAGTTGCGCTGAATAATAACTATAGGAGACGGGTCATATATGAAAAAACCGCATGCTCACAAAGGAATGCTCTTGGGCATACAAAGACAATTGATAGTACTACTGCTAATTGTCCTGATATCAGTGTTGTTCACTATGAATGTGGGGGCATACATCGCAGGCCTCTTGAATTCAGGCTGGCTAATAGTACAAAGCGTGGTTCTTTTTGTGCCGCTGCTCGTCTTGGCCCATGTTTGTTTGGTTTATCAACTTTACGATCTATTTCGCACTTGGCCGACTTCCACCACCCACGCCAAAAGAATGCGGGTCTTACTGATATTCGTGTCCGCGATTGTCTTGTTTGGAAGTTTCGTGTTTTACAGACCATGGTGGGCTCGGCACACCGAGGGTTTCCGTCGCAGACTAGACGCGATGAAGTTTGAAAGACATGTTCCCATTGTTCGGGAATGGCTTTGCGACCTTGCAAGCCCAGACGGGAGCTACCCCGAGCTAATAACGCTAAATACATGCGCACCTGAAATCAGGAATCTCAAGCCCCGGCGTGTTTGGCTAGACATTGATGGTGAAAGCAATACAAAGGTAATTACTTTTTCCTGGGGGGGTGCCTTTCTCGGTTCTTGGGGGCTCACTGTCGGACCGCCGAGTCTACAAACTCCCAAGTCGTGGGAAAAAAACTATGTATTACCCTGGGTCTCCGGGGCTTACGTTTGGCACGCATGGTGAGACCATTTGGAATCTGACAAAAGACCAAAAGGGCTACAACTGCAAATACGACTACGAGAACCGTATCGTCAAAATCATCAGAGACCCCAACGACACGGTAGTGGCCGAGTTCGCTTATGACGCCCTCGGCAGAAGGATAGAAAAGAAGGGCCTCATCGACCCCAATAACACGAGGCGCTACTACAAGAACGACTGGCGGGTCCTGTGTGAATACGATGGCAGCAATAACTTCAAACGCTGGTATGCTTAAACCAACTGCATCGATGAGGTCTTAGTTGCCGGTACCAGTGCGGCAGGCAGTCTTTGATACGCCCGTTCCTACGCCCACGACCACCCCTGTGGCGTCCCGGTTTGCTCGGTTGCAATATGGGCTGGCAAGTTCGCGGGAGGCTGCGAAAGTTCAAATTGTAACAATCCCTACTTGTTTACCCGCCGGAAAGGTGGTATACTGGTAGCGGCGTAGTGGAATCTGTTTCGAACCGAAACTTTAGATTTCTTTTGGGGGACTAAGCCATGCGAGCCGAAGAAAACTCGAAAAGCCAACGGAAAAAGAAACCCGGAAAATTAATCAGGTGGGCGGCGATAGTTGTAGCTGTTTTGATTGTCCTGGCGATTCTGGTCGTGCCCGCGTACGTGTCTTCCGAGAGCGGACGCAAAACAATATTGGCCAGAATCAACAATTCCATCGACGGCAAAGCGGACTTCGCAGCCCTTTCCATGAGCTGGTGGAAAGGCATCAAGATTACGGATTTCAGCTTCAGTGATAACGCCGGCCAGACCTTAGTCAAGATTAAACAAATCCTTACAAAGCCGCACTATGGCTCGCTGATATTCGGCAGTTTATCATTCGGGCAAACAGAAGTTCATGAGCCGAGGGTAAACATCAATCTGACGGGCCGCTCTCCGCAGACCTCAGAGGCGGTGCAGGCCGGCAAAACCGCAGGACCGCCGGTGCTGCCAATCAAGAGAATCGACCTTGTGGTTAAAGAGGGCAATGTGAAAGTGAGCGACAAGGCTGAAACCGTTGAGCTTTCTCACATAAACTCAACGTTGAACTTGCAGCCGCCCGGCAGACAAACCGATTTTGCCGTAAAGCTGGATGTGGTTGACAAGGGTAAAGAATCCAAAGTCAGCGCGGACGGCCAGGTCGTGCCCGCGCAAAAGACAGGCTGGAGTCTCAAAGGAACCAGCGGCGAATTCATCATTGAGGTCAACGAGCTTGACCTTGAGTCGCTCGGGCCGATTTTCGCGCTGGGCGGCGTTGAGACTGAGGCCAAAGGCAGCATCTCCGCAAGCATAAAGACTCAGCTCGAAAACGGCTGGCTCAAGGACCTGAGCGGGACGGTTAAGGGCAGGGACCTCGATATAACGGGCGGGCCTTTAAAAGGCGACCGATTCAAGACGAGCGTCTTGAACGTCCGTGCGAAGGTGCACAGCGAGAAAGAGCTGCTGAATATTGACAAGATGGAGGTTCAGAGCGATTGGCTGAACGCCGATGTCACCGGGACAGTCCCGAAAACGTTCGAATCTCTGGCCGAGTTTGTCAAGCCCGACTCGGCGTACAATCTCAACGGCACTTTCGAGTGCGATTTGGCCGGGGCGTTGTCGCAGATGCCGCGGACCTTCGGCATCAGGGAAGGAGTGCAGGTAACATCGGGACGGCTGACCGGCAAGGTCGAGACGCCGGTCAGGGCAGGCGGGAAATTCATCTACGCCAGCGGAAATCTTAGCGGACTGGCAGGCGTGGTCGGGGGCAAGACAATTGCTCTTTCGCAGCCGGTGACGGCCGAGGTGGAGATAACCTCCGATAAGGCCGGCGTAAGGTTCGATAAGCTAAACGTGGCGGCTTCATTTGCCAAAGTCAACTGCACGGGCACCACCGAATTGGTGAAGTACGAGGCCGAGGCGAATCTGGCCAAATTGCAGTCCGAGCTCGGAGCATTTGTAAGCACGGGCAAATATGAAATGGCCGGCGAGCTTTCGAGCAAAGGCGAAGTGTCGAGCAGGAAGGATAGAATTACTGCCGTCGGTACGTCATCGGTCAAAGAGCTTCGCCTCATCTCGACGGACAAGGTGAGCGCATTCGAGCCGAAGGCCGATATGGATTTTTCAGTTGTCGTCGAATCAAAGCAAAGTGTGCTCGATGTCAATTTCATAAATGTGACCGCGAGTCTCGGCCAGGTCAGTATAAAAAATGCGGTGCTGCCGTTAGGCAAAGAGACGACGCTGCCGATGAAGCTGCCCATTCATGCGACGAATGTTGATTTGGAGAAATTGCAGCCCTTTGCGGTGCTGTTCGCGTCTTTTCCGAAGCAGATGCAACTGGCCGGCACGGCCAGGTCTGACCTGTCCGTCAGCTCGCAGAAGGACACGTACTACGTCACCACCGATTCAACCTTCATCAAGAATTTGAAGTTCAGCTCCCCCGGCAAAAAGCCTTTTGAGCAAAAGGAAGTTTCAATTATTGCCGACGTTGAGGTGAACACGGCGGACAAATCCTTTGCGGTCAAGAAGCTGCAACTGACAAGTCCGCAGATAAAGATTTACAGGGCGAATATGAGCCGGTTCAGCAAAGACGGCAAAACCACACTTAAGGGGGATGTTGATTATGAATATGACTGGGCTGCTCTTACCGCAGTCGCGGGGCCGTATCTTCCTGATGGTCTGACGCTCCGGGGCGTAAGGAAAGACACGTTAAGTTTCTTGAGCGAATATCCGGACGGCCAGACGGACAAGCTGCTGGCCAACCTTACGACGAAGACCAAACTGGGCTTTGAGCAGGCCGAGTATATGGGTTTGAATTTTGGCCCGGCCGAAGCCGGGATTGAAGTGCAAAACGGGCTTCTGACTGTTGAACCTTTTTCCGCAACGGTCAATAAGGGACAGTTTAACTTTGCAGGCCGGGCCGACCTGAAGCAGAAACCGGCGATGCTCGAAACTCCCAAGCCGATGCAGATAGCCAGGGATGTACAGGTCAACGACGTGATAGCAAAACAGCTTTTTACGTATCTGAACCCGATTTTTGCCGATGCGCTCGATGTCACCGGGGCGGTGAGTTTCTACTGCGAACGATTTGCGCTGCCGCTGGCCGGCGGCGCCGCCAAAAAGATTCAGATAATAGGCACGGTCTCGGCAGACAAAATGCGTTTTTCGGCTTCGGACCTGCTCGGACAGCTCCTGTTGCTGTCGGGAAAGAGCGTGCCGGGGGCGAATATTACTATTCATCCGACGCGCTTCATTCTGTGGGACGGTTTTCTTCGATATGACGATATGCAAATCGACGTCGGCGACAATCCATTTAATTTTAAGGGCGTTATAGGGCTGGACGACAGTCTGAATATGACAGTGACTTTGCCTTATACACTAAAGGGTATAACTACGAAAGTCGATAAAGGGGCCGGCGGCGGGAGAATATCCCTGCCGCTTAAAGGAACCGTCCACAAACCCGAACTTGACACGAGCAAACTGCTCGAACAGGAAGCAGTGGAAAAGGGATTGGAGTTTCTCGAGGGACTGCTTAAGAAGAAGTAAACAGAGGGCCATGCAGGTCGAAAGGAAATTAAGATGCTTAGAAAACTATTATCCACGCCTACGGCGCAGCTTGGCAGGATGGGGCGCTTTGCGGTCTTTCAAATTAAGCTTTGGTCGCATTGTGCGAGACTGCTGAAAAAGAACCGGGCCGGCCAGCAGGCGGCGGCACTGTCCTATCAAACCATCTTCGGAATTGTTCCGCTGGCAATTGTCACGCTTTTGATATTTCAGTCGCTTCCCGCTTACAGTCACTACGGAGAAAAGATAAAGACTTTCGTTTATGACTGGGCCAACTTTTCATCGTTCACGAGCTCTGCCTCGAGCGCGCGAGAAACCGAAGGGACCGTGGCACTCACACAACATCTCGACGCGATGGTCGCCCGGTTTTTCACCGGCGCAAATACAGGCTCGATTACATTGTTCAGCGTGCTGCTGGTCATTTGGGCCGCCCTGGCTTTGCTGTTAACAATAGAAAGGTCATTTAATAACATCTGGCACGTGGGCAGAGGCAGAAGTTTTCTGCACCGCATCATCAACTACTGGGCCGTCCTGACGCTCGGGCCTTTGCTGGTCGGCGTCGGCATATATATAAGCACAAGGTATTTACATATCAGTCAAATACAGAAAGCTGTTTTGTCGAATACAGCGACTATTCTGGCGAATGCCGCGCCTGTTGTTTTGTCCTATGCTGTCGCAACTTTTATTTTCTTTCTTCTCTATTTTGTTTTGCCCAATACAAAGGTTCAGGCAAAGGCGGCCATCTGGGGGGCGCTGGCGGCGGCCCTGGTCTGGACAGCGGCCAAGAATATCTACGGGTACTGCGTAACCGGATTGAACCTTTACAGCACGGTTTACGGCGTGCTGGCGCTGGTTCCGATAACGGTGCTGTGGATTTATATCACCTGGCTGATTGTGCTGTTCGGTCTGCAGTTGACGTTCACGACTCAGCACCTGACGAGTCTGGACGCTGCCGAAATCGCCGCGGCCAGAAAGACAGAGGAATACTTCATAGCCAACGACCTGACGGCTATCAATATCGTCAGAGAAATCGCGGCTGCCTTCGAGAACAACAAGGCTCCTGTTCCGCCTGAAATCATCTGGAGCAAACTCAACATGCCGGCCGAATTCGGCAACAAGGTTCTTAATCATCTTGTTGACCGAGGACTGATAGCGAAAACCTCCGACCCGAGGGTCGGGTTCATTCCCGCAAAAGACCCGGCACATATCAGGTTGAGCGATATTGCAGCGGCCGTTGCCGAGGTTGGCTTTGCGCAGTCCACAACTGAACAGTCCGAGGGCCTTTTACAGATAGCCCGGTCCCAGAGAGCCGTCCTGCAACAGTACAGCCTCAAACAAATTCTCGGCGACATGCAGGCGGAGTAAGAGGGCCGGAGGAAGCCCTCGATTGCAGAGAGAGCTATACATCGGGAGAGGTACGTCACGAGAATACGCCGAGTTTTGTTTTCGGGCCTTGGGGCCCATTGGTCGCCGGTTTGAGGAGTTCGAGAAGCCCACCCGCAGGTATCTGCGCTTCGCTTCGAGTTTGGCGCGACAGGTTGGGTTTGATCCGGCTTCGCCATCCCGGCTTCGTGGAGCACTTCGGCGCGGTAAGGAGGCTTCGCCGCGACAGGTTGGGTTTGTTCCGGCTTCGCCATCCCGGCTTCGTGGAGCACTTCGCCGCGGCAAGGAGGCTTCGCCGCGATAAATTGGGTTTGTTTTGCCCGCAGGCTGAAGGCGGTCTCATTTTCATAATCCTTTGTAGGAACTGAGGTTGCGTCCATATTCGGTGGGAGCGGATTGGGTTTGTTTTGGGTTTGTTTTTCGGCAGTTTCAAGTCGTGGTTCATTTTCGTAATCCTTTGTGGAATAAAGGGTTTTGAATCCGCCGGAGGCGGACAAGATTGGGTTTGTTTTGCAAAAAAGGGGCGAATTTGTAGAGGGTTCTCGACAAGTGTAGAGGGCATATCCGTCGCACGTCGCCCGCCAGACGACGTGGCGGGCAAGCCCGCCAAGAGGACGGCGGGTAAACTCGTATTTCGTATTGCGTGATGGGTATTGCGTATTTGGTATTGAATTGGTAGGATGGGCAAGTTGTTCGGGGGTGTGGTGGCTTGCCGAGTTTGACGGGGCTGTGCTATATGGCAGCCTTGCCTTGGAAAGTGCGTGGGCTGGGGTGGTCATTGCTAACGTGCTCCGTATTCAGGGTTGAGGTTTCAGGGTTCAAGGGTTTAAGGGTTCAACCTATTTAGTTTGATGGGTATTATACAATATTAAAAGTTAGATGTCAAGTGAAAATTTGCGTTAGCCACAGAGTTCACAGAGGACGCAGAGGGGCAGGCAAATCCGAAATACTAAGCACTATCCGCCTACGTCAAGACTACGGCGGACAAGAATCCGAAACAATCTCAAAATCTAAATAACCGAAGTTCAAAACTTTGGCTGGGTTGCCCTGAAACGTGCCACCACGCAATCTGAAATGTCCCCGCCTCCGGCGGGCAAGTCCGCTATATCCGCCTCCGGCGGACAAGTCTGACGCCCCGCAAGGGAAGGGGCAAGCCCTCGGCCCGCGTACGGCGGGCAACAAGGGGGTATTTTAACATAGTCTTGAGCAAAAGTCAACAGGAAAAGCCAGCCAAAGAAGGGCTTTTTTCGCCGGTTGGCAGGTTTTAATGGAGTGGTCAGTTATTTGGTTTTGTGGGTGGATTTTTGTTGATTAGTGGGCAGTTGGGGGGTTAGAATTGAGGGCGAAGCAGGAAATAGTTCTTGCGGGAATTCCTTGCGTTTACGGGATTTCTTGGTGATGAGTATGTGGTATTGGCCGCAGAGGGCCCGCCAAGAGGATGGCGGGCAAGCACAGAGAACACCGAGGGATGGCGGCAGATTCCTGACGCGGCGCTCGTATCTCGAAGAGAGTAGGTGCGTAGATGGGTGATTGTGTGGTTTTTTGCGGTTGTTTTGGTTGAAAATGGAGTTGGGGCGGTGTAAATTAAGCGTTGGCCAGCGGGGCATACAGTGGATTCAGGGTTTACGGTTAGTACGGCAGGGTCGGCAAGTGGCTTGCCCGCCAAACGGACGGCGCGTAAACCCGCGGTGCTTTTGGCGGGGTTGGCGACGCGCCAGAGGAAATGGGTTATGCGGAAACCATGTTGTCAGTAGATAGATTTGTTGATTAGCAAAATGAACGAAGAGCAATTTGTGCAACTCCTCATCGATCAGATAGGTGCATTGCCGGAGGGCTATTTGATTGAGACAAAATTGGCCGTTCTATACGATATCTCAGTGGGCCAAGATGGTAATATACACATGGGAGTGGACTTAGATAGTGGGTATCCAATCAGAGGAAAGGGCAAAGGCTTCCAGCAAGACATTGTAATTTATAGACAGGTAGAAAATGCCCACACAGCAGTTATTCCGTACATAATCGCAGAAGTAAAATATCAAAGTGTGACGACGCATGACGCAATTGTATACTCAAGAAAAGCTGAGAGAATAAAAGACGTATATCCATATGTGCGTTACGGTCTTATACTGGGTGGTTTTGCTTCGATACCTGGTCGGGTAATTAGACACGGGGAGTCATTTGACTTCATAGCAGCAATGCAGTATCCATTTGGTGAAGACCCGGTGGAAGAATTGCGAAGGCTCCTGCTGAGCGAGCTTCATACTTCTGAGAATATGGAATTGATTCGTAGCGCGAAGAAGAAGATAACCACGATGCAGAAAGAATATCGATATAAAGAGCTATCAAGCTAAAGCTCACGATGGCCCAAAGCCGGGCGTGTGACGCGTATGATGAGCAACGTGTTGAGGTAGTTTACGCGGTGGCGGTGACGCGCAAGGTTGTGGGGGGCAGGACAGGTTTCTTGTTGGTTTTGGCGAGAAAGGTGAGGATAATATGGGTAGGCAGGTGGGGGATAGGTTTCGTGCAGGACCAAGACTGGCGAGTTTGATTGGCGCGGCCAAATCCGAAATCCTAATATCGACCCGCCTGCCCACCAAACAGCGGGGCGGGCAAGCGGCGGGCAAGAGCCCTAAACCCATCCTTTGGCCTGCGGGCTACGGAGGGCAGGCAAATCCGAATTACCAAAATGAAAATGTTCGAAACCAAGGCTGGGTTCCCCTAAGATGTGCGGGTCTCCGCTATATTCGGCGCCTACTGGCGGGTTGCGTTAGCCTTCTGGCTAATAGGCGGGTATTTTAACATAGTCTTGAGCAAAAGTCAACAGGAAAAGCCGGCCAAAGAAGGGCTTTTTTGGCCGGTTGGCAGGTTTTAATGGAGTGGTCAGTTATTTGGTTTTTTGGGTGGATTTTTGTTGATTAGTCGGCAAACGGCGGTAAGATTGTGGGCGAGTGATGCGGGGGGGCAACACTCGTGCGGTGACGTTTACCATTTACTATTGAAGGGCTTGGTTCTTGTGGGAGAACGAGATACGAGTTTCAGTTGTGCGATGTTAAGGGTGCGCTGGTTTCAGCTTATCTGAGAATAATAAAAGGGGTTTCGGAGCGTAAGGAACGGGGTGCTGGTAGGGGACGGGGAAGAGAAATGCTGGGAAAGTGAAAAGGACGGATGACAAAGAGAGGGAGTAAGCAGGATGGCGAATATTAGATTGCAGAATGTTTTGAAGCGAGAAATTCAAAAGTTGCAGGACTCGAAGGGGTGGGAGCGGCACGTTGCCTTCTTGGTACTTATGTTGGTTCGCGTGTTTGATCTGGACGAGTTTGAGGCCGAAGACGCGCTTACTGAGGGAAAGTCAGACATGGGAATAGACGCGATGTTTGAGTTGATGGAGGATGGAGAGAATATTCTGTACGTAGTCCAGTCTAAGTGTTTTGAGAATGCAGATAAATCCCTGGACGATGGGGCCAAAAACAAACTTGTTCGCACCGTTTCAACGTATATTCTGGGCGATTATGATGTTGCAGATGTCAATGCGAGGCTGAAAAAGAAGATCGTAGATGTGAGAGATAGGCTGTCGGAGGGACGGATCACACGCGTTGGCGTAGCGTTTCTGACTAACGGGCAGAGGCCGAGCGAGGCGATTGTGTGTGATCTAGACAACTACAAGAGAGACCAGGGCGGGCAGGTCTTCTACGAGATATATACAGAAGAGGACTTGGGTGTTGTATTTATGCCCGAATCGGCAGTGCCTGTCAAAGAAGTGGAACTCCACGTTGTGAAGGATGTGGGAGCGGGCGATAAGGTGTTCCTGAACATGCCGAGCTTGGAATATGTAGAGGGCAAGGTCTTTAGGGTGGATATTTCCGAAGTGGCACAAATGGTGCGCGATAACCCAAATATCTTTAATTCAAACGTCCGCGCATACCAGTCAATTCGACACAAGGTTAATGAAAAGATAGCCAGTACGCTTAGAGGAAGTGAAACGCTGGGTGAGTTTGTGTACCTGAAAACGGGATAACGATGCTGTGCGCGGACTACGAAGTTAGGCCCGGGAACGAAGTGGTCGTGGTCCAGAGGCCTTCCATAATCAACGGTTGTCAAACGGCGAGCACGATATGTGAAGTTTACAAGGAGGGGAAGATTGCACAAAATGTGGGTTTCGTGTTGGTGCGTTTGATCAAATCAAAAAGTGAGTCTATCGCGCGAAGAATCATTCTGGCGAGCAATACGCAAATTGCCATCAGGGATAGGGACCTAATCAGTGAAGATCAGATTCAAAAAGAGCTTGAGAGTGAATTCGAGACGTTGGGGTACAGGTACGCGCGCAAGCGTGGATTGTACGATTGGCAAGCAGACGAGAAAGTTGTGGACTTAGAGAAAGCTGCCCAAGCGTACCTTGCTCTCTTTTTGGCGAAACCTGCGGAAGCAAAGAACAAGAAGGCGGAGATCTATAAGAGTTACTATGAGCAGATTTTTAATGCTGATATTACGGCAGCCCAGTTGTTGTTAGGGCACGCGCTGCTGATGAGGGTCAACAAGAAAGTTAGAGATCTCAGGCGGACCGCGGACGCGTTTGTTAGAAGTCTGCTGGGAAATAGCCTTTTTCATTTGCTCCCGCTGTTCAACGAATGGGTAATGAAACCAAACGGTGTTTTCTTGGCGGACTTTCCGCAGCACGGGGTCGACGCGGACATGCAAAGGATTTTGCAACTCTATGAGCAGGAGATCGAGTCGGTAGTAGAAAGGGTCAAGAATATTGTGCGCGCGATAGCAAAAGACGAGGGCGAAAAATTCAATGCACAGTATTTCTTCAAGAGTTCAGATTCACTGATTAAGATCTTGGGTTCAGAAGGGGCGCCCAAAACAGACTATGTGCTCACGCTCGACGCAGACAATTTCCAGAAGCATAAAGATCTGAGGTACTATAAGCCGGTCGCGTATTCGATTGATGGGACAATTTATAGAAAAGTTGCTCACTGGAATGTTCTGTTCGCCAACCTTGTGGATCAGTATGGCAAGGAAAATGGATTGGGGGAAGGAAACATAGAGTTGATCGAGAGTGGTTCTCGGACGCTGCTAGTTCGGGATCCGAGCGATACGGAGAGAAGGCTCAGAAAAAAACTGAAGAATGGGCTCTATTTGTTTACAAACTTTGAGTCCAAAACCTTATGTCGGTTTTGCTTTGAGCTTGCTGCGACGATGAAGTTGCCCCTGCAGATACAGTTGCGGCCAACACGGTACCGTAAAGAAGGCAAGCGTAAAAGGCGAGGGCGGCGTGAGTGAGGGGAGAGGGTGCAGTATAGTTTGACCGGTCATCCGTCAACGGTTATAATCAATTCTTTGTGGGCTTCTGGCTTTTATGTCATAGGCATCGGTTTCCGAGAAGTTCGGCTGGTTGGCGGCCCATCCTGCTATTCGTGCTCTCGCGCGGCATATTCGGCGAGCTTTAGACAGTCGAGGCGGTCGGTTTTGGAGTCTCTGGCGGATTGCCTTGGGGTTTTCGATGGGGCAACCACCTGCACAGGAAGTTTTGCTTTGTGCAGCTCTCGGGCGAGGCTGT
>Ga0307377_10002679_pt1 | contig 20752 bp, 19 predicted proteins | sample TR3MG_FD_202535 | JGI IMG/M metagenome (GOLD analysis project Ga0307377, IMG submission 202535) | Soil microbial communities from Risofladan, Vaasa, Finland - TR-3 | ecosystem: Environmental > Terrestrial > Soil > Coastal area > Acid sulfate soil | place: Finland: Risofladan, Vaasa | collected... | reverse complement strand
TCAAGTACAACGAAAGCAATACGGAATTCCCGGTCACAAAGGTCTGGGCACTCGTGTCCGAAGTGGGCGCCATGGACGATCCGCGATAGGCGGTAGGCCGGGCGCTGTTTCAGTAAGACACAGGTACCCCCCCGGCTGTGCCGGGGGACTTACAAAGGTTTGACCTTTTCGGCAGTGGTTGGTGGGCATTAGGTGATGGCACCGCATGGACGGTTTGTCACGAACGCTGAACGCGATTAGAGAAGTCACGCTGAAGCGCGCTGGAATAAGAAGGGTAGAATGCCGTATCCACCCCTGCTAAAGCAGGGTGCAAAGAGGAGTCCGCTGAAGCGGGCTAAATCTAGGGGTTATGGAGTTGGCTCCGTGTTTGCGAACCAGCCCCCTTGGGGGGCTCGCAACAATAAGCCCCCGGCTTTGCCGGGGGTCATTTAAGTAGGTATTACGCGCAGATTGTAGTTGTTGCCCGCGCAGCACGTGCCGTTGCGCGGGCTTTTACTTTTACGCTTCGATTCACACTTCAGGAAGCCTGCAATTTTGCGTTTAAAATCATAATTGCAGGAAAGGAGGGTTCCCGATGGGCTACATTTCACGTTCGCTGGAGCCGGTGATCAAGAAAGCCGCGGCCGAGTTTCCCGCGGTGGTGTTGAGGGGGCCGCGGCAGTCCGGCAAGACGACTTTGCTCCAGAGACTTTTTGCCGGGCGGTACAGATACGTCTCGTTGGAGCCGCCGGATGTCAGGGCTGCCGCCGTTGAAGATCCTCGCAGCTTCCCGAATATGCACGCTCCGCCGGTGATTTTCGATGAGGCCCGGCACGCGGCCGAGTTGTTACCCTACGTCAAGGAGCGGATTGACGCCGCGCGAGGCGTTTCCGGGCAGTATGTGCTTACTGGGTCATGCGGGGGTACGTCGTTCATCCAGGCGATGTTTGGTTGCCTCTGGGCTCGGACGTAACCGCACGTCCTTTCAACGCGCTCTAGTGGGCGAGACCCTCCGACTTTGTTCGCGACCTTGCGCCAACATCTACGCGTCATGCGCAGATGCTGCAAATAAAGCTTCTAACCTCATGGCGCACCCGGTGGTGCGGTAAAGTCGATTTTGTGCGGCAGAACATGTCAAAATGGCTATTGGAAACCCATGGAGGCAATGCCATGAGCAAACAGATTTACCTGACCGAACAGGATCGGCAGCGGCTGTTGGACAGTATTGCCTTACTGCGGGAGTCTCGGGACAAGCGAGAGTTACCTCACATCGAGCAACTGGAGCGGGAAATTGAGCGTGCCGAGATTGTTTTAAAAGCGCAGGATATGCCGGGCGATGTAATCACGATGCGGTCGCAGGTTCGGCTGCGGGACATGACAGGTGGCCGGGAACAGGAGTTTAACCTGGTCTACCCGCCGGAATCGGACCCGGACCGGGGGCTGATTTCGGTGCTTGCGATGTTGGGAACAGCGATGCTCGGGTATCGTGTGGGTGATGTTTTCGAGTTGGATTTGCCCAAGGGCCGGAAAACGTTTCGGGTGGAAGCGGTTTTGTATCAACCGGAATCCGCAGGAGACTACGATTTGTGACGCAGGTCTGACGCCATGAGCAGGGAACGCCGCAGATGGCCCGCCGAAGCCGAATTGACGGAACGAATCAAGGAACTAACGTGCCTGCTTCAGATGGCACAAATTGCCGCGGAGCCCGGAGTTTCTCTCGATGAGATCCTTCACCAGACGGTTAAGTTGCTGATACCGGCGTGGCAGTATCCTTCGATAACGTCGGCGCGTATAGTAATCGACGGGCAGAGCCGGGAGGCGCCCAATTTCCGTGTAACTGGCCAAACCCAGCGGGCGGATATCGTCGTGGATCGCGTTAACCGAGGCTTCGTGGAAGTTGTTTACCTGGAAAAGCGGCCGCGGCGCGACGAAGGGCCGTTTCTCCGGGAAGAGCGAAACTTGATCAATGCGATCGCGCAGCAGGTGGCGCTGATCCTCGAGCGGAAAGAAGCGGAGCAGGAAAGGGCGCAACTGGAAAACCAGCTTCGCCATGCGGACCGGCTTGCCACGATTGGTTTGCTGGCGGCCGGGGTAGCCCATGAACTGAACGAGCCGCTGGCGAACATCCTGGGGTTTGCCCAACTGGCCAAGAAACAATGCGGGGTTCCCGAACCGGTAGCGGGCGATTTGGGCAAGATCGAGGCGGCCTCGCTGCACGCGCGGGAAGTGATCAAGAAACTGCTGACGTTCGCGCGGCAGATCCCGGCTCAGAAAATGTGCGTGCACCTCAATGAAGTAGTCCGGGAGAGCCTGTTTTTTTTCGAGTCGCGCTGCGCCAAAATGGGGATCGAGGTTCAATGCAACCTCGAGGCTGGGTTGCCGCCGGTGCTGGCCGATCCCGCCCAACTCAACCAGGTTCTGGTGAATCTGGTTGTAAACGCGCTTCAGGCGATGCCGGATGGCGGCGCCCTGTGCATTTGGACGCGTGCCGGCTCCGGGTGCGTGTACCTTGCCGTGGAAGACAGCGGGCCCGGGATGCCGCCCGAGGTGCTCGAGAAGGTTTTCGTGCCATTCTTCACCACCAAAGACATCGGCCAGGGCACGGGCCTTGGTTTGCCCGTGGTGCATGGGATCGTGACCTCGCATCAGGGCGAGATTCATGTGCAGAGCGAACCGGGGCGCGGTACGCGCGTGGAAGTGAAGTTGCCGGCCGTCGCCCCGGCTGAAACAGAAGGGGCCTGCAAATGATGTCCACGGCTGCCAACAAAGAACGAGTCCTGGTTGTCGACGATTCGGCGCCGACCGTGGAGGTGCTCGAGCGCAACCTGGCTGCCGAAGGATACGCCGTCATAACGGCCTCGACCGTGGCGAGGGCGATCGAGTTGCTCGAGTCGGCGCCGGTTGATCTCGTAATTACGGATCTTAAGATGCCGAAAGTGACGGGGCTCGACCTGGTACGGCACGTGCGCGAGAACTATAAAGACACCGAAGTCATCATGATTACGGGCTACCCCACGATCGAAGGCGCGGTCGAAGCCGTCAAGACCGGCGCCGACGAATATCTGGCCAAACCGTTCACGGACACCGAACTGCTGGCGGCGGTACACCGGGCCCTGGACACGCTGCGCACCCGCAAGTGCCGCTGGTCCACCCCGCTGCAGACGCCGGGCGCGCCCCAGGGCCTGTTGGGCAAGTCGGTTGTGATGCAACAGGTGTTCCGCTTGATCTCGAAAGCGGCCTCGACGCCGGCCACGGTTTTGATTACGGGTGAAAGCGGGACGGGCAAGGAACTTGCCGCTCGAGCCATCCACTACGGGAGCGGGCGATCCTCGGCTCCGTTTGTGCCGGTCAACTGCGGCGGGATACCGGATGGCCTGCTTGAAAGCGAGCTGTTCGGCCACGTCAAAGGGGCGTTTACGGGCGCCACCGAAGCCCGAGCCGGTTTCTTCCACGCGGCCGACGGCGGGACGATCTTCCTGGACGAAGTCAGCGAAACCAGCCCGTCGATGCAGGTCAAGCTCCTGCGGGTGCTGCAAGAGAAAGAGGTGTGCATGGTAGGTTCAACCCGGCCGCGTCGGGTGGACGTGCGGATTGTGGCCGCCACCAACAAAGATCTCACGGACCTGGTCAAAAAAGGCCGTCTGCGCGAAGACTTGTACTACCGCTTGCACGTTCTGACCATAAACCTTCCCCCTCTGCGGGACCGCGGAGACGACACCCTCTTGCTTGCGACCCATTTTGTGCACCGGTTTGCGGGCGAACTCGACCAGCCCACCCCCAGCTTTTCCGACAGGGCGTTGCAGGTCCTGCGCAACTATGAGTGGCCCGGAAATGTACGGGAACTGGAAAACGTTGTACAGCGCCTTGTTCTGATGACGGAAGGCAGCGTTATCGACGCGCCCGACTTGCCGCCGCTGATGCGGTTCTCGGCGTTGCGCGCGACCGGCCTCGACCGGACCCTCGCCGAGGTTGAAGCCGAGTACATCGCCAGCGTGCTGGCAAGCGTTGGCCAGAACAAAAGCAAAGCCGCAAAAATCCTCGGAATCGATCGAAAAACCCTGCGACAGAAGCTGCAAAATGGCGCTATCGACAGCGGTCCGACCGATGATTGAGCCTCGGTAGCGTTCAAGCCCGAGCCGGGGAGTTTTTCCCCAGTGGCCCGTTTTTCCCCAGGATCGCCCGCCCATAATCTCACCAATTTGCCCAGTTTTGGCTGGTAATGCCCTTGGCATCCTTCTTGCGCTCTCCGATTGCGACGATACGGCTCAAACTCGGGAGAGTTGCGTCATGCACACAAGACCTCAAGTAGAACTGTGCAAAACATGCAAAGGAGCGGCGGGATGCAACGTTCCGCGCAAAGCCACCAAGCCGGTGGGCCAATGCAAGGCCTTTGAGAGTTTTGAATACTTTGTACCGGCGATTCTGCAGGGGCAAATCCAGCATGAGGGGTGGGATGCCGTAAACCGTGCTGCGGGGTTGTGCGGCGATTGCGGTGCACGGGATACGTGCATATTCCGCCGGCGCGAAGGCGGCACTTGGCACTGCGAAGAATACTGCTGAGCGTCTGACTGGGGGCGGGGGCAAACTGCAAGGAGATAGGCGTGGAAACGCAGGTAAATGGAGAAGAAATTCTGGAGATTGTACGCAAGCACGAGGGGAATCTCGGCGGCTTGATAGCTCTTCTTACGGAGATCCAGGAGGTCTATGGGTATCTGCCGGAAAAGACACTGCGGATAGTGGCAACCGCCACGGGCACTTCCCTGGTGGACGTGTATGGGGCGGCGACCTTTTACCGGGCGTTTAGTCTGCGTCCGCGGGGAAAACATCATGTGTGTACCTGCCAGGGCACGGCGTGCCATGTGCGGGGCGCCCAGGCTGTCGCAACGGAGTTTGAACGCCAGTTGGGCATTCCGGCCGGAGAAACCACGCCGGACGGCAATTTCACTCTCGAGACGGTGAATTGCCTGGGGGCTTGCGCGCTGGGCCCCATTGTCGTCACCGACGGGGACTGTCATACAAAGGTCCGTCCCGCGGCCGTGAAGGGCATACTGAAAAAAAGTCGATTGACGCCAGGCCGCGCCCGCCGAGCAACGGGATCCTCTCCGGCGGCCGCGGGCAAAGACGTCTCAAGCATGTAGAGGAGGTACGCATTGGCCCCGCGACTGATTTCGTTTGAACGATTCAGGGTGTTTCAGCGCAGGCTTGTTCAAAAACGCGGTCGGAACTGCCGCACGCTTGTCGTGCCGGCGGGGGCTTGCGGGCTGGCCAGCGGGGCCGGGCAGTTGATTGCCGCACTTCAGGACGCGATCCGGAAGGCGGCGGCGGCGCGGTTGAGTTTGCGCGTAACGGGATGCCACGGGTTTTGCGAGCAGGAACCGTCGGTGCTGGTTGAACCCGAGGGTACATTCTATCCGCGTGTCGGCCTCGAGCATGTGGGGCGGCTTGTGGAGGCAACAGCCCGCGGCGAGATTCTCGAAGATCTGCTTTGGTTGGATCCAGGCACGGGAAAACCGGTGGCGCGGCAGACAGATTTACCGTTTTTCCGCAAGCAAGTCCGGACCATTATGTCGCGCAACGAGAGGGTCGATCCGGTTCGCGTGGAGAGCTACATCGAGTCCGAGGGGTATAGCGCGCTGGTCAAGGTGTTGGAACGTGGCGATCCCCAATGGGTGGTGGAGGAGGTGGTTCGATCGGGATTGCGGGGCCGGGGCGGCGCCGGGTTTTCGACCGGCGCAAAGTGGCGCATGTTGGCGAATCAGCCCGGGCCGCATGGTAAGTTCCTGGTGTGCAACGCGGATGAAGGCGATCCGGGGGCGTACATGGATCGCAGCGTGCTCGAGGGGAATCCGCACAGTATTATCGAGGGCATGTTGATTGGCGCGTACGCGACGGGTGCGACCAAAGGCATTATATACGTCCGCAACGAATATCCGTTGGCGATCGAGCACATGCACCTTGCGCTGGCGCAAGCCCAGGCGCTGGGCTTGCTGGGAAGCACCATTCTGGGCACCGATTTCTGTTTTGATATTGCGGTCGTTCAGGGCGCGGGGGCGTTCGTGTGCGGGGAGGAGACAGCGCTTATTCGGTCGATCGAGGGCAAGATGGGCGAGCCGCGGCAACGCCCGCCATTTCCAATACAGAAAGGAATCGACGGCAAACCCACCGCCATCAACAACGTGGAGACGTGGGCCAACATTCCGCCGCTCATTATGCATGGTGCGGAAAAATTCCTTGAAACCGGCACCCCGGGCAGCACGGGCACCAAGGTGTTCAGCTTGGTGGGCAAAGTCCGAAACACGGGATTGGCGGAAGTGCCCATGGGGATGTCGATCAAAGAAATTGTCTACGATATCGGGGGCGGGGCCCTCGGCAAGTCGAGGGTGAAGGCGGTTCAAACGGGGGGGCCATCCGGCGGGTGCATTCCGGCGCGCCTGTTCGATCTTCCCATCGACTACGACAGCCTGGCGGAGGCGGGGACCATCATGGGTTCCGGCGGCATGATCGTCATGGATGAAACTACGTGCATGGTGGATCTTGCCAAGTATTTCATGAACTTCCTGAAGGGGGAATCGTGCGGCAAGTGCTTCTCCTGCCGGAAGGGTACACAGCGGATGTACGAGCTCCTCGACGACATCTCGCAGGGCCGGGGCACGTTGGCGCATATCGACTTGCTCGAGGAATTGGCCCATGTGGTGAAGGACACCACCATGTGCGGGTTGGGCCAAACCGCCGCCAATCCCGTGCTGAGCACGTTGCGTTATTTTCGTGAAGAGTACGAGCGGCATGTGGTGCAGAAACGGTGCGACGCATTCGTGTGCACAAACCTGGTTGGCGCCGCATGCCAGATGGCTTGCCCGCTCGAGACACAGGCGTGGCGCTACGCGGCCCTAATCGAGAAAGGCCAATACGACGAAGCCTACCGCATCATTCGTGAGGTGAACCCGTTTCCGGCGGTGTCGGCGCGGGTGTGCGACCGGAAGTGCGAGCAGCGGTGCCGACTCGGAACCACCGGTGCGGAACCGCTTGCGGTTCGGGCTTTGAAGCGATTTGTCACCGACCGTGTCGATCCCTCCGTATACGCGCCGTCGTTGCGGCGCCGAAAAGCCGGCGAGGCGGCGAACGTAGCTGTGGTGGGGGCGGGCCCCGCGGGCCTGACCGCGACGCACTATTTGTCAATCGATGGTTATGGCGTTACGTTGTTTGACGCCGAGCAAGAGGTGGGCGGGATGCTGATGAGCTGCATTCCTGAGTACCGGCTGCCCCACAATGTCGTGCGCCAAGAGGTGCAATCCCTCTTGAATGAGAACATTACCGTGCGGTATGGCGTGCGTTTTGGGCGGGACCTCACCTTGGAGCATCTGTTCAAAGAGGGATTTCGGGCGGTGTTTCTGGCTATTGGCGCCGATAAGAGCTGGCGGCTGGATCTGGATGGTGAAGGCGTGGAAGGGGTGTATTCCTCGATGGAATTCCTGAAAGCCTTCAACTTGCGGGGCATCGAACTGGCGCGCGGCCGCGTGGGCATCATCGGGGGAGGGAACTCCGCCGTCGACGCGGCGCGCGTCGCCATGCGACAGAAGGCCGTTGAAAGTGTCACGCTCTTGTACCGGCGAACGTGTGACGAAATGCCGGCGTATGCCGAAGAAGTGGACGCCGCGCTTGAAGAGGGCATTCAGCTTCATACGCTGGTATCTCCGGTGGCAATCCGGTACATCGACGCGGCCATGAAAGAAGGCGTCAAAGTCGAGACCATGGTGTCTCCGGTAAAGATCCATTCCCGGAGTGGGCATTTGGCCGGCATCGACTGTGTCCGGAACACCTTGGGAGGCATCGACTCGAGCGGCCGACGACAGCCGGACCCCGTGGCGGGCTCTGAGTTCTCGATAGCGTTCGACACCTTGATTGTCGCGATTGGGGAACGCCCGGACACGGAATGCTTTGCGAGTATGGGCCTGGCCGTGGAGAAAAACGGACGTCTCCGGGTCGATCCGGAGACGCTGGCTACGGCACGGGAAGGCGTGTTTGCAGGCGGGGACTTGATCACGGGGCCAAACACCGTGATCGACGCCATTGCGGCAGGGAAGAAGGCGGCCGTGATGATTGGCCGGTACTTGCAGGGCCAGCCCCTGGCGCGGCCCGCGCGGCCCAATCTGCCCGACGTGTTTCTGGAGGCGGTCGTGGTGAGTGATCAGGATCTCGATGAGTCCTCGCGGCAGGAACCCCCCATGTTGCAGCCGGCCTTCCGAAAGAAGAATTTTGCTGAAGTCGAGTTGAGTTTTGGGGTGGAAGCGGCTCTCGCCGAGTCGCGGCGGTGTCTTCGGTGCGATTTGCAGTTTACGAATTGCGGCGAGAGCCGTTCGGCCGAATGCGCGGGCAGGAAGGAACACCAGGCATGATCGGGCTGACGCTGAACGGGCTCGAGGTAACGGTCGAGGAAGGGATGACCGTTCTCGAGGCGGCCCGTTTTTTTGGGTTTCCCATCCCGACCCTGTGCCACATGGAGGGCCTGTCGCCGTATGGGGCATGCCGCCTGTGCGTGGTCGAGATTGGCGAGGGGCCGAGGGCGCGGCTGGTCAGCTCGTGCACCTATCCCGTCGAGCCCGGCCTCCGCGTGCGGACCTCGTCGTCGCGCGTCATCCGCGCCCGGAAAATGGTTCTGGAATTGCTGCTGGCATCGTGCCCGCAATCAAAGATAATCCAGGATCTCGCCTCGGCACACGACGTGCGGCAGCAGCGGTTTCGTCAAGAGCACGAAACCTGCATTCTGTGCGGCCTTTGCGTCCGGATGTGCGAAGAACAAATGATGGCCAAGGCGATCGGTTTCCGGGGGCGCGGCGAAAAACGCAGCATCGGCACGCCGTTCGACGTCAAGTCGGAAGAATGCCGGATGTGCGGCGGGTGCATCTACGTGTGCCCCGCATGCCAATTGAGGTGCACCTATACCGAGCCCGACAAGGCGGTCTGCGGCGGCTGCGCCAACCTGTCCCCGCCCTGTGTTGAAAAAGAAGGTTTCGATGACATGATGTGTTATATGTCGCCCTGTGTGGCGTGCGAACTGCCCAAACCGGCATAGGCGCGCGCGTGCGCGCGGAAAGGAAAATAGAACCATGTCGAGCACGTTTTCCAAAGTCAATGCGTCTGCGGCCACGTTGACCAAAAACCGCACGGGAGATTCCGTGGTGCCCTCGTCGGGGTTGTGCGTGACCTGCGTGGACGGGTGCATTGGCATGTGCGAGGTGGGCAAATCGGCGTATCGCGGTCACGAAGTCCTTTACCCGCAGCCGTTCGGCGTCATCACCACCGCCGGCGAAAAGACTTACCCGGTCGATTACTCGCACTTCAACATCATGGGGACCGCCGTGGGGGCGCATGGAATCGAGGCCGACAGCGACAAGGCCATCTTTCCCGCCGTCAATCTCGAGGTCCGGTTCGGCCACGACAACGGCATCAAATACCGCTACCCCTGGCATATCCCGGGGATCGGCTCGACCGATGTCGCCAAAAACAATTGGGAAGGCCTCGCCATCGGCTCCGCCCTCGCCGGGACCGGCCTCACCATTGGCGAAAACGTTGTCGGAATGGACGAAGAAGCCGTTATCAAGAACGGCCGTGTCGTCGATACGGTCGACCTCAAGCGGCGCGTCAAGCTCTACCAAGACCACCAGCGCGATGGCTACGGCACCATTATCGTGCAGGCCAACTTGGAAGACAGCCGACTCGGCGTGCTGGAATACGCAATCGAGAAGCTGGGCGTCGAGTGCGTCGAACTAAAGTGGGGGCAAGGCGCAAAAGACATCGGCGGCGAGGTAAAGATCGCCGACCTCAAAAAGGCGCAGCGGTTGTACGAGCGCGGGTATGTGGTGCTGCCGAATCCGACCGATCCCGATGTTATCCGCGCGTTCGAACAGGGCGCGTTCAAGGCGTTCGAACGCCACTCCCGTGTGGGCATGGTCGAGGAAGATGCGTTTGCGCAGCGCGTCGATCAACTGCGCAAAACGGGCGCAAAGTATGTCTTCCTCAAGACGGGCGCATACCGGCCCGCCGATCTCGCCCGCGCCGTGGCCTACGTGTCACGGTACCGGCTCGACCTGTTAACCGTGGACGGCGCCGGGGGCGGCACCGGGATGAGCCCGTGGCGCATGATGAACGAATGGGGCGTCCCGCCTGTACACCTTCACTCGATGCTCTATCAATATGCCGACCGCCTGGCTAAGCGGGGCGACTATCTGCCCGCACTCGCCGTCGCCGGTGGCTTCTCGTTCGAGGACCAGATCTTCAAGGGGCTGGCGCTTGGCGCTCCATACGTCAAGCTGGTCGGCATGGCGCGTGCCCCCATCGCGGCCGCTATGGTGGGCAAGACAATCGGGCGGAGCATCGACAGCCGGCAAGTCCCCGTGTACATCTCGAGGTTCGGCTGCACAAAGGACGAGATCTTCGTAACGGCCGTCGATATACGGCGTAAGCTGTGTAACGGCGACTTTGAAAAGATCCCGGCCGGCGCCCTCGGCCTCTACACGTATTACGAGCGGCTGGCGCAAGGGTTGAGCCAACTCATGGCCGGAAGCCGAGAGTTCTCACTCGAGCACATGTCCAGGAACGATCTCGCCGCGCTGACGCGCGAAGCGGCGGCCATTTCCGGCATCCCCTATGTGATGGACGTGGACCGCGAAGAAGTGGACACCATCCTCGGCGCTTGACACTACCTCTATAAGAGCACGCTGCAAAGGGTGGCAGGAGCCTCTAATCCCACACAAGAATTGAGGCATTGCCGTTTCTGCCTCTTGTTGCCCTTTCAGGGCAAGGTTCTCTGGGGAATCCCCCGTTACCGGGGCGTTGCCCCGGCCTATTACGTGTTACACTTTCAGCGTAACTCGCGCTTTCAGCGTAAGATCTGCGGAAAGCAGTGGGGCTGAGGCGCTTTTTTGACTCCACTACCGTTTACGAAGAGCCCTTTTTTTGGGGTCGTTCAGCCGGCATCTGAACGTAACCCTTCATGCGCGGCCACAATTGCGCGTAATGGAGGAACCGGTCGTCGTACCGGGCCTTTAATTGTGGCGCGGGTTCAAAGGGTCTTTCGATGCGTACGGACGCTTCGACGCCGTCGGAGAATGACGCATAGGCGCCGGAGGCCACTCCGGCCATGATGGCTGCGCCGAGCGCGCCGGCTTCTGTTACCTGGGGGCGCAGGAGGGGACATCCGAGAATATCGGCGGCGAGTTGGACCCATTCGGTCGATTTGCTGCCGCCGCCGACAACGCGGATTTCGTTGACCTCGATGCCGGTTTCGGGGAGGGCCTGGACGCACTCGCGCAGGTAAAACACGCTGCCTTCCAGGATTCCTTTGAGAATTTCGCCGCGCGATGTGTCGAGATGCAGGCCCGTGATGACGCCGCAGGAATCCGTGATGAAATCCGGCGGGCCGGTTGCGGTGAAATGTGGCAACACGATGACGCGGCTGGGTCCTGCGGGCATCTCGGCCAGAAGCATCTGGTAGACGTCGGCCCCGGTTTGTCGTGCGGCCTCGTGGTCGGCCACGGCAAAGGTGTCGCGGTACCATTTCAAGAGGACTCCGCCCTGGTTGTAAATAAAGCTGACGAATTGGCCGGGAACGGCGTGGTGCTCGGTATTGAGCCCGCGTGGCATCATGAGTTCGGGCGAGCGCCGGCCGTTGAAGACGGGCACCAGGCACAGATACGTCCCCATCCCGAGCATGGCGCGCCCGGGCAGGATGGCGCCGCAGCCCAAGGCGCTAGCGCACTGGTCGTGCGCGCCGGTGGCAAGGAGGACGTCGTGAGGCAATCCGAGATCGTCGGCCATGGCCGTTGAAATTGTGCCGATGGCCGTTCCGGAAGGGGCCAGCCCGGGCAACCTGGTTTCTTCCAGCCCGACGCCGCCGATTAATTCGCGGCTCCATTTCGCCTGTGCGATGTCAAAGAGCAAGGTGCGATTGGCGAGAGAGAAGTCAACCACGGGGTCCGCGCCCAGCATGAACGGAACAAAACCGCCCCACAACAGGAATTTATCGGCCGCATGCCACACTTCAGGGCGATGCGCGCGAAGCCACAGCAGTTTGGTGAGGCTGTAATGATTGCCGAGCGTGTTGCCGTTGATGTTGTACAGCCGCGCGTTGTCAAGACGCAGCCGCAACTCGTCAAGGAACTCCTCACCCCGAACGTCGTTGTTGAGGAGCGACGGCCCGGCGATTCTGCGATCGTTTGTGACCGGCACCATGGCCTCGCCTAATGAAGAGACCGCAATGGCTCGAACGGGATCGTGGCGAGTCTGTGTGGCGACGGCGCGGATGGTTTGCTTGATCTTTTCCCAAACGCGTGGCACGTCCATTTCCGACCAGCCCGGCTGGCCGCGCAGGATATCGTACTCCTCATAAGCCGCCGCAAGCAGGTCGCCTTCGATGGAGAATGCGCACGTCTTGCAGCCTGTTGTGCCGACATCGATCCCGAGCAAACTCACTGGGTGTCTCCCATGATGGCGGCACGGACTTCGGCGGTGCAGAAGTAGTCGCGCATAAGGGATGCGGTCCGGTCGTAGGTTTTCTGCTGGGCGGCGGGTACGCTGCCGGTTTTGCGCAACGCGACCTCGTATGCCTGGCGAATTTCCGTGCCGACGTTGATTTTTGCGATGCCCCGTTCAACCGCCGCCAAGACATACTCTTGTCTGACGCCGGAACCCCCGTGCAGCACCAGCGGGATTTGTGTCGCTCGCCTCAGTTGTTCCAGATGGACGAGGTTCAGCCGCGCCTCGACCTTTTTCTGGTCGCGGGCGGCTTTCGAAATGGCCCCGTGGATGCTTCCAAACGCTACGGACAACCAGTCGCACTGTGTCTCGATCACAAATTGCCGGGCCTCGGCTACGTCTGTAAACCCGCGGCGTGTTTCGAATAATTCATCATACGGGGGCAGGGGCCCCTCGGCGTGCCCGAGCACGGCGCCCAGTTCCGCTTCGCATGGAATCTGCGCGGCATGCGCCAGTTCAGCCACTTGACACGTTGCCGCGATGTTGGCGGCGAGGTCCAGGCGCGAGCCGTCAACCATGACGGATTGATAGCCCAACTCGATGGCTTCGCGGATGATACCCAGATAGTCGACCTCGCACCCGTCTTCGTCGATTACGGGGACGTGATCGAGGTGAATGCGGACGTGGGCCGGGTCGGCCCATTTGGCGTATTCTTCGATGACGCGCCGGGGGCTTTGCGCTTCAAACTTCACCCACTCGAGGCGGGCGACTTCGATCAAGGCGACTGAATCGGTTTCGACAACGGCGCGCACCACCGGTTCCATCATGGGCAGGTACGGGATGTTGAACGCAGGTATCACTTTGCCCAAATTCCAGGCTTTCCGAACGATCTCGCCAGTCGACAGCATTTCTAGACCTCCCTTTGCGGCAACGTCACCTTATAGCGCAGGTATCGATTCATGGCTTCTTCAAGCGGCTCCGGGTGCAGGACGGCCGACCGAATCCTGTCAAAACAATATTGCCGGCCGCTACTCGGTTGCCGCTTGCTGTATGACAAACTCGAACGCGGCCTTCGTATCGTCGTAATTGGTCGCGTGGCCGCCGTCTTCCCGCATAATCAGCAGGACGGGCCGGCCGAGCCGCTCGAGGATGCCCGCCAACCGTACCGAACTCCCCGGCGGCACCGTAGTGTCCTTTCCCCCGGCCGTGATGGCTACGGGCATCGTGAACCGTTCCGGCCAATACTCCGCGCTCCGCTTCTTGTACTCCTCGACCGCCTCGAGTTTCGTCCCGCCGAACGAATCCCGGATCGCGTCCTGGAACTGGTCATACTCGATATGGTTGGCGGTACCGTTGAGGCACACCACCCCGTCCACCAGTTCCGGATGCAACGCCGCAAACGTCAACGCCGAACTACCCCCCATCGAACCCCCGCACACAAACACACGCCCCACACGGTACGCCCGTTTTACCTCGCCGATAATCTGCACCACGTCCGACTCCGCCTTCGGCCCCATCCACGACGTCGACGCCCGGTAATCCGGCGACACAAAAATCATCGAATGCGCCCGCGCCACATCCCGCACCGCACGGCACTCATCACGCCCATCCCGAACAAACTGCCACCGGTCCGACCCATGCCCGTGCAACGCCACACAAACGTCCCGCGCCACGCCCGCATCAAAACCATCCGGCAACCCAACCACATACCGCTGCAACACCCCATCGCAACCCGCCAAAAACTCCACGTCCTCAACAACCCCAAACTCCCCCGCACCCGCAGCACACACTGCCAGCGTAATAAGGATCGCAACACCCGGCAAAAAACGATGTGTCATTTCTCTCATCCCACCCGCGCTCATGCGCGGCTCCTCTAAGATTAGACCTCTCGGCAACTAAACGACAAGAATAAAAACTGGGCCTCGGAAGGTGGCGGGGCTGCCCTCGACGGCAACGAGCCGTACCGCCGTTCACCCGCAAGACTCAGCAAGGGAACTCCGGGACCGGGGCACGAGCGGCGGAAGGAATCCGCCGTAATCACGGCAGCCAATACCGAAACCTTTGCTTAGTGAGCGGCGGCACGCTACAATGACGAGTAGCAGAGGCCGTCGGAAAACGTAACGACAGGAAGACCAAAATGAAATTCTATACGTTCGAAATCATCATAGAAAAGGAACCCGAGGATCCCGGGTATTTTGCCTACAGTCCGACGTTGCCCGGCTGTTTCAGCAATGGCGCAACCATAGAAGATGCAAAGCACAACATCCGCGAGGCCGTTCAACAGCATGTGGCCACTCTGCAAGCGCATGGCCAGACTATCGAGCAGCGCGAGCGGCTTGTCCACGTCGAAGAACTCACGGTCGGCGTCCCCGAATGACCCGGATGCCCCAGATAACCCCGCACGAGTTGCTGCGGTTCCTTCGCTCACAAAGCTTTGTAGACGACCGCCAATCCGGGAGCCACCTTACGCTCTGGCATGAAGACAAGAAAATCTCCGTCACCGTTCCCGTTCACACCGGCTGCGACTTGGGCCACGACACATATATGTGGCGCGGCATAGCCGTCCGCATCCTGAAAGACGCCGGGTTCAGCGTCGACGACTACCTGCGGCTGAAGTAGCAGCAGTCAGTTTCCCACACAACACCCTCATCCCCCCTTGGTTGCCACTGGACTTGGTCGAGCGGCACTCATCCCGCCCGTCCCGGACAAACTGCCAACGCCCCGACCCATGCCCATGCAACGCCACACAGACGTCCCGCTCTCGCCCACCCTCAAACCCCTCCGGCAACCCAACCACATAACGCTGCAACACCCCATCGCACCCCGCCAAAAACTCCACATCCTCAACAACCCCAAACGCCCCCGCACCCGCAACCGCACACACATCCAGCGCAATAAAGATCGCAACACTCAACAAAACATAACGCAGCATTTCCCGCCCAACCCTATTTCCAAACCCCTTCAACCGGCCAAACCCGGCGAAACAAAGTATACATCCAACCCTCCCCGCGCGACGAGGGCGTTACGGCGCAACAAAAAAGAAACGCCCCTCCGGCAGAACCGGGCGAGGCGTTACAACGCCCCTCAGGGCGTCGCCTGCGGAACGAAAGTCCCTTACTATGAATTGAAGGGCAATCGCCGCTCAGGTATACTTAACAGCCATTATACGTACAGTCGGACAAATGTCAAGGAAAAAAAACGGGGAGGTCTTTCAGCCATGGCTGCGAAAACCGGCGAACAAACGATTCTGGGCCTCGACCTGGGCGCAAATTCGGTGGGGTGGGCGCTGATACGCACCAGCAACGGCGAGCCCGAACAGTGTCTTGCCATGGGCGTGCGTATCTTTGATGCCGCGGTAGGCGGCACGTTGCTGGATCTTCAGGCCGGAAAAGAACAGTCGCCCAATGTTAAGCGCCGAAATGCCCGAATGCTGCGCCGCCAAACTGAACGCCGCGCACGGCGGCGCATCAAGGTAGCCCACCTTCTGCAAGAGGCAAGACTCCTGCCATCAGGCGATCTGGACACTCTAGCCCAAAGACATGAATTCTTTCTTAGTCTCGACCGCGCGATTTGTGCCCGCCACATGGCCGAAGCACCGACACAATTTCTCCATACGTTTCCCTACTGGCTGCGTGCCCGCGCGCTGGACATAGCCTTGGCGCCCGATGAACTTGGACGAGCCCTTTACCACTTGGCACAACGGCGCGGTTTTCTCAGCAACCGTAAGAGCACTGCGAAGGAAGACGAAGACAGCGGCACCGTGAAACCGGCCATTGAAGAACTCGCCAGTCAAATGGCGGAATCCGGGGCGAGAACCCTCGGCGAATTCCTTTCGCGAATAGATCCCGCCGATCCGCATCAGCGCCGCATACGGGAACGCTGGACATCGAGGCAGATGTACAAGGAAGAATTCAACGCTATCTGGCAAGCCCAGCAGCCTTTTCATCCCGAATTGCTGACAACCGATATCCGCAACCGGCTTTTCCAGGCCGTCTTCTTTCAGCGCCCACTCAGGATTCAGAAGCACCTGATCGGAATGTGCCAATTCGAGTTTAGAGGGTATTATCCCCGGCGGCGCGCCCCGCTGGCTCTTCTGGCGGCGCAGCGGTTTCGCCTTCTCCAGAAGGTAAACGACCTTTGCGTGGTCGCGCCCGACTTTTCGGAACGGCCTCTCACTGCCGCGGAACGCGAACTCCTTCTTGACAAACTCGAAACTCACGACGAGTACAAGTTCGACCAGATTCGCCGACTTTTCAAGCTCTCCAAGGACTACACCTTCAATTTCGAGCGCGGCGGCGAGAAGCGGCTGTTCGGCAACCGAACCGCGGCGCGGCTTGCCAAGATATTCGGCGAGCAGTGGTGCCGGTTTTCGCCGGAACAGCGCGATGCGATAGTCGACGAAATCCGAAGCTACGACAGTGAAACGGGCCTTGCCGAGCGCGGCATACGCCACTATGGCCTGGATGCGGAAGCAGCAAAAAAACTCGGAAGCGTCAAGCTCCAACCCGGCTATTGCGGTCTTTCCCGGCAGGCATTGTCCAAGCTTTTGCCGCTCATGGAAAAGGGCATTCCTTATATGACGGCCGTAAAGGAGATCTACAAAGAAGACGAGACTATGACGGCAGTGGCGTGTCTTCCCTCGTTGCGCAACGCCGTCGAGCAACGGCTCATGTCCGAGATCCGCAATCCCGTGGTCACACGGGTCCTTACTGAAACCCGCAAAGTCGTCAATGCCGTCATTCAGAAGTATGGCAAACCCGAACTGATTCGGATCGAACTCGCGCGCGACGTGAAAAAGTCGCGCGACGAACGCAAGCGCATCTGGACAAAGAACCGCAACCGCGAAAAGCAGCGGATTTCGGCCGCGCTCGAAGTGCTTCGCGAGACTGGAAACGAGCATCCCAACGCGAAAGAAGTCGAGCTTGTTTTGCTTCACGAGGAATGCGGCGGCATCTGCCCGTACACCGGCCAGTCTATCACGATCAAGAACCTCCTCAGCGGCCAGTCTCGGTTCGATGTCGAGCACATCGTTCCGTTCTCGCGGTGCCTCGATAACTCGTTTGGAAACAAGACGCTCTGTCTGCACGAGGAAAACCGTTCCGTCAAGAAGAACAAGACGCCCTGGGAGGCCTACGGCGAGTCGCCCGAACGATGGGACGAAATCGTCGAGCGGGTCAAACACTTCAAGGGCGACGGACGCGACGGCAAGCTGCGCCGTTTCCTCATGAAAGACCTGGCGGATTTCGACGAGTTTTCCACGCGGATGCTCAACGACACCCGCTATTCGTCCCGGTTGGCCGGGCAATACGTCAGCCTCCTTTACGGTTCGGAGCACCGCAAACACATTCAGGTCAGTTCCGGCATGGTGACTGCGTATCTGCGCGACCTCTGGAAGCTCAACAAGATCCTTAGCGACGGCGGCGCAAAGAACCGCGATGACCATCGCCACCATGCTATCGATGCCGTCGTCATTGCTTTGACCGGCCCCGCCCTCGTCAAATCCCTCAGTGACGCGGCCAAGTCCGCGCCCATCGAGAACCGCCGCAGGCCCGGCATTGTCCCGCCGCCGTGGGACTCGTTCCTCGAAGATGTGCAGCAGTTCGCCGACGGAATCGTGGTATCGCACCGGGTGGCCCGGAAGGTGAACGGCCGCCTGCACGAGGACACCTTCTACTCGCCGCAACCGGCTGGCGAAGAGGGCAAGCCGCGCGTGCATGTCCGCAAGCGGCTCGAATCTCTTTCACCGGACGACGTGAAGAACATCGTCGACCCCATGGTGCGGGAAGCCGTGATCCGCAAACTCGAACAGACTGGAGTGGATCCGAAAAAAGCATTTGCACAACGCGAGAATCATCCCTCGTTGCGCACTCGGGATGGAAGGACGATCCCCATTCACAAAGTCCGCGTTTGCAAGAACCAGGAGCCGTTCCAGGTCGGCAGGGACGGCCGCGAGAGGTTTGTTACCAACGATTCCAACCACCACATGGAAGTCGTCGAGATCAAAGGACCCGGCGGTCGTGTCAAGTGGGAAGGCGCGATGGTAAGCCAGTATGAGGCGCTGCGCCGACACAAGAGCGGATTGCCCGTCATTAATCGAGACCATGGTGAGGGTAAACGCCTTCTCTTCAGTCTGGCACCGGGAGAAACCTTCCAAATCGACGACGATAAGTCTGGCGAACAACAAACCTATATTGTTCGTTCCATCAGTAATGGGAATGTCGAGATCGTCTCACTCACGGACAGCAGAAAGGCGCTTGATATCAAGAAAGCAAAGGAGTGGTTGAAACGTTCTGCCGATAAGCTTCGGCAGTTGAACTGCCGCAAAGTCGTTGTCACCCCGCTGGGTGAAATCCGCCGGGCAAATGACTGAGCGGATCATAGATTTGTCGTTCGAGCCCGCGCGGCTGCACGTCAGCCTGGAACGGCTGGTGATCGTGCGAAACGGGCAGGACGACGCCATCATTCCGCTGGCTGAGGTTGGAGTGCTCCTGATTGCCCACCGGCAAGTCAGCCTGACCCATGCGGTCCTTTCCGGCATAAGCGCAAACGGGGGCGTCATCGTCGCATGCGATCAGCGATTCATGCCCGTGGGCATGATGCTGCCCGTCGAGCAGCACCACCTTCAGGCTGAGCGGTTTCTCCGGCAGGCGCAGGCACCCGCGCCGTTACGCAAACGATTGTGGCGGCAAATAGTCCGTGCCAAAATAAAAGCCCAAGCCCGGCTCCTCGTCAACTTTCGAAAGAATGACTTTGGGCTAGCCGCGCTGCGCGCAAAGGTCCGATCAGGCGATCCCGAGAACGTCGAAGCTCAGGCCGCCCGCCGCTATTGGCCCGCCCTGTTCGATTCCGCCGAGTTCAAACGTAACCGCGAGGCCCAGGACCAGAACCGATTGCTCAACTATGGCTACGGCGTATTGCGCGCCGTGATCGCTCGCGCCGTTTGCGCCGCGGGTCTCCATCCGTCTCTCGGCCTCCATCACCATAACCGCTACGACGCCTTCTGCCTTGCCGACGATCTGATGGAACCGTTCCGGGTGATTGTCGACCGCGCGGTCCTTCACATCGTGCTCCAATACGGGCCGCAAGTCGCCCTCGACCGTTCCGCCAAGGCACCCCTGACGCGGGCTTTGTTCGACCGTATTCCCATCGAGGGCGAGTCCCGCTCTGTTTTCGATGCCGCCGCCCATACCGCCTCCTCGCTCGCGAGCGTCTATTGCGGGGAAACGAAGAACCTTCTGCTGCCCGATCTCTAACGCGGGAATCTGTCCGCTTTACAACGTGTTTTCTTGTCAGGCGGCTGGCGCGCCGCCGGGACCCAATGGCAAAGACCACCAAAAAAGAACTCTCGGAGTACAAGGGGATGTGGCTCTTTACGCTGTTCGACCTACCGATGCTTACCAAGGAGGAGCACCGTCAATACACCCGTTTTCGAAATCTGCTCCTCAAGCAGGGATTCAACATGCTCCAATTTTCCGTCTACGCCCGTTTCTGTCCGAGTGAAGAGGCCAGCGACGTACATCGAAAAACCGTACAGAGGTTTCTTCCCCCGGCCGGGTATGTCCGCCTCATTTCAATTACCGACCATCAATTCGGAAAAATGCAGAGTTTCATCGGGAAAAAAGACACGAATGCTGAACAGCCCCCGGAACAAATACTCCTTTTCTAACACAAAGAATGACCAGAACCCTCTGGAAATCAGCGACTTCCAGAGGGTCTAAAGTATACCTGAGCGGGGATTCCCATCAAACCACAGCTGATGCCGTAGAAAGTAAGGACGAGGCGAGAGTATACCTGAGCGGGGATTCCCATCAAACCACAGCCTAAAATACCGCTGGTCGCTGCACGCCCGGAGTATACCTGAGCGGGGATTCCCATCAAACCACAGCGGTCCTGACAGTACCGTTTGTGAACCTGCAAGTATACCTGAGCGGGGATTCCCATCAAACCACAGCAGATGCCGGCGCCGGCCGGATACGCCATGGAGTATACCTGAGCGGGGATTCCCATCAAACCACAGCCCGTTGTAGGCAGTACCCGTCCGCATTCTGAGTATACCTGAGCGGGGATTCCCATCAAACCACAGCCCAACATTGCGACGTACGGGCTGATCACAAAGTATACCTGAGCGGGGATTCCCATCAAACCACAGCCAGCAGCCAAACCCGGTCTTCTGGGCGTATAGTATACCTGAGCGGGGATTCCCATCAAACCACAGCCGAGGGACAGAACCGGCTGCGAGTGAATCGAGTATACCTGAGCGGGGATTCCCATCAAACCACAGCACCATTGGTGGCCAGTGAGG